>SAMEA104315421__coassemble_516_pt1 | contig 68096 bp, 68 predicted proteins | sample SAMEA104315421__metabat2_low_PE_056 | metagenome-assembled genome bin SAMEA104315421 (sample SAMEA104315421) | gut metagenome | biome: Monkey gut; feature: monkey-associated habitat; material: faeces | place: China | collected 2013
TAAATTAGTAACATCATCAACTAAGTTCGCTATATGAATGTAGTATGTCGTATCCGGATCATCTATTTCAAAAGTCGAATTAATTACTTCCTTCTCCGCCTCATTTATAAATGTCCTCGCACTATTTACATAAATATCCTTTCTAGCATCCATAATAATTAAATTAATTGAAGGTATCGCAATAGCCATTAAAATACCCATAATAACTATTACTGCAAGTAACTCAATTAATGTAAAACCCTTTTCATTTTTCATAATATCCCACTCTCAATCCTATATAAAGGATACCATCAAAGATAATTATTTTCAATAAAAAAAGACATCTCTTTTAAAGATGTCTATCATTCCTTTGTAATATTAATATTACCATTATTAGTTTTAACTATACCAGTCTCAAATGTTGCTGTCTCTGCTCCTCCAAGTATTGTTTTCCAATCAAAACTTTTTCCTGTCTTATTAACTATCTTTATTAATTTAGGATTACCAGAGAAGGCTTGTCCTCCTATACTAGTAACGCTACTAGGCACAATTACTTCTGTCAAGTTATTATTATAAAATGTTGCATAAGGTATTGTTTTTAAATTACTAGATAATTTTACTGAAGATATTCCAACACTAATAAAGGCTAGTTGTCCAATATTCGTTACTGAATCTGGTATTACAATACTATATCCTTTAAGAATATCCATCTCACTAAAGGCTCTCTCACCAATAGTTGTTAAATTAACTCCATTTTTACTACCAGGTATTGTAAAAGTCTTATTTGAAAACTCATCTAAATTTCCTGTATATCCTACTATAGTTGAATAATCAATTGCACCATTACTATTTTTCTTATATACAAAAGCTTGATCTGCTGGTATTTTATTATTATTGAAAGCATACTTTCCTATTGTAGCCGCATAATTAGGTACTAACTTATTAACACCCTCTACTAATTCATTATATCTAAAAGCTTCTCTTTCAATTGTTTTTACACTACTTGGTAAACTTAACTTTGAAATCTTATTTTGTGAAAATGCCTGTGTCTTTATAGTCTCTACTCCACTTGGTATCACAACTTCAGTCAACTTGTTATTGTAGAATGCTGCATAAGGAATAGTCTTTATTTTACTAGGAAGTTTTACAGCTGCTATTTTGGCACTAATAAATGCTGCTTGGCCAATATTTGTTACAGAATCAGGTATCACAACACTCCAACTATCAAGAATTGTCATTTCTGAAAAAGCTCTTTCTTTAATGGTAGTTAAAGTAACACCTTCCTTAGTACCAGGTATAACAAATGTCTTATTTGAAAACTCTGATAAATCTCCTGAATAACCAACAATCATCGTATAATCAATTGTCCCATCACTATTTTTATTATAAACAAATGAATCATTTGCTGCCATTTTATTATCGCTAAAAGCATTTTTCCCAATCGTTGCATTTGGATTAGGTACTAACTTATTAACACTATCTGTAAGTTCATTATATCTAAAAGCTTCCCGCTCAATTGTTTTCACGCTGGCAGTCATACTAAGTTTAGAAATCTTATTTTGACTAAATGCTTGAGTTCCAATAACCTCAACACCATTTGGTATCACAACCTCAGTCAATTTATTATTATAAAATGTCGCATAATTAATCTTTTTAATTCCACTAGGTAATTTAACTGAAGCTATCTTTGTTGAAATAAACGCTGTTTGACCTATATCAGTCACAGAATCTGGTATTACAACACCCCAACCATCAAGCATATCCATTTCTCTAAATGCACCTTCAACAATTTTCTTTAATGCAACACCATTTTTAGCCCTAGGTATAACAAAAGTCTTATTAGAAAATTCCTCCAATTCACCCATATATCCCGTAATCGTTGAATAATCAACTGAACCATCACTATTTCTAGCATAAGTAAATAAATCTCCACTTGCCATTAAATTATTACTAAATGCATATTTACCTATTGTTGTATTTGGTCCAGGAACAAGCTTTTCTACGCTATCCCTAAGTCTATTATATCTAAATGCCTCTATAGATATTGTCTTTAACGACTTATCCAAAGTAAGCTTTTCAATCGAGTTTTTAAAAAAAGCTTGAGCTCCTATACTCTCAACAGTGCTAGGAATTCTAACCTCCGTTAATTTATTATCATAGAAAGCTGCATAATCAATTACTTTCAATCCTTCCGACAAAGTAACAGAAGTAAGTCCTGTACTAATAAAAGCAACTCTTCCTATCGTAGTTACAGTATCAGGAACATAAACACTCTTTATATTTTTATTTTGAAAAGCTCTAGTTCCAATTTCTCTAACTTCTTTGCCAGCTATCGCACTAGGTATAACAACATCCATTCCACATATTGGTTTATATCCTGTTATAGAAACAGTTGTCCCACTTAAATCTTGATAAGTATAACATTTACTAGCTTTTTCTTCATCAAGTGAAATATAAGGTTTTTTATCTGTAATTTTTATTCCATTCGCATCATAAACAACTATTTTACTTCTATTACCAACTGGATAAAAATTAACTTTCCTATTATTGTCCTGATATACATCACTTTTCTTTAGCTTATCTCTTCCTACCAATTCTATTTTCCAATTAGCCATATCCGATCCATTAAAATAATAATTAGTATCCACTTTATTATTAACAAGGGCCATTGTCGCAACAACATAAGAATCACTCCAAGTTGCAAACCCACTTTTACCTAAATTAGTAACATCATCCACTAAATTAGCTATATGAATATAATATGTCGTATCCGGATCATCTATTTCAAAAGTCGAATTTACAACCTCTTTTTCCGCTTCATTTATAAATGTTCTAGCACTATTAACATATATATCTTTTCTTGCATCTGTAATTATCAAATTAATTGAAGGTATCGCAATAGCCATTAATATACCCATAATAACAATTACGGCTAAAAGTTCAATTAATGTAAAACCCTTTTCACTTTTCATAATATCCCACTCTCAATCCTATATAAATAATATCATTAAAGACAATTATTTTCAATTACACTTTTTAAAAACCAATCAAAAAAAAGAGCCTTCTACAGCTCTTCTTCTATCATTTTTATTTCTCTTCTTGTAATAAATTTCTTATATCTATAATTTTTTGGCAATATTGAAACAAGTATTTCTCTAGATAACTTTTCCCTTTTATAATACTCTTCAAATAATCCACCCTTTTTTTGAAGAAGTATTGGTCCAAAGAAATATTCTCTTTTACTATAATGTTTCTTTCCTCTTTTAAATTTAATTATTTGATATATAAACTTTTTATCTTTAACCAATTCTTCATCATCAATATAGAAACCATTTTTTGTTAAAAACGTTTTTATATCAATTTGATAATTATTGGGACTAATTATAATTGTCTTTATCTTCTTTAAAACAGCCATATTATTTTTAAATATGCCTATCATATTTCTACCACCCATTCCTGAAATAATAACTGTATCTATCTCATCGGAATAAGTATCAAGCCCATTTCCTAAACGCACCTCTATTTTATCTTCTAACCCTTCTCTTTTTATATTCTCTTTAGCTTGTTTAACTGGACCTTCTGCAATATCAGAAGCAATTGCTTTAATATTTTTATTCTGTTTAACTAAATAAATATCTAAAAAAGCATGATCACAACCAATATCTAAACAAAAGGAGTTAGCTTCTACTAAATCCCCTATTTGTTTTAATCTATCATTTATTTTCATTAGTCAGTCAAGAAATCCTTTAATTTTCTACTACGAGAAGGATGTCTTAATTTACGAAGTGCTTTAGCCTCTATTTGTCTAATTCTCTCACGAGTAACTCCAAATATTTGTCCAACTTCTTCTAGAGTTCTACATTGTCCATCATTAAGACCAAATCTAAGTCTAAGTACTTTTTCTTCACGATCTGTTAAAGTTGATAATACTCCAGACAATTCTTCTTTTAACATTTCAACTGTTGCATATTCTTCTGGACCCATAGTTCTCTCATCTTTAATAAAGTCTCCTAAATGAGAATCATCTTCTTCACCTATTGGTGTTTCTAATGAAACTGGATCTTGTGAAATCTTATAAACTTCACGAACTTTATCAATAGAAATTCCTAACTTTTTAGCAATTTCCTCATCAGTTGGTTCACGATTTAACTCTTGTGTTAATTGTCTTTGTACACGAGCCAATTTATTAATAGTTTCAACCATATGTACTGGTACACGAATAGTTCTAGCTTGATCAGCTATTGCTCTTGTAATTGCTTGTCTAATCCACCAAGTAGCATATGTGGAAAACTTATATCCTTTAGTAGGATCAAACTTATCTACAGCTTTCATTAATCCAATGTTACCTTCTTGAATTAAATCTAAGAATAACATTCCACGTCCTACATATCTCTTCGCAATACTAACAACTAAACGCAAATTTGATTCAGCTAACATTCTCTTAGCTTCCTCATCTCCTTCTTCAGCTCTTTTAGCATATTCAAACTCTTCATCTGAAGTAAGTAAGTTAATACGTCCAATTTCTTTTAAGTACATACGTACAGGATCATTAATCTTTACATCTTTTGATAATGTAATATCTTCAACCATAACATCTGAAGTAATTTCTTCTCCAGAGGCATCATCAGATCCATCTTCAGTAACAATATCAATATTAGCATCTACTAAAACATTATATAAGTCATCTAATGAATCACTATCTACATCTAATCCCTTTAATTCTTCCGCTAGTTGTTCATAAGTAATAAAACCTTGTTTCTTACCTTTCGCTAGTAATTTTTCTTTTCTTTCTTCAAGTGTTTTTATTTCTCCAACCATGTCTATTCTCCCATTCTTAAATTTCTAATTTTATTAGCTATCTTAGCTTGTTCTAATGGATCTACTTCTTTCTTCATCAAATTAGTTAATCTTTTAATTTCTTGGCTACAACGATATTCCCTTATAACCTTAAAATATTGAAATAACTCTTCTTTATTAGTCTTCTCATTATAATTACCAGCTAATATAGAATTTAATAAAATTAAAATATCTTCTTTATCTTGAACATAAGTATAAAAATCCGCCACATTTATATTACCATATAACTTATAATAATAGATAATCTCACTAGAAAGTATTCTACTCTCTTCACTTGGAAATACGATATTTTCCCCTTCTACTTGGCTAATTACCCAATCATTATTAAGCATAAAGTAAAGTATTTGTTCTACTGCTTTATCATACTTAGTTTTCTTAACTTCTTTACTTTTTACTTCTAAAGCAACTGTTTTAGAAGTATTTTTAAAGGCTATCAAGTCTCTAAAACGTTTTTCCAGTGTATTATAACTTATATCAAACTCATTTGCAAGTCTTTTAAGTACTATTTCCACTCTAATTTCATCATTAATTTTAGCCGTTTCTTGTAAAACTTTATTTATATAGTCAGCTTTTTCTTCATCACTTTTAAAATTAACATTCTTTCTAAGACTCTGCATCTTAAAATCACTAAAGTTAATAGCGTTTTCTATAAGTCCTAAAAATCTCTCTTTTCCATTCTTTAATATAAATGAATCTGGATCATCATTATCTGGAAGTACTACAACTCTGACTTCAACTCCTTGGTCTAACAAATGCTCTCCAATACTAAGCATTGCTTTAACTCCTGGATCATCACCATCTAAACACAAAATAATATTATTAGAAAGTCTTTTGATCAAATTAAACTGATTATTTGTAAGAGCAGTTCCCATTAAAGCCACGGTATTTTTAACCCCTACAATACTCGCTCTAATAACATCCATAAATCCTTCCATCACTATAACAGACTTTTTAAGTCGACATTCTTCTCTTGCAATATGATAGTGATAAAGCATTTCTCCTTTTTTAAAGATATCCGTCTCTTTTGTATTTAAATATTTATTTTGATCAACATCTTTATAAATTCTTCCACTAAATCCAACGACTTGTCCAAACACATCATATAATGGAAACATAATTCGATCATTATATATATCATGATCATCACTTGAAAGTCCAATTCTATTTAATGTACTAAGTTCATATTTTTTACTCTCCAATAACTTAGTCAAATCATCCCGACTCTCCAGTGATAATCCTATTTCAAATTCTTTAATAGCTTCTTCATTAATACCACGTTTACTTAAATAACTTCTTGCTTCTTTACCAACTGCCGCCGATAAATTATTTTGATAATACTTAACCGCAAAATTATAGGCTTCATATAATTTATCAAACTTTGTAGTTTTTTTCGCAACGTTTACAGAAGAAACATTTACACCAACCTTTTCTCCTAAATATCTTAATGCCTCTCTAAAGTCAATATGCTCATAATTCATCAAAAACGTATAAACATTTCCTGTCGCATGACAAGAAAAGCATGTATATATTTGTTTTTCTCTTGAAACGCACATCGAAGGATTAGAATCATCATGAAAAGGACAAACTCCAAAAAAGTTTTTACCTCTAGCAACTAAAGGAATTCTCTCTCCTATGATGTCAACTATATCTGTCTTACTACGAATAATATTCGCTAAGTCATTATTCAACTGACACCACTCCTTCTAAACACCAATTAATATATCATATTTTGACATTTTTTTCAATAAAAGCCTCTCTAAACCTCACTAGTTCAAAGAAAAAACTAGAGTCCAACCTCTAGTATTCCCATAAAATAGTTTTTTTTCTCTAAATCAACGACTTCCTCATAAATGTCTCAATATCTTTATCTATATAAACATCTACTAAACCTTTATTAACTATTTTTACAAAACCTAATCCATTAATAACTAAATCCTCATCATACTTAACTTGATAAGTAATCTTATTTTTATCTCTAAGTTCATTATTATTAAGTAAATTAAGTAATCTTCTTACCTTTAAATCATTGGAAACAAATAACGTAAAACTATTCTTCTCTCCCTCTACATAATCTATTCTTATTAAATCCTCAATAATAATAGATTGATTAGGTCTAAGTTGATATGTTCTAGGTTTAATTTCTTTCTTAGCTGATATTTTCTTTACAATACTAGCATCAACATGATTTAATATTGACCCTGTATCTACAAGTCCCGGAGTATCTATTAATGTTAAATAATCATTAATTTCAATAGAAACAGTATTTAGGGTTGTTGAAGGTAAAGGAGACATTGTTAATTCTTGACAATTATCTGAATAATTTTGTATCAATTTATTTATCAAACTGGATTTACCCGCATTAGTATGTCCAACTACATAAACATTTTTAGAAGTCTGATAAAACTTAATTCTTTTTAACAAGTAATCTATATTATAATTCTTACTAACACTAACAACAATTACCTCTTCAAAATGAATATCTTTCTCTTCTAAATATTTAATTAACTTAGTTTCTTTAACTGACTTTGGTAAAACATCTCTTTTATTTAAAACTAATATCATCTTATTAGGTATAATACTTCTAATTTGTTCTATATTCTTCTCTAAATTAAGTAAATCTGTAATATATAAAACTAAGTCTTTTGTCTGTCCTACTCCTTTTAATATCTCTAAATACTCATCATTTGACTTAGTAACCATTTGATATTCTCCATAATTTTTCAATCTAAAACATCTTTGGCATATATCATTATCTAAACTTGTCGTATAACCTTCTTGTAAAACATTTTCATCCTGTAATTTTACTCCACATCCCATACATGTTTTAATCTCTTCTTTATCCATAATATTTACCTCTTTCAAATAAATCACGTTTTTCATAGTATTTTACTATTTTATTTTCAATTAGTCTATTAAGTCCTGTTATTTTTAAATCTTTTTTCCCTAAAGGGTCTACTAAAATTGTCTTAATTTTATATCTTTTTCCCGCTAAAATATCTGTAACAATTTGATCCCCTATCATAACCATTTCATCTTTTTTTAATTTTTCATTTTTTCTTATTTTTCTTAAACTCCTAGTAGAAGGCTTTAAACTCCAAGCTACCCCTTTTATCCCTAAATCTTCTAAATAAGGATCAATTCTTTGTTGAGTATTATTAGAACTTATAAATATTAAGAAGTCTTTTTCCAACTCTTTTATAAGCTTCCTTGTCTCTTCAGGACATTTTTCATGTTCTATTAACCCTAAAGTATTATCTAAGTCAAATATTAAGCACTTAATACCATCTTTTTTTAATTTTTTATAATCTATTTCAAATATGTTTTTCTTATACATATCTGGTCTAAACAAACTCACTTTAATCACTTCCAGACTAATTATTAACTCTTTGAGTAACCATTTCAGTTCCCATAGTTATCTTATCAAATGTATATCCATTATCTTTTCCAAATTTAATTATATTTCTTAAAGCATCCCTTGTATAAGCTTTAACATCATGCATTAAAACTATATTAATTCTATCTCTTGATAATCTAGAAACTACATTATTATAAATAACATTGGAATTAACATTTGGATCGTTAGTTGCATCTCCGCTAGACACATTCCAATCATAATAACGATAACCCTTATTTAAAACTTCTTTTGTTAAAGTACTCATAATACCAGGCGAATAACGTCTACTAATTGTATTACTAGCTCCTCCCGGAAATCTAATTATTTTTGACTCTTCTCCTGTTATTCTCTTAACTCTTTCAGAAACCGCACCTAAATCATTGAAATAAGCATCAACTGAAGCATAAACACTACTATAAGTATGCGAATAAGTATGTAATGCTATGGTATGTCCCTCTTCATATGCTCTTTTAATTAATTCATCAGGTCCATAGCCCGTTACAAAGAAAGTTGCCTTAACGCCTTCCTCTTTTAAAATATCTAATATCACATTAGTTGTTCCATACTTAGGACCATCATCAAATGTTAAGTAAATAGTTCCATTTGCTCCTCTTTTTGAAACAATAACTTTCCTCTCTACACTAGCTTTATTTCCTTTTTTATCACTAACTGTATAAGTAATTTTATATTCTCCAACCTTAGAAGTATCAACACTACCAGATATCTTAACAGCCTTATCTAAATCACTATCACAGTTATCACTAACACTAACGCCTAATTCCTTATAATTATCTCCTACAGAAACATAAACTATCTCGTTACCATTTAACTTAACAACTGGAGCCATCTCATCTTTATAAATAATCTTTCTACTAATACTACTCTTATTACCATACTTATCTTTAACTGTATAAGTAATTTTATTCTTACTCTTAGAAACCTTAACTTTATCTGTTATATCTCCATCATAGTCATCAACAGCACTATATTCTTCCTCTTTATATTTTTTTCCCGGACAAACTAAAATATCCTCATCACTAACAAGTTTAATAACAGGAGCATTCTTATCAATTACTCTAACCTTTCTTACTATTTTCTTTTTAAACAATCCTTCTTTCACTGTATAAGAAACATCATAAGTACCAAGTTTATTCGAATTAACACTACCTGTCACCCTCACATTTTTAGTTACATCTCTTCCTAAGAATGAAGCCTTATATCCCTTCTCAACATATTCATCTTTATAACCAATTTCAATGTATCTAGAACCATTCAAACTAATTGACGGCAACAATAAAAAATTGTAAATAAAAACTACTAAAACTATTCCTAAAAAAACACTTAATCCAACAAAAATAGCATTATTTCTTTTAAACCTTCTTATCATATGTTTATTGTATTTGTTAATTTTCTTTTCTTCCATAAATTCCACCATCACTACTACAATTATACTAAAAAATACCTCTATTGTCTATAACACCTATTTATCATATTTATTATTCTTAATAAACTCCCTCAGTATTTTAGTAAGTGCTCTCTTCTCTATCCTAGAAACATAACTTCTAGATATTCCTAACTTCTTACTAATAGTTTTCTGTGTCTCTTCATCCTGATTATTTAATCCATATCTTCTTATTAATATTTCCTTTTCTCTAGGTGTTAATACCGATATATACTTCTTCAATAACAAAATATTATCTTTTAAATCTATATCTGCCGCAAAATCTGGTGTTGGTGTTTTTAAAACATCCATTATCGCAATCTCATTTCCATCCTTATCAAACCCAACCGCATCATTTATAGAAATATCATTATTATAACGATTATTACTTCTAAAATACATAAGTATTTCATTTTCTATACATCTAGCACAATAAGTCGTAATTTTAACTCCCTTATCGCTAGAAAAAGTATCCACTCCTTTTATTAATCCAATTGTTCCTATACTAATTAGGTCATCACTATCTACATATTTATTATCAAATTTTTTTATTATATGAGCAACTAATCTTAAATTATGTTCAATAAGCTTATTCCTATCATCCATATTTCCATTCATTTTACCTTTAATACATTTCTCTTCCTCTATAGGATCTAAAGGTTCTGGAAAAACATCATTAGAATAAGACCCTGTAAAACAAAATAAATTCTTTAAAATATCTATAATACTAAAAAACATATAATCCTCCTAAGAAATTATATGTCTTTCTTTGTCGATTAATTAGTATTATGTTTCTTTCTAAATAGATAACCTAAGTAATATAAAGTTATTCCTACGCCTGAACCAACACTATCTATTATCATATCTTTTACTTCACAGGATCTTCCTACAACAAATAACTGATGTACCTCATCACTACAAGCATACAAAATACAAATAAAAAGTGCTACTAGTAAAGCTTTTGTATTTATACCTAAATATTCTCTAACTAAACTAATCATTAAAAGTCCTAATATTAAGTAAACTCCTAAATGAGCTCCTTTTCTAACTGGAACAACCAAATATTTTAAGACTTTCTCTTTCTCTTCACTAGTTAAATCTCTTCTAATAATTTTTTGAACTGTTCTAACTATTACCCCATCACTTTTCTTTGTTGAAGCAACTCCTGTATCATTAGAAAACATAAATATTAGACCCATCCATAATACTATTAATATAATTTTAATTATCTTACGCATTAGCATTTTTCTCTTCATTTATCTTTCTTAAAGCAATCTCTTGATAAGCCACTGTAATATCATTAAATTCTAATTTTTGATAAACTTCTCTTCCCTTTCCCAGTAATAAAACTATATCTTTATCTTTAGCCATCGCAATTGCATTCTTAATTGCAAGTTTTCGATCCGGAACAATCATCATATTACTATATTTATCTTTAATACCCTCATACATCATATTAACACTATTAACCATCGCCATATTATCCGGATCATCATAAGTAAATATAACATAATCTGTCATATCACAAACACTCTTCCCAATACTACTTAACATACTTAAATCTTTATCCAGAACAGCCCCCAACACAACAATTGTATTATTAACGCCTAACGTATGAACAAAATTAATAAGTTTAATAATACTATTAGTAGTATGAGCATAATCAACCATAACATAATATGAAGAATCTGTCTTTAACATTTCCATTCTTCCAGGAACCACTAAGTCTCCTATTTTATCTAAGAATTCTTCTTTTCTATATCCTACAGTTAAAACACATAATATCGCCGCCGCTAAATTATAAATATTAAATTCTCCAAGTAATGGGCTAAGTACATCAAATTCTTCATTATTATATTTAAATTTAATAAGAGTTTTTGAATTATTAATACTAAAATCAACTATTTGTAAAGTACAATCATCTGCTCTTCCATAAGTTAAAACAACTCCCTTGCAAAGGCTTTTAACACTTTCAAAATAAGGATCATCTCTATTAATTATATAACAACCATTCTCCTTAATTTGTCTAAGTCCCATTCCCATAATATTAAAATATTCTATAAATTTATTATTATCATCTAAGTACTCATTAGCTAAATTTGTAAAAACTAAAACATCATAATTAGAAGCAATTAAACTTTTCTGTAAAATTTCTCTACTGGAAACCTCCACAACAGCATACTTGCAGCCAAATTTAACAAACTCTCCCAAGCCTTCATATAATTTAGAAGCATCAAGTACTTTATCCTTATCTTCATCATTAAAAGCCGCACAACTTCTTCCATTAGTCCCAATATAACCAGTTTTATTAATTCCTAATAAACTCTGAATAATTATTGAAGTACTTGTTTTTCCATCTGTTCCTAAAACTCCAATCATCCCCATCTTCTTATCTGGAAAATCATAAAATTTCTGACATAAATATGGAAATTCTCTATTTGTATCAGGAACTTTTATAACTGCTACTCTAGGATCATGTATATCTCTACTCACAACAATAGCACAAGCACCATTTCTTATAGCCTCTTCTATACAATTATGTCTATCTAAATTACTATCAATAGTACATACAAATAAATCATTCTTTTCTACTTCTAAAGAATTATTTCTAATATTTCTAATAATTAAATCTGTTCCTATCCCAGGATATAAATCATTTAGCTTTTTCATACTATTCACCTATACAAATTATACAGTAAATAGCTTTTAAATCAAAGTTTTTTTCTTGATATAGTATTTAATTTACGTTAAAATTTATATAAGGTGATAAAGATGAAAACATTCATAGTTGGAGCTGGTAGTGACTTAGGTGTCCATATCGATGGAGCTTCTCTTGGTCCAGTTCAATTACTAAATGATTTAAAAAGTTTTTATAAAGGTGAATCAATTACTATCATGCAACCTGCTGATATAATCAAAAGTAGAAACCTTTCTGATAGAAGAAAAAATGAGTATGAAATAGATGCTGTAAATACAAAAATCTATAACACTATCGTTGAAAAAGCAAAAGATAATTATTTCCCTATCGTAATTGGTGGTGATAGTTCCGTATCTATTCCTATAGCTCTAGCCAGTGCTAAAACTTATACTAATATTGGTATGATCTTATTTTCTCCTTATACTGATTACTTTTAAAACAACAGTATCTGGAAACATAAATGGCTTATCTCTAGCAGCTATAAACGGTTATAAAAATCATGAACTACGTCTTTTCCACGATGGTAATATTGTAGAGCCATCTAAAACTGTTGTTATTGGAGCAAGAAGTATTGATGACTGGGAAAAAGAAAATGTTAGGTATTCTGGAATAACAGTTTATACCAATGAAGACATTAAACAAAAAGGTATTGACACAGTTGTCAAAGAAGCTTTTGACATCGTAACAGAAAAAACTAAAGGTGTTCATATAAGCTTCGACTTAGGTCTTTTAAATCCTGAAATTGCTCCTGGTGTATCTATACCAGAATTTGATGGAATGACAGAAGAAGAAGTCATGCATATTAATAAACTAATCATGGAACATATGAAAGATATTGTTTCATATGATCTTATCGAATTTAATCCTTTACGTGATGAAGGAAGAAAAACTGAACAAATAGCCTTAAACTTACTAGCTCAAATAATAAGAAGTGCTGAATTAAAAAAAGAGTTTCCTACTATTTAAACTCTTTTTTCTATGAAAAAAAATTAGAGAACTAAGTCTCTAATAATTTCTATCTCTTAAAAATGCTGGAATATCAAAGTCTCCATCCCCAGAATCATCACTTGATTGTAATACTTCTGGCTCTTTTGTTGGAGTAGATCTTCTCGTAGGTTGTGCATTACTAAATACTGGTTGTGCTTGTTCTGGTTGAACAACTGTATTTTGTGCAACCTTTTTATTTTTATCAAAACCAGTCGCAATAACTGTAACAATTACCTCATCTGATAAGTTTTCATTAATAACTGAACCAAATATTGTATTAATATCTGTATTAGCTGCTGCTCTAACAACTTCAGCTGCTTGTTCAGCTTCAAATAATGTTAAATTAACTCCACCAGTAATATTAATAATAGCATCAGTTGCTCCTTCAATTGAAGTTTCAAGTAATGGTGATGAAACTGCTTGTTTAGCCGCATCTATTGCCCTATCTTCACCCATACCAATACCGATACCAATAATTGCTTGTCCAGATTTTTCCATAACTGCTTTTACATCAGCAAAATCCAAGTTAATAAGTCCAACTACTGCAATCAAATCTGATATAGATTGAACACCTCTACGTAATACATTATCAACTTCTTTAAATGCTTCATACATTGGTGTAGATCTATCAATAATTTCTCTCAAACGATCATTTGGAATGATGATTAAAGTGTCAACATGTTTCTTTAAATCTTCAATACCAGCAATTGCTTGTTTCATTCTTCTTGGACCTTCAAATGAGAAAGGTTTAGTTACAATCGCTACTGTTAATGCTCCAAGACTTTGTGCAATCTCAGCCACAACAGGAGCAGCTCCTGTACCAGTTCCTCCTCCCATACCACAAGTAACAAATATCATATCAGCACCAGTTAAAGCTTCTTCTATTTCTTTTTTAGACTCAATAGCTGCTTCTTTACCAATAGCTGGATTAGCACCTGCTCCTTGTCCATCTGTTAATGCTGTACCTAATTGAATTTTAACATCTGCTTTAGATTGATTCAAAGCTTGTTTATCTGTATTAGCCGCAATAAATTCAACACCTTTAACACCGGACTCAACCATTCTGTTAACAGCGTTTCCTCCACCGCCACCAATTCCAATAACTTTTATGGTAGTTACCATATCCATTTCTAATCCGCCTATCATCCTAGACCTCCTTAATTATCAAAAAAATGTCCAAATACTCTACTTATTATATTATCGTTAATAGCTACCTTTTGTCCAGTAGATACTAAACTTTCTCTCTCATTTTCATTAATCATACTATAGGTTCTACCTCTAAGTAAAAGTTTATCATCAAAGTACTTGATTACTCCAAATGCACTACTATACTTATTATGTCTTAAACCCATAACTGGTATATTGCAAACCTTAGCTTCTATTCCCAAAATACTCTCTACCAAATATTGAAAACCAGCTAACTCACTCAATCCACCTGTTACAATTATATAACGTATTTCCCTATTTGTTAAGTTTTTTATCGATATTTTAGCAAGTTTTAGTATTTCTGCCACCCTTGCTTCAACTACTTTAGAAATTCCCACTTGTGAAATTTCCTTTTCTTCATCAGCCATAGTTAAACATTTTATAACATCATTTTGATCTGCATAACTACTAAGTGCTACTGCAAAACTCTCTTTAAGACGTCTACTATCACCTAAACGTAATTTAAAAATATATGAAATGTCCTGATCAACATTAAAACTGCCTACCGGAATAGTTGCATTCTTAATTTGAATACCTTTATTAAATACTGAAACATTAGTACTTCTTTCCCCAATATTAATGATTGCTCCTACCACATCATCAGTCTTTTTTGTAGAAGCTGTAAAATAGTCTCCTGTTGAACTATAAGCCATATCTATAGTTTCTAATCCCGCTAATTTTAAAACTTGTAATATTCTATATAAAGGTTCTTTAAGTAAAGTACTAACTACAACTTTAGCCTCTATTGCTTTACCAGCCATTCCTTTTGGGTCTTTAATATTTTCCTTATCATCAACCGTAAAACTAATAGGAGTTGCTGTAATAACCTCATATTCTTCATCAATATTTCCTACTAAAGCATCCTTTAAAACATTTCTAACATCTGCACCTCTAATACATTCATAATCAATAACATCACAAGAACCAACCACAATATTCATCATACAATCAGTTGGCGGAACACATGCAATAACTTTAGTTATCTTAATCCCAAGCATTGCACTGGCTTTTTTAACCGCATTCCTAACACTAGTAACAGCTAATTTAGTATCTTCAATTTGTCCATTTTTAATACCCTCAGACTTACTACTAACAGCAGCTAAAGTATGAAAAGTACCATTATGTTTTTCACACACAACAACCTTAATACTATTAGTACCTAAATCTATTGAAGTATAAATATCACTCATACTAGCATCTCCTATTCTTAAATTTAATTATACTATAAAAAGAAAATTTGTAAAACACATTTCTAAAATTATTACTAATTTAAAACATAAATATCATAAAAATCTATATTACCAATTTTCTTTCCATTATCAATAACATAGTTTAATGCTCTATTATCAGTCTGTCTAATTGGAGACAATTCCGCCTTATCAACTAAAAATATAGCGTCCTCTCTTTTCTTAATTTCTCTAAGTAATTTATTACTTCCATCATACCCAAAATTACCCATATTAATTAAATCTATATAAGAAATCTTCATATCATTAATAAGTCTAAAATAATACCCATCTGAACCTAAAAAAACAAATTCTCTATCTTTATTTTCTTCTAAATATTTATTAACTTTCTTTGTAAAAAGAAGCGAATCATAATCAATAAATCTATATTCAAAATGTTTTATATCATTGGGATAAATAATCTTTTGATCAAATCTAAAACCAACCATAAGTATAGTTGCAAAAATAATAATTGCTATTCCAAACAAATTAGGTTTAATAATATCTTTTTTTACTTTTAAAAGTATCATCAGTAAAAAGGCTAAAAATGCTACTATAAAATGATATATATCAAATAATGGTATCATAATACTATAAAAAGCTAAAATATAATAATTATTTAAATTTTTCTTATCTTTTAAAATGAAATAAATAGTAATTAAAACCATTACCACAAAGAAAAAGAAATATATTGTAAATTTCCCATTACCATTTGCAAAATCAAAAAGACCAAATACACATAAATCTAAAAATTCAAAAAAACTACCACTTATAAACAAATATAAAACAAATAAAAGTATTGGACTAACTAATCCTACAAACCTCTTTTTAATTTTACTGAAATCTTTAATATAATATAAACTTGGTAATAATAAACAAAAACCCACACTCTGTTTTGTTAATACTGAAATTCCCAAAATTATTCCAATTAAATAATCAGACACTTCTTTTTTCTCTAAACATATTAATAACACCAATAAATAATATAAAAATATATTATAACTTGGAAAAGACACATTAACTGGTACAAATAAAATTGGAATAATAAACCAAGCCCTCTTATCTAACAATGAAAACAACAAGAAACAAAACAAAGTTGAAATAAGTGCCCCTTCTATATGAAAAACAAGCATACTAGAACCAAATAAATGAAAACCAAGCGACATAAGGAATGGATAAAATGGCGTAATTACCATATTAAAATCTTTATATGGAATAAGACCCAAATAAATATTATGACTGAATCCATAATTCCAAATCTCATCTAATCCAATTGGAGATAAAAGAAGATTCCATCCTAAAAAAGCACTAAATAAAAATACAAAACCAATTATTTTTTTATAATATTTCTTAATCATATTGTTCTCCCATAATAATAAACATTATAATCTTCATTTTCTTCTATCACAATACTATTTTCCATAATATAATAACATCCATCATTATTTTTAACTCTATTAATCATCTTCATAGTACCATTATAACCAAAATTACCATTGATGGGAACCATATAATAATCTAGTTTTTCTTCATTAATAATCTTAATTAATACTCCCTTACTAGAAAGTATATTAACACTAGAATCACTTTTATATTTCAAATAAAGTTTATTTAATCTATTGAAATTATCTCTCCTTTTGAAAAAGCATAACTAAATCCATAATTCCAAGCTGCATCATAACAATTTAAATTACTAAAAAATGTTAAAGTCGTAAGGGCTACAACAAAGACAACTACATACTTGCTATTTTCTAATATAAATTTAAAAATTCTATTATCTTTAATTTTCATACTCAACTATTCGTTAAATAAATCTCGTAATTACCAATTTTCTCTACCATTTTACAATTGTCTACAACATAAGAAACAGCTTCCTTTAAATATTGTTGTGAAGATCTATCATCTAAATAACACTCTTTATCAATAACAATCAAAACATCATCTAATTCTTTAAGTTTATTAATAATTTTATTTGTTCCATTATACCCATAGTTACCATAATTAGGCAAATCAAAATAAGTAATCAAACCATCACTCTTAATCTTATAAAAGTAATTTTCTGATCCTCTTAAAAAATAAACCACATTCTTATTCTGTTTCAAAAGATACTCATCAAGTCTTTTTACATTATCTACATATTTATCAGAAAAAACCGATAATTCAAAGTTTTTATAATTAATGATTTTCATACCATTCAACCATTTACTCTCCATAAACATCCAAATAATGCCTATTGCTAAAATAAAAATAATTGCATACTTTTCTAAATTAATATTAATTTTTAAATCTGTAAAAATAACTAAAAAGAATAAAGCTAAAAATAATGAAACATGGTAATAATCAATTAAAGGAAAAGAACAACTCATAAATAACAAAAGATAATAATTACTTATATCCTTAGGCTTCTTAATTATCCTATAAATTAAAACTATAAAAGCTAAAATCAAACAAATCAAATAAAATTTATCATAATAAAAATTACTATGTCTAAAATCAAATAATCCTAAAAAGCACAAGTCAATACAATCATCAAGTCCTGAAGTAATAGCTAAATATAAAAGACAAACTAAAACTGGAATAAAGAAACCTTCTATTCTTCTTAAAACCTTCTTCCAATCACTAAATAAATAGTAAATTGAAGCAAGACATAAAAGGCCTCCCACAGTTTGTTTTGTAAGAAAAGAACACCCTAATAAAATTCCAATTAAATAATCAGACTTTCCCTCTTTTTCTAAATAAATAATTATCGTTGTAAGCAACAACAATAAAAAGTTATATCCTGGAAAAATAACAGAAGTCATTGCAATTGGAAAAGGCATTAATAATACCGCAAAATAACAAAAAGACTTTTTATCAAGTAGTTTAAACACAAAATAAGAAAAAGCAGTTAATAATAACGCTTGTCCCAAGTAGTAACAAATAATAGATTTTGAAAATAATAAAAACAAAGAATAAAGAAAAGGAGCAAAAGGTAATATTACCAAGTTAAAATCAGCATAAGGAACCTCTCCCATTCTAATAGCGTAACTAAATCCATAGTTAACATAAGTGTCTCCTCGAGATAAAGTATAAATAAAAAGAAGACAAAAAAAAGAATAAATAAAAATTAAAAAATATTTAATTAACACTTTCTTCTTTTTTGTCTTCATTAGTTACTCCTTAATTTGAAAATGATTACCACTATCTAAATAAAGTATACCCTTCCTACCTTCTAATTGTTCTAACACATCATTATAATATTCAATTTGTTTAAACTTAGTCAAAGTCAAATAAACCATATTTCCATCATCTATATAATAAAAATCTATCTTTATCATAGTCATTTGGAACATATTCAATATCTGATATCTTACCTAGTGTACCCTTATCAACCTTAGCCATTTTTTCAATAAAAGTATCATACTTATCATCTGGAACATAATTGATAAGTCTAGGTACTCTAAATACTATATTAGCCTCGGTCTCAAGTATCGTTCTTTTATCCTCAAAAACCACCATACCTGAATCTTTATTAATAAATAAAGGTCTATTAACAGTAACATCTATTTCTAAAATATGATAAAATTCTCTTTTTATTTTAACTTCTCTTATATAAGGTGATTTTAATAGTTTCTTTTTCATTTTCAAAGAATTAGTCAAATAAAAGCTTGGATAATCTCTAATTCCCGCTAAATCAATAATATAATCATCTTTCAAATAATCAGCATTACTAATAATTATATTCTTAATTTTAGCTGTCATTGTTTTATACACTCCAAAAGATAGTCCTCCTATAACTAAAAGTACTATTAAAAATGGAATTATTTTTAATTTCTTCTTTTTGACTACCTTTTTTGCCATTTATTCTACTCCCAATTTACAAATTCTTGTTCTATTTTTAAATCAACATTATATTCTTTTAATACTGCATCATGTACATAATCAATTAATTCTTTTATATCTTTACTAGTAGCTTTATTATAATTAATAATAAAATTAGCATGTTTTTCACTAACTTTAGCGCCACCATTAGAATAACCCTTTAGTCCTAAATCTTCAATCATCTTTCCCGCAAATCCTCCATCTGGATTACGAAAAACCGATCCTGCTGAAGGATACTCTAAAGGTTGAGATTCCCTTCTTCTTTCTCTTCTCTCATTAATAACTTCATTAAGAATTTCCCTATCGCCTTTTTTTAACTTAATAATAACCTCCAAACAAATATATTCTGGATGTTTTTGTAAAAACGAACTACGATAGTGAAAGTTTAATTCCTTATTTTCTAAAGTAATAATCTTATAATCTGGTGTTAACACTTTAACTTTTTGAACAACATATCCCATATCACTTTTATAAGCCCCAGCATTCATAAAAACAGCTCCCCCAACTGTTCCTGGTATACCAGATGCAAATTCAAGTCCTGCTAAACCCTTCTTCGCTGTAAGTAAAGAAAGTTTAATTAAAGAATACCCCGCTCCTACTCTTACTTTATTATTTCCAAAAAATTCAACCTCATTAAATGAAGATAATTTAATAATTATACCTTCAAATAAAGAATCACTAAAAAGTAAATTTGAACCATTACCTAAAATCTTATATTTAACATCATTTTCTTTAAGTAATCTTAGTAGCTTAATCAAACCATCAACATTTTTAGGATAAACAATAGCTAAAGCCTTACCACCTACTTTATAAGTAGTATATTTACTAAGTAAAGGATTCCTCTCTACCTTTCCTATCTCCGCTTTCTCAATCTTGCTAACAATATTCATTACATCTTCACCCAATTAACTTTCTAACTTCTTCATAAATTCTAGTTGCCGAATCACTAACTCCAAACTTACTACTAGCTTCATGCATTTTATTATATAACTCACTATCATTTAATAACTCATCAATTTTCTTAATTAAAACATCACGAGAAAACTCTTCCTCACTAACGATCGTACAAGCTCCATTATCCTCTAACTCTTTAGCGTTCATATATTGATGATTATGTGCAACATAAGGAGATGGAACTAAAATAGCCGGTAAACCTATCGCTGTAATTTCCGCAATAGTCGATGCCCCTGCTCTTGAAACAATTAAATCGGAATCTTTCATTAATCCTATTAAATTATCCATAAAAGGAACAATCTTAATATTTTTATTTACTTTTATATCCTTATAATTATCATAATAATTCTTACCCGTAATAATTAATACTTGATAGTCTTTATCATTAAATCCTGGAATTAATTCCTGTATTTTTTTAGTCATAGTAATAGACCCAAGTGATCCCATAACAATTATAACAAGTTTTTTACTTTTAACAAAGCCCAACTTTTCTCTACTTACAACCTTCGTATCAATAATTTCCTCACTTCGCGGATTTCCTGTATAAACAACCTTTTTCTTATTAAAGTATTTAACACTACCAGGAAGTGATACAAATACTTTATCGGCATATCTAGCTAAAAATTTATTAGATAATCCTGGTATTGAATTTTGTTCATGAATTGCTATTTTATAGTTAAGTTTAGAAGCCGCATATAAAACTGGTGCTGTAATATATCCCCCAACTCCAATAACAATATCCGGATTAAATTTTTTTATAACGCCCTTGGCTTTAATTACAGCTTTTCGATACAAGTCTAAAACATAAAAATTATCAAAAATTTTCTTTCTATTTAACCCAATCATCTCTATACCAACATACTCTATTCCAAGTTTAGGTATAATATCTTTTTCCATTCTATCAGTTGTACCTATATATAAAAAACTACTATCAGGTTCCATCATTTTAATTTTATTAATAATCGCAATGGCTGGATATATATGTCCACCAGTACCACCTGCTACTATTATCGCTCTCATTTAATCACCCAATTTCAAGTATTCATCACTTAATCTTATTCAAATAAATTATATCGCATACTAAGAAATATGTAAATAAAAGAACTAATCTTAAAAATTGTATTTTACTTAAATTTATGTTAAACTATTTAGCAAGAAAAGAGGTTGAAACATGGAAAGTATCGGTGTTATAGCGGAATATAATCCTTTTCATAATGGACATCTTTATCATTTAAAAAAGATTAAAGAAAAGTATAAAGACTCTCCTATAATTTTAATAATGACAGGTAACTTTACAGAACGTGGAGATGTTGCGATTATCGATAAATGGAAAAGAACAGAAATAGCCTTAAAATATGGAGCTGACTTAGTAATTGAATTACCTTTCCCTTTCGCAACTCAAAGTGCTGATTACTTCAGTTTTGGAGCTATTACTCTTTTAGAAAACTTAAAAGTAAAAAGATTAGTTTTTGGTAGCGAATCAAATAATCTTGATACACTAAAGTTAATTGCTAAAGTCCAAAATAATAATCCTGATTTTGATAAACTAGTAAAAATATATTCTAAATTTGGCAAAAATTATCCCACCGCTATTTCTCTAGCTATAAAAGATTTAACTAATAAAGAAATAACTACTCCTAATGATCTTTTAGGTGTAAGTTATTTAAAAACTATCTTAAAGTACAATTATAAAATAATACCTGAAACTATAAAACGAACTAATGATTATCACGCAGAAGAGTTAGCCCATGAAATATCAAGTGCTACTTCTCTTAGAAAAGCCCTAAAAGAAAAAAAAGATATTTCTTCCCAAGTACCAAGCGATACAACTAAGTATTTAACAGATTTACATTTTATTGATGATTATTTTAATCTTTTAAAATACAAAATAATTACTGAAAAAGATTTATCTATTTATAATACTGTTGATGAAGGTATTGATAAACTTCTAAAAAAAGAAATAATAGCGGCTACTTCCTATGATGATTTAATAAATCGTATCAAGAGTAAACGCTATACATATAATAAACTTCAAAGAATGTTACTTCATATTCTTTGCAACTTCACTAAAGAAGAAAAAGAAAACTTTACTAAAATCACTTATATTAGAATTCTAGGTTTTAATACTAAAGGTCAAAAATATTTAAACTCCATCAAAAAAGATCTTACTCTTCCTCTTATTAGTAAAATTACTAAAGAAAAAGATCCTATGTTAACTTTTGAACTAGAAACTACTAAAATATATGCCTTAAATCTAGAAGCAAATAAACAAGAAGAATTAATTAAACGTGAATATCAACAAATAATAAAAGGAGATTAATATGATTAAAAGTAAAACTCAAGGACAAGTTATTGTTATATCATCCCCATCTGGTGGTGGTAAAGGTACCGTAATTGCTGAATTATTAAAAAGAAATAAAAATTTATGGTTATCAGTCTCAACTACTTCTAGAGAAATACGTACCAATGATATTCCAGGTGTAACTTATAATTTTATTTCTAAAGAAGAATTCGAAGAAAAAATCAAAGAAGGTTATTTTCTAGAATACACTAATTATGTTGGTAATTATTATGGAACTCCTAAAGACCCTCTTAAAGAAAAACTAGCTCAAGGTATAGATGTCATATTAGAAATCGAAATAGAAGGAGCCAGTAATATTAAAAAACTTCTACCAGAATCGATCTTTATATTTATAATGCCACCATCTATAAAAACTTTAGTAAAAAGATTAAAGAAACGTAATACTGATAGTAATGCCAAACTCCTAGAACGTTTCCATAAAACCTATAAAGAAATAAACGAAGTAACTAAATATAATTATGTTGTTGTTAATGATATCTTAGAAGATACCATTGATAAAGTTGAAGCTATTATTAAAGCTGAAAAATGTAGTGTCAATCGTATTGAAGAAGTCTTCCTAGATACTAAAGAAGAAGAAATCCACGAATTATTAATGGAAGCAGATTACAATAACACTACTATTCATGATAAAATTTAAGGAGTATTTATGAAAGAAAATTTAAAATCATATTTATCATATATTGATAAAATTATTGAAACAAAAGACACTAAAAATATTGAAGAAATTGCTAATGACCATTTAATTCAAATTAAATTTTTCCAACATGAAAGACTAATTCATTTAATTGTAACAGTCTTTGTCGGTAGTATGAGTATCTTATTCTTATTATTTGGTATAGCTAGCAATAATATCTTATTATTCCTACCCTTTGTAGCAACCTTAATCTTATTCATACCTTATATCTTCTATTATTATTTTTTAGAAAATGGTGTTCAAAAATTATATAAACAATATTGGCAACTTTTAGATAAAGAAAATAAATAAACGAGACAACTCGTTTATTTATTTTTGACATTTAGTACAATAATAAGTACCTCTTCCACCTATTCTACATACTTCTATCTTACTACCACAAGAAGGACAATTATCATTCTTCTTACCATGAACTAATAATTCATTTTGAAAAAGTCCATGTACCCCTTCACTAGAAGTAAAACTCTTAATTGTCGTTCCCCCTTTTTTAATTGCTTCACTTAATACTAACCTCGTATTTTTAATTATCTCAGCACACTCATCCAAAGAAACTTCATTTGCTTTTCTATAGGGACTTATCTTACTCCTAAATAAAATCTCATCATCATAAATATTCCCAATACCAGTAATAATACTTTGATCAAGTAAAACTGTTTTTATAGGGAGTTTTTTATTATGTATTTTCTCATATAAATACTCTTTTGTTAGTTTAGGATCATCAAACTCATACCCCAGTTCATTTAAAGGTTTAACTTTATCTACCATTTCCTTAGGAATTAAATACATCTTTCCAAACTTTCTAACATCATGATATCTAAAACTAATATCATCATCTAGTACAAACTCTACATGTTCATGTTTAACAATAGTATCTCCCTTTTTTCTAAAGAAAAACTTTCCCTCCATTCTTAAATGAATAAGTAAGACATCTTTATCTAATAAAATTTTAATAAACTTTCCTCGTGTAGTAACATCCAAAATCTTCTGACCAATAACTTTTCTTTTAAATTCATCAGTTGTAGGATATGCAATAATATTATCCCAATAAACATTACATCCTGTAATCCCTTTACCTACTAATCTTGGTCTTAAACTATTACTAACTGTTATTACCTCTGGTTTTTCAGGCATAACTTCACCTCCTAATTAACCTTAGTATCTAAATCACTATTGATATATTTAAACTGAAAAGCTACTATTTTACTATTATTAAAAGCTTCTTTAAATATTTCAGTCATTATTTTAACTAAATCTTCTTTAGAAGAACCCGGAAGAATTCTTTCAATATCATTATCTAAAAGTAATTCCTCCACATTATTGTAAATAGTCTTTCTAACAACTCTCGTTCTAATATATTTTCCCTTTTCATCTAGATTATTAAACGTTATAAAATTCCCTTCTGCAATCTTCTTTGACTTTTCATTTAATAATCTAATTTCAATATCTTTTTTACCTTCCAACATCAAATAATAAATATTATCATAAATATTATATGTATACTCCATATTTACTTAGCCTCATACCAATTGTTGCCAACTTCTATATCTACTTTTAATGGTACATCTATTTTAAAAGTATTTTCCATTATATCTCGAACTATTTCTTTTACTTCATCAAGTTCACTATCTAAAACATTAAACACAAGTTCATCGTGTACCTGAATTAACATTTTACTCTTCAAATTACGCTTCTTAAATTCTCCAAATATTTCTACCATAGCTTTCTTAAGTATATCAGCAGCAGTACCTTGAATTGGTGTATTTAAAGCCATTCTCTCTCCAGCCGATCTTATCATATAGTTTTTATTTTTTAACTCTTCAATTACCCTTTTTCTATTCATTAAAGTTCTAACGTATCCATTAGCATAAGCATCAGCAATCTCTTTAGCTTGAAAATCTCTAATACCTGGATAAGTTTCTAAGTAATCATCAATAAACTTCTTAGCAGTCTTAACATCTATTCCTAAATCTTCTGATAATCCAAAACTACTAATTCCATATAAAATACCAAAGTTAACTGCTTTAGCAGTTCTTCTCATATCTTTAGTAACTTTATCTATATCAACTTTAAATATATCCGCCGCTGTTCTAGCATGAATATCCTCTTCATTTATAAATGCATTAATTAAATTAGTTGCTTTAGACATAGAAGCAAATATTCTAAGTTCTACTTGTGAATAATCACTTGATAACATCTTAGAATCTAAATCTGGTATAAAAGCTTTTCTAATTAAAGCAGAATATTCTGAACGTGCCGGTATATTTTGTAAATTAGGACTAACACTAGAAAGTCTACCAGTTCTAGTTAAGGTCTGTGTAAAAATAGTATGAATTCTACCATCTTCTCTAACTTCTTCTTTTAAACCAACCGCATAATTAGTATAAAGCTTGGCTAAAGTTCTATACTCTAAAATCTTCTCTACAATAGGATGTACAAAAGCTATTTTATCTAAAATATCCTTACTTGTCGAATACTTATTATCTTTAACTTTCTTTGGATAAGGAATTGCTAAATCCTCAAACAAAACTTTAGCAAGTTGCATTGGAGACATAATATTAAAAGTACTTCCTGCCAACTCATAAATTTCTTTTTCTTTTTCATCTAATTTTGCCTTTAATTCTAAAGCAACTTTATCTAAATAATCAACATCTACTTTTACTCCTGTAATTTCCATATCAGCAAGTACTTCAGTTAAAGGCATTTCAATATTTGTAAATAAATCAAGTTCTCCATCATCACTTAATTCCTTTAATATTTTCTCTCTAGTTTCATAAATAAATTGTGCTTTACTACAACAAATCTCTTTTAACTTTTCCTCACTAACTTCAATTGGCCTCTTATCAGTACCATAAACATCTTCATATACTGGCAGTTGATAATCAAAACTCTTTGCCACAAAACTAATATCATCTTTAACTACATAGTCTAATAAATAAGTCGCAATCATTGTATCAAAATATACATTTTTAAATTTAATATCATACTTATTTAATACAACTAAATTCTTCTTATAATCATAGGTATATTTACAAGCATCACTATTAAATAAATCCCTATATTTTAAAATATCATCTTTAGAAATAAAATATCCAGCTTCTCCATCATAAATACCAATTCCTAAAACTTCACTCTTACTATATATTGATCCTCTAGTTTCTAAATAAAAAGCAAAATCACGTATCTTAAATTCACTAATATCCTTTATTGTTAAAGCATTTTCTTCCTTTACCGCTTCTTTAGTAACACTACTCTCTCCAAGACCTAATTTTTTTAATAATGAATGAAATTCCAATTCTTCTAATATAGCTCTTAATTTATCATTATTTATAAACTTATATTTACAATCTTCTAAAGTAAAATCAATTGGAACATCTCTATATATAGTTGCTAAATCATAACTCATATAAGCATTATCTTTATCCGCTAATAATTTTTCCTTTGTCTTTCCAGAAACACTATCGATATTATTATACAATTCGTCCAAACTACCATATTTAGCTAATAAACTTATCGCCGTCTTTTCCCCAATTCCTTTAACTCCCGGAATATGATCACTACTATCACCCATAAGTGCCTTTAAATCAATCATTCTAATTGGTTCAACTTGATAAGTATTTTTAAATTCTTCTCTTGTCATCATAATATAACCTGATTGTTTTAATAATTTTACCGTAACTTCATCACTAATTAATTGTAATAAGTCTTTATCACTACTAACGATTGTCGCAATAAATTCATCTTCTTCATCAACTTTCTTAGCTAAAGTACCAATAATATCATCAGCCTCATAATTATCTATTTCGAAGTGCTTAATTCCAAAAGCATCTAATACTTCTTTAGCCTTTGGAAATTGTAATCTTAATTCATCTGGCATCTCCATTCTACCAGCTTTATATTCTAAATATTTATCATGTCTAAAAGTCTTCCCTTTATCGAATGCTACTAAAATATAACTTGGTTCTTCTTCCTTGATAATTTTATTCATCATATTTATAAACCCATACAATGCATTGGTAGGAAAACCTTTAGAATTTCTCATGATAATACCCTGATAAGCAGTCGCATAAAAACTTCTAAATAATAAATTGTTTCCATCAACTAAAATAATTTTTTTCATATAATATCACCTACTATTTAGTATAACACAAACAATAATTATTTTTCTATTCTACTTATCAATATTTACATATGTATTTTCTTCTTTATATAAGTTATCCAATCTTTCAAAACGATCAGCAGCCATAAATAAAAACATCGTTAAAAATATATAAATTGCTAACATAATTAATCCTTTCTTTAAATCTAATCTTATTGTCATACTAATCACTCCTCTCAAATTACACTCTAATTATATAACGTACAATTGTTCGTGTCAATAATAAAATGAAACATTTGTTTGACATTTTACATATATAATGTTAAACTATTGTCATAAGGAGGGATTGCGTGGAAAAATTAACAACTCGTCAAGAATATATTTTACAAGTAATCAAACAATTAGTTGCTAAAAATGGTTATCCACCAACAGTTAGAGAAATTGGTGCCAAAGCCCATCTTAACTCACCAGCAACTATTCATTTTCATTTAACAAAGTTAGAAGAAAAAGGTTACATCAAAAAAGGAAATAGTAAAAATCGAACAATCGAAATACTAGTTCCTAATGAATATATTGAAAAGGAAGAAAACGTTGTTGAAGTACCATTACTTGGAAAAGTAACTGCCGGTACACCAATCGAAGCCATTGAAACTCCAGATGAATACTTTGCTTTACCGGTAAATTTAATAAATCCTAAAAAAGAAACTTTTACTTTAAAAGTATCTGGAGAATCAATGATAAATATTGGTATATATGATGGTGATATTCTAATTGTTGAAAGACAAAATACTGCTAACAATGGTGATACTGTTGTTGCTATGAATAGTGACAATGAAGCAACCGTAAAAACTTTCTACAAAGAAAATGGCTATTTTAGACTTCAACCAGAAAATGACACTATGGAGCCAATCATTCTAAAAGAAGTAACTATTCTTGGAAAAGCAGTCGGCCTATACAGAAAATTTTAAAAAAGAAAGATCAGAAAAAACTCTGATCTTTTTATTTGTCTACTTCACTAATAAATTGTCTAACTATATAACTAGCAATCAATAGTCCAGCCGAACTAGGTACAAAAGAACTAGATCCTGGTGTCCTATTGCCTGTTCTTATTGGTAATTCTCTAGAAGATAAAACCATAACCTTATCATTAATTTTTTTATCCTTAACATGCTTTCTCACAATTCTTGCTAAAGGATCATTAACTGTCTTTCTAATGTCAACAATTTCTAGAATACTAGGATCAAGTTTATTACCTGTTCCCATACTAGAAATAAACTTCCTTTTTTCTCCCAAACATCTATCAATAATAGCTAACTTTGTACTAACAGTATCGCAAGCATCTACTAAATAATCAAAATCATACTGAAATATCTCATTCAAATTATCTTTATCGATAAATTTATCAAGTTTTTGAACTATAACCGCACTATTTATATCCTTAATTCTCTTTTCAATTACATCTACTTTTTTCTCACCAATTGTTGACTCAAGCGCAATAATTTGTCTATTTAGATTAGTCTCATCAACAACATCTTTATCAATAACAATTATTCTCCCAACACCTGATCTAACTAATCCTTCAACTACGTAACCGCCAACTCCTCCAACACCTAAAACCAAAACAGTTTTTGTACTCAAATAATTTAAAGCATCAGTTCCAACTAATTTTTCAAATCTTACAAATCTACGCACTTTTCCTACTATCTCCTTCAGTCTTAACAAATTGTCTCGCCTTTTGTGCCTCTGATTGAATTAAATCAAATGGCTTTCCATATAACAACTTACTAGCATAAGTCATCTTAGCGTAAACATCTCTATTTCCTAAAGCCATATTATAATATTTATTTAAATCTTTAGTGTCCCTTGATTGTACTTTTTCAAAAGAACTTAAAACTTGTTGAATAGTATCCTCCGCAATAGAGCTCTCTCCTATTACTGTACAATCAAATATTCTCATAAAACTTAAAGTATCAACCAGCTCCAAAAGGCCTTGTTTTCTAAATAATTCCATCCATTCTCTTGAATCAGGAGTACTCATAATAATTTGTTTCAATCTAGACACTTTCTCATCAGAAAAAATATCATCAAGCCCAAGTTCTTCTAAAGAAACATATTTTCCTCTAATTGTCCCTGGTAATTCTTTCTGCATATCTAAAATAGTTCTAACATATAACTCATCAGTAGCGTCATTTACCCTTCTAGGCGGAAGTAAAACTTCATATACATCATATTTATTTCTATTAGAACGAACCTTAGTCGTTACTAATACATTTTTCTTATATAAAATAGAATTATTCCTAATAAAATCTATAATTGTTTTTTTATCTTTAGAATCCTTAAATAAAGAGGTATTAAAGCTTTTACCATTAACAATAATATCAGAAGGAAGTAAATCATCTAATTCTACATCCGTTCTAATCTTAGTAGCATTTCTTAAAGAAACTCTAACATTAAGTATTCTATTTCTATTAACTATTGGTAATACTAGCATTCAAACACCTCGCATGGCCTATTATACCATAAAAAGGCTTTTAAAACAATAAAAAAAGTCAGACCAGAGCGTCCTAACAAACGATAAAACCTGTTCTTACGTCCAGGTGGGTGTCCGTACGTTATTTTTAGGATTCCTATATAAATACAGGCCTTCAACACCAATAACAGTTCAAGACTCCCTTATCGTCACTTTAGTCGGTTTTAAAAGTGCCGGTGTCGCATCCATCTGACAATTATATTGTACCATAAAAGGCAAAATACAAACAAGATATTTTCACTAAATTGACACCATAACATACACTACTATAGGTGAATAAATATGTATTTTAATACCAAAAAAGCTTCAATATATTATGAGAAATATGGTAATAAAGACAAAATAATTCTAATCCTTCCTGGCTGGGGAAATACCAGAACAACATTCACAAATATAATAAACTTCTTTAAAGAAGATTATACAATTTATATAATAGATTATCCCGGTTTTGGCAATAGTCCTCTACCAAACGAAGATTTAACTATTTATGATTATACTAATATAGTTAGAGACTTCTTAGAAGACAAAAATATCATAAATCCGATAATTATAGCCCATTCATTCGGAGGTAGAATAACTACTCTTCTCTCTGGCTATTATAAAGAAAAAATCTCTAAAATCATCTACATTGATGCCGCTAGTATAAAACCTAGAAAAACTATTAAAGGTTTTCTCAAAGAAAAAACTTACAAACTCTTAAAAAAACTAATAAAACTAATGCCTAAATTAAAACAAGAATATTACCATCAAAAACTCTTAAAAATATTTGGATCTAAAGACTACCAAAGTCTTCCTAAATCAATGCATAAAACCTTTAAAAATATAATCAATGAAAATCTTATCTATTACTTAAAAAATATTGAAAGTGAAGTACTATTACTCTGGGGAAAACTAGATACCGCAACCCCCATAAAAGATGGTTATAAAATGAATAATTTAATCAAAGATTCTGCTCTCATAATCTTCCCAAAAGGAAACCATTTTTCTTATCTTCAATATCCTTATCTAACCAATCAAATAATTCTAGAATTTATCAAAGCCTAAAAAAAGAAAAGTATCTACTTTTCTTTTTTCATATTATCTTGTTTAACTACTATAGTTCCATGATAATGAACAACATCATTTTCTGTATAAGTATCACTAACCCAACATCTTATAATATAAGTCTTACTCTCTTTAGCGTCTAACTCCTCAGAAATAATACTTTTTTCTTCATCACCTAAAAAGATACTTTCATTACCATTAATACTATATTTAATAAATTCTCTTCCGACTAACTTATTATGACAGTTATCTAAAGAAACCATTTCTTTATCATCAAAAATAAATATTTTAACCTTCTCTTTCTTAGAAGATGAATTATAAACTTTTACTTTATAAGTTCTAGTCCTAGAACCATCCTCATCACTTAATGGTGAAACATCAACTAAACTAATAACATTACCAAGTCCATTACTTGTCTCATTAAATTCATAGTATAGTTTTCCTATTTTAAAGGTTGACTTAACATGTGAATCTTGTACTGCTGAAAAGACGATATAAGAACAAATTAAAAATAACAATAATATAACAGTTACCGAAATAATTTTATATTTTCTCTCGTTAGCTTTAATCTTTAAAATAACATGATCTATTTCTGTTGAAGAATACTTTTTTATATCTGCTTGTGTAAGTTTTTTCTTCTTAGCACTCTTCTTATTTTTTTTATTTTCAGTATTCTTCTTTAAAGTTTCACTATTTTGGTTACTACTATTTTTTTTATTTTCTTTTTCTTCCATAATTTTCACCATATCTTTGCTTAAGTAAAGTATATCATATTTTATATAAAAACAATATATCTAGCCAAGAAAAAAGTTACGATTTTACGTAACTTTATTTTATCATGATTCCTAAATCATCTAATTGTTTCTTATCAACAGCATTAGGACATTCACTCATTAAGCATGAAGCACTTGCTGTTTTAGGAAACGCAATAACATCACGAATATTATCTGTTCCGGTAAGTAACATTGTTAAACGATCAAGTCCTAAAGCAAGTCCACCATGTGGAGGTGTACCATATTTTAAAGCCTCTACGAAGAAACCAAATTTATTCTTAATATCTTCTTCTGTAAGTTCCAAAGCCTTAAACATTTTTTCTTGTACTGCTTCATCATGAATACGAATAGATCCACCACCAGCTTCATAACCATTAATAACAATATCATAAGCTTTTGAATAACAATGTGCTTTATCATTAAGAAGTTTATCTACATCACTATCTAATGGTGAAGTGAATGGATGATGACATGCTACATATCTTCCTTCTTCTTCACTATATTCAAATGAAGGGAATTCTACTACCCAACATAATTTAAAGTCATCTTTCTTAATTAAGTCAAGTTCACGTGCTAACTTACAACGTAATGCTCCTAAAGATACCTTAACAACGTTATATTTATTATCAGCAACTATTAATACTAAATCTCCCTTAGAAAGTCCTAATGTCTCTTTTAAAGCATTAACTTCTTCTGTACTAATAGCTTTCGCAATACTACCAGTAACTTCATCCTCAATCTTTAAGTAAGCAAGACCAGAGGCTTTATAAGTCTTAACAAATTCTGTTAGGGCATCAAGTTTCTTTCTAGAAAATTCAAAAGCCTTTTCCTTAACAACTAAACAGTTAATAATACCCTTATTTTCTATAACATTCTTAAACATAGAAAATTCTGTATTTTTAAATACTTCTGTAATGTCCTGTATTTCAAGACCAAATCTTAAATCTGGTTTATCAGAGCCATACTTAGCCATTGCATCATCATATTTCATTCTAAGTAATGGTAACTTAATATCAATACCTCTGATTTCTTTAAATACATGAGCAACTAATCTTTCTGTAAGACTCATAACATCTTCTTGATCTACAAAACTCATCTCTAAGTCTACTTGTGTAAATTCTGGTTGACGATCACTTCTTAAATCTTCATCTCTAAAACATTTAGCAATTTGGAAATATCTTTCAATTCCTCCAACCATTAAAAGTTGCTTAAATATTTGAGGAGACTGTGGTAGTGCATAAAATTTACCTTTATTTACTCTACTTGGTACTAAGTAATCTCTTGCTCCTTCTGGAGTTGATTTGCAAAGTACTGGTGTCTCAACCTCTAAGAAATTTTCTTTATCTAAAAAATTTCTAACTGCCATTGTAATTTTATGTCTTGTTACTAAATTATTTGTAACTGTTCTTCTTCTAATATCTAAATAACGATATTTTAATCTTGTATCCTCTAATGCTGTTGTATCATCACTTATTTCAAATGGTAAATCATTACACGAATTTAAAACCTCAATCTTTAAAAGTTCTACTTCAATATCACCAGTAGGAATATTTTTATTTTTAGATTCTCTTTCACTAACATCTCCTACTACTTTAATTACTGATTCACTCTTTAATTGACTAGCGATTTCGTAGCATTCTCCTTCTCTAGCAACCAATTGTACAACACCAGATCTATCTCTTAAATCAATGAAACAAACTCCACCTAAGTCACGTTTCTTTTGTACCCAACCATATAAAGTTACTTGTTTTCCAACATCACCAATTCTTAAACTATTGTTATTAATTTCTTTCATTTTTTCTACCTCCTATTTACAACATCCACAAGAATGACATTCATCTTCATCATCATGGTCACATTTTCCATCACATTCACAAGTTCCGCAACCACAGTCACATGAATCATCATCCATCGAACTTATCTTTTCATCTAAATAATAAAGTAATGCATCTAAACTAATTAACTCTTCTTCTTTAGTCTTATTATTTTTAATCTTTACTTCATTATTATCTAAATCCTCACTATTTAAAACACAAATAAACTTAGCATTTAATCTATCTGCTTGTTTAAATTGTCCTTTCAAACTTCTACCTGTATATTCTGTATCTACTATAAAGCCAGCACTTCTTAGTTCTTGTGCTAAATATAATGCATATTTCTTTTCTTCTTCATTAACATACATTAAGAATAAATCTATATCTTCAACAATTGGTAACTTAACCTTTTCAAGCTCCAAAGCTCTAACAATTCTACCAATACCAGATGCAAAACCTACACAAGCAGTTTCTGGGCCATCAAGTTGACTAACTAAACCATTATAACGTCCACCCGCTCCAATTACATTATTTGAACCAAATCCTTCAACTTTAGCTTCAATTTCAAATACTGTATGGTTATAATAATCAAGTCCTCTAACAATACTAGGATTAATTTCATATTTAATTCCTAAAACCTCTAAGTAATCACAAACTTTTTCAAAACGATCTCGACTCTCATCATTTAAATAATCTAAAGTCTTAGGAGCCTTCTTCATAATTTCTTTTTCAGCATCAACTTTACAGTCTAATATACGAAGTGGATTTTTATCTAATCTACTTTTACAATCCTCACATAACTCATCAATATATGGTTTAAAGTATTTAACTAGTGCTTCTCTATAAGCATTTCTTGATTCATTATCTCCAAGTGAATTAATATTAACCTTAAGTTCTTTTAAACCAAGCATCTTATATATATTAACTGCTAAAGCAATAACTTCAGCATCACTCATAGGATCATCACTACCTAAAACTTCAACACCAAATTGTGTAAGTTCACGATCACGTCCTGCTTGCGGTCTCTCATAACGATACATTGTACCATTATAATATACTTTTATAGGTTGATTAGAATCTCCATACATTTTATTTTCAATATAAGCTCTAACAACACCAGCCGTACCTTCAGGTCTTAAAGTAATATTACGTCCACCTTTATCTAAAAAGTCATAACTTTCCTTTGTAACAATATCTGTAGTTTCTCCAACCCCACGATGAAATAATTCAGTTGCCTCAAATAATGGAGTACGAATATAAGTATAATTATATTTTTCCATAACTGCATCAATTACACTATCTACATACTTCCAAACTTTAGCCTCTCTACCAAAAATGTCATTACATCCCTTTTGTCTCTGTATCATAATTTCCTCCTATCAAACAAAAAAGATGGCTTCCAAAGGACAGTTTTACCTGTGGTGCCACCTTATTTTATACTTTAAAAAACTGATATCGTAGTAACACGCTTCCCTTTATTGAGATGTCTTCAACTTCTAAATATTAAGTACTTTCACCAAACATACTCTCTCTAAAAATACTTATAAAGCTTACTCTTTCCCAAGAAGATATGAATATTATAACATACTTTTCTAAAAAGATAGTCATTTTTTAGAATTTTTTTGTCAAAGTTTCCCTCATTCTCTTAACCAAAGACTTCCTAGCCTCTAGAGGAGAAAAACCAATACTTTCTAATTCTTCTCCACTAAAGTCTTTTCCTCGTATACTCATAAAATCATCAAGCTTAATTTTTCCATCTAAAATCATATTAGAAATAATTCCTCCATAACTATAACGATTCTCATCTATCCCAGATAACATAATAGAATCTTTTCCAAAGAAAAAAATGCCTTCTTCAATCAAACCTTTATTTTTTAAATATCCAACAACTTCTCTTTTACTAATAGAACCATCAAATACTGCCTTATATTCTTTATCTGAAAGTTGTGTTAATAATAAAGCTGATTCTAAACTAGCAAAAATACTTGTAAAGTAATCTACTAAACAAAAAGTTGTCTCTTCTTCTCTAATTCCATTTTTAAGTAAATATTCCAAAAACAATTGATTACAGTAACAAGATAAAACTTCTACAAAAATACTATTAGTCGAATATTTTGTCCTTTCTGCAGTACTAAGAGAAGAACTACCCTCAAAATAATCATAAGCATGTCCTATCTCATGTACTAAGGCTGCTACAGTAGAAACTGTATTCGGTTTTCTATATAAAAATATATTACTCGTATTATCAAAACTATTAAATGTCAAAAATGCTTCTGTTCCCATCATAGTTGGTGCATTAAATCTATATAAATGTCCACTTTCATAAATATCTTTTAAAATATCATTTCCCACTGGAAGATTTTCTCTAAAAAAAGTTCTAAGTAATTCATCTACTTCACCATTCCTAAATCTAGAAGTTCTTCCTCTCCTATCGTATCTTTTATAATTTTTCTCTATAAAAGAAATCAATAATTCACTAGGCTTATCAAAACTATTAACTAATACTTCAGTATGATAATTTCTATTATCCAAGAAAGATTGTTTAGCCATATTAGAAAACTCTTCATCACTTTTTATTCCAAAATCATCTAACTCTTGCGATAACTCTACTCGACATCTCTTCTTAAGACTATAAATATACTTAAGTGCACAAAAAGTCATATATCTCTCATGAAATTCATATTTATCTGTACAATTTCTTAAACTTATAGCTAATTCTTCTATCTGTCTTTTTATATCACTATAATCTGTATTCAACCTCATAAAAAAACTCCCCTATAATCAAAAGAAACTATAATTATATAGCTTCTTTAACTTTATCCAACCCTTTTTCTAAATCCTTCTCAAAGAATTTATAAGTAGTTCTAACAAATAAGTAGCAAGGTAAAGCTACAACTATACCACCCATACCTGCTAAAGTACCACCTACAGATACTACCATAATCGTAATCAATGGATTAATATCATTAGTTTTGCCATATACCTTAGGTGATATAAAATAGCCATCTACTTGTGGAAAAATCAAACAAATAACAATTGTCGCAATAACTAATGGTACTGATACAACACTAGCCATAATAATTGCTAAAATATTTGTAATTAATCCTCCAAAATAAGGAATAATAGTCGTTAAACAAGCTAAAACTCCTAATATTAACCAGTTTGGATGTCCTATTATAAAGAATAAGAATCCATATTCAAAAAGTTGAATCAACATAAATATTCCTAATCCTTTTAAATAATTACTTATCTCAACATCCAAACATTTAAAGTATTCATAAGCTTTCTTATCAATAGATAAAAGCAATTCCTTAAACCAATATCTAATTTTACCCATATCAGCCAAGAAATAAATAAATCCTACAAATCCTACAATAAACTTACCTGCAAAACCAATAGATTTAGATAAAACATCTATTGTTGTCGAAGAAATAACTCCTCCTATATCCTTTAAAGCATCATTTAAGTAATCTGTAATTTTAATTTCAAAACTTCCTAAATTAAGATTAAACTTTGTACCAACATTATCTATTACTTCCTTAACCATCTTTATAAGTAAAGACAATTGATCATAAAATAATGGTAATACAATAGCAATTATTCCCCCTACTAATAAAACCGAACCCAACACTGTAATGGTAACTGCTAGATTTTTACTAATTCCTTTTCTTCTTAAAAGATTAATAAAAGGCGTAAAGGCATAAGCAAAAACAAAGCCTATTATAAATGGTGCCATAACCGAAACCATCTTTAAAAATACTCCCCACCAAACACCAATATTAGTAACAGCTATATATAATAATCCTAGTAGAAAAGTAAGATTAATAATTTTATAATTTAACTTATTAGGAAACAAGGAAATCACCTCTCTAACCAAATAGTAGTTGGACCAATATTATTAATTTCTACTTCCATATCAGCCCCAAACTCACCAGTTTCAACTTCTATATATTTTGCTAACTCTTGATTAAACAACTCATAAAACTTAATGGCTTCATCATTCTTCATAGCAGCCATATAACTAGGTCTATTTCCTTTTTCACAATTAGCATATAAAGTAAACTGTGATATTGAAAGTATCTTACCGCCATAATCTAAAATACTCTTATTCATGACATCATTCTCATCTGGAAAAATTCTCAAATTAACAATTTTCTTTGCCATATATTCAATTTTTTCTAAAGTATCTCCTTCAGTAAACCCAACTAAGACAACTAAACCTTGGTCAATTTTGCCAACAGTCTTGTCTGCAACAACAACTTTAGCGTTTCCTGTTCTTTGTAATAACGCTCTCATCTCATCACTCTCTCTATTCTATCTACAAAATCCATTTTATTAAGATTCATAATAACTTTATTCAATTGGTCAAGTCCCGTTACATAGCATCCAACTTCATACATAATATTATCAACTTTACTTATAACTTTAATTTCATCTACACTAACATTCTGCATAGATATAGATTGCATTAAATCTAACATATGATTTTCACTCGTATTAGTATAAATTAATAAAGCTGTTAAATATCTCTTATTAGCATTAGTCCCCCAACTAACTTCAAGTGTTCTATCTTCTAACATCTCTAAGTTATGACAATTCATTCTATGTACAGAAATACCATTACCCTTTGTAATATAGCCAATAATTTCATCTCCATATACTGGATTACAACAATTAGCTAAATTAACCTTTATCTTATCAATACCTGTAACAATAATATCTGCATCCGTATTTGTCGAAGTAATCTTAATATTCTTAACAGCTGGTGCTTCCGTTGGTTTATCAATAATATTAATAACTGCATTAACTGGCGATCTACCATTACCAACCATTAAGTATATTTCATCTAAATCATCAGCATTAATTTCTTCACAAATTGTCTTTATATTTTCATCGGTAAAGAATTCTCCAAAAGGTAACTTTCTCTTACGAAGTTCCTTCTCAAGTGCTTCCTTACCTCTTTCAATATAAACTTCTCTTTCATTTTTCGTAAAGAAACTCTTAATTTTATTTCTTGCTTGAGTGGTCTTAACCATATTAATCCACTCTTTAGAAGGCGTGGAACTTTTATTAGTATTAATCTTAACAATATCATTACTCTTTAACTCATAGTTTAAAGGTACAATATTATTATTAACAATTGCTCCTACTGTAGTCTCTCCAACTCTTGTATGAATTCTATAAGCAAAATCCAAAGGAGTTGCTCCTACAGGTAGTTCAATAACATCTCCCTTAGGTGTAAAACAATAAATATTATTATTTAATAAATCATCTCTAACACTATTAACAAAATCTTCACTACTCATCTTATCACTTGATAAATCAATAATAGACTTAAAGAATTGTAGTTTTTGTTCTGTCTGATTCAAAATATCAACTCTAACTGGACCAGATCCTTCTTTATAAGCCCAATGTGAAGCAATACCATTTTCTGCTACTTCATTCATATCATAAGTTCTAATTTGAATCTCAAATAAATATCCATCTATTCCAAAAACTGTCGTATGTAAAGATTGATACATATTAGGTTTAGGCATCGCAATATAATCCTTAAATCTCTTTGGTAAAGGTTTAAATTTAGAATGAATAATACCAAGCGCTAAATAACATTCTTGTTCAGTATTAACCAAAATTCTAAGTGCTAATAAATCATATATATCGCTAAATTTCTTACCCTTATCAAGTTTATTATAAATACTATAAATACTTTTAGCTCTACCCTTAATTTCATGATTTATATGATGTTCATCTAAAAGTTCCGAAACAGAAGTCTGCATATCAAATACAGTCTTATCTCTTTCTAACTTAGTTTTATTAAGTTTTTCTGCTATATCATAAAAAACATCTGGCTTTAGATAACGAAGTGATAAATCTTCTAATTCACTCTTAATTTTATGAATACCCAAATGATGTGCTATTGGAGCAAAAATATCTAAAGTTTCATGAGCCTTTATTTTTTGTCTTTCATCAGGTAGTGCCCATAAAGTTCTCATATTATGTAGACAATCTGCTAACTTTATAATTATAACTCTAACATCTTCACTCATACCTACTATAATTTTTTTATAGTAGTCAATTAAGTATTCGTTTTCTGTAGAAAAATTAATTCTACTAAGTCTCGTAACACCTGTAACCAAACGTGTAATATTTACCCCAAATTCATCTTCCATCTCTTCGACCGAACAGTCACAGTCTTCAAGTACATCATGAAGTAAAGCGGCTGAAATAGTTTCATAATCAGCCGAAATACCACTTAATATTAAAGCCACATTCAAAGGATGGATAATATAAGGTTCTCCAGACTTACGAAGTTGACCAGAATGTTTTTTATTAGCAAAATTATAAGCTTTTTTAATAATAGAAATCTGTTCCTCATCTTCAATATATGTATTAATAGATTCTAATACATCATTAAATGTAATTTTATCATGTTTTGTTGACGTAGGAACCAACTCCTCTCCCTAACAATTTATTCCTTTAATTTTCTTTTCTTCAAATTCGTCAGTATAAACTCTTTTTACTTTTTTAGGTTTTCCTAAATTTTTCTTTTCTAAAATTAAGAATAATGCTGTTGCAATAAAGATAGTTGAATATGTACCAGCAATTAAACCAATTAACATTGCTAAGTTAAATGAAAGTATCTCTTTAGATCCTAAAATAATTAATGTAATAACTGGAATTAATGTTGTAATAGTTGTATTAACTGTACGTGCAAATGTTTCTTGAATACTAGTATTACATAATTTATAGAATTCATCATAACTTAATTTTTCTTCATCATTTTCTTTTAATTTTTCTCTTACACGGTCGAACGTAACAATTGTGTCATTGATTGAATAACCAATAATTGCTAAAAGTGCTGCAATAAACATAGAAGATACTTCAATATTGAAAATACCAAATAAAGCTATCATGATTAAAACATCATGTATTAAAGCAACAACTCCAGATACAGCATAACTAAATTTAAATCTAAATGATACATAAAGAATAATTCCAACAAGTGCTAAAAGTACTGAAAGAATTGCATTCTTAATTAACTCTCTTTGTACTACATTAGAAACAACACCAATATTAACTTTAGCTTCATACTTATCTTCAAAATAAGTATTAACTTCTTTTACTTTTTCTCCATCAAGTGCATCATCTATTCTAATAACAGTCTCTTCATCACCAATAGTTATATCGGAACTCTTTAATTTTAATTCTTTTAAGTCACTAGTTAATTGTTTCTTAGTAACATCTTTATCAGTAGAAATAGTAATATCAGTACCAGCCCTATAATCAATTCCTAAATTTAATCCGCAGAAACCAATAGTAACTGCTCCAACTAAGATAATGATTATTGATACACCAGCAAATATCTTTCTATTTTTCAAGAAATCAACTTTACCGAATGGTACTTTCTTAACTTTCTCATTTTTAGAAACATTTGGAATATCTTCCTTCTTAACTCCAATAAATAATTTTATTTTATCATTAAAGTAATTAGTCTTAACAAATAAATTAAGTAAAACTCTTGTTAAGAATACCATTGTAAACATTGTAACAATAACTGTAATGATTAACATTGTAGCAAATCCCTTAATACTAGATTCACCAAATATAAACATAATAATTGCTACTATCAAAGTAGTTAAGTTTGAATCAAGAATAGCACTAAAACTACACTTAACTCCTTCTTTAAATGCTAAAGGTAGACTCTTACCTTTATATAATTCTTCTTTAATACGAGCAAACGTAATAACATTAGAATCAACAGACATACCAATTCCAAGTACTAAAGCAGCAATACCAGGAAGTGTTAAAACACCGCCTACAAGCCAGAATACTAAAAATACTAAGAAAGTATATAATAGCATTGAAATAGTTGAAACAAATCCTGCAAAATGATAAATAGCAACTAGTAAAACACCAATTAATAAAACACCAATAATTCCTGCCACCAATGTTTTTTGTAAAGTATCATCACCAAATGAAGCTCCAACTGTCTTAGAAGATATTTCACTTAATTTACTAGGTAATGAACCTGAATTAATTAAATCAACCAAATTACTAACTTCATCTTCTGTAAAATTACCTTGAATAATAACATCACTAGCAAATCCTTGTGATACAGTAGCTGCACTTAAACAATTAGATTCAGATGTACCACATAAATTACCTTCTTTAGCAAAACTATCAGTCATACCATTATAGTCTAACCAAATAACAATCATGTTCTTCTCATAATCTTTTACTTTACTAGTAACTTCATAAAATTTATCTTTATCTTTTACAGTTAATAAAACTGCTGGATTACCTGCTGAATCTTGACTAATTTTAGCTCCTCCAGCTTTTAAAACCTCACTAGTCATTAATAAATTATCATCCGTATCTCTGAAAGATAATGTCGCAACAGTAGATAATTGTGTACGAGCTTGTTCAGGATCAGTAACTCCAGCTAACTTAACTCTTATTTTATCGTTACCCTCTAAAATAATTTCTGGTTCACTTACTCCTAAACTATCAATTCTCTTACTTAAAGTCTTATAAGTAGCTGTTAACTTACTACTATTCATCTTAGAACCATCTATAGACTCAACTTTATATAGTATTTCAAATCCCCCTTGTAAATCCAAACCAAATTTTAAATTCTTAAAAAGTGGAATGAATAACAAACAAACAACTACAGCTAATAAAAACATTGAAATAGCTGTAACAATAACATTCTTTTTAGCATTTTTCTTTTTCATGTAACCTCACCTCATAAAATTTCTAAATTATTATCAAAATATTGTGTTCTATCTTTATTTAGTTTTTCCTTCAAGTAACTATCTATCTTTTCATTATTAGTTTTCAAAATATCATTAACAATATCTGAAAGCATTAAATCATGTCCCTTACACCATTTAGTCTCAATTAAATAATTCCATATATCAACTTCTTTAATATAAGGATAACCAAGTCTCTTAAGCTCCATAACTTTGGCTCTAAGTGCTGGACTTACTCTTTGATAAAGTTCTTCTTTACTAGAAAACTCAAAATCCATAAAAAGACACCACATCCTTCATCGACAACAATATTATAACTAAAATAAGGAAAAAGATAAAGTAAAACTAAGTAATTTAGAAGAAAAATCAAATTAAAAATTATCATTCTGTCTATTAAAAACAAAAATTTCTACTTCACAAATCGTTATTTTAAAAAAAAACATAAAAATAAAGACTAAAAATTAGTCTTTATTATTCTTCATCGCCCTAGGAAAACTATTATAATAAACTTCTTTTAACCTATCTGTCGTAACATGCGTATAAATCTGAGTTGCACTTATACTTTCATGTCCTAATAATTTCTGGACTGTTAGTAAGTCACATCCTTCATTTAATAAATGAGTCGCAAAACTATGTCTAAGTACATGTGGAGAGATAGATTTATTTAAACTTGTTTTTTTAATAATCTGATCAAGTACATATCTAATTCCTCTTTCCGTAATAACCTCCCCATTATTATTTAAAAATAAATATGGTGAATCTTTTGTATTTAATTTTTTATAACCATCATCAAGATACATCTCTAAAATATCACTACAATATTCTCCATAAGTAACTCTTCTTTCTTTGTTACCCTTTCCAAGAATAAGAATAATTTTACTTCCTAAATCAATATCATTAACTTTTACTGAAACAAGTTCTCCAACACGCATTCCTGTTGCATAAAGCATCTCTAAAATCAATCTATCTCGCTGCCCTAATGGTCTTCTTAAATCCGGAACTTTAAATAATTCTTCTAGTTCATTGTATTCAAAGTATCTAGGTAATTTCTTTTCTTTTTTTAAACCATTAATCAAAGAAAATACATTATTCTCCGTAATCCCTTCCATAACTAAATAATTATAAAAACCTCTAAGCGCACTAAGTTTTCGATCAATAGAGGAATTATTCTCTTTTTTCTCATCTTTTAAATATGTCAAGTAAAACCTTAAATCACTATATTCTACTTTTTTAAAATTAATTCCCTCACTACTTAAATAATCTAAATACTGCATAATATCACTACAGTAATTTAAAGTAGTATACTCCGAATAATTCTTTTGATATTTCAAATAATCACTATATTGTTCTAACTCTTTAATCATTTCTTCTTGCCCTTATTTTTAATTGTAGAGTCGCCCATACTAGCATCAGAACTTTTCAATCCTATATCTTGAAGTTCAGAGTCATTACCAAACTTATATACATCATCTGTACTCTTTTCACGCCATACTCTATCCCAGTCAATTTCTCCCTCTGGAGTTCTCATATCTTCATATATTTCTAAAATATCAGGATTAGTAATTGGTCTAAAACGTACTTCTTGAGCAACACTTTCTTCTTCTATTATTTCTTCTTTTTCTAAAGCTATCTGTCTTTTTCTAGTTTTCTCCGCTAAAAGATGTTCCTTTTCCCAAACAAGAAACTTTCTCAAACTAGAATATCTTAAACATCCAGTATAAATAGCCTCAAAATTTTCTCTATCATCTTTCTCATTACCTAAATCACAACTTCTTGCATATCCCACTAATCCTTCGGATAACTTCGGAATAAAGTCTAATCTTAAAAGTCCGCTTCGTAACTCTTTATTCTTCAAATATTTAGCAATTCTTTTTGCCAAAGCTAGTAACTCATCATTTCTTGATAACCAAATATCCGCCTCTAAATAACCATTTGCTTTCTTAGCCTTTACTTCAGTTGCACAACTTACTAATAAAGGACTATCATAAACAACAGGATCTTCACGTAATCCCTTATATTTATGTGTAATCATAACCTTACCATCAACATCTTTTAAAGAACCAAAATTAACCTCATTTGCCCATTCTCTAAATTCTTTTTCATTTTTGAATTGAGCCGTTAATAAATCAATATCCTCAATATTAAAACTACCTACTCCATTAATATAAATAGGTACTGCTAAGTCATGTGTAGTATTACCAAACATATCAATTTGATGTGCATCATTATTAGAAAAATCTCCATATTTAGAAACACTCTCCATTGTTCCTATCCATAAATGATATCCCATATAAACCTCCTAGTAAAACTAATATCTAATTTAAGTATAACAAATAATTTACCAAAAGAAAAATATTTAACAAAAAACTAAATATTTTATTAGAAAACTATCGGTGTTTTTCACTAGCACCAGGTTAAATAACAAGTTCTGCTCCTTCTACCACTTCTGAAGGATAAGCTCTTCTACACTCTTATAGCCTAATATTCTTTGCATAACAGTTGGACTCTCTACATCTTTCTTTGGACATTCCCCATATACAGCCCATACGAATTTCTTACAAAGATTTCATATTCCTCATCAACTGTCAATCCACTCTGTATAGTTTTTTTAGCTAAGCCTTACTTGTATCAGGTCCAACATCAATTGCTGGACCAATTTCATCCCAAACCATTCTAAAATTTACATCATAAAAGTCTTCTACATTTATAGTCATACCGCCTACCTAAACTTTAAACTAGAAAAAATTGAAAATCAAATAAAATCATCTAAAAACTAAAGAAGTGTAAAAACTTACACTTCTTTTTCATAACTACATTCACTACATTTAATAGTACCATTTTTAGTTACTAGTAATTTTCCACACTCTGGACAAACTTCTCCAGTAGGTTTATCCCAATAAGCTATCTTACATTTTGGATAATTACTACATCCATAAAAAATCTTCCCCTTGCGTGTCTTTTTCTCTACAATTTTTCCTCCATCACAGAAAGGACAATCCATAATTTCAACTACTTCTTTTTCTTCTTTTTTTATGTATTTACATTCTGGATAATTACTACAAGCCACAAACTCTCCATAACGTCCTTTTCTCTTAACTAAAGGATTACCACACTCTGGACAAACTTCACCTGTCTCTTCTGGTGCTTTCTTTTCCATATCCGAAAAAGCATCTTTTACTCTAGGTTCAAACAAGTCATAGAACTTCTTTAAAACATCATTCCATACTAAACTACCTTCCGCAATATCATCGAGTTCTTCTTCCATATCTCTTGTATATTCAACATTAATTAAATCACTAAAGAACTCTTGTAATTTATCAGTAGTTTCAATTCCAATGGTTGTTGGCTTAAACTTCTTATCTTCCATCTCAACATAATTACGTTCTTTAAGTGTATCAATTGTCTTAGCATAAGTAGAAGGTCTACCAATTCCTAAATCTTCCATTTCTTTAATCAACTTAGCTTCAGTATATCTAGCTGGAGGTTTAGTAAAATGTTGTTCTGATAAAACATCAGTTGTAATACATTTTTCTCCTTCACTTAATTCTGGTAAAATCTTATCTTCACTAGTTTCATAATCCTGATAAACTTTTAAGTAACCATCAAAGATCATTATTTGACCAGATGCCTTAAACTTGTAATCATTATTATCAAAAATAATAGTAGTCTGATTAACTTTAGCATCACTCATTAAAGCCGCTAAAGTTCTCTTATATATTAAACTATATAACTTAAACTCATCATTACTTAAATACTGTTTAACTTTAACTGGTTCCCTTAAAATACTAGTCGGTCTAATTGCTTCATGTGCATCTTGTACATTCTCTGTCTTTGTAGACTTCTTTACATATCCAACATAGTTCTTTCCATAGTTTTCTTCAATATACTTCATAGTTGGTCCAATAAACTCATCTGATAAACGAATAGAGTCTGTTCTCATGTACGAAATAAGACCCACTGTCTCACTGCCCAAATCAATTCCTTCATATAATTTTTGGGCTATACTCATAGTCTTTTTAGCCGGAAAACCTAACTTAGTAGAAGCCTCTTGTTGCAACGTTGAAGTGATAAAAGGAAGTTTACTCTTCTTAGCTTTTTCCTTTTTCTCAACACTAATAACCTCATAAGTATCACTAATTTTGCTAAGTACTTCATCAGCATCTTCCTTAGTTTTTAATTCAATATCATCATCTTTATACTTAAAAAGACTTGCTTCATAATCCTTAAATTTAGCCGTGATTGTCCAATATTCTTCCGGAACAAAAGCTTCTATTTCTCTTTCTCTATCTACAATTAGTTTTAAAGCTACACTTTGTACTCTACCAGCACTCTTCGCTCCAATTTTACTTTGTAATAACTTAGAAAGTCTAAATCCAATAATACGATCAAGTATTCTTCTTGTTTCTTGACTCTTTACTAAATCTGTATTAATAACAGTTGGATGATTAATCGCATCAACTACTTTATCATGTGTAATTTCATTAAATAATACTCTCTTATAATTCTTATCTTTAATACCTAAAGCATCTTTTAAATGCCAAGCAATTGCTTCACCCTCACGATCAGGATCGCTTGCTAGATATACCATATCAGAATCTTTTACATCTTTCTTTAATTCTTTAATAACACTACCTTTTCCCTTAATAGGAACATAACTAGGCTTAAATCCATCTTCTATATCAACCCCAAGTCCATACTTACCAGATGTTGCTAAATCACGAATATGACCTTTAGATGATACTACTTTATAGTCTTTTCCTAAATACTTTTCAATTGTCTTACTCTTACTAGGACTTTCCACTATAACTAAATTTTTAGGCATAAAATCCCTCCTTATTAACTTATAACCATTCCACAAACATTTGTCAATCTCTTCTATATTATTATACGAATAATTTTAAAGATATTCTAAAAAAATTATAAATTATGTTCTCTTACATAATCTGCAACCGGTCCATAACTTCTTCTATGTTCATCAATTATCCCATACTTCTCAATTGCTTCTAAATGTTTCTTCGTAGGATAACCCTTATTATGTTTAAAATCGTACATTGGATATTTTAAATCAAGATCATATAGCATCCTATCTCTTGTAACCTTCGCAATAACTGAAGCCGCACTAATCGTAATACTTTTTAAGTCACCTTTAATAATAGAAGTTGTTGGAATATCTAACTCTAATGGCATAGCATCTATCAATATATGTTCTATTCCTATCTGTTTATTACACTCTTCAATTGCTTTCTTCATAGCAAGTTTAGTAGCCTCATATATATTAACTTCATCTATTTTCTTCTCATCAATTATTCCAATACCAACACCAAGTGCCTGTCTTTTTATCTCCTCAAAAAAGAAATCTCGTTTTTTCTCAGATAATTTCTTAGAGTCGGTTAGCCCATCTAAATTAAACTCTTCCGGTAACACAACACAAGCCGCCACGACTGTTCCAACTAAAGGACCCCTTCCAACCTCATCTACTCCTGCTATATATTTAATTCCTTTTTCTCTTAATTCTCTTTCATACATATAATTATCATTCATATACTTCACCAAAAAATATTTTAACATACTAATATTTTATTAAGAAAGAAAAAAAGTAGTTTTTCTACTTCTTTACATCTAGTCTATCAAAGGTAATATTGCCAAAATAGCCATTTTTTAAATCTCTAATAATAATATTAGATACTTTATCATAGTCCGCAACTCCACCTCTAGATAAAGCCCCACGTCTTTTCGCAATAGTATCATATACTTCTATTAAATCTTCATCTAACTCTACTACTCCATATCTTTTCTCTAATCTCTCTGGATATAATTCATAAAGTTTTCTTAATATAAATACCGCAATCGCATCTGGATTTAATATTTCTTCTTTTATTGAAGATAAACACGCAAGTATATGTGCTGCTTCTTGATCTTCCATCTTAGGCCATAAAATACCAGGAGAATCCAAAAGTTCTACATCTTTATTAATTCTAATCCAACTAAGACTCTTTGTAAAACCAGGAGTGTCTCCGACACCTGCTGATTTCTTACCAACTAATCTATTTATTAAAGTACTCTTACCAGCATTAGGAACACCTACAATCAAGGCACGAGCTGCTCTAGGTTTCATTCCCTTACTTTCACGTTTCTTATTCTCTATATCCATAATTTCCTTAGTATAATCAAGAATCTTCTTAACATTTAACCCACTCATCAAATCAACCGCTACGACTTTATAACCCAATTCTTCATAATATTTAATAATCTTATCAGTCTCAGTCTTATCACATAAATCATACTTAGTCATAACTAATATTCTAGGCTTATCTTTAATTAAATCATCTATATCAACTATCTTAGATGATAAAGGCATTCTAGCATCAACGACTTCGTAAACAACATCTATTAAATTAATTTTTTCTATAATTTCACGTTTAGTCTTAGCCATATGACCTGGATACCAGTTGATACTCGTAGATGGTAAACTTTTTGTATTTTCATCCATCTTTTTATTTTTTCTCATCTCTCTTTTTTGGTACATATCCATTATTTATCACTTCCATTCTCTATCATTCTTGCTTCATTTAAAAAATTATCAAAATCTGATTTATATAATTTATCTTGTTTGATTTTAAATTTATCATACTCTTTATAAGCTAACTCTTGTGCAACTTTTGCAGATATTTTCCCAGCATTGTGCAATATTTCTTTACCATTAAATTGTAAAAATGCATTTAGCTTTTCTACCCAATCTTTCATTGTCATTGCATTATGATTTTCTGCTTGTAATTCTGCGTAATCTAAATACATTGTTACTATTCTATTTAAGTCTTTTAATTCTTTCTCATTTAAATAATTTTTAGCAATATCAACATCATATTTATAGATTGGTCCATCAGGAGAATTCTTCCAATTAGTTAAACCCATATGTTCTTTTTCTGAGTCAACTCTATTATATATTATTTCGGCTGCAGTATTTCCTGTTATTGCATAATGTAACTTATTTTGAACAGTTTTAAAAAATTCTTTTGTTATTTTTGAGTCTTTATCATAATCAATACTACAAGAAGAATATATATCTGTTATTTTTTGATAAAACCTTCTCTCACTTGAGCGAATATTTCTAATTCTTTCAAGTGTTTCTTCAAAATAATCTTCTCCAAATATGTAATTAGGATTTTTTAATCTTTCATCATCCATAACTACGCCTTTAATCATATATTCCTTTAATATTTTTGTTGCCCAAATTCTAAAATTTGTTGCTTTTTTAGAATTAACTCTATATCCAACTGCAATAATCATATCAAGGTTATATATCTTTACAGGTTTTTTAGAATTATCAACGTCGGTTTTTCCGACGGTGTTATTTTCATCAAGTTCACCAGTATTTAATATATTATTAATATGTTCTGTTATTGTACTTCTTCCTACACCAAATAATTCTGCAATTAAATTTTGGGTAAGCCATATATCGTTATTTATTAACATTACACTAACCTTAACATCATTATTTGAATCCCTATATATTAAAAAATCATGATTAGTTATTTGCAAGTTTTTATTGTCCATATATTATTCTCCTTTCTATTAATTTTTTTATTTAAAATCAATTTTAACATTTTTATATTTATCAATATAAATACATTTTACTTTATTTTCTAATTCTAATCTAGTAATATGAGTTAAATTTAATTTTTCATTTATAATTTCAATTAATAATAAATTATGCCCCAAGGTAATTTGGCAACAAGTTGTTGCCATTTTTCATCATTAGCATACTCTTCATAGAATAATCTCATTGACCTTATATTTCTTTCGGAAAAGCCTTTCATATTAGGAAAAGTTAATTTAAGTTCTGCAGACACTTGCTTCGTAAAAATATTTCCATATTGTTTGTTCTCTGAAACGGTTTTTCCCAATTTAAAATACAGTATAATTAAATTGCTATTGACTTCTTGCATAGTTTTAATTTGTGTATTTTTAATTTCTTCTTTAATATTACTAATAATATCTTTAAAATTTTTATCCAGCACAATTTACATCATTTCTATTATTTTTCATAACTCACCACCTACCAGTTGATATTTGTTTTATTTTCATTATTCATTATTTTCATCCACTTTAATTAATGAATCAACATCATTAGGTAATATTGCATTTATTTCATCTCTTACATAATCTTCTGTTTCTTCTAATAATAAATCAAAATCTGATTTATATAATCTATCTTGTTTTACTCTATATTTCTCAAATTCTGTTAAGGCCTTATTGCAAGCAATTTCATGTGATATTTTCCCAGCATCTTTTAATATATCTAAATCATCTACAAGTAAAAACTTATCTATTCTTGTAGACCAATCTTCCATAGTCATTGGAATGTGTCTTTTTGCTCTATTTTCTGCTAAATCTAAAAAAGCAGATACTATTAGTTCTAAACTTTCTAGTTCTCCCTTAGATAAATAATTCTTAGCTATAACAACATCTGTTTCTAATATTTTTCCATTTGGTGAATTTTTCCAAGCAGCTAATCACATATACTCATTTTCTAAATTACCCTATTATATATTAATTCAACATTTGTACTAACCAATTTATTTTATTAGTCCACCATTACATTTCAATTCATAGATCAATTTATCATTTTTATATATTCTTTCAATACCATCAAAACAACTAATATCGCCATTTATTTCAAAAGTATATTTATATTCATCATTAATGAATTCTCTAGGCCCTCTTACCGGAATTACAGCCTCATCTTTCCCAACACTCATCAAAGCAGGACGTAAAGCATTATCCATTGCTTCTTCGCCTAAACTTTCATCCAAAGTCACACCATAATAATTCATTGCCCAATAAGTTTGATTATCTACATAAACAACATCTTCGCCAATAAATCTTGTTCCTCCAAAGTAAGTATCATGGTAAATCATATTATCTTTTTGATACTCATAATCTTTAGAATTTAATCTTGTATTTAATATTCTCTCAGCAGAACTATTAGCATATGTTTGTTTTTTTGCTTCTATTAAAAAATCTTCTATATTAATCATACTTCATACCTTCTTTCTTCGCTTCCATTAATTCTTTATTAAAAGAAATTTATATATTTTATATCATTTTCTTTACACTATTCTTCTATTTAATTAAAAATTCAATCTAATAATCATTATTTTTGTTTCCATATATTTTACCATATTTATAAAATAATTCGCTGTATTTCTCTTTAATATAATTTAAAATATAAAGCAATTGATTCAAAATTATTACCTTATCCATTTTGATTTCTACTATACATTTCTTTTCCATAATAAAGTTTCCTTAATTTATCAAGTCCTAAAACATCATAATCAATATTAAAACCATATAAATTAAGTTCATCAATCAATCTTTTTCTTTGTGTTTCTAAGTCAAATTGATAATAATCTTTATTATCATAATATACCAATAGTCCTATATCTTCTATTTGTTGCAATTGTATTTTACTAGACATTCCATCTTTATAATAATGGTAATCATCTTTTACAGTGTCAAAGACTTTTCTATATCCGAGCTTAAATAGTTTATGTTCAAATTGATCTAATTTAGTAGCAGAAACTTCTTTATCTCTAAATTTATTATTAATTAAATTATTCTGTATTTTATAATTACTGTCATTACAACTTCTTAATTTTATGCATGCATTCTTCATCTGATTCTCTGACAATTCATTTAAGTCTTGATTAGTATAATAAATATCATGAGTCCTCACTTTGTAATCATTTACTAATCCTTTACTTCTCAACAACGCATCATAATATTCAAAATCTCTATCTAATTTTATTCCTACCTCTACAATTTCCACTTTTTCTCCTTCTCATATTACACCTCAAAACTTCACTCCTAAATCTTATCCTTATCTATTCCTCTTACAACAAAGCTATCATAAATCTTTGCCATATTCCTATATTTTCCTTCTCTTAATTCTACACTATAAGAATCAAATTCTAAAATATCTTCCTTATCACTCAATTCTTTTTCTATATCATAAGAAACATTTTCTATCTCATAAGATAACTTATCTGAAATATCATGCGAATCTAAAACACCAGATAACACCAAGTAGTTCGCAACCGTTGTATTTCTAACATCACCATCTTTTTCTTCATTTCTAAAAACATCAATCGCATTACCAACTGCTCCAGTATTAATAATACATCTATTATAAATTCTTTGAATAAAAGGTGTATGAATATGTCCATATATTAAGACATCTGCCTTCTCACCAGAAATAGTATTCTCACTTGGTAAAAATAAACTATAAAGTCTCTCTAATGTATCTACATTTCCAACAAACTTACTAATACCTTCCGGATGTGCATGCACCAATCTTACTAGTCTTCCACTCATATAAAACTCATAACAAAAATCTAACCCTCTAAGATACTTTGCACTTTCTTCATTAATCTTACTTTTATTCCAAATAATTCTCTTTGCCTCTTCCTCAGATTTTTCACTTATATCAAGATCACTTGTAAAGTACTCATCACAATTTCCTTTAATAACAATTTCACAATTTTCTCTAATTAAATCAACACATTCCTGTTGATGTGTTCCTTTTGCTATTATATCACCTAAACAATATATCTTTTCAATTCCTCTTTCTCTAATATCCTTAAGTACTTCTTTTAAAGACTCCAAATTTCCATGAATATCAGAAATAATTGCTATCTTATCCATTACTCCACCTCTTAAAAAACTTATTTACTAATCATCAACAACCATCATAGCCGACTTTAAAATATTATCCTTTAACTCTCCAATATGTGAATATCCTATATATTGTTTCATAAAATAAACCATTTCATTATTGCTAATCTCTTCTCTAAATTATCAATATGAACTAACTCCGGATAATACTTTTCAATATACTTCATAATATTTTCATAGTCATCAAGCTTCACATATTTTTCTGTCTCTTCACTAGCAAACTTCCAAGGCATTCTAACCATTCGATATAAAATATCCAGTTCAAAATCCAAAGGAGCATAAATTGCCCTTTCAAAATCAATTAACTTAATCTTACCATTACTATAAAAGATATTATCAAAATGTAAATCATTATGTACCAAAACTATCTCTTTTGACTCTAAATAAGAATCAAATTTTTTATACGCTGCATCAATAAGCTCTCTTTCTTCATCACTAAATAAATCTAATTTCCTTGCTTTTTCATATAGCGGAACAAATATATTCTTAGTTCTCAAAGTCCAATCATAAAAGTCCGAAGTATTACTATGAAACATCTTCATCGCACTACATAACTGTCTTATAATATCTTCTCTTTGTACCTCATTCAAAGTATGCCATACATTATATAAAGAAATTCCCTCTATCTTTTCCATAACCTCATAATAATATGGAACGATGCTTTTATCTACACTAGCATAATACAACCTAGGAATTAAACCATTATCTTTATTCTTCTGATAAAACTCAATCTCTCTTGCAAACTTCTCTTCATTACTACTATTAGTACAAATCTTTACAACATACCTATCATTAACAATAAATATTATATTAGTAAAACCAACATTAACTCTTTCAACTTTTGGACTATCACCAAACAGTTCTCTATTAGAAGAAACAATAGAATCTATAATATTCTCCATTGACAATCACCCAGTCTTTCCTACAAAAAGTTTCTCTATAAACATTATACTAAAAATAAAATCTTTTTCCTATCGAACAAACCAATATAAAGAAAAAAACATCAAAAATTGATGTTCATTCAAGCAAATATTAACTTTTTAAATCTACACAATCCTAATTATCTTTTTCCTTTATCTTAAACTTAGTTCCTTCTTTGGCAAATACATCTTTAATCTTAAACTTTTCTAAAATATCACTTAAGTGAGTTTTACTAAGCTCTTCTGTAATCCTAAACATTTCCGGAACAACAGTTGAATCATCATCTACCTTTTCAAGTATCTTTACTGCCACAAAAGTATCAACCATATACTGATAACCATTAAGCAATGAATGCCCTTCAGCTAGGAATGCCAAAGTCAACTTATCACAATCATTACAAGTCATTTTTTCTATTTCTTGATCACTAAAATTAATATTTGGCAAATTCTTAAGCTCTATTCCTTTTTCTGCTAATATCTTTCTATTTTCTACCATCTGTCTAACAATATCTTGATATACTTTAATCTTATCCTCTTTAGTAACAATACCTTTATTAGCATATAGTGCTACATCTGAAAAAATAGAAAGCATAGAAGGAGAAAGATCTCGATTATTAAATGTTCTATCCCTCACAATAGTTGAGATTACCACATCTGAATAGCCTTTTTTCTTAAGAAATCTAAGAGCCATATTTTCAAAGAAAATACTAGGTAACTCTGATATTGAAGACTCTACATCACTACCATCTTTTAAAGCTACATAATGTGCAAATTCATGTACTAAATTTTTAAAATCCGTAAGATTATCCTTTACAATAATACCTATAGAGCCTTTACCATCTGAAGAAATGCCACAATAACTAACTTCGGCTTCATTAACAGCTTTTCTATATGTAAGTCTATTATCTTTCTTTAACTCATCATAAGAATCCCTCCAACTAGAAGGTGCTTCTATATCATCTAAAAATTCATAAAATAATTTATCGCACTCTTCAGGAGTAACCTCAGGAATAGCAACCGGCTTCACATTAAAGTTTCCAAATATCGTCTCATAAGTTTGATTCAACATCATAGAAACAACATCAGCTATATCACCAACTGCCTCTAAACCATTAACTCTAAGATGCGTTAAAATACCATCAAGTAAAAAATTATAAGCACTAAACCTATTTGCCTCAACCATCCATTCAGCAATATCTTCTTCTCTATCCTTAACTTTTAAATAGGAAACAAACTCATTAAAAGATCCCTTCTTACCAAAATACATATAATCTACTATGTCATAAAAACACTCATCCGCAATACTAGCAGTTCCTAAATCATCAAAGTATCCAACAACACCATATTTTCTTCTTAAAAACTCCAAATAGATAGCACTTGAAAGAGCCGGTTCATTCAATAATCTCTTATTATCTTCCGTATCAAAACTATTTTTCATAAGTGTCATAAAAAACTCATCAAATTCATCAACCCCAAGAAAAGCACAAGTCTCATCTTCGTTAGGTATCAAACTTAAAACTGTACTTCCTCGCATTACTGACAAAAACATCTCTGTATTATTCTTAATAGTTTCCTTAATTTCATCTATCTTATCTAAACAACTATCATCATAAATAATTGTAATTCCATTAACCATTGTCTTATCCATACCTCTACCTCCAATATGCTTCTCTATTATAACACTCAAACTCTAAAGAAAACAACATCCGAAATAATCAATCAAAAAAGCAAACAGTCCTGTTTACTTTCATTTTATCATTATCTCTAAAAACATTTTAATTATTATTAATCTCCAAATAAGGATACATCTCAATATTTTTATTTTGTAAATTACTATCCTCTAACCATAATCTAATTCTATATTCCTTACTAGTTGCTGTAATAGCCCTATTACTTAAAACATCTATATCACTATCTGTAACTATATTACTAAAGTTGCCATTAGAAATAACAGTTTCACTACTTCCAACAACTTCTGTCAAATACCAATGTACTTGTGAAGACGTTAACGCCTCATCCATTTCCTTAACTTTCAACTTAATACTAAAACTCAAATTACTACCCGCTAAAGCACTATTTTTATTAATCGTAACGGCATAATACTTATTATTTAAATAACTACTTGTACTACTATAAGTACCAGATAATAAACTACCAGTCACACTAACATTTAAATTATTTAAAACATCATCAGTAGTATTATATAAAGCATATGAAAAATTATTAGAACTACAACTAACACTAGAATTATTCTTAGCTAATCTAACAATCTTACTAGCATTCTTCTCTAATGTCATAACTTTCTCTTCTAAGAAAAAATTATTATTGCTAATAAGCATTACTTTCTTATCTACATTATAATTATTATCAATATAATAATCACACATCAATGTATTATCATTCTTTAATCCATAACTAATAATATTTTTCTTCCCTGAAAAATTAAATTTTAAAGAAGAACTTATCACTTTTTCATAAGGCTTATCTACTTTAAGTACTAACTTAACAGAAGCACTAGAAATATCATTATCTTCTCTTGTAACTCTCAAAATATGTGTCTTTGCTACTTTATCATATAAATAATTATACCCTTGTTCTAAACAAGCTTCTTTTTCTAAATTAATTATACTATCACTTGTATAACATTTACCTAAAGCACTTAAGGTATTATCTCTACTATCTTCTATCAAGCAACTAACTTTATTATTATCACTACTACACTCTAAAGAATAATGAATATCTTTTTCTGAAGTAAGCATCTCATCTAAATAATTATTAATCGTAAAAGTAATATCTTCTCCATCATAATAATTATAAGCATAACTAGCTCCTTCTTTAATTAAAGAACTATCAATATATATCTTACTACTCTTATACATATAATCCCAACTAGATTTCTTAGTATATATCGCATGAGTACCATTAATATATATTAAGAAGATGATAAATAATATAACACTAAAACAAATTAATCCCAGAATAATTCTTTTCTTTTTCTTCATATTATTAATCACCTTCTTCTTTTTTAATCTACACTTTGATTAGAATCTAATTTTATATATAAATAATCATACTTATTAGCATATTCATATCCCCATGCTGCACTATTACTATTAACATCTGGATATAAAACCTCAATCTGATAAGAAACATCACTTTTTTTTCTATAATCTAACTTCTCTACCTCAGTAACACAATTAGCCTTTCCTGTACTTGTACTTTTATTATTATAATCACATGTTAAAACTAAAGTCTTACCACCATCAACAACTTTATATAAATTAACTACTAAAGGCATTAATTGTAATGTTTCTACTTCTATTTTATAGTCTATTGAAACATCACTAACAACATTATCTTTATTATTAGTAACTGAAAAATTATAACTAACTTTATCTCCTGGAATCATATCACTAATATTTAATCCTATTTCTTGTTTTTGTTGATTCTGAAAAACAAACTTTGCCAAATTAAGTTTAGTTAACTCCCCTTCTGCTTTAGCTTTATAAGCTGCATAAGATTTCATACCTCCAAAAATCAAAACATTAACAATAATTATTCCCAGTAATATATAAACCTTCTTTTTCATAATCTAATCACCAAACAATAACCCTATCTTCTCTACTAGAAATAAAAGTATCCGAATCATATAAACTATATACTAACTTATATTCTCCATAACTAAGACTACTATAATTAAATACTAAATCATGTTTATATGTCTTATTAGTTACTAAATTACTATAAACTATTACTTGATTATTTTTAGTACTCTTACCATTACAATTAATATAATTACATACATCAACTTCTTCATAACCATTATTTAAATACTTATAAAGACCAAGTCTAATTTCTGGATTAATCAAACTACCAGTATACTTCAATCCTACATCAATAGTCTTACCATACTTAGATTTAAGTTCCTTTTTTTCAATATAATGTCCAAGTTCTGGAATTGAAACATTAAAAGTATAATCTCCATTATATCTAGTAACATTCGCCACTATTGGTATTTTAATAACATTAGAAGAAAGTTTATTATACTTATTAACTAATTTTAAATTTAAATAATAATCTCCTGTTAAAATAACATTATAAGTATTAATAACATCTACGCCTAAATTAATAGTATTGCTACTAACATCAATATTACTATAACCATTATTTCTAATATAAACTCCTCCATTAGAACTAAAAGCTAAATTATTAATAATATTATCCTTAGTAACGATCTTATCATCATAAGTAATATAACTCTTAAGTAATAAATCATCTAAATTACTTCCATCATAAATATTACTAGTCTTATTAATTGAAATATTATAATTATAACTATTTAAATCATTAAGATTTACTTCAGTACAATTACTACAATTAATTGTATAACTATTACTATTTTTAGCACTAATAATAACATCACTTACATTAATTGTTTTAGAAATTAATTCACTGCCATTAAAAACAACAAATCCTATCTTTAATGTTTTATTACTAGTAACATTCATTAAATCGAAACTAACATCAACATCAAGTGAAATATCACTATTAATACTACTATTATAACTAGTATTATTTTTCTTAAATAAAGCTAAATTATAATAATATTTATTATTACTAACAGTATAATCATCACCAACTACATAAGTATAAACATCAGTACCACTTCGCAAGCTAATCTTAATACCATTATCTAACTTTTCCAAACTTTCTAAGAATAAAACACCATTATTTATACCATATAAATTATTCTTAAACTTATAAGTGACTAAAACATCTTTATATAAAGTAACTTTACTATCATAAGTCTTATTATCATAACTAATATTACCATTATCTATCTCATTATAAATAATCATATCCGTATTAGCATAAGAAACATTACCTGCTGTATCCGTAACCTTTGCAATTACTTTAAAACAACCATTTTTATCTACTTTAAGACTACTATCATATAAACTATAATCAAGCATCGTATAATCCCCTATACTCATATTACAACTAGTATCAAAATAATACTCTTCTTTTAATATTTCACTACTATCATCACTACTACTAATTGTAATATCACCTTTATCTAAGGTAAATACTCTTGAAACATCATTAATATTATTCCAAGTTTTGTCACCAAATTTAAGTCTAATATTAGGCCCTACATGATCATCAAAATCTAAGTATGGAACAACTCCCTCACTAACAGTCCAACCATTTGTACTATTATAATTATTACTATTTAAATTAGAAACAGTCAAATAACTATCAGAAGCCATATAACTAGCTATATTACTAGCTGTTCCAACACCCACACTACTAGAAGTATTATCAAAATAGTAATTACTAGTACCTGTTATATTACTACTCTTATTATTACCAAGATAATGGCCCTTCATAGTACCAGTTATACTACCTTTATTAAAAGTATTTGTAAAACTAGTAGTACTTGTCGCACTATTTCGACCAATCATACCAGCACCTATCTTACTAGAAGTAATCGTAGAATCGTTATAAGAATTCGTAATATTTAAAACATCTTCACTATATCCAACTAAACCTGCACTAATATGTTCTGAGCCAATAACACCATTACTATAAGAGTTACTTATCTTATTATTTACAAGAGATTTTCCAATAAATCCAGCCCCTATATTTTTAGCCTTAATATTTCCTTTAAAAACACCCTGTAAAATCTCCGTATTACTAGCCTCTCCTATTATACTAGCAATATCTCTACTATAGTCATAAGTAAGATTTAAAGCACCCAAAATATTAACCGCATTAACCTTAACAATTATAGAAGCAACTTCTGTATTTTCTACTGGAACATTAAAATTGCCAGCACCATGACTTTCTCCATTAATAGTTACACCAGTAGTTGAACTACCATTAAAAGAAATATTTTCATATCTATAATAATCAACATATGTGTCACTTGGAATGCTAATATCATACGTTTTAGTAGATATAGAAAATGAAGGCGTCTCTAACTCCTTAGTCCCACTCAAAACTTCTCCATTAGAGACAATATAACCATTAAAAATAAATTTACTAATCTTTGTATTATTTGTACTTTTAAATAAAGAAGCTCCTTGATTTCCTAATATCAAGCAATTTGCAACCTTTAAATTATTAACCTCCCCTGTATAACTTTTAAATAAAGCTGCATCCTCTGCTGAAATAAATAATCCATATAAAGTATGATTACTACCATCGATATAACCATTAAAGTCCTTGGCCTCATTAATTAAATTAATCGTTCCAACACTAGCTTTATTATCATCATAAAGGACATTAGAATTAACCTCTAAATTATATCTAATATTCTTCTTAATAAATTGATATTTTTCATTATAAATATCAAAAGAACCATTATTAAAGAATAAATCACTCTCTATTTTAAAATACTTTGAAGAATTATAAGCTGCATCAAATATCAACATAAATTCACTAGGTGTACTAATAATATAAGGATCATTACTACTACCAGACCCACTTTTAAAAGAAGTCGCAATAGTTCCATCCCACACCAAAACACTACTATCATCTTGTCTTGAAAAAATCATATTACAAAAAGTAGGAATAGCTTTTATTAAAACAATTGTTAAAACAAAAGCCAAAACAATTATAATTGTCTTTTTCTTATAACTTCTCATAATCTTTTAGCATCCTTAAGTTCCTTAACATTAACAATAAATCTAATATTTTCAATTGGCATCTTAAAATTACTAGCTTTTACTTTTAATATTAATTTATCACATTCTTTAATTATTTCTCCACAATTAACTTCATCAAAACTCTCTTCTGTAATATCAATATTTCCAAAACGATAACCATTTATTAATATTTGTTTTAAATCATCCTTCATAAATACTAAAAACATATCCATAATCTTCTTATCAGGACTATAATATAAACTTCTTAATTCTTTATACTTATCTTCTACATCTTTCTCTAAATCAAATTTAAAGACACTCTTAATTACATTATAACCATAACTTGGATAATTAACGATAAAATATAATATATCACTAGCTGTCGTACTAGCCTTTAAATTCTTCTTTAATATCATATCATAATAAAAGTCATCTAAATTCTTATAATCATTATATAACTCTTCTATTAATACTCCCTGTTCAAAAAGACTATTTTTCTCTTTTTCATTTAATTCATCATCGATAGTTACTAAAGATTTATTCATCTTCATCGAAATAACTTTCTTAATCTTCTTAGAAATATCATTCTTTTTAGTATTATACTCACTCATCAAATTAGTATCATTTTTCTCTAAAACATACTTTTTATATTTCTTATCAAAAAAATCAAATAATGTCTTATTCTTTAGAAAAGCTAGATACTCTTCCATATTATTTTTTAATTCTACTATTTGTAATACATATTTATTTGTAACTTCAGCATCTGTAATATCAAACTTGTTAATTACAAAATAATCAAAACTCTTCTCAAGTGATTCTTTCGTATAAGTAAGTAATTCTAAATCAATTTCTCCATTATAACACTTTAAAATTAAGTCCTCTTCACTATCTTCACTAGCTCTATTTATCTCTTTAGCTAGAAGACTATACTTATCATTTAAAGCTAAAACATTACTTATACCCTCAGTCTTTAAAGTATTATTAGCTATCTTTTTAGCCATTCCTATAATTTTCTTTTCATTCTTCCAAATAATAATCTTTAAACTAACTAAAATATAGATAAATACTTTTGGACATTTCCAGTAACAATCAACATGTATTGATAAATTCTCTTCTTCACTATTATTAGTATCAAAGAAAAACTTCATATAGTATTTTGCATAAATATTAAAATCAAAATCTTCTAAACTAACTTTAATATTAAAACTCTCTAAAATACTAATTATCTCTTTAATAATATCATTATTCTCTTTAATAGTATTATTATAATAAAGTTCTAATTTATAAAACAATAAATCCAGTCCAAACTCTTCATAGAAACGACTATCTTTATTTAATAACTTATATAATTTAAAATACTTTTCTTCTTTTTCTCTTAATCCAACTAATTCATTTTTAACAGTAGGTGTAGGTATCATTTTACTATACTTATAATCAATGTATTTTTGCATAGCTTCTTTTATATTGGTATATTTTGAAGTAATTTCTTCTAAGGTATTACGATACTTAGTAAGTCTTTTCTCTGTATTTTTAGGAAAGACATCTAATAAAATCTTTTTTTCAGATATATCTTTCTTAACATAATAGTTCAGGTTCATCTTGATCAGCCTCTTCTTTTACTTCTATTTTAACTTCATTTTTTAATTTACCAATATAATCTAAGAAATCACAAATACTTTTGTAGCAATCAATTAATTCATCATAAGATAAATCTTTAAGTTCAAATGTAAATTGTGAATTACTATTACCTTCCATTTTTATTCCTCCCTACTATTAATAACCATCATAACCTGATAAATCCTTCTCAAAGTCTAAATTGACAGTTATTTTATAACCTTCTGAATCAGTAGAAATAACATCTATATCACTAGCCTCAATCCATAAATATACTCTAACTTTTAAAATACCATCTGGTATCTTAGAAATAGCCTCACTATAATCTTTTCTTGTACCTTGATATAAGAATAATGAATCATCATACTCAACATCAGAATCATGAACACCTGACCAAATATTTACTTTTTGAGCTTCCTTAATCATGGCATAAGTAGGATATTCATCTCCATCTTTTAATGTAATACCATGATCACTTGCTATTTTAATTGATGAAGCTGTATGCCTTGTACTATTAGGTTCAAATATTAAATCTCTACAACCTGTTCTACTACATCCTAAATTTTGAATAGCATTAACACTTGCATCTCTAGAAATAGTATCATAAAAGACAAAACCTAATCTTACACTGTTAACCGCAATATTATCATTTAAAGATGAATCAATAAATGACGTTGTTTTCGATAAATATAAATTATCTGGACTTGGCGAATTAGAAATATTCCTAAAAAAAAGATCAAACGCTATAAATTTACTATCACTACTCTGTCTATCCTCATTTAAATAATAAGAATTAATGTAATAGTATGGTGTACTTGAAATAAAATCTGTAGAAGTATATTTACCTCCTACAAAAGTAAATTTATCTCTATTGCCATTATAAATACCTACACTAGAAACAGTCGGTAATGAAGAAGACCATTGATTAGTATTATTAGGATAAGTTGTTCTTAAATTATCAAGTATTGCTTCTTTTGACAAAGTAATACTATTAGACCAATTAACTCCATCTAAAGAAAAACTTAACCCTGTATTAGTACCAGCCGTTAATTTAAAAAAGGTAATATCAACATCTAAAGTAGATGAAAACCAAGCATAGGTAGAATAAATAAATAATAATGAAGTAAAAAAAGCCACTAGAATAAGTACATTATATTTAAAGTCTTTAAATATCTCTTTCATAATATAATCACCATCCAAATTGCTTTTTTTCTTCATTATTTAGTTTTTATTCTGCTACTTTGTTTTTAGAGAAAGCAAACTGAATCTTCATTGTTTTGCCATATGAAGTTAAGTCATAATTATCAACATCTTGTCCCTCTAAATAAAGATATACTCTAACTTTTGTAATACTATTAGGTGCTAGATAGAAAAACTCTGTTTTAACATCTGCATCAGCATTTTTATTAGTATCAGTATAATATTCCATTGCTGTAAATTTAGATTGCGTATAACCATTTAACTCATCATAAATATCAACGTTCTCTGAAGATGCAATAGCACTATTTAAAGCATAAGTTGTCATATATTGTGAAGTTGTAAATGAATCACAAGAATCTGTTGTATACTCTCCCGTAGAACTTCTTTTTTTACAAATTGTATTGAAATGATCAATTGCATTTTGTGTATGTACTGCATCATTTGGCTCCCAAATATTATAAGTTGCTCCCCTTCCAAGTGGATGTGTAGCATCTGCTCCTACATTACACAAACCAGTAACACCATTACCATCAGCACAAGTAATTCCTTGAGCAACAGCACCATAACCAGTTTTATGATCAACTCTACCTATTTGCATGAAAGCTACTCTAACAGCATTTTCCATACCATCTCCGCCTTCACCAGATGAGCTCATAGTAATTGAAGAAGATGTACTTAAATAAATTCCTTCATCCTCATTACGATCATAATCAGCGCGATATGTGTTACCAGATGCATTCTTAAAGAATAAATCAAATGCTAAATAACCAGAACCTTCAGTAGTTGAATTATCAATTTTATTAGCTCTAATCCGATATCCTCCATCTGTAGAAGTCATACTAGTTTTAGAATATAACTCTAACACACTATTAGTTGTATCCATCCTACCAATACTAGAAATTGGCTTAAGTCCTTTCTCACCTGGAACAGCATTTGTATTAGTTGTATAATCTGTTAATTTTGTTCCTACTAAATTATCAAGATCCAAATCAATTGTATTTGTAAAAGATGCTGCATCTTTAGCTGTAGTAGAAATAAGTAATCCTTCACTAACTTTAATAGATAACTCAATTGGTTCGACTTTAACAACATTAATACCAATAAACCAGGCATAAGTTGAAACAATACAAATTACAGCAGTTAAGCCTATAATAAATACTAACTTATTATATTTTCTTCTTAGCTTCTTAGCTCTCTTCTTAATATTTGAGTTTTCCATTTCCTTTATATTATCATTCATATTTTTCCTCCTAAATTATCACAATCACTTCTTATTTAAACTATGAAGCTAAATCATATCTATCACGAGTAAATCCAAAGTTAACTTTAATTTTTTCACCATTCGCAATTAAATCATAGTTATCAATATCTTGACCTTCAATATAAATATAAACTCTAACTTTAGTTATACTATTAGCTGCTAATTTAAATATAGATTGTCTTTCTACACCTGTTTTATTTTTTTCAGTATCTGTAAAAGTTGTACTTTTTGATAATGCATAACCATCAGGTAAAGGAGAAAAACCATTTATACCATCATATATATCAACATTCATACCAGATGTAATTTGTTTATTAACAACATAAGTATCAATTGGGTAATTAGTTGTTAAAGTAAGACAAGCTTCTGATGTATAAGCTCCAGTTGCTAATGTTCTCTTTTTACATAAACGATTAAAATGTGAAATTAAATGAGAATCATGAAGTCCATCATTTGGTTCCCAAATATTCCAAGTCTTACTTTGCCCATTATCACTTGTAGTAGTACCTTTATTACATAAGTTTGTAATCTTCTTTGCAGAATCATCTGAACAAGTAATACCAACTACATCTGCTTTACTAGAACCATTAGCTGCAATTCTACCAATTTGCATAAAAGCAACACGTACAGAGTTAGCAATACCATAATCATCTACTGAAGATCCACCAGACGGAGCACTAACAACGCTAGAATCTTTTGATAAGTAAATATCTTCATCATCTAACTCATTATATTCTTGAATATAATCAACACCGGTACCATTTCTAATAAACAAGTCAAAAACTAAATATCCGTCTTGTTCTTCTGCTTCATTGGAAATTGCATCAGAAAGTAATCTATAACCTCCTGCCGTACTAGTTAAACTTGATTTGGAAAATAATTTTAATCTTCCTATAGTTTTATTTAACTCACCAGCTGTTGATACTGGAACTAATCCATTAGTACCAGACGCATGATTCTTATTGCCTTCATATCCAGCTGTTACAATACCAGCTTCTGTAATAGTCAAAGTATCAGACCATGTATTAGCATCTAAAGATAACTCTAATTGATCTCCTGATGTTACATTCAATTCAAAAGTATTAACTGTTGCTGTACTTAAACCAATAAACCATGCGTAGGTACTAGTAATCAACAACACAGAAGTAAGCCCCATCAAAAAAAATAGATATAGAATCTTTTTTCTATTTCTTTTACTGATAGTTTTCCGTTTCTTAACATTTATATATTCTACATTATTCATCCTATCATCTCCGTATTATCTATTATCTTAAATATAACATCTTTCACTATTTTTTGCAATAAAATTTCGACAATAACCGACATTTTATAAAAAGAAAAAAAATACATATTCAAATAAAATATGTATTAATCATTATTCTTATATTCTTTTAAAGCAGGAGTATCTAAATCAACCTTAACACTACTTAAAATAACTGTCTTAGAAGAAGCAACATCTTCATCCTTCATTTTCTGGAAAACGTTTTTAGCAAACTCTAAACTATCCTCATCAACAACGACTTCTTTTTGCAATGGTTCTGCTACTTTTTTCTTATTTTTAGCCTTTCTTTTACTTATAGCTTCACTAATCTTATCATCTTTATCAGAGATAATATGACAGAAAAGCGATAAAAGTACAATAAAGAAAATAATAAATTTGGGATTTAAAATAATCTTTTCAATAAATCCTAATCTTGGAATTATTTTAACAACTTTTCCAATTACAGCATCCTTCTTTATTGTACTATCATTAGAATTATTTGCATCACCTTTAGTAACAAAATTATCACCATACACTTCAATTATTCTATGTGTAATAAAAGAGTCATTCTCCTGATAAGTAACTATATCATTAAGTTTATAATCTGTATCAAGTTTTACAACTATCCAGTCACCTATTTCAATAGTACCAGCCATACTACCGGTCTCTACTTCAAAAAAAGAATAACCAAAAAAGTTATTATAAGCTTTTCCCAAAAACATTGTTTGGAAATTTATCGCAACCATACATACAAGAAAAAAAGAAAAGATAACGATTAAGGCATTCAAAAAAAAGTTGATGACAGCTGTAAGTTTTGTATTAGATCGCATTTTTTCTAAAAGCCTCATATATACCCCTTCTTTTAATTTATAGTTTCTTTTTAAGTTCTTCTATTTCTCTTTTTAATCTTTCAATCTCGTCATTTTTATCATCAGGTGTCTCATCTTCTAGTTGTTCAACTTCTTCATCTTCTAATTGTTCAATATCATCGTTTGTTTCATTCTTAGTCTTACTAACTTCAATCTTTACTTTTTCTTTTTCTTCATCACCTTTAGCAATCATTGTCTCAATATCACCATATTTAATAGAGATGATGAATAAATAAATTTCATATAGTAGAATAAAGAAAATAGGTACTACTAAAACAAAGAAGAATATCCATTTTGATTGTAGTAATAATAATATTTTTCCAATCGCATTATAACTCTTTACTGCAACACCAGCTATATATTCATCTCCCCATGATGTCTTATCAGACTCTATAGTAATATAACTAGTAACTGCATTATCTACTATTTCTGCAATTGTTGCATACTCTAACTTAACTTCATTTTTCTTAGCATTAGTCTTATAAACAAAGACCTTTTGTCCTGCTGTAAGTTCTGAAATATTACGTTTCTCCGCTATAACTAACATTCCATCTTTATATTCCTCTGAAGCACTTTCCTTATCTATTAAAAGTAAGTCTTTATTACCAAATCTTGTATAACCAAATTGATTTCTATTTAATACTAACGTACTTACTAGAATAACCAACGAAACATACGCTACAAACAAGATACCAATAACTATATACTTTATTGTTTTTAAACCCTTAGCCATTATTAGCCGCCTCCTATTTATTCTCTATTTCGTTAATTATTTTGCTTCAGCAAATTTATTCTTACTTAATCCAAAGTTAACATATATTTTCTTACCCATAGAACCTAAATCATAGTTATCAACATCTTGTCCTTCAATATAAATATATACTCTAACTTTTGTAATACTAGATGGAGCTAAATAAA
>SAMEA104315421__coassemble_521_pt1 | contig 66391 bp, 61 predicted proteins | sample SAMEA104315421__metabat2_low_PE_056 | metagenome-assembled genome bin SAMEA104315421 (sample SAMEA104315421) | gut metagenome | biome: Monkey gut; feature: monkey-associated habitat; material: faeces | place: China | collected 2013
GTTGCCAAGAATTTTTTTTTGTATTAAGGACTTCACAAAAGTGGAGTTTTTTTATACATATATTAAGGTAAAGACCTTATTTTTTCAAAGTTATCAAGGCTATTTATTAAGTATTATCATTGAAAATATGTCAATTTCTAGTAATTAATAAAAAATGAGTTGTATAACTTATTTTTTTTGATTATAATAATTTGTAGGTGATTAAAATGGATTATAAAATAACAACATATTCAGAAGAAGAAACAATTGAATTAGCACAAAATATTGAATCAGAGAAATTTCCTAATATGGTAATTTGCTTAATTGGCGACTTGGGTACTGGCAAAACGGTATTTACAAAAGGTTTTGCAAAAGCAATGGAAATAGATGAAGAAGTAACCTCTCCAACTTTCAATATTATTAAGGAATATACCTCAGGCGAAATGCCTTTATACCATATGGATGTATATCGACTAGATAATAAAATGAATGGTATAGATATTGAAGAGTACTACACAAAAAAAGGTGTAACAATAATAGAATGGGCAGACATGATCCCTGATTATTTACCAGAAAAAAGATTGGAAATAAAATTCAAAAGCTCAGATGAAGATGAAAATAAAAGAACAATTACATTAATTCCATATGGAAAAAAATACGAAGAAGTTTGTGAGGCTGTTTTATGAGAATTTTATATATAGATACTTCTTCAAGTTATCTATATTCAGGTATTGTTACTGATAAAAAATTAGTATGCGAAGTGAAAAAAGAGTTTGGACATAGCCTATCAGAAGAGGCACTACCAAGTATAGTTAGTTTATTTGAAAAAGAAAATTTAACAGCAAAAGATATAGACAAAATAATTGTCGTTAATGGCCCAGGTTCATTTACTGGAATAAGAATTGGCATAACAATTGCGAAAGTATTTGCCTGGAGTCTAAACATCCCCATAACAACAATTTCTGCATTAGAGGCAATGTCATTATCCTGCAATACTGATAAAGTACATGTTCCAATTATTGATGCTAGACGTAACTATGTTTTTGGCGCTATTTATAGTAGAAATAATAGTACTATGCTCAGCCCAATTCACATAAAGCTAGAAGATCTGTTTGTAGAATTGCCAAGTGATGAAGAATATGTATTCATAAGTAATGACAACTTTGAGGAACTAAATAATATTGAGAGATACAATCCAGATATTGAAAAAATTGTTAACTATTTTGAAAACAAAGAAACAATCAATCCTCATGCCGTTAATCCGGAATATTTAAAATTAACAGAGGCAGAAGAAAGCAAGTTAAATTAGAATGTTAATTGAATTAAGTGCAGAAAAATTGTTAAAAGAAAAAGCCTCATTTATAGATTTAAACGAACTATCAAAAGAAATTGGCAAAAACCCTTTTGGTAAAGTATTAGTTTATAAAGAAAATGATGAGATAATTGCGTATTTGTATTATAGTGAAATATATGAGCGAATCGAAATCAATAATATTGAAGTAAAGTCAGATTCTCGTAATAAAGGAATAGGAACAAAACTTCTAAAAAAATTAACAGAAACTGTGGAAAAAAGTATTTCATTAGAAGTTAGAGAAAACAATTATCCAGCTATAAGACTCTATAAAAAGTTTAACTTTAGTGAAAGAGAAATCAGAAAAGGTTATTATCAAGGAATTGATGGTATTTTAATGGTAAGAGAATAACAAAAGTCAAGAGAGTGGTAAGAATGAAAAATATGTATATATTGGGAATAGAAAGTAGTTGTGATGAAACTAGTGCTTCAATCGTTATGAATGGTACTAAAGAAATTGCAACCATTATTTCCTCACAAATAGATGTTCATAAAAGCTATGGTGGTGTAGTCCCAGAAATAGCAAGTCGTGAACATGTCAAGAATATTACAATTGTATTAGAAGAATGTTTACAAAAAGCAAATATGACTATGGAACAAATAGATGCCATTGCTATAACATATGGTCCTGGTTTAATTGGTTCTTTATTAGTCGGATTAGAAGCTGCTAAAACCCTAGCTTTTGTGCATAATAAACCTTTAATACCGGTTCACCATATTGCTGGGCACATATATGCCAATAGCTTAGTAAAAGAATTGCAATTTCCATTACTAGCAGTAGTTGTATCTGGTGGACATACAGAACTAATTGAAATGCCTGCACATTATCGATTTAATAAATTAGGTGGAACCTTAGATGATGCCATTGGTGAATGTTATGACAAAGTAGCTAGAGTAATTGGTTTGGAATATCCTGGAGGTCCCAAAATAGATAAACTATCCTTAGAAGGCAAAAATACTTACAATTTACCAATACCATTAAAAGATGATAGTTATAATTTCTCCTTTAGTGGTTTAAAAAGTGCCGTAATAAACTTAGTACATAACGAAGAACAAAGAGGAAATGAAATCAATAAAGCTGATTTAGCAACTTCGTTTCAAACAGTCGCTGTAGAATCAATTATAAATAAGGTAAGAAAAGCAATTGTTGATAAAAAAGTAAAAACAGTAATAGTTGCCGGTGGAGTAGCAGCTAATCAAGGATTAAGATATGCTATGGAAAAATTAACATCAGAATTAAACGTAGAACTATCTATTCCTCCGATGAAGTATTGTACTGACAATGCTACCATGATAGCAGCTGCTGGATACTATGCCTATTTAGATGGTAGACGAGCTGATTTAACTCTAAACTCAAAATCACAAGATAAATTATGTTAATAAAAAGACTAGTGATAATGTATCTTAAATGTAGGATGCATTAAAAACTAGCCTTTTTTAATGAAAAATGTCACCAGTACTATAAATATAAAATGACCAACTAATTTTATAGTTGTCACTAAAGTGCGAAAAAAACTTAAAAGCATATTTAAATATATACAAAGTATGATATAATTACTACAAGATCACATAGATAAAGATGTATTAAAAGAAAGAAGGGGCAATATGTTAAAGTCAGGTGTCGGCTATAGTATTAATGAAGACAATTTAGTAATGGGAATGGAAACTGCTAAATCAGCACTAAAAGAAATTTCAAATGCTAAAATTGGTTTTCTTTATACTTCCGAAAAAAATAATATTAAAGAAATAATTCAAGGAATAAGAAAAGTAACCAATATGCCAATTATTGGTAGTACCAGTAATGAAGCCATTATCGTTGAAGATGGTATAATTACATCTGAAAATGGTTTCGCTGGAATGATGGCCATGGAAGATAAAAACTTAACTATTGGAGTAGCAGCTCATGAAGCCGGAAAAGATTCTAGAGCAATTGGCAGACGCGTAGCAATCGAAGCTGTAGAAAATGCAAAAACAACTAGAGCACCAGCTTACTTTTATATGGTCGCAAGTCCAAAAGAGGAAGAAGAGTACTTAATGGGAATTCAAGATGTAATTGGACGTGTACCAATGTTTGGTGGAAGTGCTGCTGATGACAAGGTTGAAGGAAACTGGAAAATAATTTGTAATGACAAAATCTTAACAGATGGTGTAGCCGTTGCTTTCTTTTACACCGATAATGAAATAATCACTTCTTTTAGTGGAAACTATAGAGAAACAAACAATATAGGTATAATAACTGAAGTAAAAAATAATAGAACTCTAGTTAGTATTGATGGAATATCTGCCTTAAGAAAATATGCAAGTTGGATAAATAAGTCTCCATCTAGTCTAATAGGAACAAAGCTATTAGAAGCATCAGCAAGTAAGCCTTTAGGCGTAAAGGATCCTTTAGGAAATTTAACCATTATCCGTCACCCAATGATTGGAAACGATATGGGTACTAAAACAACTACTGATGATACTATTACTTTGGGAAACAAAGTTGTTCCAAAAACAGCTATAATTCAATTAGAAGCTACAACCGATGAATTAATAGATGCTTCTGTTAATACTTTAAGAGATTTAAAGAGACAACTATATACAACTCCAGCAGCCTATATTCTAATCCATTCAGGAAATAGAAAAAAAGTTATTGGAGATAGACTAGAAGAAGTACATAAGTTGTTGGTAAAAGAGACAAAAGGTGTTCCATTTATAATGCCATTTACATTCGGTGAATATGGCTATGATTCTCACTCTGCCAATATTTGTGGAGGATTAATGTTATCATTCACTGTGTTCGGAAAAGATTAAAAAATTTATTTTCAATAAAATAACAGAATCATAAGAGAAAGAATGAAAAAATGCAAATAATAATACTTGCAATCATATTTATAGTATGGTGTGCAGTCTACTTTCTCATACGCAACATATCAAAAGTTACTAAAGAGGGAAAACTCCTAATCTTGATTTCTCGAACTTAGGTGAATGGTCATTTCAAAGAGATGCAAAGTTTTATGGAAATATAGTTTTACCAGATCCGGATTATGAAAAAAACTATCCATTATAACTGACTACATCGTAAATAAAAAAGAAAAGGATATTGAGAAAATTGCTAAAGCAGCAGGATGTTACTATGATGACTGCCTTTTAAAAATCGACTACTTAAAAAACAAAAGAATTATAGGTAATCTGTATATAGATACCAAAAATGGTATCATAAACGACTGAAGTGAAGAAGACGAAGAACTTTTAAAAAAGTATCAAGGATTCATATATGGAACTCATAGTCAAATTAAAGAAATCGCCACAAAAATGCCTGGTGCCGAAATAAAAAATCTAGATGCAGTCGAAGAAAAGGTTTTTCAAGATTTATGTTATTTAGATGATAAGCATTTATTAAATGGAATAAGCATAAATAGAGTTAATAGAAAAATAATTTATTACACCATTGAAAAGCATAAAAAAGAAAAAGACTATATTATTATGAACTGTCCAAATTGTGGAGCTATAAATGATGTTGACCGTCATGGCAAAACAAGATGTGACTACTATAAAACAATAATAGAACATGAATAAAAAGATGAGAACAATAATCAATAATTCTCATCTTTTTATTTCTTTTTCACAATGAATTTTTTCTCCATGGCTTCAACAATAAAATACAATAGGTAAGAAATAACCCCAAGTATCACAACGCTTGTAATAACTAAATTAATATTAAATACTTGTGAACCATACATAATTAAATATCCAAGGCCACGCTTAGATACCAACAACTCTCCCATAATAACCCCAATCAAGTTCATGGAAACATTTATTTTACAAGCACTAATTATTGTAACAAGATTACTAGGCAAAACAGCCTTTGTAAATATTTGCCATTTACTAGCCTTCATTGATTTAAGTAATGTAATATAGGATTTATCAGTTGAAATAAACCCATTATATATATTAATAATCGTAATAAATGTACTAATCAAAAGAGCCATAAAAATAATTGAATTAACACTAGCACCAACCCAAATAATAATTAAAGGTCCCAGTGCAACTTTTGGTAGTGAGTTAAGTATTGTAAGATAAGGATCAATGATTTTAGCAACTATCTTGTTACTCCAAAGAATTGTTGCAATAACAAATCCCAACATACTAGCAATCAAAAAACTTATCAAAACCTCATAAAGTGTAACCCATATATGTTCAAATAAACTACCAGTCTTAATTAAAGAAAATACAGTAGTAAAAACTTGACTAGGTGAAGAGGATAAAAATGTATTGATAGCTCCAACTCTAGCAAGTACCTCCCAAATAACTAAAAAAAGAACAATAATTGAAATTCTAATGACATGTACAATAATCGTTTCATGTTTTTTCTTTTTTAAATACTCTAAATGTTCATCACTATAAGTTGACATCTAAATCCCTCCAAATCTTTTCATAATAATCATTGAATTCCACACATTTTCGATTATGAATAGGGTTCCTTTTATCGGTAAGATTTATTTCATAAACACTTTTAACAGTAGCCGGTCTACTAGACAATACAATAACTCTATCTGACATACTTATTGCCTCGGCAATATCATGGGTAATAAGAATAGCAGCCTTTCCCTCAGCTTTAATTATTTTATACATGTCATCAGATAAAGTAAGTCTAGTTTGATAATCAAGTGCACTATAAGGTTCATCCAGTAATAATAAAGATGGATTGGTTGCTAAAGTTCTAATTAAAGCAACTCTCTGTTTCATACCACCAGACAAACTATCAGGGTATTTATTCTTGAATTCTCCCAGACCATATTTATCCAGAAGTCTGATAACATTTTCAGTAGTTTCCTTACTTTTTTTGCCATAAATTTCCAGTCCCAATAGACAATTATCTAAAATAGTGAGCCAAGGAAATAAGGAATCATTTTGTAACATATAACCTATATTTTCATTACCATGAAAAATAATATCTCCATCAGATTTTTCTTCTAGATTAGTTAATATAGAAAGAATTGTAGATTTTCCACAACCGGATGGACCAACAATAGATAAAATTTCATTCTTATTTACTTCAAAACTAACATTATCAACGGCTATAGTTTCGCATTGATCATTGTGATACATTTTTTTTAAATTTTTAATCTCCAATAAAATATTTTTCATACGCATCCCCAATCTAAAGTATTTTATGACTCGTAGCCTTGAATGGTATAGATATTTATACTTAGTCGTGAAAACAATGTGATTTTTTACTTAACTCAGTCTAAAAAAATTTTTAAAGTGTCAATATTTGAGTTTAGGTAAAGTTTCTAAATAAATAGAAAAAGTGAATTTGTATTTTCCACAGATTCACTTTTTTGTTCTAAAAATAAGGAAATATTCTCCATTGCTTAGTATAATTTAGTTGTCTACAAAAATTAGAATAAACAAAAAATATGGATGTATTTCCTATGAATAATTATTATAAAGCGGTTAATAGAAATATGTATTAAGAAGACAACGTAGTATTATTTGACGACGGTGATATTACAAAGGTATATGGAAAGAAATTTAAAGACCTAGATAGATTGATAGATGGCTCAAGTTTAACCAAGAAAGTAAAACATGGATATCATATATGCGAGGCTATCATGCTAACTAAGAATGAAAAACAACCTGTAAGCATAAATAGTCAAATATATTCAACAAAGAGTAAAGACTTTATAAGTACAAATAAATATACAGAAGAAAGTATAGATAAAGTAATAGAAGTTATAGGTAAATTTACTGGTATATTTGATAGAGGTTATGATGATAATAAAGTAATAATGAAAATGGATAACAGTGAAAATTATTTTATAATAAGAATGAACGATAGAAGAAATTTTTTATTTAAAGGTAAAAAGAAGAATTGTTATGAAGAAGCACTAAAAAGAAAAGGAAAAGTAAAAATGACATTATTATTTGATGATAATTGTGAGTATGAAGTTAGTATAAGTCATACAAAAGTAACATTGCCATCTAATAAAAAAGATTATGAATTAGTAATAGTATATGGATTAAGTGAAAAAAGGCCATTAATATTATTAACTAATAGAGGAATACATTCAAAAGAGGATTTAATCAAAATAGTAAGATTATGTTTTTCAAGGTAGAGAATAGAAGAATATTTTAGGGCGAGAAAGCAAAGAGTATGATTTAGAAAATATAAGAGTGAGAAGTTTAAAATCAATAAATAACGTAAATAAAATATTAACTATATTTATGGGATATATAGGAATGTTAAGTGATAAAATAGATAAAAAATTACTGACTATAAAAATAATAAAAAGATCACAATCATTAAGAAATAAGGTAGTAGTATGGTTAAGTCAAATGGCAAGAGGGATAAAAGAAATTCTATCTTATTGTCATACAGGAATAAAAGAGTGGCAGAAAAATAGAAGAACGAGAATAGATTAAACAGTTACAATTGGTTCTCTAATTTAAGTTAATTCAGTATTAAAAAAAAGAACATTAGTATGTTCAGTTTTGTTGTGGAATAATTACAATTTTTTAAATAAAAATTGATATATTTTCTAAATTAATAAGAAGTTCATTAAATATATTAAAACTTTTTGTAAAAAAACTAAACTCAAATGTCAATAAACTTTACTTATAATTTTTGTTGTGATATACTCGAAGTATAATACAGAATAGGGTGGGAGAATATGAAAAAAATTAAAATACTATTGCTTCTAACAGTCATAACAACACTACTTTTTACCGGTTGTGGAAAGAATGAAAATGAATTAGTCATGGTAACAGAAGCAGGATTTGCTCCATACGAATACTACAAAGATGGCAAGGTAGTTGGAGTAGATATTGATATAGCAAACGAGATTGCTAAAGAATTAGGAAAGAAATTAGTCGTAAAGGATATTGCTTTCGACTCGATTATAAATGAATTAAAATCGGGCAAAGCCGACTTTGCCGCAGCAGGGTTAAGTATTACAGAAGATAGAAAAAAACAAGTAGATTTTACTGTCGAATACACCACATCTAATCAAGTTGTAGTTGTAAAAAAAGATAGTCAAATAACAGATATAAATTCTCTAAATGGAAAAAGAATTGCTGTTCAACTAGGTACAGTTGCTGACTTATATGCAACCGAGAATTTTAAAGATTCTGAAATTAATCGTCAAAAGAAATTTCTAGTAGCAGCAGAAGCTGTAAAAAACAATAAAGCTGACTGTATCATCATGGATCAAGTTCCAGCTGAACAGTTAGTTAGTGAAAATAGTGAATTAAAAATCTTAGATGGAATCTTGTTTACAGACACTTACGGTATGGCTGTTAAAAAAGGTAACACCGAATTATTAGAAAAGATTAACACAGTACTAGAACGTTTAATGACTGAAGGAAAAATCGAAGAGTACGTTATAAATCATAGTAAGTAAAGAGGTACAAAATGAGTTTTATTAAATGGATAACACAAATTTTTAATAACTTATCCGAAGAATTTTACCAATCAATTATCGAACAAGATCGTTATAAATTTATTTTAGAAGGTCTAGGCCGTACAGTAGTAATTGCTATATTTGCTGTTATAATTGGTGTTATTCTAGGTATTCTAATTGCTCTAATTAGAAACTATCATGAAGAAACTGGCAAAGGTAAATTTCTAAACAAATTAGCTGAGTTATATGTAACAATCATCAGAGGGACACCAGCAGTCCTACAATTAATGATAATCTACTATATAATTTTTAGAACAGTAGATATAAATCCAGGTATAATTGCCTTTGGTATAAACTCTGGTGCCTACGTATCAGAAATAATAAGGTCTGGAATTAATTCTATCGATAAGGGACAAAAAGAAGCAGCTTCTTCACTAGGATTAACTTATAGAGAAACAATGAAGTCAATAATCCTACCTCAAGCTATAAGAAATGTCTTACCAGCCTTAGGTAATGAATTTATAACCCTATTAAAAGAAACATCCGTAGCCGGTTACATCGGTATTGTTGACTTAGTAAAAGCAGCTGATATAATTGCCTCTGGAACATATAATTATTTCTTCCCATTAATCATTATTGCTATAATATATTTAATATTAACAATAGGTTTATCAAAACTATTAACAGTATTTGAAAAGAAGGTGTTAGATCATGATAGAGGCTAAGAATATTGAAAAGAGTTTCGGTAAATTAAAAGTTCTAAATAAAATAAATTTAACAGTCGAAAAAGGTGAACGAGTAGTAATTATCGGACCATCAGGATCTGGTAAAAGTACTTTCCTACGTTGCTTAAATTTACTAGAAAAGCCAAACAAAGGAGAAGTAATTTATAATGGCAAAGTCATAACTGATAATAATAAATTAGAAATGCGCAAAAAAATCGGTATGGTTTTCCAAAGCTTCAATTTATTTAAAAATTTAACCGTCCTAGAAAATCTAACTTTAGCTCCAATTAAAGAAAAGGTTCTTACTGAAAAAGAGGCTAATAAAAAAGCCATTGAACTACTAAAAGAAATATCTCTATACGACAAAAGAGATACCTATCCAAACAACTTATCTGGTGGACAACAACAACGTGTTGCGATAGCAAGATCTCTAATGATGAATCCGGATATTATTCTTTTCGATGAACCAACATCAGCTCTAGATCCAGAAATGATTGAAGATGTTTTAATTCTAATGAAAAGAGTAGCAGCTGAAGGCATGACTATGATAGTAGTAACTCATGAATTAGACTTTGCCAAAGATATTGCCACTAAAGTTTTATTCGTGGATAAGGGCGAGATTTTAGAAGAGGGAACGCCAAATGAAATATTTAATCATCCAAAAACAGACCGTCTAAAAGAATTCTTATCAAAAATAAAATAGGTTATTCATGGAGAAATCCATTGCAATAAACGAGTTTCTCGAGATCTCGTAAAAAAAATCGTCAAATAAGGAGGAGAAGAAATGGAAAAAATACATGTAACAAGTGAAATTGGACCATTAAAAAAAGTTCTATTGCATCGTCCTGGTAATGAATTATTAAATTTAACACCAGACACATTATCTAGACTTCTTTTTGATGATATTCCATATTTACCAGATGCAATTAAGGAGCATGATGAATTTGCTGATGCCCTAAGAGCAAATGGTGTAGAAGTAGTATATTTGGAAAATCTAATGGCCGACGTTCTAGACCTAAGTGATGAAATTCGTGATAAATTTATTAAACAATTTATTTACGAAGCAGGTATTCGTACACCAAAGTACAAATATTTAGTTTTTGATTATCTAGATCAAATAACTAATAGTAAAAAATTAGTATTAAAGACAATGGAAGGTATTCAAATTAGTGATATTCCAAGAAGAAAAAGAGAAATTGAAAAATCGCTAGTTGACTTAATTGAAACAGAGGATGAGTTCATTGCTGATCCAATGCCAAATTTATATTTTACAAGAGATCCATTTGCAAGTGTTGGTGAAGGTATAAGTTTAAATAAAATGTATTCTGTAACTCGTAACAGAGAAACAATTTATGCTGAATACATTTTTAAATATCATCCAGATTATAAAGACCAAGCAAGATTATATTATGATCGTTATAATCCATATCATATTGAGGGTGGTGACGTTTTAAATATCAATGACCATGTTTTAGCAATTGGTATTTCACAACGTACAACTGCCGAAGCAATTGATCAAATTGCTAAAAATCTATTTAAAGATCCAGAATGTAAAATAGACACTATTTTAGCATTCAATATCCCAGAAAGTCGTGCTTTCATGCACCTTGACACAGTGTTTACACAAGTTGATTATGATAAGTTTACATACCATCCTGGAATAATGGGAACATTACAAGTATTTGAAATTACTGAAGGAGATGATCCTAATAGTGATGAAGACCTAACAGTAACTGAAATCAATGCTCCATTAGAAGAAATTCTAACAAAATATGTTGGACGTAAAGTAACCTTAATTCCATGTGCAGGAGGAGACAAAGTTTCAGCAGAACGTGAACAATGGAACGATGGTAGCAACACATTATGTATTGCTCCAGGTGTAGTAGTTGTTTATGATCGTAACAACCTAACAAATGCTGTACTTCGTTCATATGGATTAAAAGTAATTGAAATTCATGGAGCAGAATTATCTCGTGGACGTGGAGGTCCAAGATGTATGAGTATGCCATTAGTAAGGGAGGATATTTAATGAATTTACATGGTAGAGACTTCCTAAAATTATTAGATTATACTCCAGAAGAAATAGAATATCTAATCGATGTTGCAATTGATTTAAAAAAGAAAAAACATGCCGGTATTCCTCATGATGAATTAAGAGGAAAAAATATCGTTTTACTATTTGAAAAAGATTCAACAAGAACTCGTTGTGCTTTTGAAGTAGCAGGACTAGATTTGGGTATGGGTGTAACTTACCTAGGACCAACAGGTTCACAAATGGGTAAAAAAGAAACAATAGCTGATACAGCAAGAGTTTTAACAAGAATGTATGATGGTATTGAGTATCGTGGCTTTGATCAAGAAATAGTTGAAGAAATAGCACGTTATGCTACAGTACCAGTATGGAATGGCTTAACTAATGAATTCCATCCAACACAAATGTTAGCTGACTTAATGACTGTATATGAAAACTTCGGTAAGTTAAAAGGTTTAAAACTAGTATTCTTAGGTGATGCTAGAAATAATGTTGCTAACTCACTAATGGTTATTTGTTCAAAACTAGGTGTAAACTTTACTTGTTGTTCACCAAAAGAACTATTCCCAGCAGCTGACTTAGTAGAAACTTGTAAAGGTTTTGCTAACGCCTCAGGAGCAACAATCACTTTAACTGAAGATGCTATGGAAGGTACTAAAAATGCTGATGTATTATATACAGATGTTTGGGTATCAATGGGTGAAAAAGAAGAACTTTGGGAACAAAGAATTAATCAACTTCGTCCATACCAAGTAAATAGTGAAATCATGGCTAACGCTAACTCTAATGCAATATTCTTACATTGTTTACCATCATTCCACAATACTGGTACAACAATTGGAAAACAAATCTATGAAAAATATGGCTTAAAAGAAATGGAAGTAACTGATGAAGTATTTGAATCAAGTCAATCTAAAGTATTTGATCAAGCTGAAAATAGACTTCATACTATTAAAGCCGTAGTATATGAGACATTAAAATAATGAAAACAATCGTTATTGCTCTAGGGGGAAATGCTCTAGGAAAAAGTCCGAAAGAACAATTAGAGTTAGTAAAAGAAACGGCTAAAAGTATAGTTGACTTAGTAGAAGAAGGAAACAATGTAGTTGTTTCTCATGGTAATGGTCCACAAGTAGGAATGATCAATTTAGCTATGGAAGAATCACATAAAAGTATTGATTCACCAGAAATGCCATTTGCTGAATGTGGCGCTATGAGTCAAGGTTACATTGGTTATCATCTACAACAATCAATTCAAAAAGAATTAGCTAAAAGAAATATTAATAAAAATTGTGCAACTATAATTACGCAAGTTGAAGTAGATAAAAATGATAAAGCTTTTGAAAATCCAACTAAGCCTATCGGAAGTTTCTATACTGAAGAAGAAGCTAAAAAGATTGCAGAAGAAAAAGGTTATGCTATGAAAGAAGATGCTGGTAGAGGTTATCGTCGTGTCGTAGCAAGTCCAAAGCCTATTAAAATTGTCGAAATCATGACTATTCATGATTTAGTAGAAAAAGGCAATATCGTTATTGCTTGTGGAGGAGGTGGAATACCGGTAGTAAAAGGGAAAGATGGCTATGAAGGTGTTGATGCTGTTATTGATAAGGATCGCACTAGTGCTAGATTAGCCCTTGAGTTAAATGCAGATGTTCTTTTAATATTAACTGCTGTAGACCAAGTTTATATTAATTATAAACAAGAAAATGAACAAGGTCTAAGTAGTTTAACAATTGAAGAAGCTATGAATTTAATTCAAACTAAAGAAGTAGCAGAAGGTAGTATGCTACCAAAAGTAGAAGCTTGTTGTGACTTTGCTAAAGAATCTAATGGTTATGCTTTGATAACATCGCTACAAAAAGCCAAAGAAGCTTTAGCAGGTAAAACAGGTACAATTATAAAAAAGTAAAGAGGAGAGTAAAAATGTCAAAAAGAAAGAAGAAGTTTAGTCTTGCACTATCTTCATTCACAATAATTATATTATTGATTTTTGTATTAGGAATACTTTCACATCTATTACCAGGAGCTCAATTTAAAGGTGAAGAAATCGTTAATGGTTCAGGAGTTGTTGGTGCAAAATTATCAGAAATTCTATTATCACCAATTTTAGGATTTGCTGATGCCGTAGATGTAAGTATATTCGTTATGATTTTAGGTGGATTCCTTGCAATAATTAATTCAACAGGAGCCCTTGAAACAGGAATACAAGTTTTAATCAAAAAACTAAAAGGAAATGAATTAGCATTAATTCCAATATTAATGTTCATATTCTCAGCTTGTGGTACTACATATGGTATGCTAGAGGAAACAGTTGGTTTCTATGCAATTCTTGCCGCTACAATGGTAGCTGCTGGTATGGATACAATTGTCGCTTCAGCAATCGTACTATTAGGTGCTGGGTCTGGTTGCTTAGGTTCAACTATAAACCCATTCGCTGTAGGTGCTGCAGTATCATCATTACCAGAAGGTACACAAGTTAACCAAGGTATTATTATCTTAATCGGTACAATATTATGGTTATCAACTCTAGCAATCTCAATTTACTTCGTAATGAAATATGCTAGAAAAGTAAAAAAAGACAAAGGATCAACTATCCTAAGTTTAAGAGAACAACAAAAAATGGAAAAGAAATATGGCAAAGAAGAAATTGATGAAGACGTTTCATTAAATGGAAAACAAAAAGTAACTTTAGTTCTATTTGCACTTACTTTCTTAATCATGATTATTGGATTCATTCCATGGGGTGAATTTGGTATAACATTCTTTGATGGATTTACTGGTTGGTTAACTGGTAGTTCATTAGGAAATTGGTACTTCAATGAATCAGCACTTTGGTTCTTAATAATGGCAATTATCATTGGTATCGTTAACAAAATGCCTGAAAAGAAACTTGTTGATACATTTGTAGATGGAGCAGATGACATGGTAGGAGTTATCTTAATCATTGCTGTTGCACGTGGTGCTAGTGTATTAATGAAAACAACTTACTTAGATAATTATATTATTTACAATGCTGCTGAATTATTAAAAGATGTACCTGGATTCTTATTTGCTCCAATGAATTATATAATTCATATTATATTATCAGTATTAGTACCATCATCATCTGGTCTAGCAGCACTATCTGCTCCAATCATTGGACCATTAGCTGGTCAACTTGGACATAGTGTAGAAGCTACAGTAATGACTTTAGTAGCAGCAAATGGACTAGTAAACTTAATTACTCCAACTTGTGGAGCAATCATGGGTGGTTTAGCACTTGCTAAAGTAGAATATAGTACATGGGTAAAATGGGCAGGAAAAGTAGTTTTAACAATTGCTATTGCTAATATTATCCTATTAACATTATTCACACTAATATTTTAATAGTTAACAAAAAGGCTCAAAAACTTGGGCTTTTTTATTTGCCGGAAAAATGGTATAGTAAACTTATAAAATAACACAAGGAGAAAAATATGAAGACATGTAAAAGTATCTTAAAAAATTTATTAAAAATAGAGAGTCTTATACTTCTAATATCAACAATTATCTATACGAATTTAATATCAAACATTTCCTTTAATGGAGGAACAATTCTAATGCTTATGCTTATGTTCACTCTAGATATAAAGAATTTATATAAGACAAAAAAACAAACAATTAATAGTATGAGTTACTATTTACTAAACATTCCTCTATTAGGTATAGTTACATTTTATATAATCAAAAGTTTTATCTTACTTTTTACTAGTTCTGAAAACACCTCCTCATTATTCTTTTATAATCATTTATTAATATCATATATAATTACCTTAATTAGTATCATTAGTCAGTATTTTTATAAAAAGACTATAACATCAGACTTTCCGATTACTATTAATAAAGTCTTATTCATCACCATATTGCTTTCAATGATACCACTCTTCAGCAACAGCACAACTATCATGATGGGAGTAAATATCGCTATAATAGTTTTTTCTATTATAAAACTATTATTCCTAAAATTTGCATCATCCATAGAACTAGATATTATTTATCTAATACTATTAATACTATGTATAGTTGTTGCTAATACAGTTAGTGTAGTTCTATTCATTAATTATTTTATTGAAGAGACGATGACAAATTAGTATTAAAACTAATCCTCAACCTGAACTAATCAAGTTGAGGTTTTCTAACTATATAATCAATTGAAAAAAAGATTAAAGCATAGTATACTAAATTCATACAAAAAGACCCAAGAGGAGAAACAGTATGGACCAACAAAAAATAGGTAAGTTTATCTGTAGTTTACGTAAGGAAAAGAATCTCAGTCAAACTCAATTAGCCGACATGATTCCAATAAGTAGACAAGCAGTAAGTAAATGGGAACGAGGAATAACTATTCCGGACTCTTCCGTATTAATAAAACTAAGTGAAATATTCGCTGTATCAATTAATGAAATATTAGCCGGAGAAAAAATCCCAAAAAAGAGCATAAAAACACTTGAAAAAGTAACTTTAAATATATTAGATGAAACTAACGAAAAAAGCAAAAAAATTAAGAAAATATCTCTTACTTTTGCAGCAGTAATATTAATACTACTTATCGCCTTTTTATCATATTATTTTATCAATTCCTATAATTCTATAAAAGTTTATAGAGTAGATGGCGAAGGGAAAAATTTTGCAACTACCAATGGTATTTTTATCACTACAAGACAAAAGACATATTTTAGATTAGGTGAAATAACTCGTGATCCAAATATAAAAATCTCCAACATAAAATTATATTACAAGATAAAAAACAAAGACTACTTACTTGTTGAAACAGAGTCGGAAAGCCTTCTCCTAACTGACTATTATGGTTATGATGCTTATTTCCCATTTAACAAAGTAAACACTATAATTAAAAATTTATATCTTCAAATAACTTTTTCTAACTCCCAAAAAGAAACAATAAAATTAAATGTAACAAAAGACTTTTCAAATAATAACATTATCTTTCAAAAGAAAACTAAAATATCAGATGGTACTTCTTCAAAAACTACTAAATCAGAATTAACTCCAGAGAAAAAGAATATAATTGAAAGTATCAAAAGTAAAGGCAAAAAAGATAGGGATGGTTATATCTATGAAACTGCCAATCTTATCTTCGTATATTTTGAAGAAGAAAAACAATTAGAAGTAATTAAAACAGAAGACAATCAAAAAGAAGAGTGGTTTTATTTCTTAAAAACAGATCATTTATTTTATCAAAAGTCAAATAATACAAAAATTATTTCTACAGAAACTTCATCTGATAAAGATGACAAACTACATCAAAGTTTTACCAATAATTACCTAAACAAATACCTACTATCCTGACTAGAACCTAACAAGTTCTAGTCTTTTCTTTTATTAATATATTAAAATAAAGACAAGGAATGAGAATATGAAAAAAAAATTAAGAAAAAATAAAACATTTTTTATCATTTTATCACTGTTAATAGTATGGGTAGTAATATGTACTTTGCAATATCGAGAGTACTTAAATGAAACTCAACTAAGTTATGATGAAATGGTAGACTTATGTGAACATAGTGCAGAATACAAAAACGAAACAAAACTATGTAGTGAATATATTAAAGGAACCTCTCTAACACCTAATGCCATAGTAATATTTTTCTATATTATAAATAACTATAGTATTAATTATCTTCAATGGTTTGGTTCCTTAATAGTAATCTTTGCCGTTATCTCAAGCATACATAGTGAACTACATTCTGAATTTATAAAATACAAACTACAAAGAGAACCTTACAAAGTCTACTTAAAAAAACTTATTTTAACTTCACTAAAAAATGCCACTATCTTACCAATAATTTTTATTGTTTTATTTATACTTTCTTGTGTTCTATCCGGAAATTTAGATTTTAATGATACTTCAAAGTTAATGGTTGCTAAAAATTTAACATCTAATCTTCCATATTTAATGGTAACATACATTCTAGTTATTTTTCTACATAGTATTTTCTATTGTAATTTAGCCCTTATTTGTATTAAGAAAAATAAGAGTAGATTAGTCGCAACAATATCAGGATATTTGCTATTTATAGTATTGGATATAATTTTAGAAAGTATTATCGGTGGCTTTATTTTTAAAGCCCTTAATCTTACAAAGTATTCTGGCTTATTAAGTCTACTTGGAATATACATCTACTATGATATTCCAAACCTATCACTATTAATTATTTATTCAATATTTCTAGTAATATCAAGTTTTATTATTTTACTAAATACTTATAAAAATGAAGAGGAGGTATTAATTAGTCTTGAAGGATAAACTCAAATTATATAGTTCAAACTTTAACTATTATACCAAGTCACAAAGTTTCAAATTTATCTTTATTTTTATGATTATTTTTTCATTTTTCACTACTAGTACAATGCCTTATGTTAATGGCAGATACTTACAATACATACCAGGACTCTTATCGATTTTAAATAACAGAATATTTATAGTCATAATATTAGTCCTTCTCTTTGCCAATACTTTAAATACATATACATACTTTAATAGTAGTGATTTTTATGTTATTCGTCTTAGTTCAAAAAAGAAATATCTGAAAGAATTAATTAATAGTACAATTTTCAATAATATTTTAATACTACTTCTTCAACTTTTTATGTTACTAATCGGACTAAATATTTTCTGTGGCCACGATTTAGGACTTACCAATATAGAAAATTATAAAATTATAAATATAGTTTATGTTCTAATTTTTATTTTTAAAAACACAGTAATATTAATTCTCATTTCTATAATAAATGTAGTTTTATTAAATGTCGTAAATAAAAATATTTTAACTATCATTAATATTTTGTATTATATAAGTTTTATCTTTGGAACAATATTATATGACTCTAACAACATTAATAACAGTTTAAAAGTAAATTTAATAGACTACCTAACATCTCAAAAATACTCAAGTTTTGTCTATGCTCTTACAATAAATACGGTATATATTTTTATATTATTACTTCTTATTTTTGTTCTATTTCAATGTACCTATAAAAACATAAAGCAGGTGAGTAAATGATAAAGAACTATTTTTATAAAAATTTTAAATCACTTATAAAGAGTAAAATAAAATATATAATTTTATACTTCATGATACTGTTTTTTTTCATTATTTTTCAAAAAAATCTAAATCATATGCAAGTGGATAAAGTATATTTAGAATCTTTAGGATTAAGAATATCATCAGATTTAAACCTTCTTTCAGTACTGATCATTATCTATCACTTAGCAATCATATCCTATATTAATTTCTACTTAATTACAACAGAACTAAAGAATAATCTCAGTAACATATTTTTACGAACAAGTATAAATACCTGGTATACTACAAAAACTATCTCCATTAGCATCATTACTATAATATTTAAGGCAATTACTCATATCGTAATAACTATATTCTTTCTTTGTTTCTATAGTAATTTTAAAATATCAATAATTTTATTTTTTAAATATTTACTTTATTCCCTTATTTTTAGTATCTCTTTTCAACAAATCACAACATTTATTTATATTATTAAAAACAACTATATCAAAATAATTTTTCTATTAACATCCATATTGCTTCTTACTTTAATTAATACTCATCATTTTAACATATTAATATTTTTGTTTATATCAGTTTTATTTTATTTACTTAACAAAGTTTATTTCAAAAAAAATTATTATTACATATTTGAAAAGGAGAAAAAGTAACTTATGAAAATTCAAGTAAAAAATGTTTCTAAATCATTTAAAGAAGTAGAAGTTTTAAATAATATCAATTTAGAATTTAACAATGGCAAAATATACGGACTAATTGGTAAAAATGGTTCTGGAAAAAGTGTATTATTAAAAATGATTTGTGGTTTTTATAAACCTACAACTGGTAGTATTGAATTTGATAATCATGATATTATTAAAGAAGGTGTATTTGCTCCAAATACTAGGGCACTAATAGAAAATCCTAGTTTTCTACCGGATTTAACAGGATATGAAAATTTAGAAGTACTAGCAAATATTCAAAGGAAAATCACAAAAGAAGATATTGAAAAAACTCTAAAAGACGTAAATTTATATGAAGACAAAGATAAAAAGTATAGGACTTATTCTTTAGGTATGAAGCAGAAACTAGGTCTTGCTCAAGTTCTTATGGAGGATCCAGAACTAATAATTTTAGATGAACCATTCAGAGGTATAGAAGAAAGTACTGTAGATAAAATAAGAAAATTATTATTAGAACTAAAAAAGAAAAATAAAATCATACTAATTGCAACTCATGATAAAGAAGACCTTGAAAAGTTAGCAGACATTGTCTACAAGTTTGAGAATAATACTATACAAATAGTTGATGTTAAGAAAAAACATAAATAAAACTCAACCTGAATCAATCAAGTTGAGCTTTTCTATTTATAAATCAATCTAACTTTTCTTACTTCTCACTATAAATCAATTTATCGTATGAAACTTTACTATTTAAAACACCATTATCTATCATAATATCTTGTAAATGATCAAATGATTCTTCACTAAATTTAGTAGTCTTAGGCCAAGCATCTATCTTTCTATATCTAGCAACTACTTTTTCTAAATCATTTAGTGAAGTATCAGGAAATTGACTAAGTATTGCTTCTGCTACTTCTTTGTCAGAACTATTATGTACAAAGTCTAATCCCTTTTGAATTGCCTTTGTAAAATTACTAATCAATTCACTATTTTTCTCAATATAACTTTCTTTTGCTGAATAAGATGTATAAGGAACAACTCCACCAAGTTCTCCGATACTAGCAACAACATATCCATATCCTTGTTGTTCTATTTCTAAGGCATTAGGCTCAAATAATGTAACAAAGTCTCCTTGACCAGAAATAAATGCTCCACCCATTGCTGCAAAAGCAATAGAAGTATCTATCTCTAAATCATTTTTTGGATCAATTCCATTCTGTTTAAGTGCCCATTCAAAAGTCATCTCTGGCATACCACCAGCACGTCCTCCAATAACACTTTTTCCTTTTAAATCATTCAAAGTAAAATTATCAATTTTTTCTCTAGATACTAAGAATGATCCATCTTTTTGTGTAAGTTGTGCAAAAGTCTTTAAATAGTCTTTTTCTTTTGCATTATAAACATAAATTGTTCCCTCACTTCCACAAAAACCAATATCAGCATCACCTGATAATACAGCTGCTGTAACCTTATCAGCACCAGCAGTTAAGATAAGTTCTATATCAATTCCAACTTCCTTAAAATAACCTTTTTCAATAGCAACATACTGTGGAGCATAGAAAATTGTATGGGCAACCTCTGCCAACGTCACTTTTGTTCTTTTATTCTCATTTTTCTTAGAATGGTTAAAATCTAAAAATAGTGAACCAACCATCAAAAAAACTAAAACAAAAAACAAACAATAATATAAAATATTCTTTTTCATAAATCTCCTTTCAACTAAAATATTATATGAATAATTCCTATTTTATGTTATATTATTAAGTAGAAAGAAAGAGGAAAATATGAGAGTACTAGTAATTTCAGATATACATGGAATAAAAACAAATTTACCATTAATAAAAGAAAAATTTTTTGATTTACGATGTGATGGCCTAATCGTTTTGGGCGATTTATATTACAACTATGGTAACACTAATCAAAAGGATTATGATCCAAAATATGTAGAAGAGTTTTTAGATGCTTTTTCTGATAAAATGGTCTGTATGAAGGGAAATTGTGATGAATATATTAATATTCACGATGAATCATTTGATATAATTCCTGATTATTTTAATGTTAAATTAAATGATAAAGATCTTTATCTAACACATGGCCATGTTTATAATGAGGACCATTGGCAAAAAGAAAATACAACTTTACTTCTTGGACATACTCATATTGCCAAAGTTACTACCAAAGGTACTAATACTTATATTAATCCTGGTTCAATCTCCTTACCATTAGGTAAAGATCCTGCCAGTTATATGGTTATTGATGATGATAACTACACAATTATCGATATAACTGATTGCATTCTTTATGAAGGAAAATTAAATTAAACATGGTTCAGGTTGCAAAAAATTAAAAAGTATGATATAATATAGCCACATTTGAGGGGAGAAAGGTGAAAATGAAAAAATTATTTAAAGGTTTAAAATTATTAGTAGTTATGATTTTAACAGGAATCATAATGACAACAAACATCTTAAACGTTAGTGCCGTAGCACAAACAATTTCGTTAGGTACAGGTGTAAAATTACCTGCTTATCTAGCAAACTTATCATTCAAAACAAAAGTATTATCATCAGGAGAATATGTATACTGCTTAGATTATCATAAAGCAACAAGCCAAAATGTAACAGCTACATTAGTTGGTGAACTAGATGCTGGCTTTGCTTATTTAATGGAACATGGTTATCCTAAAACAAGTATTACAGGAGATTCTTCAAAAGACTATTATATTACACAAACCGCAGTTTGGTGGTATCTAGATGATACAACAGGTTCATCAAACTTAACAAAAGCATTTAAAGAAACATCAAGTGATCCTAATAACATTCGTAAATACGTAAAAGACTTAGTTGCTGGAGCAAAACAAGCTAGAGCAAATGGTTATGCTAAAACAAGTATTTCACTATCAACTTCAACTAAGGAAATGACATTAACAAGCGATTCAAAATATTTCGAATCAGAATATTTCAATGTAACATCAAGTAATATCAGTACTTACAATGTATCACTTAAAAATGCACCTACCGGAACAATTGTTGTAGACGCCTCTGGTAATAGTAAGACAAAATTTAACAAAGGTGAAAAATTTAAGGTAAAAGTTCCAGCTTCTAATGTAACTGGTACAAGTCTTGACTTAACTGTAACAGTAAGTGCAACAGGAACAGTAAACAAAGCCTATGAATATAAGCCATCAAATAGTAAAATGCAAAACTGTTTCCCATCAGTTTTAAGTCCAGAAACACAAAATGTTTCAGCTACTGCTAAATTAACATTAACTACAACAAAAGTAAGTATTATCAAATTAGATAAGGCTACAAATAAAGCCTTAGCTGGAGCAACACTAGTTTTAAAAGATTCTAATGGTAACGAAATTACAAGATGGAAATCAACAACAAAAGCTCATGTAATTACTAACTTAAAAAATGGTACATATACAGTTGAAGAAGTAGCAGCACCAACAGGATACAAAACACTTAAAGAACCAGTATCATTTACAATTACTAATACTAATAAAAATTTAACAATTAAAGTATATAATGAAGCTAAATCAACAGCTGTAACAATCACAAAAATTGATGGTTCTACAGGAAAAGCTTTAGCAGGAGCTGTCCTAGTAGTTAAAAATGCAAAAGGTGAAGAAGTAGCAAGATTTGAAACTACAACTGATCCAAAAGTATTTACAGATTTAAGTGATGGTACTTATACAATCGAAGAAATATCTGCACCAAATGGTTATAAGAAAAGTAATGACATCATTACAATAACAATTGATGAGGATCATGCTACACATCAAGTTACATTCTATAACTATCCAGAAGTACCAGTACCAGATACAGCATCAAGCTCAATTATCATGACTATAATTGGTATATTATTAATTGGAACTACTGTTGGATTTGTAGCAAAAAATGCCAAAGAACAATAAAAAAAAGAAATCAAGAATCTCTCCTAGTGTGACAAGTACGATCTGTGCATTAGTAATACTAATTGGAGGATTCTTTCTTTCTTATAACTATATTGAGTCAAAAAAAATTATGGCTTATGATTATATGGCCAATGTCTTCTATACTGATAATACTCAAAACATTATCGAAGATGATGGTACAAAACAAGAGGAAGATCAAACAGTAGATGATAACGTAACAGACCAATATATTGGTTACTTAAATATACCAAAAATCAATTTAACTAAAGGTTTCTACAGTAAAAAATCTAAGGAAAATGATATTGATAAAAACATCTTGGTTGTTAAAGAATCATCATATCCAGATGTTGACAAAGGCAATCTAATTATAGCTGGACATTCTGGAAATAGCTGGAAAGCATTCTTTAATGACTTATACAAATTAAATAAAGGTGATTATGCATACGTAACTTATAAAAACAAAAAGTATGCTTACAAAATAGTAAATATATATAAGCAAGATAAAGTTGGTACAATTGCTATTTATCGTGATTACAACAAAACAACATTAACTTTAGTAACTTGTACAAACTATGAGTCAACAACACAGACAATATATATAGCAGAACTACAAGAAATAACAGAAAGTTAAAAGGTAAAAAGAGGGTGAGGTTATGGCAAGATTGTCATTTATAGAAAAACTAAGTGTTTTATTTAATCTAACAAAGTCATCTACTTTATACATAATTATTCTTTTAGCAATCGCTGCTTTAGGTCTAATTTTAGTAACAAGTAGTAAGAAATCCGATAAAACAACAAAAATATTTTATGTAACAATCTATATAATATTAGTAATGACACTATTATATACTTATAAAGATAGTTTAAGTAATATGCTAGATTACATGATGAATAATTTATTTATAATTATTTATTTCCCTAATCTTGCCATTTATCTAGCAGCCATAATTACAACCAATATTATCTGTTGGGTAAGCATATTTAATAAAAAAACTCAAAAAATAATCAAAAGAATAAATATTGCTATGTATTGCATCATTACTTATATTTTAGTCCTAATTCTAAATATAATTAATGAAAATAAATTAGATGTTTTCAGTCAAACATCAGTCTATGGAAATAAAACAGCTCAAGCTTTAATTGAATTATCAAGTACAATATTTATAGCTTGGATTTTATTCTTAATAATTTACAAAATTATCAAACCATACTTTATTAAAGAAAAAGTTCCAACTAAAGTCATTGTCAAAAAGGTAGTTCAAACACCTGCCAATTATAAGCCTATAGAAGCACCTTACCAAGTAAAAGCCATCAATAACAGTATAAAAGTTGAAAAAGAAAAAAACTCAAACGTTAGTCAATACAATGATTTATTAACTATTGATGACTACAAATTATTATTGAACATTCTTAAAGAACAAAAAGAGAAAGAACAACAAGAAAAAGAAAGACAAGCAAGAATCGATAAAGAGCAATCTAAGTATCAAGAATTGCAAGAATTATATAGAAGTGTAAGATAACACTTCTTTTTCTTTGCCTAAACCATAAATATAAGATATAATAAAAAAGGAAGTAGGTAGAAAGATGAATTTAGATAATTTAAATGACAAACAAAAAGAAGCCGTACTATATAATGATGGCCCACTTCTTATTATAGCTGGTGCCGGTGCTGGTAAGACTAAAACCTTAACTACAAAAATAGCTTATTTAATAGAAGAAGGACTTGCTGCTCCTTATAACATTCTAGCAATCACTTTTACAAATAAAGCAGCCAAAGAAATGCGTGACAGATTATATTTATTAATAGGTGATGAAGCTAGAAAGTTACAAGTATCAACATTTCATAGCTTTGGTCTAAAGCTTCTTAGAGAAAACTATGAATTACTAGGTTATGATCGTAACTTTGTAATTATGGATAGTGATGATTCCCTAACTGTAGTAAAAAAAATAATCAAAGATTTAAACTATGATCCTAAAATATATAATCCAAAAGCTATCAGAAATAAGATAAGCAGTTGTAAAAACGAATTAATATCTGCACATGACTATGAAAGATATGCCGTAAGTGATTATGAACAAGTTATTCAAAAAGTTTATGAGAAGTATGAACACAAATTAAAAACAAATAACTCCGTAGATTTTGATGACTTATTAATCTTACCAATAAAACTATTTAAAGAACATATAGATGTTTTAGAAAAATATCAAGATTTATACAAATATGTTTTAATAGATGAGTACCAAGATACAAATGAGGCTCAATATATTTTAACCAAGATGATTAGTGAAAAGAATAGAAAGATAACTTGCGTCGGTGATGATTCACAAAGTATTTATAGTTTTAGAGGAGCAAATTATAAAAACATCCTAAACTTTGAAAAAGACTACAAAGATGCCAAAACAATTCTTTTGGAACAAAACTATCGTTCAACAGGAAACATTCTAGATGCCGCTAATCAAGTAATCAAAAATAACCGTGATAGAAAAGATAAAAACTTATGGACTAACAAAGGACCAGGAGATAAAATCAAATATTACAGAGCTTATAATGAAAGAGATGAAGCTCAGTATATTATTAGAAAAATAAAAGAGCTTGTTAATCGTGATGTAGAATACAAAGATATTGCTATTCTTTATAGAACTAATGCTCAATCTCGTGTTGTTGAAGAAGAAATGTTAAAAGAAAATTTACCATATCGTGTAATTGGTAGCTTCTATTTCTATTCTAGAAAAGAAATCAAAGATTTAATTGCTTATCTAAGATTAATTCACAACTCTAAAGATAATATTAGTTTACTTAGAGTAATAAACAATCCAAAGCGCGGAATTGGTTTAAAGACAATTGAGAATTTAACTAAAAGAGCAGATTCTGAAGGTATAAGCATTTATGATGCAATCGAATCCGGAAAAGAGTTAGAATTCAAAAACACTATTGAAAAGTTAAAAAGTATTGCTGAAGATTTAACACTAACCGAATTAATCGACAAAGTATTAGATGCCTCTGGTATGAAAAAAGAGTTAGAAAGTGAACAAACTCTAGAATCAGAAGTAAGACTAGAAAACCTAGAAGAATTTAAATCAATAACTAAAGCCTTTGAAGAAAAAGAAGGATTAATTTCTCTAGAAGATTTCTTATTAGAAATTAGCTTAGTAAGTGATGTTGAGGAATATAAAGACGATCCAAATCGTATAAGTTTAATGACAGTTCATTCTGTAAAAGGTTTAGAGTTTGATCATGTATTTGTCATAGGTATGGAAGAAGGACTATTCCCACATATGAACTCTCTTATGGAAAACGGTGCTTTGGAAGAAGAAAGACGTCTATGTTATGTTGCTATTACTAGAGCAAGGGATGACCTACATTTAGTAAATGCCCGCCGTAGAACTCTATTTGGAAAAGAACAAGTTAATCCAGTAAGTCGTTTCATAAGTGAAATTAATCCAGATTTACTAGAGACAAATGTTAAAGATGAAATACCTAAAAAAGAAGAAAAAATCGATACAGCCGAGATGTTTAGAGAAGAAGATGTTGACTATAAAGTTGGTGACTTTGTTTACCATGAAACATTTGGTACCGGTAAAGTAGTAGAAGTTACTAATACGCTTGTTAGTGTAGCCTTTAAACATCCACATGGTATCAAGAAATTAATGAAAAATCACAAGAAATTATCAAAAATCAACAATTAATAATTAATAATTAATAATATAGTTTTTAGGAGGATAAAATGAAAGATAAAACATTATTAATTTTAGCTGCCGGTATGGGTAGCCGCTTTGGTGGTCTAAAACAAATTGCTCCACTAGGACCAAATGGTGAGTTCATTATTGATTACTCAGTATATGATGCCATCAAAGCAGGATTCAACAAAATAGTTTTTCTAATTAAAGAAGAAAACTATGATGTCTTTAAAGAAACCATTGGAAAAAGAGTAGAACCATACATCAATGTTGAATACTGTTTCCAAAAAAATGATAATATTCCAGAAGGATATTCAATTCCAGCAGATAGAGTAAAGCCTCTAGGAACAGCTCATGCTATTCTTTGCTGCAAAGACAAAATCAATGAACCTTTTGCTATTATCAATGCTGATGATTTTTATGGCAGAGATGCTTATTTGAAAGCTGCTAGTTTTATAGACAAAATGAATAATGAGAAGCCCTATAAATATGGTTTGGTAAGTTATCTGGTAAAAAACACTTTAACAGAAAATGGTTCTGTAAAAAGAGGCGTATGTGAAGTTGAAAATGGAAAACTAATTAAAATAACCGAAAGTGTTATTGATAGGGTAGATGGAAAACTAATGGCTAGTCCATTAAATGGTAGTGAACCATTTGAAGTGTCTCCTACAGATAAAGTATCTATGAACTTAATGCTCTTCTCACCAAGTATCTTTACATATATCGAGGAGAAGTTCCCAGAATTCTTAGATAAAAATAAAAATAATCTAGAAAAATGTGAATATTTAATCCCAGAAATTCTCTTTAAAACAATAGAAGATGGTTACTCTACTGTAGATGTATTAGAAACAACCTCTGCTTGGTATGGTGTAACTTATAAAGAGGATGCAGATGCGGTTAAAAAGGCTTTAAAAGACTTAGTTAATAATGGAGAATATCCAAATAATCTCTGGGAAAAATAATAAGAATTAAGAACACAAACTATCAAAAAATAGTTTGTTTTTCTTTGCTTAAAATATCAAAAAAACATCTAAATATGGTATAATATATATAGAAAAATCATTATTAAGGAGACTATATATGAAAGAAAGAATGGAAGAGTTAATCGAAATTATTAATGAGGCTGATTACAATTATCATACTCTAGATAATCCTACAATTACCGATCAAGAATATGATCGATATTTGCGCGAGTTGTTTGAAATAGAAGAGGCCCATCCTGATTGGATTAGAGAAGATTCTCCAACTCAACACGCTGGTGGAAAAATAATAGAAGGCTTTAATAAAGTAACACACAAAATACCAATGATGTCATTAAGTGATGTTTTCTCAGAGAGTGAAGTTATTGCTTTTGATGAAAGAATAAGAAAAGAAGGCATAACTCCAGAATATATGTGTGAGTTAAAAATAGATGGTCTTTCAGTATCTCTATTATACGAAGGTGGAAAACTAGTAAGAGCCGCAACTAGAGGAGATGGTACAGTAGGCGAAGATATTACTCATAATGCTAAAACTATCAAAGTTATTCCTCTAAAGTTAAAAGAAAAAGTCGACATCGAAGTACGTGGCGAAATCTTTATGAACAAAGAGACTTTAGTAAAATTAAATGAGGAACGTAAAAAACATAATCAACCATTACTTCAAAATTGTCGTAATGCTGCAGCAGGATCAATTAGACAATTAGATTCCAAAGTAGCTGCTGAACGTAAACTAGACAATTTTATTTATCATTTACCAGACCCTCTAGATTATGGGCTACATACTCATGCTGAAGCTATAGAATACATGCGAAAATTAGGCTTTAAAATCAATCCCAATAATCGTCTTGTAAAAAACATTAATGAAGTACTTGAGTTTATTGAAGAAAAGGCTAAGCAAAGACCAACTCTTCCTTATGATATAGATGGCATTGTTATCAAAGTAAATAGTATCGAGCAACAACAAAAACTAGGATATACTGCTAAGTATCCAAAATGGGCCACAGCTTATAAATTTCCAGCTGAAGAGGTATTAACTAAGTTAACTGATATTATTTTTACCGTAGGTAGAACTGGTCAAATAACTCCAAATGCAGTATTAGAGCCTGTAATAGTAGCTGGTTCGACTATCTCCAGAGCAACGCTTCATAACGAAGATTATGTAAAAGAAAAAGACCTAAAAATAGGTGATGTAGTTTCCATAAGAAAAGCTGGAGATGTTATACCAGAAGTTGTTGAAGTGAAAAAGGAAAGAAGAACTGGCAAAGAAAAAGACTTTGAAATGATCACCACTTGTCCAATGTGTAATACTAATTTGGTAAAAAAAGAAGGTCAAGTAGATTATTATTGTCCAAATAAAAAATGTCCTGCCAGAAGCATTGAGTCTTTAATTCACTTTGCTTCTCGTGATGCCATGAATATAGATGGCCTAGGTGATAGAATAATGGAAGATTTTTATAACTTTCACTTCATCGCTACTTTAGCAGATATCTATTCATTAAAGAATCATGAACAGGATTTAACTAGATTAGAAGGCTATGGAGATAAATCTGTAACTAATCTTTTAAATGCTATCGAAGAAAGCAAAAGAAACTCCCTAGAAAGATTATTATTTGGCTTAGGAATTCCTCATGTTGGAGCTAAAACAGCTAAAATATTAGCTAAGAAATATAAAGATCTTGATAATTTAATGAATGCAACTGTTGAAGAATTAACTACAATTCCAGATATAGGTGAAATCATTGCTAAAAGTGTAGTTGAATATTTTAATGATAATCATCATCGAAGTGTTGTTGAAGAACTAAAAGAAATTGGTCTTAATACAAAATATTTAGGACAAGAAGTAGAAGAAAATTCTGAATTTAATGGCAAGACCTTTGTCTTAACAGGATCTCTTCAATTATTCACTCGAGAAGAAGCCGAAGAGAAAATAGAACAACTAGGTGGCAAAGCCTCAAGCTCCGTTTCTAAAAAGACTAGTGCTGTAATTGTTGGAGCAAATCCTGGTAGTAAATATGAAAAAGCTAAAGAACTAGGTATACCAATTTGGACAGAAGAAGAGTTCAAAGAAAAATTAGGATAAAGTCAAAAGTATTTACCAATTACATAAAGATTAACTAGAACTACTTTAGTTCTAGTTTTAATGTGTAAAGCAAACCATTAGTGTAGAATAAGTGTAGAGATTTACCACCTAAAAAATACTTTATAATTGAGTTGACTAAAAACAATAGAAAGCGAGGTTTTTAATCGTTTTTTTTATTCTATAAAGTTTTTATTTTCAAATTTCTACATTTTGGAAACACTATCCATTTGTACCTTAAATTTGACTATTTTGCAAAAAAATGGTATTATATGTCCACGAAACTGAAGAGGTGGGTATATGAGAAAAAAAGGAATAAAAGCAGAAGAATATCATGAATTTGAACAATTTGAAGATCCAGAACAAATAGAATTTGTAGATGAAGACTCTCTTGATTTAGATTCTGATGATTATGAAATAATAAACGAAGAAGCAAATGAAGATGATTTATCAACTACAGACTTATTAGCTGATGAGAAAGATGAATCAATGGAAGAAAAAACGCCTTCATCAAAGAATAAGACTATGAAAATTTTCAATATCATTTTCTATGTATTAATCATTCTAATGCTTATGATAACAATAGATATTATTTCTGTAGCAAGATACAATAAAGGACCATACTTTGCTATAAAAACTGCTACTTTAAAAGATGGCGGAACTAAAGTATATTATGGAATAGGCTACAAAGTAATAAAATATCATCAATCACAGGGAAGAAGAGATACAGAACTTGGTTCCTGGTCTATGCCATATAATGTAGAACCAACTGATGTTCAAGCTCTAGATTTGGCCATTGCTTACAAAAATGATGCCCTAAAGACTTACCAAAAATATAATAAAAAGTTCTTACGTATAAGTGGAGATTTTATAAGTTACGATAAATCTAAAAAAGAATTAACCTTTGGTTATATTGATCCAGATGGTTCATATACTCTAAACATCATTTGTAAAATGTCTAAAGATGCTGAAGTAAAAGAATTTACTGAAAATCAAAAAATCACAATAATTGGTACTGCAAATGACTATAAACAAAAGGATGAAACCAATCCTAATACACTATATATAAATGATTGTTTTGCTGAATAATACAAATGCTACCTCTAGCATTTGTTTTTCTTAATTACTAAAAATTTACATCTTAAAATATCCATGATATAATAATAAAGTTAAAGGAGGTCTTTCTGTATGGAAGATAAGTTATCAAGAGAAGAAGTCTTACATGTTGCACATCTAGCCAGAATTGAAATAGATGAAGAAGAGCTAGCAATGTATCAAGTAAAATTAAAACAACTTTTAAACGAAATAGAAAAAATAAATGAAGTAAAAGTATACGACGAAGATATGTTAATTTGTCCAACTGAAAATAAATGTGTTTTACGTGACGATGTAGCTGGAGAAATGTTAAATCCTAAAGAGGTTTTAAAAAATGCTCCTCGTCATAGCGGAAACTATATTTCTGTTCCAGTAGTAATAAGTGAAAAGGGTGGTATGAGTGCATAATTATTTAGATTTATCATTAATTGAAATTAATAAATTATTAAAAGAAAAAAAGATCACACCTAAAGACTTAGTAGAAGAAGCTTTTGAAAGAATTGAAAATAATAAAGATTTAAACTGTTTTATTACTCTAAATAAAGAAGAAGCCTTAAAACAAGCTGAAGAGTTAGAAGGTAAAGAAGTAAATTCTCTAACGTTTGGTATTCCAATAGCTCTAAAAGATAACATTCTAACTAGAGGACTACGTACAACTGCTGCTTCTAAAATATTAGAAAACTTTGACCCAATCTATGATGCTGATGTTGTTGAAAGAATAAAAGCTGCTAATATGATTATTATTGGTAAGACTAACATGGATGAGTTTGCCATGGGTTCATCTAATAGAACATCTTTCTTTGGATCAGTAAAAAATCCTTGGAATAAAACAAGAGTACCAGGAGGATCATCTGGAGGAAGTGCGGCAGCTGTAAGTAAGCGAATTATACCTTTTGCTCTAGGAACAGACACAGGTGGATCTATTAGACAACCAGCATCTTTTTGCGGCATAGTAGGACTAAAACCAACATATGGACGTGTATCACGTTATGGACTAATTGCCTTTGGTTCAAGTCTCGATCAAATTGGTCCTATGACTAAAAATGTCTATGAAAATGCTGTACTTTTAAACACAATCTGTGGAAAAAGTGAAAAAGACTTAACATCTGTTGAAACTAACGAAGACTTTACAAGACTAATTGGTGAAAAAATAGATGGCATGAAAATAGCCATTCCAAACTTCTATGTAAGCGAAGCTATTGATAAAGAAATAAAAGATAAATTAAATGAAGTAATCGAAATACTAAAGAAACATAATTGTACAATCGACTATGTTGATATAAATTATATTGATAAAGCCGTTCCCCTATATCAAATTATTGCCATGGGCGAGGCTAGTTCTAACTTAGCCAGATTTGACGGTATTCGTTATGGTTACAGTTATGAAAATCCAAAAGATATCGAAGACTTATATCTAAAAACTAGAAAAATCGGTTTTGGTGACGAAGTAAAAAGACGTATCATGATTGGTAGTTACTTATTATCTGGTAAAAATGCTAAATTATATTACAACAAAGCCCTAGAAATAAGAGATGATATGCGTAAGAGTTTCCTAGAAACATTTAAAAATTATGACTTAGTCATTGGCCCAAACAACACAACTGTTGCATATGAACTAGATAAAGGTCTAGATGATGCTATAAAATCATTCATGGATGATGTCCTAACTATTCCTGTTAATATGGCAGGCCTTCCAGGAATGAGTGTTCCAATCGGCTTTAACAGTGAAAACTTACCAATCGGTATGCAAATAATTGGTGCTCCATTTGAAGAAGCAAAGATGTATCAACTAGCAAGTTTCGTAGAAAAAGAACTAAACTTAGACTTAAATCCTAATGGAGGTGAAATAAATGACTAATTACATTCCAACAATTGGTATCGAAGTCCATGTGGAATTAAAGACAAATACCAAAATATTTTCAAACTCTCTAAACGGATATGGTCAAATGGCTAATTCTTTGACTAATGTAGTTGACTTAGGTTATCCAGGTACACTACCAACAGTAAATAAAGAAGTAATAAACCTAGCCATCAAAGCAGCTTGCGTCTTAAACTGTAAAATAAGAAAAGAAATGCACTTTGACAGAAAAAACTACTTCTATCCAGATAATCCAAAAAACTTTCAGATTACTCAAGCCAGAACTCCAATAGGTTATGATGGCTATGTAGAAATAGAAGTTGATGGTACAAAAAAGAAAATTGAAATAGAAGAAATGCACATTGAAGAAGATACTTGTAAGAGTACCCATCGTGGAGATAAAACTCTTCTAGACTTCAATAGAGCCGGAGTTCCACTAATTGAAATAGTAACTAAACCATGTATCAGTAGTAGTACTGAAGCAAAGTTATATCTAGAAAAATTAAAAGAGTTACTATTCTATACTGATATAAGTGATTGTAAAATGGAAGAAGGTTCAATGCGCTGTGATGCCAATGTTTCAATTAGAAAAAATGAAACAGATCCATTAGGAACTAAATGTGAAATTAAAAATATTGGTTCAATTTCTAATGTTGGCTTAAGTATTGAAAAAGAAATTAGCCGTCAAATTGAACTATTAGAAAAAGGCGAAACTTTTAAAGAACAAACTAGACGTTATGATGATAAACTCGGCGATACAGTTCTAATGCGTATTAAGGAAACAGGTAATGACTATCGTTATTTCCCAGAACCAGACATTCCATACTTATATTTAACAGATACTATGATCGAAGAGGTAAGAAACACTATCGAAATGTTACCTGATGAAAGAAGAAGTCTTTACATGGAAAAGAACGTTTCTGAAATCAATGCTAAAAAACTTGTTCAAAACAAGCCATTAAGTGACTATTTTAATACTCTATTAACTGAAGATATAGATTTTAAAATTGCTAGTAACTTACTTTTAGGTGACATTTCTGCTTACTTAAATAAGACTGAAAAATCAATTACAGATACCACTCTAACTAAAGAACGTATGGTAGAGTTAGTAAATAAAATATCTGATAATACTCTAACTAGTAAAAACTTAAAAGATATTTTAGATAAAGTATTAGAAGAAGATAAATCAATCTCTGAAATTATTAAAGAATCAGGTATTGAAAATATAACAGATGATACAGCTCTAAGAGAAATAATTAAAAAGATTGTTTCTGAAAATAGTGAAAGTGTTACCGACTACAAAAATGGTCATGATCGTGCAATTAAATTCTTAATGGGTCAAGTAATGAAAGAAACAAAGGGTAGTGCAAATCCTAAACTAGCTATGAATATACTTATAGAGGAACTACAATAGTTTTTAAACAACACCTAAATACTCTAACAATTTGCCAATTGAAAAAGGCATATATATGATGTATAATAAAAATACTAGGATGTGATGATTTTGAAATATATAAAGAAAAATAAAAAGATGTTTATTGTCATAGGAGTTTTCCTATTATTTGTAGTATTATTAATTCCAATAAAAACCGTTTTATTTCCAAATTCAGGTAAAGCAATTTATGGGAATAGATTAGATGGAATTGAAAAAGTACCTATATCTAATAAAACTTCTACGAATTTAAAAGATAAATTTAAAGAAGATGCCGTTAGAGATGTTACTTATCGTGTTTCTGGGAAAACTGTCGAACTAATTATTACAGTTGCTCCAGAAGTTTCTATAGATACTGCCAAAAAATATGGCGATAAGTCCTTAGAAGTATTCAGTGAAGCTCAAAGAAAATTTTATGACTTCCAAATTTTTGTAACTAAAGAAGAAACTTCCACTGAATTTCCAATTATAGGCTACAAACATCATAGTAAAAGTAGCATAACTTGGACAAAAAATAGAACAGGAAGTGCCAAATGAGAAAAAAAGCATTAGTGATTTTAATACCATTAGTAATAGCAAGTGTTTTATTTGTCTTGGTTTATCGTCATTATAACAAAGAAGATAAGACGACAACTTTAACAGTTGCTGAAAAGAAATGGGTTGAAAAGAACAAAGATAAAACTTATGACTTTGAAGTTATAAACGATTATCCTTTATATGGTATGAATGGCGATGGCGTAATCTTTAATTTCCTAGATGATTTTCAAAAAAATGTTGGTATTGAATTCAACAGAATTCCTTATTTAAAGACCTCAACTCCAAAAACAGAAAGTTATCGTATTGAAATATTAGATAATGATGCCACTCTAAGTAAGAATAATTTATTCCTATTCAATGATAATTACATCATAGTTGGAAAAAACTATGAAAGAATAAATAGTACTAAAGATATGCGTAATATTATCTTCGGAGTTTTTGAAGATGATGCTGATGAAATAAGTTACTACTTAAAAGGTGGTAATAACTTATCATATAAGTCCTATAAAGACATTCAAACTCTATATACTGCCTTAGATAACAATGAAGTGAACATGATTGTCGTACCAAATATTATGTACCTAGACTATACAATTGAAAAAAATAAATACTACATTAATTATTACTTAACTGAGATGAAAAAACAAATAGTCCTAACTCTAAGTAATAATAATGAAGAATTAAATAAAATAGTAACTAAATATTATAATAAATGGCGTTTAACTGTCTATACTAAAGAGTACAATAAAGCTTACCTAGATTATTACTTACTAAAGAATAATCTAAGTGCCAAAACGAAAGCTTCCCTAATCTCTAAAAACTATACCTATGGTTTTGTTACTAATGCTCCTTATGAAGTACTAGTAAATGGAAAACTAGCCGGTATAGCAGGGGAATATGTAGATCGTATTTCACGCTTGGCTGATATTAACTTTAAATACAAAGAATATAAGTCTAAAGAAGAATTACAAAAAGCTATTGATAAAGGTGAAATAGATGTTTATTTTGACTATTATAACTACAACAATGATAAATATTATGCAACTTTATCAACCTTTATTGAACAATACGTAGTTCTAGGCTATCAAAAAGATAATCATATTGTTAACTCCTTTGAAAGTTTAAAAGGCCAAGATATAGTTATGTTAAAAGAAGATTCTTTATATAACTATTTCTCAACAAATTCTCGTGCTAATATCAAAGGTTATGACAATATAGATCAATTACTAGCTAATGCATCAAATAAAATGATAGTTCTAGATAGAGAAATATATAATAATTATCAAACTACTAAATTTAAAAGCTTTAACCTTCTATATATAGATAATATGTTAAATGATTATAAATTTATGGTTAAAAAAGATAACGAAGCCTTCTATGATTTATTCAACTATATTATAAATACTAACTCATATTACAATTATCGTAATGCTGGTATTGAAAACTTACATGCTTCTATTTTAGAAGGTTCAACATTCCAACAAGTATATACTATTGTTTTAGCAATTGTCTTTATCCCACTAATCATTTTACTAATAATGTATCTAATTCTAAAGAAAAAGAGAAAAGTTAAAAAAGTAAAAGTTAGTGAAAGACATAAGTATACAGATATGTTAACATCATTAAAAAATAGAAATTACTTAAACGCTAAAATGCCAGAATGGGAAGAATGTAATGTATTCCCACAAGCCATTGTTATGGTTGATTTAAATAATGTCAAATATGTAAATGATAATTTTGGTCATGAAGAAGGAGACCAATTAATCATTAAAGCAGCTGGTATCTTAGTTAATACTCAACTAGAAAATAGTGAAATAATGCGTACTGATGGTAATGAATTCTTAATTTATTTAGTTGGTTATAGTGAAAGACAAGTAGAAACTTATACCAAGAAAATAGCTAAAGAAATGAAAGGCCTTCCACATGAATTTGGAGCAGCCGTTGGTTATAGTATGATTTTAGATAAAATAAAAACTTTAGATGACGCTATTAATGAAGCAACTATTCAAATGATAGCAAATAAAGAAGATTTAAAATAAGAGGTCGATAAAAATGGAGCGAGCAAAAGGGTTCTTAAAAAAAGCAACTGAATTAATCAAAAAGCCTGAAATGAGAATACTACCCGGACATCTCGCTTTTTTCTTTGTCATGTCACTAATTCCTATAATTGCTTTATTAGGAGCTATAGCGACAAAACTATCTATCTCTGTAGATGTCATTCAAAGTGCTCTAAATGTTTCTGTTCCTGATGGAGTAGAAAACTTTATTGAAAGTATTTTATCAGGAGAAGGGCTAAACTTTAATATTGGTGTCTTCTTTTTCTCAGCTTTCATTTTAGCCTCTAATGGTACTCATTCCATAATAGTCGCTTCCAATGAAATCTATAAAATAACTCCTCGTGATGTAATTAGACGTCGAATAAAAGCTATTATGATGACTTTTGTCCTAGTTGAAATAATCTTCTTCCTTTTAATAGTTCCAGTCTTTGGTGATAGCATATTTAGTTTACTTACTACATCTTTTGATAACTCTAAGACAGTACTTTTCTTTTACAAAATATATAAGTTATTAAAATACCCAATAAGTATCATAATAATTTATTTCAATATCAAACTAATCTATGTAATTGCTCCAGATGAAGAAATAGAAGGTTCTACAACAACCCATGGCGCTATATTTACAACAATCAGTTGGATTATCTGTTCAGAAATATATTCCTTCTACCTAAATACTTTTACTAAGTATGATATTTTCTATGGAAGTATGTCTAATATTATAATCCTTCTATTATGGGTTTATATGTTATCTTACATATTTGTCCTAGGCTTAGTAATAAATGCTGGTAGTTATCAAAATAAAAAAGCCTTAGAATAGGCCCAATCAAATAAATAAAATAAGTATCTTTTTATAGTTAAGCAACATAAAATCTAAATGTGTTAGAATACCTTGACTATAGAAAGGTACTTTTTACTTGCAAAGATTGAAAAAAATTTCTTATAATGCTATAATATAACCGTGAGGTTTGAGAAATGAAAAGAATAAAATATAGATGTCAAAATACATTTGACAAAATAAAAAAATCCCTAATAAATGCTAAAGAAAAAAAAGTCATTAGCAAGTATATCAAAAACAATCAAATATTTATAACATATATGATTACTTGCTTATTAAATGCCACAATCTTAAGATTTTTTTGTATTAATTCTCTAGCAAATTACTTATCAATAAAAGCTATAATGGGAGATTTAGCTGTAATTGTTATTTTAGGTTCATTTGGGTATTTATTCCATCCTAAAAATAGATTTACATATTACTTGATACTAGACATATTCCTAAGTGGAATATGTATGATTAACTCTGTATATTACACATTCTATTCATCTTTTGCATCAGTATCAATGCTGTCTCTTACACAATATATTGGTGATGTCGGTGATGCTGTTGTTGAAAATGTCTTACAACTAAAAGATTTAATATATGTGATTGGACCTTTAGTTTTAATTTTTGTTCATATTAAATTAAAAAAGAAAAATTATTATAAGAAGATCGAAACTAAAACAGAGCGTAAAAAGAAAATGACTATGACTCTTATTACTGGATCTGCTATTTTAGGTCTATTTATTATAACCCTTACATCATTAGATGTTTCAAGATTTGTAAAACAATGGAATAAAGAATATATCGTTACTAGATTTGGTATATATATTTATCAAAGTAATGATTTAATTACTTCCATTCAACCAAAACTAAATTCTATGTTCGGTTATGATAAAGCTAAGAAAAGCTTTAATGACTATTTTGCTAATAGAAAAGGGCAAAAGACTAATGAATATACTAATATCTTTAAAGATAAGAATATTCTAGTAATTCATGCTGAAAGTATGCAAAATAACGTTATTGGATTAGAATTTAATGGAGAAGCAGTAAGTCCTACTTTAAATAAATTAGCTAAAGAAGGAATGTACTTCTCAAACTTTTATTCCCAAGTTAGTGTAGGAACAAGTAGTGATACAGAATTAACTTTTTCAACATCACTAATGCCAACTAAGTCAGGTACAGCCTTTGTTGCTTACTATAACAGAACTTATAATTCAATTCCTAAACTATTAAGTGAACAAGGATATTATACATTTAGTATGCATGCTAACAAAGCTGATTTCTGGAATCGTCGTACTATGCATAAGAGCCTAGGCTATAAAAAATTCTATAGTAAGAGCGATTACGAAGTAACACCAGAGACTTCAATTGGACTAGGTTTATCAGATAAAGAATTCTTTAAACAATCTATTCCTAAGCTAGTTAATATCAATAACAAATATGATAACTGGTATGGTGTTATGATCATGTTAACAAACCATACACCATTCTCTGATACTGCTAAGTATGGAGAGTTTGCCGTAGATATGAAAGAAACTATCACTAAAGAAGATGGCACAACTGAAGAAATATCTCATCCCTATATGGAAGGTACAAAATTAGGAAACTATTTTAAATCCGTTCATTATGCTGATAGTGCCTTAGGCCAACTACTTGAAGATTTAGAAACAAATGGTTTACTAGATGATACTGTTATTGTCTTATATGGTGACCATGATGCCAGATTACCTAGAAAAGATTATAATTTATTATACAATTACAATAAAGAAACTAATTCTATTTTAGATAAAAATGATCCAAATTACAAAGAATATGATTCATATCAATATGAATTAGGTCGCAAAGTACCATTCATAATTTGGACCAAAGATATGGCTGGTACAAAGTACAATATGGAAGTAAAAGAAGTTATGGGTATGTATGACGCTATGCCAACACTTGGTAACATGTTTGGTTTCTATAATGAATATCAATTAGGTAACGATATCTTTAACGTACTTGGTAGTAACATAGTTTGCTTCCCTAATGGAAACTGGGTTACTAATAAAGCTTATTATAACAGTCAAAAAATAGAATATCTATCCTTAAATGGTGAAGCTATAAGCGAAGAAGAAATAAAAAAGAATACAGAGTATACTAATAATTTATTAGATGTTTCAAATGATATAATTGTCTTCAACCTCTTAGATAAGAATGAAGAAAATAAAATTACAATAGAACAAGTAGAAAAGGGGAATAATAATGAAACTAAAAAAAAGAGTTAAAGTAATCCTAATAATTGCTTTAATAGTAATACTACTAGCAGTAGCTTCTATATTTGCTTATAAAGCCTTTTCTAAGCCAACTATAAAGGAAGCAAAAGTACTAAAAGAAATAAAAGAGTATGGTTATGTTCTTAAAGACAATAAGAGTAAAAAGTATCAAGCGTTATTTAAAGACTTAGTAAAAATCTTAGAAAAAGATAAAGTTAATTATGAAGACTATGCCTCTAAATTAGCTGAAATGTTTATCGTTGATTTCTATTCGCTATCTGACAAAACTGCTAAGACAGACGTTGGTGGAGTAGATATAGTTTACCCTGATATTTTAAATAACTTCTTAGAAAACGCTGAGGATACATTTTACAAGTATGTTGAAAGCAATGTCTATAACAACAGAAAACAAAGTCTACCTACCGTAAATACAGTAACAGTAGATAATATCGAAAAAACCTCTTTTACTTACAATAATATAATTGATGAGAATGCTTATAAAGTGAAAGTTAGTTGGGATTATACTGATGAAGAATTTGCTAACTATCAAAAAGAGGCTAACCTAGTATTTGTTAATAAAGATAAAAAACTATACTTAGTAGAATTAAAATAAAAAAAGAACATTTCAAAATTGAAATGTTCTTTTAATATGCTATTCTGTAGTGTTGCTACCAGTTGACTCTCCGCCAGTATTGTTATCAGATTTATCATCATTTTTACTATCGCCCTTATCGTCATTCTTAGTATCGCCTTTGTCATCAGACTTATCGCCTTTATCATCTTTCTTATCGCCTTTATCATCTTTCTTATCATCTTTTTTTGCTGGTTTTTTATTTGGATTAGATAATGTTAATGTAATGCTACCTCTAATTAAATCAACTCTCTTCGATGCTGGATAATTTTGATTTGTAACTATACCTGTACTATCTCCAGTAAATACAACCGAAATTCCCAATCTATTAGCAGTTGCTCTGGCTTGAGCTTCTGTACTGCCTATAAAGTTAGGAACTAGAGTATATAAACTAGATGTTCTATAAGGACCTTTACCAATAACTTCTTTTTCATAAGGTGAATTAATAGAGAAATTAAACTGTGTAACAGCTTTATGTTCAGCTAATTCTAAGTTTTCTTTCATAGCTTGAACTATATCCTTACGACTATTTTCATTTGGAATATAATTATATAATACCATTCTCATTCTTTCATCATAAATCATTTGACTATTTCCGGCTAAGTATAATTGTTGAATATTGATTAAGTTAGCTTCATCTGATGATAAACTCTTTTTAACGATATCTTTAATTATATTATAGAATGATAACATTTGTTGTTTTGTTAAGTTTGTATCTAAACTATTAGAAACTGTATCAAAAATCTCCATAAATTTAGAAACACTATTAACAGTTTTAATCTTATCTGCTAAAGCAATAACAATTTCTTGTTGATGTTGATTTCTGCCGAAATCTCCATTTACTAATGCTTTTCTATTTCTGGCATAAACTAAAGCTTGTTCACCATCTAGAGTCTGATAACCTGGATTAATACAAATTTGACCGTCTCTAGAAGAATCATCTGTACATAATTGTTGTTTTACATTGATTTGAACCCCATCAACGGCATTAACTAATTTAACTAAACCCTTAAAATTAATTTTCGCATAATAGTCAATATTAATACCTAAGTATTGTTCAATTGTATTTATTATACAATCATTACCATATCCTGCCGCATGTGTTATTTTATTTTCTGCTTTATTAGACCAACAAGCAATAGGTACATAACTATCTCGAGGAATAGATAACATTGTAGCATTTAAAGTTTTAGGATTAAAAGTAACTACTATTAAAGTATCCCCATTCGCAATCGCATTTTTCTCAAGTACCTCATCGGTAGAATCAATACCCATAAGTAACATTGTAAATGGCTCTGTAACTAACTTACCAGTAGATGCTGTCTCAACTTCACTGGTTTCAGTCTTTTTCATTTCTTTTTCTTTAGTTGCAATTATTTTAGTATCCGTACCAATTTCTTCATATCCACTAATAGTAGCAAACATTGACGGATAATTAGTAGGTAAAATAACTGCATCAATACTCTTTACATATAAATCAGCAATCATTGATTGATAATCGCCATAATCAATAATTTCATTCTCATCATATAATTTGTTATCTTTAATAATTTCTTGTGGAATAATATATCCATCAGGTGACTTTTTGTTATTCTTATCAAGTACTCCAATCTTAAAATTCTTAAGATCACTAATCTTAGTAACTTCTTTATTTGCCATTACCACAACACTAGAAGAATAAATAACTTTATCTTTATTCATATTACCTAGTTTTCCGTATACATAAAATATTACAAGACCAATAGCCATACAAATAATACTATATAAAACCATAAATATAATATATCCAATTCGCTTAGAACGTTTCTTTTTAGGCCTTTTTTTCCAGATACCTTTAGTCTTAAATATAATCAATAAATCTAAAAGTATTAAGACTACAATAACGATATATCTAAGCATATCTTCAATCGACACTAACATTAATAATTCATATATCGCAAAAGCACTACTTAAAAGTGCAATAACTGATAATATTGTGATTACTATTTTTAATATTGGTTTACTCTTTGTTTCTTTTTCTTTAGTCATACCTAAAAGCCTCCAAATGTCCAAATTATACAACTAATATTATACTCAATTTTTTCTAATATATCAAGTTTCTATCCTACTTTATATAATTCTATATGTAAATGTCAAATCATGTCAAAAAACCATAAATAAACTTAAAGAGGTTAAGTAATCATTCTAAAAATGTTATAATATAATAGAGTTAATATGATGGAGGTAGAAGATGAAAAAAATAGTTTATTTATCAGTTTTTATAATTTCACTATTTTTCATGAACGCATTGAATGTTTCTGCCTTTTCTAAAGAAGATTATAAAAATCGTAATTTGTGTGGAGCCTATGAAGTAGCAGGCTTTCATGCCGATGGCGTTATTGATGCTGTAGGCTGCTACAGCACTTATGCAGAAGCTAAAAGTGACATGATTAAAAATGGGGCTAATGACTTAGCTGTCCTAACTAAAATCAATGGTGCAACTACAATTATTGATGCTAATGTTGCCTTAGTTGATTTAAGTGTTCACACTACAAGCTATGTTAAATATTATGATACCAGTGATTTAACTTATAATTATACCTATATGAACAACTATAGTAGATATGGTGGAGTAGATGGTGTCTTAATAGATTCGGCTTATTCTTCAAAAGGAACTTGGGTTGTTAAAGTAACAATTGCTAACTTTACAGGATGGATAACTTATGAAAATTGTGAGATAGTTCCAATCACTTGGGTAAAATCAAGTGCCTCATATACAATAACTAGTGAAACTATACGACATAATTATGTTTCCAAAATTCAAGAAGGATACTCAGGATCATCCGGAAGTACCATTGGTCCTAAACCAGATATGTTAAGTGAAGGAAAGTATTATAGTTATGATGGTCATTATTTCTATAAAACTTTAGTAGCTTTAATAAAAGATTACAGAGCTAATAACAGAAACAACTCAGTCAATAAAGATAATCCTTACTATAACTATTACATGTATTTATCAAATCATAGTAGAACAAGTTACTCTTCAGCTAATATTGATGAATATATTCGTAATAACATTGGTATTACTCAAGACTCCTATGGTAAAGCTTCAAGAAATGGTAATTCAAGGTTGTATGGAAAAGGTCAATTTTTCTATTATGCTCAAGAAAAATATGGCGTAAACGCAATTTTATCTCTAAGTTTAAGTAGAAATGAAACTGGTCATGGTCGTAGTTACCTAGCCATTGTCAATAATAATGGCTTTGGTTTAAATGCCGTTGACACAAATCCTATAGAGGGTGCTAACTGGTATGCATCATTTGCTAGTAGTATCTTAGGCTATGCTTCAACTTATGTAACCTATGGCTTTTCTCATCCAAGATCTTGGAAATATTTTGGTTCCCAGTTTGGAGATAAAAGATTGGGTCAAAATGTAAAGTATGCCTCTGATCCTTACTGGAGTGAGAAAATGGCCGCTAGTTATTACAGCATGGATAAAGCAAAAGGACTTCAAGATTATAATTTCTATCAACTAGGCGTTGTAACTGCTTCTGTTGATACTAGAAGTGATGCTACTAATAGTGCTAAGTTTGTTTATAAGTACACAGAAGCTGGAGATGCTCTAGTAATAATAGGAGAAAAAAAAGGTCAATCAATAAACGGAAATACAACATGGTATAAAGTAGTCAGTGATTTAAATATTGATTCCAACTTTAATGAAATAACATCAGGAGACTATAACTGGAATTCCTACGTCTATGTTCCTGCTGCTTATGTTTTAAAAATCAATAAAGGTAAAAATGGTTATATATCACCAAATGATGTAACAGAATATATTGATAAATATTATAAATATGATTTATATGATAGTAATAATATCTTAAAACCAAAAGTTGCTAAAACTATCAAAAATACACCATATTATTATGATTCTGCTCTTCAAACTAAAAAAGGCCTAACAGTTTTAAAAGATCGTTATGTTATGGTCTATGCCGCAGCTTATGAAAATAATAAGCCAGTTTCATATCTTGTAACCTCAGATTACTTTAAAGATCAAAAAGATTGGGTTAGCGCCGATTCTCTTGATTTTATAACTTCTGAATATGGTAAAATGTACATGAACTTAGATGGCTGCTACTATAATGAAGTAAATTCTGAACCAATCGAATTAACAACCAATGTCATCTCTGGACTATATCATAATTCTTATGTTCCAATCTTTGAACAAAAAACAGTAGATGGCAGGTTATGGTATAAAATTCCTGTAAATTTAACCGGTAATACTAATGTGTATGGTTGGGTTTTAGCTAAAACTAACGATGCCGGCTTTACAGTATCTAAATACGAAACAGATAATACTCCTCCAGTAATTCATGCTAGTGAAAAGACAATAGTTCAAGGAACAAAAATAGATTTATTAAATGGTGTAAGTGCAACAGATAAAGAAGATGGAAAAGCAAAAGTAATCGTTCTTAATTCTAATCTTGATATTGATAAAGTAGGAACTTATCAAGTAACATATCAAGCAACCGATAGTAAAAATAAATCAACTACACTAACAATTACAATAACAGTAACAGAAAATAAAAAACCTGTTATAACTGCTGAAGATATAGTAATAACTCAAGGACTACCATTTGATCCTAAAAAATACGCAACCGCAACAGATGAAGAAGATGGAAAACTAGAAGTAACAGTTTCAGATAATAAAGTTGATATCGATAAAGTAGGAACTTATCAAGTAACATATCAAGCAACAGATAGTTATAAACAAACCGTAACCAAAACAATAAATGTAACAGTAGTTGCCAATCAACTACCAACTATCATTGCTACTGATAAAATAGTATATCTAAATGAAGATTTCAATAGATTAGATGGTGTAAGAGCTACTGATCCAGAAGATGGAGAAATTAGTAAAAAAGTAAAAGTAATTGCCGATACTGTAGATATTACTAAAATAGGTGAGTATAAAATCATTTATGAAGTAGCAGATACATATGGTAACAAAGTAACTAAAGAAATAAAAGTTACCGTAACTGAAAAGAAATTAATAAAAACAGATGGAAGATTCTATTTCGATTATTTAAAAGAAGTAAATAATAAACTTCAATTAAGAGGCTATCTAACTATAGATGGTATGGATAACACTTTAAATGAAAATATTAGTTATAAAATTCGCTTCGTAGATGAAGCTGGGAAGTCATTTGAACAAAATGCGACAAGGATAAAGGATTTAACTGGTATCACAAGACCAATTTCCTCACCTGATGGCCATAAATATACTCATTCTTGGTTCTATATTGATATTGATATAGATTCTCTTCCAAGGGCTAATTATACTATGTATATCATTGCCGAATCAGATAAAAACTATAGTAAAGTACTAGTAACTAATAAACTATATAAGACTGAAGTAACTGGACACGAAACAACTAAAACAACAGTCTCAATAAAGAATAATTATGGAAATAAAACCTCTGCTGTAACTTTATATATAAGAGATGATTTTCCAACAAAGACAGTAGGTAGTTATTATAATCAATTTGATACTTGGAGAACCCTAGAATTTGTCGACGGAAAATTACATCTAAAAGGAGTTTCATATTCATACGGTATGGATTTATCACCAACTGCTAAAGTAGAACGAAAAATAATCTTTGAAAATAAATCCACTCTAAAGACTTACTCCTTTGACTTAGGAAGTATCACCAATGGTCTATATAAAGTTGCCTTACCAGAATCTGATAATTTAGATAAAACAAGAGCTTGGTATGATGCAAAAGTAGATTTAAGCAAACTTGAAAAAGGTACTTATTCCATCTTCATAACAACAAAGTCCAATAAAGTAGATATAGCTGAATTAACTGATAACTTAAGACGAGATTTAAGTGCTAAGAAAGCAACTATAAACGACAAAAACTATCAGTTAAAGCTAGATACTAAAAATGGTAATAATATCGAATTAACAGTTAGTTAAGAGACCCCTGAAGAAGATGCTGTCAAAGGCATCTTCATTTTTTGTGCCGTAAAATAAGGGGTTGTAAGGGTTTGTGATTTTTGAAATTGAAATTTTTGGTTCGATTTTGGTCTAATTTTATTTAGCATTTTCCCACATTTTTGCCCAATTTATAAGGGTTTAAAAAGAATTTGATTGGTACCAAGTAAATTATGTATTATACATAAAATTCGTATCTAAATCGTACCTATTACAATAATATTGTAATTTAAATATAGCAGAAGTCCTTATAAATAAAGAGATTGAGTGAAAAAATTGCTCTCTTCTAATAAGAGTGAGCTAAATATGTTTAAAGAACACCTATAAGAGGACATATTCATGATATAATTGTGTTGGTGATGATAATGGTAAAACAAGAACATTATGTTCCAAGATTTTATTTAAAAAGATTCTCTGATAATGACAAAATTTCAGTTTTTGATATAAAAGGTGAGAGAATATTCACAACTAATATTAAAAAAATAGCTTGCAATAATCGTTTTTATGATTTGAATTCAAATGAACTAAGTGATGCATTGAGATTGCAAAAAGAAATTTGTAATATTTCTGATGACGTATTTGAAAAAGAATGTAATGATGTACAATTTGTTGAAAAAGCATTATCTAGATTAGAAGATAAATTTTCAAGCCAATTAATAAAGTTTGAAGAAGATTACAATTTGATAAATAATGAGGATTTTTTAAGGACTTTGTTTTTATTTGCATATACTTTATCTATCAGAACAGTAGGGTTTAGAGATGGTTTAGAAAATATTGCAAGGCAAACAAAGAAGTGGCTAGAAAATATTAATATTAAAAATATAGATTATCCAATTGATAAAGAGCCAGAAGAAATAGCAAAAATAAATCAAATTAATGAACTACTATCAATATCGATTGTATCTAAAAAAGCATTAACATTTTTTGATAAATATAATATTTTTATTGGAATAAATAATAGTGATGAAGATTTCATTATTTCAGACAATCCTTTGAATTATTTCTTTTTAGGATTCAATGATGTATGCTTCCCTATAAATCGCAAACTATCTATTATTATGCAAGTTAAAGATGCAGATTCTGACCATAAAATATGCAATATAAAACCAAATAAAAATAAGATAATTAATTTAACTGCAATAGAAGTTAAAAAATATAATAATCTTCAGGTTTGTTCAAATGGGCGTTACTTGTTTGGCAGTGAAAACGTATTAAAGAATTATTGTAATCATGTAAAGATATTAAATAGTTTATTAAGAAAATAAAATGGCATTCTAAAAGCTAAGATTGATTCCTAGCTTCATTCATATCATCTATACGTGATGTTATATCTATTAGAGCATTTTTATATAAATGTGTATATGTATTAAGAGTTTCTTCTATTTTAGTATGTCCTAAGAATTTAGAAACGATGTTAATGTTTACTCCTACAAATGATAGACAAGAAAAGAAAAATAATGTTATAGATAAATTATTAGAGTTCTTTGATAAATTCTTTAGTATATCTAACAATAAATTCTAATTTAGTGGTATAATATATATTAATAATAGAGTGTGTTTCATTTTTAAGATGGAATATGCTCTTTTTTTCATGGAGGTAACAATGAAGAAATCTAAGTTAAGAGGCTATATATATGATTTAGAACATAAAAACAAGAATTTTTCTTTTGATAAGGCTATAAGAATACTGGATATAAGTAATATGATCTATATTGATATGATTAAAAACATTGAGTTTAGAGAAATATCAGATTATAAAAAATCTAAGTACATGTTTAAAGAAATATCAGAAGAACTCGAAGAAGTTAATGATTTGTTAGGCAAAGAAAAAACTCTTATGGCTGTATGTTTATTAAGAAATGTTTTTGAAGAAATAATGTATATAATCGCTACAACCATAGAAACAATTGATATAGATATAATGACTAAAGCTAGCTATTTTTATAAAACAGTGGCTGATCATTGCGATGAATTGTTATATAGTTATACGTCTGAAGATATAAAAGAATTATATGGTTATATGTCTAAGATTACACATGTAACTAATGTTAAAGAAGCAACCAGTTATTTAGTTGGTAATAAACAAATAAAGAAATACATTAATAATGAGATTAAATTTATAGAATTAATAATTGAGAATATTTATTTAGAATTTATTAACAAAAAATTAGGATTAGACAATGGTATGTGTGATAATATTATGATTATTTCAAGTTATGTTGATTTAATAAATGTAATATATTTTACAGCAAATTCTACTGGAGAACATAAAAGAATAGAATTATACTTTTATGGAGAAAAAAATCAAAAATATCTAAATGAAAAAAGAGAACAAATGATTCGGGAGTTTAAGGAACTTCAAAAGTCTAACACTAAAATAACAAAAACAATTAATAGAATATCAAAAGAATTGGATAAACAAATTGAAGAAAGTAATTATTCGGATATGGTAAAAAGAATTCTTAATAGATGAAATGGAGGTTAAAGATGTTTAATAAATATAATCTTAAAAGAGCTAAATTACATTTTAAAAAACTATCAATCATAGAAAAACTATCTATATTTGCAGAAAAAATGTTTTTAAAAATTAAGGATACATTTAGATTTGTTAAATTAGATAGGTCTATATTATCAATTGCAATTAAAGAGATGATTTATATTGTTATAATTATTACTGCTATTAATATGGTTGGTAATTTGATATTATTTAATAATGGTTTTAGAAATATAAAATGTATATCTGAAATATTGAATTCATTAACATTCATATATGATAACTATAACCAATATTTACTTGCTTGCTTGGGCGTAGGAGGTTTTTTAGTAGCATTATTTCTTTCAAATTTATCCGGAATAATTACTGCTAAGTACATCAATATTGTTTCAAAAGTATCATTATCTGTTCTAAATGAATATGCAAATAAAAAATACTTAAAATCAATGATAAATTATCTATGTTTAATAATAGTTCAGTTGGCTTGTTGGATATTTAATATAAGAATAAATCCAGTTATAGCACTATTATCATTATTCTTAACAGTTAGAATTATTATTATTTATTTTGAATTAGCTCAACGAGTTTATTTGTTTTCAGATATTAATATGCTTACGAAAACAATATATCAAGAAATAAATATCAGATTTAAATATTTACAAAAAGCAATTAAGAATAATAAATCAGATAGTGTGTTTAATTCTTATGGTAATCAGGTAATATTGTTATTAGATACATTGAAATCGTTGCAAAAAGAAATATTAAAGGATAAGGATACCGAAGATATAACTGAATTTACAAATTATATTTTTGCTATTATGGTTAGATATACTGAGTTTAAAAATCTTATTCCTTTAGATAGTAAGTGGTATAGGTTGAAATATGAACCAGTTAATTGGTTTGAAGCCGAATTTTTTGAGGTTAATTTAAGAACTCAAACAGGAACATCATTGAATAATAAACAAATTGCAGACCACTATTTTTTAGAAGAGTATATAACCGATTTGTTTACAAAATCTATTAAATTCCTAATTAAGAACAACAGAAATGAAGAGCTGTATAGAATTATTAATAATTACTATTTATCGCTTGATATGATTCTATCTAATTGTGGTGACTTTGAATATTGGAATAAGTTTAATAAAAATATTGAAGACATTATCATTAACAGTAATCTTGCAGAAGATGATAATTACGAGGTGATAATTGATTTTATGAGTTTAAATAAAGTGAGTTTTGTATTAAATGCTCAAAAATACATTAGTAATACTTATAATAGTTATATAAAAAAAGGCATAAATGAATTAGGAACTTTTTTAACAAAAGATTCTAAAAATAATATATTGTTCGTGAATGCTGATACTGTTAAATTTATTGAAAAGATTAAATATGAATTATCTGTTGAGGGAAAAGTAATAACATCCGATAAATACATTCATGAATGCTTAAGCTTTAATTTTATAAAGATGATATCTTTAATTTTAAAAACGTTAGAATTAAATTATGATAATATTTGTTTGCAAGCTGAGATTTTATCTAAAAAGTCATATAGTCTATCTTCTTGTTTACTGTATTCAAGAATTATAGAAATAGAAAATAAGCTTATTATGGTGATAGATGAGATATCTTCGATTTATGAAGAACTTATTAAAGAACAGTATAATTTTAAATTTGATAAATTAAATGTTGATGAACTATTGGATAAAATTAGTAAAAAACATTATTCTAATTTAATTGAATATGCAAAGACCTTTTTATCTTCTGATAAATGTGATTATAAGAGTGTAAAGATAGATTTTTGTGGAGAAATTTTTTATAATTTTTCTGAAGCAATACTTGAAACAGTTTTAAATAATGACTATGATAATTTTGAAAGAATATATCAATACTATCCTTCAATATGTTTTATGGCTGAGTCTTTTATTTATAATAATTTAGATAAGACGTATAATCAAAACTATTTGATTTCAAAATATAAAATTCCTATGATTACATTTATGAATCTAAACGGATGTATTATATATCATTCTCATATAATTAACGATGATAGGTGGGAAACTAAAGTAAAAAATACATTTAATAGTATTGTGAAAAAACTTGATAATAGTTACGAAATACTTAAAAAAATGGCTTTATATGCTTCTGTTGATAACCACAGTTTTGATATGAATGAAATGATACTAAACATAAAACAAAGGTATTCAAGATATTTACATCAAAATGATTTAATTAAAATTAAAGAATGTAGTGATTCTATTTATTTTCATAAGGAAATAGATAGTAATGATCCGTTAATAAAAGAATTTACTCATCTCGCTTTTGAAGATTATATTGACTTTTATTATAAATTTTATGAGATATTTATAATATACTATGTTAATCCATTATTAAAAGATGAAGATAAATATGATTGTAGATTAGAAATAAAAAAGGTTGGTGCTAAGAATGGAAAATAGTTTATCATATACCTTATTTATCAGAGATTTTGCAGAAAACATACTATTATCTTTAAATATGGATTATAGAAAATATATAGATTTTAACAAGAAAGATAGCATGCTTAAAACTAAAATTGATTATCATAATATTGATAATACAATTACACATATTGCATATAATTTATTAATAAATGGAAAACAAAAAATATATTTCTATGAAAAAAATAATAAAGCTATTATTTCATTAAATTATCACAAACAAGAAAAAGTGATTGGCGTAGTAACAATTAAATTTCCTAACAAAATTATGAATAATTTTAAAAGGAAAAATATTCTTAGACAATTAAAAAAAATGAATTATCCAAAAAGTGATGGTTATATTGATAGTAATTATTCAAGAGATAGTTTATTTATTATGAATTTAATAAAAGACAAATCTGATAAGATAACTAAGGATTATTTATCAGTAAATAGTGCTGAAAAGTGTACTGATCAATATATTTTATATAGAGAAATCAGAAAAAGAAAATATCAGAAAACACTTGTTAATCATATATTGGATGAATTAAATAAAGGTTTTCATCAATTTCTAAATATAAAAGATTGTGATGATAATATTATTTTTATTAGTCAGTCATTAGAAGAGTTGGATCTGTTAGAAGAAGAATTAATAAGTAATAAAAAAACAATAGATGAGGTATTAAAAATTTTGTATCCTGGTAGAATTTAAAAAGAGTCGAAATTAATCGGCTCTTTCTTTTTGCCCTAAAAATGATATTTTTTTTGTTCTGATTATTAATCCATTTTCATCAGCATCTATTTTGCCCTTGATACCAATTAAAAAATCATCTTCGCAACTATTAATTATTTTATTTGCAATATCTGTGCTAGTAATAATTGGAATAGTTAAATCTCCATCTTCATCATTTATAACAATAACTAAACAAGAAACATTATCATCAATAATTGTTGTTGATCTATATCTTCCAAGTAAAAGACATCTATTTAGGTAATCCATCGTTAATCCCCTTATCAAAGTATGCTATTGATTTAAGAAACTCTATATCTAGATCAAAATATTTAATGACTTCTTTGGTGGGTATACAATAAGCAGGCATAAACTTATTAGGCTCTTTCTTCCTAAATTCTTTCTCAATTGATTGTTTAATCTTACTAGCTGTTGAAGCAGATACATTTGCTATCTTCATAATATCTTGATTAGAACACCAGGGTTTTGATATTATTTCTAATATTTCTTTAGCAATCACATAAATACCTCCTTTCGAAAGGTATTGTATTAATCGCTTATTTATTGGTATTAGTCAAGTATTTAGGACTAATTTTCATCGTACCTAAATGTTAAATGTAACAAATTACAATATAATTGTAATGATAAATATAGGTCTCACTTGTGGTCTGATTATATGAATAATATAAGATAAAACCTTATATTTTATATACTAAAAATGCTTTGTAAAAGATTTGACAAAATGATAAATTTTCATTGAATTCTCGGTCACCCCCTGAAGAGAATAGCTCCCCAAAAAAGTCTCTTTTATTTTTAACAAATAGGTAGAGTAATAAAATGATATGGATTTTCTAGAACTTTAATAAGCATTCATAACCATATCTTATTCTTTATAAAAAGAAAATACAAGAAGCAAAATATTAAAGCAGAAGAGTAAATTAAACACAAAAAATAAAGATTCATACAATCATGATATGAATCTTTTTATTTCTTAATAATTATTTACTTAACAATTATCAAATTAATTTTATTACATGTTGATAGCTCCTTAGCATCGTAACTACTAGCATTACATACTGAACCAGATACAGAATCTCCATTACTACAACTATCAACAAAAGTGGCAGTAATATTAAATTTAGGATTAGCAGACCTTGTAGCACTTAAAACTTGCGAACCTGTATTTCCATTTTGAATAAAGAAAAGAATATTTTCACAAGATGGTTTTGGAGTAGGAGTAGTACCACCGCTATTTCCACCATTACCATTATTACTTGGAGCTTTACCATTACTTATTGTAACTGTAACCGTTGTACCTGCTGATACTGTAGAACCAGCACTAATAGATTGATTACTTACTTTACCTTTTTCCACATTACTATTGTATCTATAAACAAAGTTATAATTTAAACCAGCACTTTTAAGTTTAGCCCCAGCTCCACTCTTAGTTAAACCTATAACACTAGGAACAGAAATCTTCTTACCATCGGAAATTGTAACAATTATTGTATCGTTATTCTTAATAGTATCTCCTTTTTTATAAGAATATCTAATAACATCACCAATTGCGACACTATCGCTAAATTCATGTTGTTCATCATAATTTATATTATATTTAGTTGCCCATTCTCTAAATTCACTTAAACTCTTAAAGCTTGGCATTCTTAACTTACCATTAGAAATTGTAATAGTAATAACAGTACCTTCGCTAACTGCATCTCCCTTATTATGACTAGCTGAAATGATTTTATTTTCCGCTATATTTTCATCGTATGCATCTTTAAATTCTACTTTTAATTTATTCTTAATAATCCAACTAGTAACCTCTTCAACACTCATAGCTTTTAAGTCTGGAACAATAATTTTAGGGCCCTTACTAATTGTAACCTTTACCATAACTACATTTTCACCAGTTAAAGAAATCATCGTACCAGCCTCAACATTTTGACTTATTACATTATCTTTTTTTATACTATCAGAAAAGTCATATACAAACTCATATTTAATTCCATTTTTAGCTAAATAAAACATTGCTTCATATTTACTCTTATTAGTTAAATTACTTAACTTAATTTCACTGAAATCACGTTCTTCACCATATGAGAAAACAAACTTTATTTCCTCATTTCTTCTTACGTTACCAGATTTACTTTGTTCAATTAAAGTATTAGCTTTAGAAGTAGACTTAACAAATTCTACTTTGATATTAGTCAAATGATTATCTTCAATATATTTTAAAACAGTTTCACTTTCCCAACCAATCATACTTGGAATAATAATCTCTTTACTTGGGTTAGGTCCTTCACTAATTGTCAAAATCAACTTTTTAACATTTTTTAACTTAGTACCAGGTTTTACATTTTGATAAATAACATGGTATTCTGAAACAACATCACTATATTCATAAATTTGTTCTAAATCAATCTTATTATCAGTTGTCCATTTAACTGCACTACTTAAACTTTTATCAACTAAATTTTCCATTACTTTAATAGTTGGCATTTTAATTATATTAAACATAACTAAACAGCCAAATGCTTGATAAATAATTAGTACTATTAAAGCTAAAATATTACTACCTTTCTTCTTGCTAGGATTAGTAACACTAACAGAAACAAAGAAAACTGTAAATAGTAACAAAAGTAAAGCTAAAACGATATCTTTTAAGTTTACTCCATTAAGAATAGTTCCTCCAAAATATCCTAAACAACTAATAATTGTCAAAATAACTAAAATATTAATAATTGTATTTTTCTTTTTCTTATCTTTTGTATCTTTATTCTCTATTTTCCTTACAAAATCTTCTTCTTGTTTATTCTTTTTTTCTTCTGGAATAGTAGTATTTTTACTATTTTTCTTTTTTGCCAAATAAACCACCTCTATCTTCTTATATAATTATATACTAAATAATGTAAAATATAAACACTAACAATTCCCTTAAATGTCAAAGAATGTCTATATTCAAAGATTTGACTAACTTTCTTATAAATGATATTATTTTAGTAGAAATGTTACATTAAGAGGGATAAAAATGAGCAAAGTAGTTAAAAGCAATTTAAACAAAATAATTAGTATTTTCATCTTAATACAACCAATACTAGATCTTATAACAGGTATCTGTTTACATGTATTTAATTTTAACTTAACTTTAGGCATTATTATTAGAATGCTCTTTTTATGCTTTGTTGCTTTCTGCACAGTTTTTATTTATAAAAAGAAAATATCTCTCATATACTACTTAGTATTTTTTATCTATAGTATTTTCTACATAATAACTTTAGGTAACAATAATTTATTCGGTGAAGTACAAGGCCTTCTTCGTGTATTTTATTTTCCTTTATTATTAATATCTTTTTATGAATTGAAAGATGAAATAAGAATAAGTAAGAAAACTCTTTTCTATACTTTAAGTCTATATCTAATATTTATATTTATTCCTATAGTCTTAAATTCTGGTTTTAAGAGTTATCAAATTACTAAATCTGGTACCTTAGGTTACTTTAATTCAGCTAATGAAATATCGGGAATTATATCTGTTTTAACACCAATTATCTTCATTACCTTTTCTAATAAAAACAATTATATTCCTAAATTACTATATATATTACTGTACTTAGTAGTTATTTTAACAATTGGTACTAAAACACCTTTATTATCACTATTAATAACTATTGGTATGACCTTTATTTGGATAATTATAGTATCCTTTAGAAAGAAAAAGTATAAAACAATTATCTCTTCATTTTTAATTATTTTAGTAGGTATGAGTACTTTAATTTTAACAATCCCTCAAACCAACTTTTATAAAAACATTAAAGTCCACCTTGATTACCTAAAAGTTAAAGATGTAATGGATATTATTGATAATGGTAATTTAATAGATCATTTTATCTTTAGTCAAAGAGTAACTTTTTTTACTGATCGAAAATATCTTTATGATAATTCTCCTCTAACTAATAAATTATTTGGAATAGGTTACTACGAACAAGAAAATAAACAAGCCAAATTAATTGAAATGGACTATTTAGATATTTATTTTAATCATGGAATTCTAGGCTTTATAATTTTCTTTTCATCTTATATATATGTATTAGTCAAAACTACTTCTAAAAAGAAGAAAATCAATTTTGATTTACTTATGTTAAATACTAGTATATTATTAGTTTTATTCTTATCACTATTTACCGGCCATATTATAACAGCTCCATCTGTAAGTCTAATTGTAATATCCTTAATAATGGTTTTAATAAATTACGGTAAAAAAGAATATATATTAAATTTATATAGTCTTAAAAATAAAAGAAGGAGAGAAGTATAATGGCTGATATAAGTATAATTGTTCCTATTTATAATGCGGAAAAATATTTGAATAAGTGTCTTGATTCTTTACTGAATCAAACTAAGAAAGAGTTAGAATTTGTTTTAATAAATGATGGCTCAACTGATAAAACTGATTCTATTATTAAAAGTTATAATGATAATAGAATTAAATATTTTAAAAATAAAAATTAAGGAATTGGTAAAACTAGAAACTTTGGAATTTCTAAATCATCTGGTAAATATATAATGTTTTTAGATAGTGATGATTACTTAAGGGAAGATGCTTGTGAAATTCTTTATCAAAAAGCACTTACTACCAACTCTGATTTAGTTATTTGTGATTTTTATAAAGTATATGATTCTGGTAAAATAGAAGATATAAATTTACCATCGTTTACAGAAACAACTCTAAAGAAAAGACCAACTCCTATTAATGAAGTTAATCTAGCTCCTTGGAATAAAATATATAAAAGAGAATTAATTACTAAGAATAACTTAAAGTTCGTCGAAAATCTAAAATATGAAGATGCACCTTTTGTCATAGATGCTTTCATAAATGCCAAAAAAATAGCCAAAGTTGATGAAAAACTAAATTACTATGTAATTCATGGAAATAGTGAAACAACTGTAAGGGATAAAAGATGCTTTGATATTTTAAAAATAATTGACTTAATAAGACAAAGTACCAAAGATAAAAAATATCTTCAAGAAGAAGTAAATAAATTAACTGTCAGGATAATTACTAATTATACAATTCAACAAAGAAATCAAAAAGATAAAAGAGTAGGACTAGAATTTATTGATACAGCTTTTTCTTACTTAAAAAAAGAAGTTCCTAATTATAAGAAAAATAAGTATTTTAAAAACAGAAGTTTTATAAAAAGGACAATTGAAAAGAGTAAATTATTAACAAAATTATATTGTAAAATATATAAAAAAAGAACATAGTAGATGTAAATGCAGTGAGTGGAGTGTTAGAAATGAAGAAGTACATAATAGGATTCTTTAGAAAATGTGATATGTTGACAATGACTGGTACAACCATTGCCTTTTTAGGGATGATTTGTGCCTTTAAAGACCATTTTACCTTAGCGGCCTTTTGCCTTTTATTATGTGGTATCTGTGATTCATTTGATGGTACTTTAGCAAGAAAATACAAATATAGTAAAGAGGCTCAAGAATATGGAGTTCAACTAGACTCTTTATCGGATGTTATTTGTTTTGGCCTTCTACCAGCTATTATAACTATCCTGATCTCAAATGGTAGTGTTTTAAGTACTATAATTTGTATTTACTACATGCTTTGTGGTGTCATAAGATTAGCTTATTTTAATATGTTACACGCAACAAAAACTGCAAAAAAAGGTGAGTATGTTGGCTTACCAATCACAACAGCCGCCTTTGTATATCCTGCGGTTTTATTTCTCATAAGATTAATTAAACCAGATTTACTTAATATCATCTTACAAATTATCCTATTATGTATGGGAACTTTATTTATTGGTAGATTTAAATTTAAAAAACCAAATATTAAAAAAATAATCTCTACACTTTTTAATAAATATACTATTAATCTAATATTTTTACCTTTATTTATAGTTATATCCGGTGATATCTTTTATAGAACACAATCACTTCATTTATTTACAATTTTAAAGCAATCAATATTTGTTATTGCTAATCATTTTATTCCTTTTATATTTATTTATCTATTAATTACTCTAATATTTATTATCATTAATAGTCTAACTAATAGAAGTGGTATCACTAAAATAATTTTATTACTGCTATCTCTAATTATTTTTATAATTAGTGATATTAAATTAAATATTATGGGAATACCAATAGAACTATCTGATATCAGTTATTTAAATCCAGATAATATGGGAATGATGGCTACTGCTACAACGACAATCGGAAGTTGGATATGGCTAACTATTGCTAAAGGAATTCTCTTCCTTGCTCTAAGTATTGGTATAATTTACTTAGATAAGTTTAGTAAATTAAAAATAGAAAAACTTTCTAAAAGATTAACTGCTTTAGCAATCACAACCGTAGCATTTACACTTATTATTATCTTAATGGTAAATAAAAATACTTTTGTTATTAATAAGATTTATGGTACCGATAAAGAATCATTATATCAATATGCTTCTGTTGATAGTTTTACAGAGGACTTTGGTTTCTTCCAAGGAATAATTCTAAGTTCCTTATCTAAAAGGGAATTAGTACCAGATGGCTATGATGCAGCTTATGTTGAAAAGCTTTTAGAAAAATATGATAATCAAAAAACTTCTGGAGAAAATAAAAGATCTAAACCTTGAAAAGAAAGTAAAACTATTAGGTTTTGTCAAAGGAAAAGATTTAGAAAATGCCTATGTAAATTCTAGCCTTTATGTTATGCCAAGTATTAGTGAATGTTTTGGCCTAGTCTTATTAGAGGCTATGCACTATGGATTACCTTGTCTTTCTTTTGATAGTGCATCAGGTGCTAGAGAACTATTAGGAAATGATACCGGAATCCTAATAAAAGATCGCAATAAAGAAGAAATGGCTAATAAGATCATAGAACTTTTAAATAATAAAAAAGAGCTTACTAAATACAGTAAAAAGTCCTTAGATAAAGTATCAAATTATCGTATTGAAAAAATATATGACCTATGGGAAAAAGAAATATTAAATAATAATTAATATTTCTTTTTTTTTAATATAAAATAAAAAGGCCTTTAAGTTGTCCCTTTAAAATAACCATTTTCCAATAAATTTTATTTTCTTAATTAAATAAACAATTACTAAAGATATTATAAATATCAAGATAGAAATAATTGGTACCGATAAAATAGTATTAAAAGATCTAATCTGAATTAAATTACAATCAAATAATATATACATTATTAACATATGAATCATATAAATACCTAATGTACAATTAGATATATCAGCAACCCTCTTACTAAACACACTCTTTCCAGCAAAATTATGATTCTTAAAAAACAAGAATATTCCCATAGCTTCAATAACCGTAAATATTGAAAACTCCTTCATTAAGTCAGAATTATTATAACCTAAATATCTAGATAATATATAACAACCTATAAAACATAGAAAAACACTAACTACAGAAAGAATATAAATACTTTTAGTAAACTTTTTCGAAACCCCATAATTATATAAAAAATATCCTAATATAAAATAACTATAATAATTACAAATAATATCTATAGGTAATAACTTTAAAAATAATGTAATATATTCATAATAAGGTAATAATTGTAAGTATGAAATAGTTTTTAATAAAGAAGAGCTAATAAATATAATTAAAAAGTACTTAAAAATTTTCTCATCGCTGTTTTTTATAAACTTATATATGAAAGGTGAAATAATATAAATGCCTATTATAACAGGCATAAACCATAAATGAAAATGTCCAGTTATAAAGGAACTTAAAAAACTACCAGTATCAATTCGTTTCGTATACACACTAAATATAGCGTATATAAAAGACCAAATCACAAATACTAAAACTAATCTAAAAATACTCTTGGTATATAATTTCTTAAGACTGCTTTGAGTTTTATCATTTAAAAAAAATACGCCTGAAATCATTAAAAATATTGGAACAGCACTTCTAACTATGCTATCATACATATCATAGCTAAGCCATTCAATACTTTTAGTTGGTGTATTAATAAAATTATGCGCTGAAACATGGATAAAGACAACCATAAGAGAAGCCAGTATTCTAAGTAGATCCATGTTATAGTCTCTTTGACTACTATTTTTATTTATCATAATGAACCACCCTCTATAATAAAGAATATCATGTTTTTCTATAAATGAAAGGCTTATTTTACCTACTAGTAAAAATTATAAAAAATGGTATAATATAACTAATGAAGGGAGACACCGTATTTATGAAAAAATGCATAATAATTATGAATCCTGAATCAGGCAAAGTAAAAAAGATAGGTAGTAAAAAAAACATTTATGATATTCTAAGAAAATATGGTTATGATGCCGAAATAAAATATACTAAACATCAAAAAGACGCTGTTGAAGTAGTTAAGAATCTTCAAAACGATATAGACCTAGTTATAAGTGCTGGCGGAGATGGAACTCTAAATGAAGTAGTTACTGGTAATATGTCTAGAACTAAACCATTAACTCTTGCTAATCTTCCTATGGGAACGACAAATGATGTTGGTCATTTATATGGCCTAAGTAATAATTACGAAAAAAATTTAGAATTAATTCTATCTGGGATCACAAAAAAAGTTGATGTTTGTTACATGGATGAAGAACCATTCTTATACGTTTGTTGCCTAGGTGACTACATTGATATGTCTTATAATACTCCACGTGAATTAAAAAAGAAATATGGAAAAATAGCCTATATTATGTATGGTTTAAAACAACTTCGCAATAAGATAAATACTTATGACATAAAGTATAAAGTAGATGGCAAAGAGTATACTGGAAATTTTGCTTATATCTTTATTACCAACACCTCTCGTGTTGCTGGAATGAATGATATTTATTGTGATGATATTAAATTAAATGATGGTATGTTTGAAGTTGCTTTAATTCCCCTAAAAACAAAAAAAGATATGTTGAAAGCTTTCTTTGAACTAAGTAAATATAGTTTAAAGAACATTTCAAATGTAACTTATTATAAAACAGATAATTTTGAAATAGAATTTATTGATCCTCCAAAAGTATCATGGTGTATTGATGGAGAAGAGTATAAAACACCAAAACTTTCTTTTAAGTTTAGTGTTGCTAAGAAAATGAAAATGTTACTACCCAAAATGAATATAAAAAGATTATTTGAGGAAGAGTAGGATAATAATATGAAGTTTAAGAAGTTAAAAAAGAAAATTAAAAATACAAAATCTAAAAAAACAATTAGAGTTTATTTTATTTTAAGATTCTTAGTAATCGTCTGTATGATTGCTCAAGGAATGAAAGGTAATTGGGAAAATGTTTTACTATGTGTCTTAACATTACTTCTTTTCACTTTACCAACTCTAATATCAGAAAAATTCAAAATAGAGTTACCATCAACTTTAGAAATAATTGTCTACATGTTTATATTTGCTTCAGAAATACTAGGCGAAATATCAAATTTTTATGGTCTTATTAAACAATGGGATAGTATGCTTCATACTATAAATGGCTTTATTTGTGCAGCTATCGGTTTTTCTTTAATTGATATTTTGAATAGAAATAAATATGTCCATTTAGATATGTCAGCCTCATTTGTTGCGTTAGTTTCAATTTGTTTTTCTATGACCATCGGTATTTTATGGGAATTTGCAGAGTTTTCTATTGATAAACTTTTAGTAAAAGACATGCAAAAAGATCGTATAGTTACCAGAGTATCATCAGTTACTCTAAATCCATTAGGCGAAAACATCCCTATAGTTGTCGATAACATCAATAAAACAATTATTTATAGTGACAATAATACCAAACAAACTGTAATTGAAAATGGTTATTTAGATATAGGTTTAATAGATACTATAAAAGATTTATTTGTAAACTTCGTTGGAGCCGTAGTTTTCTCAATTATTGGCTACTTATATATAAAAAATAGAGATCAATACAAATTAGCCGAAAAGTTTATTTTAAGTCCTAAAAAAGCCGAAGACTAATCTAGCAGTAGGAGTACACATATGAAAAAAAAGAAAAAGAAAAATAGTCAGAAACGAATATTTATAAAATTATTTTTATGTTTAGTATATTTAATAGCGATGACTGTTCTTTCTGTTTGTGCTTATAGACTCTTCCAAGAAAAAGAAGCTATTAAGCCATGGGAAGAAATAAGTGACATGGATGAATATTCCTATATTGAAATATCCAAAATGTCTGAAAAATTTGCTTATTATTCAACTAATAAAAAATCAATTCACTTTGTAATTGAAGAAGAAGATACCGGTCAATGGCATACTTATTTAATTGCTATAAACGCTAGTGATTACCAAAAGTATAAAGATATAATTGACTACACCTATGAAAGAACAACCAAAGTACCAGAAAAAATAAAAGTATATGGCTACCCAGTCATTATAAACAAAGAATTAAAAGCTCTAGCAATTAAAAATTTACCTAATTTTATGCCTGCCGAAAATGAAATAGTTATAACAGACGAAAACTTTGAAACCTATTTAACAAATAGTTATCTAGATACAACTATGTCCAGAAAAGATAACTTTTCTATTCCTTTATTTATAGTATTATTAATGATTTTAGTTATGCTCTTCTTATTAATCTTTACTATATTTGATAGAGATAAAATAGTTGATGATGTTGATGATATTGTTGATGAAATTATAAATAAATATACAAAAACGAAGGAGAGATAATATGAAATATAGTTATAAAACTAAAGGTACATGTTCTACTAATATAGATTTTGATATTGAAAATGATCGTATCTATAGTGTAAGCTTCACTGGTGGCTGCAACGGTAATTTAAAAGCTGTTAGTAAGCTTGTTGAAGGTGAGAAAGTAGATGATGTCATAAAGAAACTATCTGGAATAAAATGTGGCTTCAGAGATACATCTTGTGCCGATCAATTATCTAAAGCTTTAGAAAGAGTTAAGACTAAAAGTGAATAAAAAAAGAAAAAAAGCATTTGATATAAACTACCTAATTTTAATAATTTTATCCATTCTTTTAATACTTCTAGTAATACCAGATAATTCTATCTTTGGAAGTAGTATCGATTGGTCAACTCAACATATAATATTTCCAGATTATTTCAGAAAATTATTTTATAAAACCCTAAATCTCTTTCCCAGTTTTGCCTTATCCATTGGCGCTGGACAAAATATTTATAATTTCTCCTACTATGGGTTTTTAAGCCCTTTACTTTTAATATCTTATCTTTTACCTTTCATAAGTATGAAAGATTATATAATAGGTCTAAATTGTCTTATGTTTATAAGCATAGGCCTTTTAGCGTATTATTTTTTTAAAACAAAAACGACTAAAAGAATAGCCTTTCTAATTAGTTTGTTTATTATATTTTCCGCCCCAATCCTATATCATTTTCATAAACATTTCATGTTTGTAAACTATTTTCCATTTTTATTTTTAGCCCTAATTGCTGTAGACAAATATTTAGAAACTGGCAAAATGTCTTTAGTGGCTTTTTCTATCTTTATGATTATCATGATAAGTTATTATTACTCAATACCTAGTATTTTAGTAATTTGTATTTATGCTATTTATCATTACTTAGAATTAAATGAAGAGTTTAATCTAAAAGATTTTCTTAAGAAAGCTTCTTTATTTTTAATTCCTATTATAATTGCTGTTGTATCAGCAGCTATCCTTCTTCTACCAACATATTATACTTTAAAGACTGGAAGAACTAAAATACCAGCAACTTCCAATCTCTTATTATTAACCAGATTAATTCCTAAATTTAATGTTAATGCCTATCTTTATGACAATTATTCAATGGGTCTAACTGTTATAAGTGTCTTATCAATTATCTTTGGTTTGCTTTCTAAAAAGAAAAACAATTTATTCCTAAGCATAACTTTAATATTCCTATTAAATATTCCACTCATTGTCTATCTTCTAAACGGAAATCTCTATTTTAGAAATAAAGTCTTTATTCCCTTTATCCCACTAGTATGCATTTTACTATATCAATTCTTAACGGCCTTACTATCTAAAAAAGTCTTTTCTAAGAATCTTTTAATTGCTTCTAGTTTAATCGCCTTATTATCTTTTATAACTAAATATAATAATCAAAGTATTTATTTAGATTTATTGGTATTTAATATCCTAACTTATCTATATAATACTTCAAAAGTAAAAGAAAAACTCTATATTTTTATTCTTTTACTATCTCCGGTTATAACCTTTAGTATTTCTAATTACAATGATATTTATATGCCTAATACTAATCAAAATATTGATTTAACAAAAAGTATAAGTAAAATTTTATCTGAAGAAAAAGACATTGTCCGTTTCAACAATCTAAATAATACTCTGCAAAACATAAATAGAGTTTATGAAATAGGTTATAATCAAAATTCGGTTTATTCCTCAGTCTCTAATCCTTTATATAAAGAGTTTTATAAAGATACTTTTAAAAGTGCTCTTACTTACCGAAATAATTTAATGTTAGCTCAAAATAATGATATTTTATTTCAAACATTTATGGGCATAAAATATATTTATTCTAAGGAGCAAGTTCCAATCGGTTATGAAAGAATAGCTAAAGACTTTTATAAAAATGATAATGTCTTACCTCTATTTTATGGTACTAATAAAATAACTAGTGAAGAGGAATTTGATAAACTATCATATCCCGAAAATATTGAAAAGCTCCTATCTGGAGTAGTAACTAAAGATAAGACTAATTATAAAAAGTCTAAGATAACTAGAAAAATAAATTTAGAAACAACCCTTGCTAAACAAGAAAATCTAACTATAAAACATAAAAAAGATTATATTTTAATAAAGAGTAAAAAGAATGGTAAATTAATCTTAGATTTAAATACACCTCTAAAAGATGATGTTTTAATTTTAAATGTCCAATTATTAAATGAACAAAGTTGTAAAGAAGGCGATCTTCGTATAACTATCAATAATATAAGTAATGTAAAAACTTGTAAAACCTGGACCTATAAAAACAACAATAATATCTTCCATTATGTTATATCTAGTAATAATGATTTAAATAGTTTAGTTATTAAATTTAATAAAGGTACTTATAAAATAGGTAATATTGAAGCTTATAAATTAAATTATAAATATATTTCTAAAGTAATTGATAAACAAAGTACTTTTATTGTTAATAAAGAAAAAAGTTTAGGAGATAACATCGAAGGAACAATCGATATGAAATCATCTGGTTATTTTGTAACTAGTATTCCATATGATGAGGGTTTCAAAGTCTTTGTTGATGACAAAGTAGTCGAAAAAGAAATAGTAAATAAATCCTTCCTAGGATTCAAATTACAAGAAGGTATTCACAATATAAAAATAACTTATAAATCACCATTCCAAAAAGAAGGTTTACTATTAAGTACATTAGGTCTAATTAGTTTTATATCTCTATTAATTATTGAAAGGAGAAAATAACATGTCTGATATTTTATTAATTATAAGTATTTCTTTAACAATTCTATGTTACTTTTTATTCTTTATAACATCACTAACTAGTAAAAAGGGTAGTGAAACAGCTGCTGAAGCTGTAATAAGGTTAACTAAAAATGATAATGGCCTTCGTCTTGTAGAAAGTAAAGATAATATCTTAAGTAAATATCAATTAAAAAGAAAAATAATCAAATTAAAGGAAAAAACTTATTCCTCTAAATCATATTTTTCTCTAAGCATAGCTTATTTATTATCAGGCTATTCTAAACTAAAAGAAAACTCTCTAGAATATCTAAGTAAAGTAATACCATACTTTTATTATTTAAGTTTTACTCCTATAATTTCTCTTATCATAGCCTTAGTAATAAAAACAAGTATGGATGCTAAAATAGGTATTATCTTCTTTGTTATAATTTTAGTATATCAAAATATCTTATCTGATTTAAATACTAAAGCTATTGACTTAGTAAAGGACGATAACGATGAAATAAATAAACACTTAACTAATATAATCTTTGCTTCAAAAATATTTATCCTATCAACCATGTTACAAATAATCAGAATGATAACTTTACTTTAACATTCAAATCAGCAAAAAAGTCTAATAAAAACCATTGAATAACATCCTCAAAAATAGTATAATTAATATAGAAAAATACTAAAGATGGTGATAAATATGTTGACAAATAAACTAAAAAAATCTATCCTTAGACAGACAGACAGACAGACAGACAGACAGACAGACAGACAGACAGACAGACA
>SAMEA104315421__coassemble_552_pt1 | contig 56727 bp, 58 predicted proteins | sample SAMEA104315421__metabat2_low_PE_056 | metagenome-assembled genome bin SAMEA104315421 (sample SAMEA104315421) | gut metagenome | biome: Monkey gut; feature: monkey-associated habitat; material: faeces | place: China | collected 2013
GTCCAACTGGTCCACAAGGTCCACAAGGCTTGCAAGGAAATACTGGAGCGGCAGGTGAGACCGGTCCAACTGGTCCAACCGGTCCGGCAGGTCCTCCAGGTACTTCAGCAGTAGCAACGTTTGGTAGTAAATATGATAACGCTACTAATAACATTACTTTAGAGGCAAATGTTAGTCAGACTATTCCACTTGGAAGTACTGGACCAAATTCAGGTATTACAACAGGTACGCAAAATGCTTTAACTATAACTGAAGCTGGAACTTATAAAGTTGATTATTTCTTCTCAGGTTCACCTAGTACTAATGCTAATGTAACAGTGGAAATTAGCCAAAATACTACTCCAATTGGTAGTACGACAATCGTAAAGGATACAACAACTAATAATGACAGTGATTTTGTAGGTAGTTCAATTAATTCATTTGCAGCTGGGGATAATATAAGTTTAAGTATTGAATCTACTGAGGCAGTTACTATTTCGCCATCAGCAGGTACTAATGCATATTTGAATATAATTAAGTTATAATGTAAAGCGTAGAAGAAGAGAAAAACTACTTTCATAGTTGAAAGTAGTTTTTGATCGATATAATTTATTTTTATTTAATGACCCATTGTTGAGTACCTTCTCGTAAGAATAAATCTAAATCATAGGTAGATTCTGATTTAATTCTACTGTTAGGGTCAACTATACTTACTTTACCATCACTTGTTAGGCCTGTTAGGACTACAAAGTGACCGCTATCTGTATATGAACCAGGTCCTACGGATACGATTACAGGATTTCCTGCTTTTAAGCTTGACATTATTGAGCTACTATTTATATTTGTTTGGGTACAACTTAAACCATTTGCTTGAGCATAAGCATCAAAATATGACCAATATGTACCATTGCCATAACATCTATAGCCATGGTCTAAGCTCCAATTAGCAGCATCTACCGGAGTTATTTCTTTATCAGTTAAGGTTGCTACTACCATTGCCATAGCAGTTGGTCCACTTCCGGCACTGGCGATTGTTGTTCCATCACCATATGAGTCATTAGCATAATCTTCTTTAAAGTACTTAACAAACTCTTTTTGATCTCCATTAGCATCAGTTGTTTGGTTAGGATCAATAACTCCGCCAGTAATTGGATCGATTGTTTGACCTGGGTCAGTTATATTGGATGGATTATCAGTATTACCTGGAGTAACATCCTGACCATTGTTTGGATTTGTTACTTGAGTATTATTATTATCAACAACTTGTCCATTATTTGGAGGAGTTACTTGACCATTTCCTGAAGTAGCAGGTTGACCATATAGATTTTCACCTTTAATACTTGCTAGAGCAACTTTAATAGCACTAGCTAAGTTATTCATTTGGGCTGCACATTTATTCGCTTCTTTTACATAATGAGCTTTTCTTTTTGCTGACTCTTCTGTTGTTCCAGAACAAGAATCGGCATACGTCTTGTATTTATTATACGCTCTCTTAGCTTCTAGCCATGCTTCATAATTTGCTAAGGCGCTAGAAAGGTTACTTAATTGACCATATATTGTACCATCGTATTGTTTAACAAATTCAGCACTCATAGTAACAAGATGGTCTTTAGAAGCACCATTCCAAGTGAGAGAATCTATATTGTTAATGGCATTAAGATATTTTTCAAAAATGTCCGAAATATTACTTTGTACGTTCATTTTTTAGTCTCCTTTCTATAGAAATGGGTTACCATAACGGGTTGCTTTTACAACTCTTTGGCCCCATTCTGGATGGTTACTAGGTGAACCTGGATTATCTTTTATGATGGAATTTTCTTTATCATACCATTTGTGCCAATCAACAATAAACTCCACTGTGGTTTTACCATTATTATGGCCCCACTTATTTACAACTGTACCATCTGAATACACTTTTGGACTTCCTTTACTGTCTCCCATTATACAAGGGATAATGGTTCCATCTTCTAGTTCAAAGTCGATATATTCTCCTGGCAGTCCAAATGTCGTTGTACATGCGACTACATATCTGTCTCCGACCTTTCCAAAGCCTTCTTTATCCCATTGGAACTTGTCTCCAAGTGCATTTTTTACAGTGAGTGCTGGAGATGCCTCATTTATATCTTCCCAATGAACTTCATATGACATTTTTGTTCCATTTCCTTCTGGTATTATATACGTTTCTTGTGGAATTAAGCCATCTGGATTTGGCGAGGCTATAATGGTCTTATCATCTTCAACAGTATCTGTAACACCTTCACCAGTTCCTTCACCTTCAGTTATTTCATCTTTGTTTTCACCATCAATAAGAGTTGGATTTTCTCCAGTTACTTCTCCGTTTGGTTCCATTACTGAGTCTATTTCAATAACAGGCATATCAAATCTTAGAGTAGCTTGGAGTTCTGTATGTTTATCTACAACTGCTTGAATATATTTATATGTATTACTCATTTTATCAGCTGCAGCATTAACATTTGTATTTATAACTCTTATTGCTCCAGCAAAATCAAAATATGATGTTTTGGGATCAAGAGCACTAATTTCGCTTGTTGTTGATGCTAGTTCTGTGGCATAGCTATTAATAGTAGTACCTAATTGACTTACTGAGTCACAATTTAAAACAAATTTCATATTATTGCCTCCTATACACCAGCTATTTCATCAGAAGCTGTCTTATCAGTTTCTTGGTATGTTTTATTCATTTCATTTAAGGTTGATGATGCATCGGCTAATTTTACTACACTAGCATTAAGAGCTTTTATTATTAACTCTTCTTTTTCCTTACAGTCTACAGCTATTGGTCCATCAAATATAGGCTGGTCAAATAGACTGGCAAATGTAGTTCCTATTTCTTCAAGACTTAATGATGAAGTATTCATAGTATCATTCATTTGAAGTGCTGAATCAGCCATCACAGTATAATCGGTAATTTTAAAAGTTGTATCTTCCATAATGCCTCCTATATTTCATAGCTTTCAAAGGATTTATCTAGTGTTTCAATTTCAGTACTAGCCTTTCCAATGAAAGCTACTAAATCTTTAGCAATACTACTAATATCTGTTATTTTTTTTGTTTGAGTTGTTAACTTCTCAGTAAAAGTAGTTGATGCGTCTCCTTTCCAATTGGTGGTAAGGTTTTCTGTAACATTAGTTTGTCTTTCTACTATAGTGTTTTCAAAATTTTCTATTTTTTCATTGATACTTGTACATAAAGATTTTACTTCTTCAAAATCGCAGACAAAGGTATTATTCACAATATCCCTTCTTTCTATTTTATTATTTTTATTGTAGCATTTATTTTTACTCTTAACAATTTTTTTCAAAGAAAAATACTACATTATTGTAGTATTTCTGTCTTTTTTAGTAAACAACTTCTTAATTTGAAAGATTATTTTTTCTAAAAGGCTTAAAATTATTATAGCTACAAAAATTATACCTAGAGAAATTAAGAAGCCTTTTGTTGTTCTGACATATAGTATAAATCTACCAATTTTGGGAATTTTTTCCTTATAGTAAAGACCTTCTATTTCATCTACAGAAAGATTTACTACTGAAGAATCTGCTTTTTCTAAGACTATTGTGGTATCATTTATTTCTTTAATCTTGGCAAAATCATATTTATTTTCTCTAGTATAGAAAGCAACAACTTGATCCTTTTTTATCTTATCAGACGAAAGAGCTTTTACTATGATCAAATCATATTTATCTATTTGATAGTCTTTATAGTCAGCTTCAGAAATTAGGACACGACTATCAAAAAATCTTAAGGCTTTTCCTTCATCCAGAGCTTGCTGAGCTACTATAGCAAAGATTACTAGTGCTGCAATAACTAGTATAGTAATGACAAGTTTATTAATAAAGTTTCGCATAGAACACTTCCTTATCTTATTTATACTATATGTATATCACAATTTAAGAGAAGATTGCAATAGTTAAATTAGGCGGTTTCATTAGAATATAGGTCTTTATAGACTGTTGATCTTTTTAATAATTCTTCATGGGTGCCAGAACTTTCTAATTTTCCTTTATCAATAATATTAATTATATCGGCATCTACTATAGTTGATAATCTATGAGCAACTATTATAATGGTATGGTCTTTAACAAGATTATCAATAGTCTTCTTGATGTATTCTTGGGACTCATTATCAAGAGCGGAAGTTGCTTCATCAAATAGAATTATTTTGGTATTTAAAAGTAGTGTTCTAGCAATTGCTAGACGTTGTTTTTGGCCTCCGGATAGATTGACTCCACCCTCACCTATTATAGTATTATATTTTTTCGGTAGAGACATGATGTAGTCATCTATATAGGCTTCTTTACAATACCTTCTTACTTCTTTTAAAGTAACATTCGGTTTTACTAAACGGAAGTTTTCGAGGATTGATAAATTAAATAAGAAAGGAGTTTGTCTGATTATAGAAATATTTTCTCTTAGAGACTTCTCAGTTAAATCTTTTATATTGATATCATCTATTAGTATATTACCAGTTGTTGAGTCAAAATATCGTAGTAGTAAATTGAAGATTGTTGATTTACCATTACCTGATTTACCAACAATAGCAACCTTCTTGTGAGGTGTAATTTTTAGATTTAGACCTTTTAAAGTATAATCTTCATCTTCAGAGTATTTGAATTTTACATTTTTGAATTCAATTACACCAGAGGTATTTACTAAGGATTTTTTACCGAATTGTTCATCAGCATATAATTCATTATTTATAAGTTCACCTATTCTTTTTAAAGAAACGGTTACTTTATTATAACTAACACCAAATTCAGAAATACTTTCTACTACTTCATCTATACGCCAGATATACATTTCCATCATAATAAAGGTAGCATAAGTTATTTTACCTTGAATAAAATAATATCCACAAGTTAGAAGGATTATAAATTGTAAGACAAAGTAAGCTAAGTTATTGAAGCCATAGTACCAGACTTCATGATTTTTAATTTTCTTAGTATCAATAAATAAGGCTGTTAAGCGATTTTTAATACTTTTTTCAATATTCTTTTTTATACCTAAAGATTTTATTTCTCTAATACCAGTTATATTTTCAGTAGCTGTTTTGACATAGGCATCGGATTGTTTTTTGATTTGTTCTTGAGTCTTTTTAATTTTCGGAAAATATTTAGTAGAAATAAAGCCCATTACAAAACCGAAAACAACTATTTCTAGACCAATAACCCAAGATATAGAAAAGGCAAGAATCAAGATAGCGACTACGACTAAGGCCTTACAAATTAGTCTAATTAGTTTAGCTAGTAGTTCCATTACTCTGTCTGGATCATTATATAATCTATTTATAAATTCGCCAACACCAATATCCTCAAAGGCCTTGGCTGGTAGACAGTCTATTTTCTTATATAAGTCCATACTTACATTTTCAATAAATTTTATTTCTAGATAATTATATATTTTGTCTCTTGGTATTTGTAGTAAGCAAAATAATACTATGTATATTCCTTCCCAACAGGCTAAATATTTTAAGAAGTTTAAAAAGTCTTTTACGATTAAAAATTCTAAAGCTTTTCCCCAGAAATAGGCCGCAAATAATACTGGTAGGTATGATGAGATAACCAATACGATATAAATTATTAATCTTAATTTTTCATCTTTTAAATAGTGCCATAATATTTTGAAATTGTTATATTTTTTCATTTTTTCATCTCCTTTGGTGCACAATAAAAGAGGTCTTGATGACCTCTTCTTTTAACTACGTTTAAAACAAGTGAGAATAGAACTATTCCCAATAAGGTCATCGATACTTTTTATTAAATTTTTATTTGAAAACTTGTTCATGTTCTCACTCCTTTCTTTTTAATTTATTTTATAGTAACATACTAAAATATATCTGTCAACCTTTTTTTGTTAACAAAGAAAAACATATAGTTTCCTATATGTTTTAACGATTATTCCAACTGCTTGGGAAGTTTACATATTTTGAAGGTTCACTAGCTCTTTGTTGGTATGTTTCCCAAGTACAACCGCCACCTCTATTCCAATCACATGGAGCAATTTCTAGATGTAGATGTGGTCCAGTTGAACAGCCAGTTGATCCCATATAACCTAATACAGTAAATGGTGTTACTATTTGTCCTTCTTGGATATTTCCAAAACTTCGCATATGCATGTATGTTGAATATATATATTTTCCATTTAAATCATGTCTTATTTTTACGATTAAGGCTTTGCCATTACAACCATACGGACAGTTACCACCATTTCGCCAATCTCCAGAAATACAATTATCACGATATATTTTCCAGATTTTTCCGGTTGCGATTGGATAGATTGGCATTGCTTTATCGGAACTAGACATATCATAACCTAAATGTCCACCATAACCATAGAACCATTGAGTAATATAACCATATTGAATTGGTCTAAAGAAACCATTTACGCTAGGAATAGAGCCATTATTCTTTTGGGAAATACGATATTGACAAGCTTGAATATCTTCATTCTCGCCACAGCCTAATCCTTTATAATAATTAAGGTTTTCTTTGGCAGCCTTTATTTGTTCTTCGATACTTGGCATACTTTCTTTTATAGCCATAGAATCTGCTTGTATTTTAGCTCTTTCATCTTCTAGTGACATTTTTAGTTTATTTAGAGATTCCTTTTGATTTTTCTGTTCTTGTTGTTGAGTTTTATTTTTTTCGATTAAGGCTTCAAGTTCAGCGATTAATTGTTCATTATACTCAGTTAATTGTTCTACGGCTGATAAACGATAAATCATATCAGTTATACTTGTTGCACCAAAGGCATATTCAAGATAGGCGTTATCACCATTAGATATTTGATAATATTCTATTATTCTTTTACTTTCTTCGCCTTTTTCTTTTATTTCTTCGTTACTAGCATCAATTTCTGCTTGTAGTGATTTAACTTTCTCTTCTGCTGCTTTTATTTGTTTTTCGATATTAGCAACTTTAGTCCTGATTTTAGCAACCTCAGCATCATTTTTAGCTAAATTTGATTTTTGTTCTTCTAGTTTTTGGGTATATTTTTTTACTTCATCTTCAAACTGTTTTACAGTCTTGGCACTTGTATTTATAGGTAGTGCTACAAGTGAGAGAAGAAGCATTATGATAGTTAAAAAACTAGTTAATTTCTGTTTCTTCATTAGATTTTTAAATACTTCTTAACGGCACTTGCACTACCAATCATACCTACTAAGATTCCTATTATAACAACAGCTAATGATGTTGTGTATATGAATGGTTCTGGTTTAATTAGAAGAATTAGTTTTGAGAATAAGTAACCATCAAAATGTTTGTAGAAAGCCATGTAACCATATGTTGTGAAGATTACTGGGATAATAGAACCTAAGGCTCCTAAAATCATACCTTCAATAATAAATGGTGTTTTAATAGTAAAGTTACTTGCTCCTACTAATCTCATAATACTAATTTCTCTACGTCTAGCAGAGATTGTTAATTTAATAGTATTAACAATTAAGAATACGGTTACAACTACTAAAGCAATTACTACTCCATACGTTACTTTCTTTACGGAATCAAAAGCTGATACTAGTTTTTCAACCATTCCTTCTCCATATCTAACTACAGATACAGATTTAATTGTTTTAATTTTATCGGCTGTATCTTTAATTTTTTCTATTTCTTTTACTTTTACTTGATAAGTATCTTTTAAAGGACTTTCTTCTTCAGTGTAACCTTCCAAGACTTTATTTAGCACTTCAGACTCTTGTTGCATTTCTTTTTTCACTTCATCTTTAGAAATAAAAGTTATCTTATCGATATTAGATATCTTATCTAATTCTTGTTTAACAACAGAAACATCATCTGCAGTTGCTTCTCTATCAAGGAAAACTACTATTGTTAAATCTCTTTCTATCTCTTCTGTAAAATTATTAATATTTAGAGAAGCCATTATAGCAATGGCAACTATAATTAAGGTTATAGTTATACAGGAGATAGATGCTAATGATAAACTGAAGTTTCTGACTACACTTTTGAAGGCATCTCGAAAACTTCTTCCTAACATTCTAAATAGCTTCATTATCGTAGACTCCTTTCTCTTTGAACGTTACTAAATGTCCATCTTTAAGGATTAGAACTTGTTTTTTCATTCTATTAACAATTTCTTGATCATGAGTTGCCATTATAATTGTCGTTCCTCTGGTTTTATTGATGTTATCTAGAACCTTCATTATTTCCATACTCTTTTCAGGGTCTAGGTTTCCAGTTGGCTCGTCACATAGTAATAGTTTTGGGTCATTAACAATAGCTCTAGCAATCGCAACACGTTGTTGCTCTCCACCAGATAATTGATCGGGATAGTTATGTATTTTGTTTTTTAAGCCTACATCTTCTAAAGCCTTTAAAACTTTCACTCTTATTTCGTCTTTTTTCGCGCCTATAACCTCAAGAGCAAAAGCAACGTTTTCATAGACCGTTAGTTTAGGAAGTAGTCTGTAATCTTGAAAGACAATTCCTAATTTACGTCTTAATTTATATACTTTTTTATCTTTAAGTTTAGCAACATCTAGGCCTCCTACTATTATTTGACCTTTCGTTGGTTTTTCTTCTCTGTATAACATTTTTATTAGTGTACTTTTTCCAGAACCTGATCCACCTATTACGAAAACAAACGAACCTTTCTCAATTGCTAAATTTAGATCATAAATTGCTGTAACACCGTTTCTATATTTTTTTTCAACGTGTTTTATTCTGATTAAATCCATTTTATCAACCACCTTAGCTTTTTTATTATAACATAAATTTTTACACAATAAAAGAGAAGTTCATGATTACTTCTCTATTTACATTATTTTCCACCGACAACTTCATAGGAATCAGTTACAACGAAGAAGGCATCTTTATCAATGGTTTTTATTCCTTCGGTTACACGATAATATTCTCTTGTTGGGACAACAGTTAAAACAACCTTATGTTTTTTATTTAGAAAACCACCTTTGACATCAAATACTGTTACACTATGACCAAGTGTTTTGATAATATATTCTCTTATCTTATCTTCTTCAGAAGTAATGATATAGAAAGCTTTATTATTAGATATTCCTAGTAAGACTTTATTAATAATGATGGTATTTAAATAGATCAAGATAATAGCATACATAACATTAGTCCAACCGAAGAATAGACCACCGATTAGGACAACTGCAGTATTCATAATAGCACTTGTTGTAGCAATTGGTATTTTATGATATTTCTCAAGGATTTGACTAATAACTGGTAGGCCACCATTGTTGTAGCCTGTTTTATACATAATACCATTAGCGATACCATTTAGTACTCCAGCAAAGATTGTTATGATAAACATGTCACTATAATCAATTTTGATTATATCTACTAAAGGCTCTGTTAATTCAACGAAGAAAGGATAAAGAAGACTTGCGAGAAGTGTTATAGCAGTTACTTTTGGTCCTAAATACATGAAACTTAATAGAGCGCAAGTTAGTGAAATTACTAAAATCATAAGAGCAGGATCTATTCCATAAACATAATTAGTAATAGTTGCGATACCTCCGGCTCCTCCAGTTACTAGGTTTACAGGTAAAAGAAATAAGTTATAGACGATAGCACTAAAGAAGAGAGAAAATATTAACATTAAAATTCGTTTTAGTTCTTTTTTATCTTTTATTTTTAATACTTCAACATTCATACTACTCGCCTCCAAATACTTCATAGGCGTCTGTTACCACAAAGAAAGCGTCAGGATCAATTTCAGAAATTCCTTCTTTTAACTTGTAGTACTCTTTCGTTGGCAGTACACACATTAAAACTGTTTGTTTTTCTTTAGCAAAACCACCTTTAGCATTAAATACGGTAACACCATGATTTAAACATTTTAAAATATATTCTTTTATAGCAACTTCTTCATCAGTAATAATGTAAAAAGCTTTACTGTCTGACACTCCTAGAATTACACGATCAGATATAAAACTGATAATATATAAAGTGATTATAGAATATAGTAGTTTATTTGTACCAAAGACAAAGGAAGATAAAAGAACGACACTCCCATCAGAGCATAAAAGACTTTTACCCATACTAAGTTTTAGGTATTTATTTAACAACTGACTAATAACATCAGTTCCACCACCGGTAAATCCTGCTTTAAATATCATACCAGCACCAAAGCCATATAACACACCACCAAATACGGCCGCTAGAAGAAGTTCAGAACTTTCAATAGTAATATAGGCGTTAATATTAGAAGTTAGCTTTACGCATAAGGGGAATACTAAAGATCCTAGAATCGACCCTTTTGTCTTTTCTTTACCTAGAAAGATAAAACTTATGGTTAAAAGAATAACATTACCAATTAATATTATGGTTGAATAGTCTAGACCAAATATTTCGTTTAGAATAATGGCTATACCGCCAACACCTCCAGCTACTAAATCATTAGGAGCCAAGAAAAGATTATAGGCGATAGAAACAAGAAGACAGCCTATTATGAATTTTAAGAATCGTTTGTATTTAGACTTTTCTTTTATTTGATCTAGAATTTCTAAACTCTTTCTTTTGGAAAAAAATTTCATATTATAACCCTCTTTTTAAATTACTTTCTATAAATTCATCAATATATCCATCTAAGACTTTATTAACATTACTAGTTTCATAGTTAGTACGATGATCTTTTACCATGGAATAAGGATGCATAACATAACTTCTTATTTGGGAACCAAACTCGATATTCATTTGGTTTCCTTTTATTTTATTAAGTTCCTGTTCTTGTTCTTCTATTTTTCTTAATAACAGTTTGTTCTTTAGAACTTTTAGAGCTTGTTCTTTATTTTGAATTTGACTTCTTTCATTTTGACAAGTGACTACTATTTTAGTAGGTAAATGAGTAATCCTTACAGCAGAATCTGTTGTATTTACTCCTTGTCCACCACAACCAGAGGAACGGTAAACGTCAATTTTTAAGTCTTTTTCATCGATAACAATACTATTATCTTGTTCTATTTCTGGTGTTACTTCGACGGATGCAAAAGATGTATGACGACGATTATTAGAATCAAATGGTGATAATCTTACTAAGCGGTGTACGCCTTTTTCATTTTTTAAATAACCATAGGCATTATAACCTTTTATTAATAATGAAGCACTTTTAATACCGGCTTCTTCACCATCTTGATAATCAAGAATTTCAATTTTATAATTCTTTTTTTCACACCATCTAGTATACATTCTATATAACATCAAAGCCCAATCACAAGCTTCTGTACCACCAGCTCCAGAATGAATATCTAAGATACAATTATTCTTATCATAAGGACCGTTTAATAACAATAAAAGATTTAATTCTTCCATTTTTTGAGGAAGTTCTACTAGAGTTTTTTCTATTTGTTCTGATATTTCAGCATCGTATTCAAGTTCTAATAATTCTAACAATTCTAAGGAGTCAGTTATTTTAGTTTTGATTTGTTCAACATTATCAATCGTTTCTTTTTTAGTAGAAATCTCACTTAAAACTGTATCTTTTCTTTCTTTGTCAGTCCAAAAGTCAGGGGATTCAGTTTCCTTTTGAAGAGCAAGAAGTTCTTTCTTTTTTTGATCTATGTCAAAGTAACCTCCAGTAGTTTTCAATTTCATTTGCAAATTTATTTAACGTTTGTTTAGCTTCTTTAATTTCCATTTTGTACCTCTCTTATTATAATGTTTGTTTTTTTTTTTTTTATACATTTATATTCTAGCTATATGTTAACATATTTTTAGTTTTTTGTATAATAAAAATTATTATTGCATATATTATTAGTGAGGAAGGTTCACTATATAGTGTGAAGATCCTCTGTTAATAGATTGAGCCATTTTTGGCTCTCTTTTTTTGTGGCTTATACAACAAAAAAAGGATTTTCACTCCTATTTTTGTTACTTAATGTACTTATTTTATTAATTTTTTATTTAGACAATATGGTACTACTTCATTCTTTAAAGTATTAGATAGTATATCAGTACCATGTGTTGAATCATACCATAGGAAGTTTTCTATCTCTTCACTTGTTGTTAGGGTGCCTTTTAGTTTCTCTTTAGATAGGAAAACATAGAAGTGAATAGGCGTTTTACCATCACTTGTTGCGATCTCATCAAATTCTAGGACTAGTTCAAGGGAATCTTCATTAAAGATGGCATTTGGTCCTAGTTCTTCATGGCATTCTCTGATAGCGGCTTCTAATGGGGTTTCATTTTCTTCAACACGACCACCAATCATTTGATAAGTTGGTCTTTTCCTAGGTTTATCAATTAATAGTTTTTCATCTTGAAAAAACATTGTTCCGACTACTTTCATATTATTCTCCTTCTTTTATAGTTTTCATTTTCTTGGTATATTGTTTTACACAATCATCTAATTCTACAGTTCCATAGTCATGAATAGCGTCTATTTGACCATTTAGACTACAATATGTAGGCCATGATGTAGCATCACAGGCTAACTTTATAGAAAGATCAGCATTACATCTTTTACCAATATAATTATTAATAGTTATGGCAGAAATGGGCGATACAGAATTATCAGTATCAAAAATAAGTCCAAAGTAAGAATCAAGTTCTAAAAGAGTTTTTACTTTTGGCACTACGGATTCTGCTGTTATGAATGGTATTGGTAATTTATCGATAGATGATGTTTCTCTTTCTTCTTGATGATAACGTTCTCTATAGAAGTTTTTCGATTCAAGAAGTGCTCTTCTTAGTTCTTGGAGTCTTTTAATACCGGATATTTGTTCATTCTTTCTATTTCCAAATAAGCTAGTTATTCTAGTTACAAAATCCGCTTGGCTTTTTTCATCTAATTTTATACCAGATGATAGTATTTTACTGATTATATTTTCAATAATGGTAAATTCTAGAAATTCTCCAGCAGCACTTATAGTTTCATAATCACTTTGCTTTTTATTTTGTTTAGCAAGAATAAAATCTTTCATATAGATGGCTATTGGCATATTACTGCTAATTTTGACAAGGTATAATTCTTCGAGTCCTTGTAAAAACTGATGCCTTTCTTTTGTGTTATAGCCATATATAATTTGATGTCTACTGGTATCCATGATTTGCCTTTTTAAATATTCTTCCATAACCCACCTCTTTTTTAGTATAACATTTTATTAAAGATAAAGGAACTCTTTTAAATAGTTCCTTTATAGGTGTAGAGTTTTTTAGTAATTGGAGAGTAATCTACTTTTGATAGGTCTTTTTCTCTTTGTTCGGCTAAATACTTTGTTAAATACATTGATTGAACTAACATATGGAAGTCAGCTTCTACTTGATCTTTTGATGGAGAGGATATTACTATTATTTCATTATAATAAGGTTTTAATTCTTCTAACATCATTTTATCAAAGTCTGTTTCCTTATCAAAATAGATAGCATTACTACTTCGAACTGTAGAAAGGGTCGAGCGACCATGACAATAAGAGTATTTATCATGAACTATAGGTATAGCTAGACCAGACTCTACTAGAGTTGATTCTAGATACTTAGCAGATGTTGAAGTATCATATCCAGAAAAGATTTCGTAAGTAATTGGAGCTGTTTCAAATGAAAAGTTTGTTGGTTCGATCAATTCTAGAATTCTATCAGTGTTTCCATCTAAGTAATAGTCTAAGAAAATACTTACTGGTATTAGAGTTGCTCCTAGAGAAATGAAACTTCTTTCTTTATCAATAGATGTTTGATACTGTAGATAAGTAACATCTGGGTCAGTAAAAGAATTATTCGATAATAAGAACTTTTTTAGATTATTCTGAAACGATAAGTCTACACCATAGTTATTACCACTATAGCTGCAGGCTAGAACGTTTCTAAAACCTGATAAGTTTTGATAAAGAAAATCTCTTGGTTCACTACTTTGAGTAATGATATGATTCTTTTGATTTAGAATTTTAGCACCAAAGGTACTTACAACACTAGATCCTCCTACTCCAGATACAATTGATGGTTCCTTTAGTTCTAGTAAATTTCTTCTAATAAACTCTAAATCTGTTTTTTCGAGGGCATCCTCTACTCTTTTCTTTAAATGTTCAAAATTAATTTTCATGTTTTTTTCCATAAAAATACCTCCTCAAGTTCAATATAACTTAAGAGGAGGAAGTATTTCGTCTACTCATATTTTTCTTCTAATAATTCATATTCTAAGATTCTTTTTAATTCAAAATGTCTAATATCTTGTTTTTTTTCACAGAATGCGGCACAATACCAACCATCTTGGAAAAGGAACATTTCTGCTGGATCAATTATTCTTTCATTTTCGCCCTTGTTGTAGGAATAGTAACGAATTCTTACTTTACGTTTTTCTCGAATAGCGCGTGTTAATAAATTAAATTTCTTTTGAAGTTCATCTTCTAATTTGAACTTAGAGGTATCTTGTTTACTACCAATATAGATTCCTTTGATTTTGTTTTGTAAAGTTAGGAGACTTTCTCTTTTTACTTCATCTGCTTCTTTTTCAATATATTGGTCTAATAGCTTGTAGTCATTTTCAGAAAAGCGACGGATTGGAACCTTAACAGGTCTAGTTAGAACATAACCACCATATGGTCCTAGGATTGAGTCAATATAAATTCCGGCTTTTTCTAGATCTTCTTTGTAGACTCTTATCATACGTTCTGAGACTTCAAGAATAGTTGAAAGTTCTTTAATACTATATTTACGACCAGATTGTAATAATTCTAATAAAGTTATAACATTTGATACTTTGGACATATTCTATTACTTAGTAACACTTTCTATATTTTGTAATTCAAAACGATATTTTTGTTTAATATCTGGATACTTTTCATGATCAACTTTACTTAAAAACATATCTTTAGGTCTTATCCACAATTCATTAGAACCATATAATGCTCTATAAATAACACATTCTTCTCCTGTTTCAGAATACTTGGCAGTATCGATTACCAAATAGTAGTTTCCTTTAAAATGTTTATAGATACCATTTATTTTTAATTTATTCATATTATCACTCCTACTTAATTGTAGTATTATTTAGTGTTTTTATTATTATTTTCTTTTCTTGTATTTATTCCATTATTAGCATTTTTATTTCGCATGGCATTATATATATTTTCTAGTTTAGGTACTTTTGGTGTCATGCCTAGAATTGCATCTTGTCTAATTTTTCCAAGGACTTGAACTATTTCATTTTCAGTTAAGCCTTTTTCTTTTAGTTCTGCTATATATTTTTCAATAACACTATCTGCTGTTTCCTGTTGCGCATTTATATCTTTAATTTTGTCTCTGGTTGAATATCTGATTTTGGTTAATTTTATATAATAATCTGAATTATTTTGTTTAGCATTCTTTAATTTTTCATCTTCTTCAGATATAACTAAGTCATCTTGTCCTGCATAAAAAGCTTTTATTTTTTCTTCACTTTTTTCAACTAGGGTTGGAACCTTCCATTCATGACCGCATTTGTCTTGTAATCTACTTCTATTGGCGGGATCATAAATATAATGTTTGCCATTATCATGAACAATGATGAAGGCGTGATTTTCAGAACCAATATTACTCCAAACCATTTCGCAATCATATCCCAATATAGTCAATAAGTTATTGGCAACAGCGGCCTTATGTGCACATACACCTCCATGTGATTTATATTCTTTAATTGAGTGTATATATTGTCCTCTTTTTGCAAGATTTTCTCTTACTTCTTGCACACCTGAATCCTTACCAACAAAATAATCATTAATAGTTTGTTGAATCAGATTTACATCGGTTCCAAGATTTTTAGCTGTATCACCTTTTTTATTGATAAAGTCTTTATATAGTTCATCGTCATCAAAATAAAATCCATATTTTAAATCACTATACGGTTTAATTAGGGCACTTTTACCAAGGAAACCTTTACATCTAATCATTGGTTTATTTGGAATTGGATCATTTTTTATAACAATATCGCGGGCATTATTTTCTAATTCTTCTAATCTCTTGTTTAACTCCATATATATTTCTCCTATAGTAATATGAATATATCTTAATCATAACCTATCTTTAACTTAGTACTTATTTTATATAATAATCTAGCACTTATATTTTTATTATAACAAAAAAAGTCGTAATTGGCTTTTAATTTTGAGATTTATTTTTTTACTGTAATATAAATTTGAAAGTGCACAATTGTTGAGCAATTAATATTGTAATCATATATAATACCTTTTAAGCAATTTATTTGTCATTTAAAGGAGAAAAGTTAAAATGACAAAATATTGTCATCTTTCTTATGAAGAAAGAATTTGAAGCTAGATTGAATCAAAATAAGTGCATTTAAACAATTGCCAAGAAAATTAAAAAACTATTAAAATAAAAAAGATATTTATTTGTAATAATAAATATCTTACCAACAAATAAATTACCAAATATAGAAAACTTCAAACAGAATTACGCACTTTCTTTTTATCTAATGCTTCATTATTCTACAAAAATTGAAGGCTTTTCATTTAAAGCACCTCTATAATGATCAGTTTGATACTTTTTGGGTCTTGTTAGACAATCATTTATTGGTATTAAGGTATAGTCTTTTAAAATTACATATTCATAAGTAAAAGTTAAAACCTCACCGTAATATTTGGTTAATAAATCTATTTTCATAGTAGTTGTCTTTTTACCAGATGTATCATAGTAGTCAACAATTTCATAAAAGCCTTTATCTGTTTTTAAGATTCGTTCGTTGTAGATGCGAATTATTTTTTCTCCTTCGTAATTTCCAGATATTTTTTCATAAGCTGTTGGAACAGTTACTTTATTTTGGAAATGATAATATTCTGGAATGATGTTATAGAGAATATTATCTTTTACGTATAGGTTATTAGCCGTAAAATCATAAGCCATTTTTTTATCTAGATATTTTTCAGAATAGTTGTTGATTGCTAAGGTTTTTAACTCGTAGGTAGCCTTTTCAAACATAGAATAGTCATCTACGGGATCATTATCAATATTATTATCATAAATAGAATATAGGGTATCTGTATAATCAATAAAATTAATGTCAGCACCTAGGCTTGGTACTATATTCATTACCTTGATATTATTTGGAATGTCATAGGCCTTTTTATAACTAAGTTCTCCTGTTTTTAGTTTAGCTGGATTAAATATATAAGCAGTATTATTAGTTATAAAAGCATACTCTAGGAAGCTTGTGTTTTCATTTAATACTTCTCCAGAGACAAATTTCTTGTAGTTTGCTTCTTCTTGAGTTTGGTTATTCTTCTTTAAAACTGCTGAAAGAAGGCTTTTAGCTTTTTTATTTTCTTCTTTTTGCGTCGTTTTAACATTTTTTGATAGTAATATAATAACTGGTATCGCAATAATTAGAACTAAAGCTATACTTTTAATTAATTTTTGTTGTTCTTTCATATTTCACCTATTCTATACTCAATTAGTTAGTTGTTTGTTTTTTACTTTTATTTAATTTCTTTATATCATCAACTTGTTTTAATCCTAAATTGATGTAGTAAATGATTACTAACCAAGCTAGGATTGTTACTGTTATTTGAACTATACAATATGGAGAATTTATTGGCATATCCCAAACTCCATGTAGAACGATTGGAATCAAACACATAAGTAAGAATCTTTTATCGTTTAAATGTTTTTTAGATAATGGCTCTAGGCCTTTTACATACATTAAAGCAGCTCCTTCAATAGCAGCCCAAGCAACGTGACCGCCTGGTGCTAGGAAACCTCTTAGTTTAATTACATATAACATTGTTTCTAAACCATTGTTTATACCATTTCTTAAAATGTACCCTGCTGTTTCAAAAGCGGCAAAGCCAGCTCCAACTGCTGCTCCTACTAAAAGGCCATTTAGGATGTAGTTACATTTTTTATTTTTGAATAAGAATAAGGCAACTACAGTAGCTTTAGGTATTTCTTCAACAAAACCAACCATTAGAGCTCCAGTATAAGTTCTAATATCGGTATTAATATCAAGTGAGAAAAGCAAGATTGCGATAATTAGACTTAGTGCTCCGCCAAGAATAAAGTATTTTATAACTTTATAGAAAGGAATGTTTCTAAAAAGATTTATTTCAAAGAAGAATATTAAGACTGTAACCGGCATAGCAAAGGCACCTAGCATAACTAAGGCTGGTAGGAAATTATCATTTCCATAATTGATGAAACCAATACGTGTAGGTATATAAGCTAGGATAAAGAAGATGAATATCTTTAAATAAACCCAAGCACTAGCATCTTTAGGATTAATGTCTTTTACATCAGGAGTTGTTGTTTTTCCTCCACAGATAAATACTTCATCTAAATCTTCTTCAGTATGTGTCTTAAAGGTATTTTTAAATAGGTCTTTAAATGTTACATAGTTTTCAGATTTTGCTCCGGTTATTTTATCTAAGTTTTCAGTTATAATGTTATTAATATTATTTAAATTATTTGTACTTTGTTTTGCGATTGGATAACCACAGTCTGGACAATTTTTTTCGTCCCCTTTTAATTTTTTTCCACATTCTGGACAAGTGATTTTTTCTACTTTGATTCCACAATGAGGACATGTTTTAGCACTCGATGATATTTCTTTGCTGCATTCTGGGCATTTGATTAGTGCCATATTATCTACCTCCTTCAGTTAATGTTTCAAGAATGTGTCTAGCAATAGCATTGATTTCATCAGAATTAGTGTTTTCTTCTTTTGTACCAACCATATAAATTTGATTATTTATAAGAACGGCGTATCTATTGTCAATAACTAAATGACCGGATGAAGTATAACTATATGCTATCCCATAAACTGTTCTATTACCAATAGTTCCTGAAAGTAAATCTATGATTATTTTTAAGTCACTGTATTCTTTACTAATGTAGGAAGTAAAATCAGTTAGAAATTTAGTTTCATTGTTGTAGCCTGAATATTTGCCTATCATTATATAAGGTATTAAAGCTCCTTGATTATCAATGTTTTGGGCTACGTAAATAAGTCCATCATTACCAACCGCAACTTTATAGTTACTAGGATATTCAAAGTTAAGACCTGTCTTATCCTGATAGACCATGTAACCATTATTGTTAGGAGATGGAGTACTACCGCCGCCATTACCTGTACCAGTATTACTATTGGTCTTAGGTTGATTTAATAAGAAAAAAGCACCAACTACAAGAGCAATTATAATTAGATATTTATTGTTCCATTTGCTCTTGATTTCTTTTAAATGATCAGATGTTACTGTCTTCTTTTCTTTTAATTCATAGCCACACTTTGGACAAGTTTCGGCTTGATCACTGATTTTATTACCACATTCTGGGCAATTTATTAATGCCATCATATCACCTCTTTTATATATATTTCTTACTTAAGTATAAGATAATTAATTTTTCTTTTGTAGTTTCTTTACTAAATAGGCAATGACAAATCTGACAATTAGCAAAGATTATCATATTATGATATAATTATTTTAGCAATTGGAGATGGTTAGATGAAATTTAACGATGTATTAAATAAATATTTAAATTTGATTGGGTGTAGTTCTAAGGACTTAGCACAAGTTTCCCAACTATCAGAGTCAATTATAAGTAGATATAAAAATGGTGGAAGAATTCCTAATGAGGAAAATTTGAAAAAGGTCAGTGAAGCTTTAGAGTCTTTGTCAGTTGGAGAATATAATGCAGAGGATATTTATAAGGACTTTGAAAAGACTATTTTTGATTCTAGTATTGATTTTGATATTGTTAGAGGAAATTTAAATAAATTGATTGAAACATTTAATATAAATGCTAGAGGGTTAGCTAAGGCTCTTAATTTTGATGCTTCATATTTATCAAGAATTAGAAATGGTGAAAGAATTCCATCTAATAAAGAAGCGTTTGTTTCTTCCTTAGCAGCTTTTGTCTTAAAAAAGTATGAAATACAGTCCTATAAAGATAGTTATTATTTATTGTTTAATGAGAAAGAAAAAATTACTTTAAACAAAATTAGAGAATGGATTATTACTAATAAGAAAGAAGAAGTTAGTGATGTAGATAATTTTTTAAGTACACTAGATGAATTTAATTTAAATGATTATATTAAGGCAATTAAATTTGATGAATTAAAGGTTCCTAATATTCCTTTTTATAAAGCTAGATGTAAGACTTATTATGGTGTTGAAGAAATGAAAAAGGGAGAACTAGAATTCTTTAAAGCAACAGTTCTTTCCAAGTCAAAAGAAGATATTTTTATGTGTAGTGATATGCCAATGGAAGATATGGCTGAAGATAAAGAATTTGGAAAGAAATGGATGTTTGCGATTGCGATGTGTCTTAAGAAAGGACTTCATTTAAATATTATTCATAACCTTGATAGGCCTTTTAATGAAATGATGTTAGGCCTTGAAAGTTGGATACCAATTTATATGACTGGACAAGTGTCTCCTTATTATTTAAAAGAAGTTAAAAATAGTGTCTATCATCATTTTAATTATGTATCTGGAGTTGTAGCTTTAACAGGAGAATGTATTAAAGGTTATCATGATAAGGGCAAATATTATTTAACCAATAATAGTAGAGAGTTAGAGTATTATAGAGAAAAAAGCAATTTGTTACTTAAAAAGGCAAATTCTTTAATGGATATTTATAGTAGTGAAGATTTAGACAAGTTTGAACGATTCTTAGAAAATGAAAGTAAGACAGTTGGTACTAGAAAGAGGATTTTAGCAACTTTACCATTATTTACAATCAGTGATCCAATACTTAAGAAAATATTAAGAGAAAATAATATTGATAGTAATGATGTTTCAAGAATTATTCGATATAAGAAGGAACAAGAAAAAGTGATTTCTACAATTTTAAAACATAGTGTAATTACAGATAATATTTGTAAGTATAATAAGAATGATTTTAGCGATGATGTTTATTTAGATATTGATGGTATAAAAGTTAAATACAAATATGAAGAGTATGTTGAACATTTTAATTCAACTAAAGAATTTTCTAAGAAGAATGCTAATTATAAAATAAGTATTAGCGAAAAGACTTTTAGTAATATTACGATAAGTATACTAGAAGGTAATTACGCTATTATTTCAAAGAAGTCTAATCCTGTTATTCATTTTGTTATTAGACATCCTAAATTGATTGGAGCAATTAGTGAATTTAGGCCTTTAGTTGTAGATGAAAAAAAGAGAATTGATTAATAATTCTCTTTTTAGTATGGCATTAATAGTCTAATTTTAAACTTCCAAGCTGGCATAGATGAAGATATATTTAGTCTTGGAATATGATATTTATCATCTGTTTGTTTAGCTTTACGGTGTTTTTTATTGGGTCCAAATGTAAATGCTAGACGATAATCATTTTCCTTTAAGGCCTTTTCAAGGTTATCACTGACATGTCCATATGGATAGGCAAAATACTTAGTATCAATAGTTTCTTTTTGCTTTTGAAAGTCCTCATTAATTTTATCATAGTCTAAGAGATAGTCCATTTCATGATGGAGATTATATGAATGAGAAGCAAATTCTATATTTGGGTATTCTTTTTTCGCTTTATCAATAATTTCTTTATTCATATAATTTTCACTATTTGTGTCATAGTTTATGCTCATATAAAATACAACGGCATTTAAATTATACTTTTTTAAAATAGGAAAAGCTAATTCATAGTTAGAACGATAACCATCATCCATAGTTATTAAGACTGATCTTCTTGGTAAGTTACAAGTTTTATTTATAAAACACTCCATTTCTTTTAGAGTTATTGTTTTATAATGATGTTTCTTTAAATAGGCCATTTGCTTTTCAAACTTAGATATTTCCATTTGCATTTCGTTAGTGGACTTAGTGTCTGTAAAATCATGATAACCTAATACCGCTATGGTTTGATCTTTATAAGTTATAATTAAGCTAATAATTATCAATAATATGATTATTATGGGTATTAATATTTTTTTCTTCATACGTTTCTCCATTATTTTGTAATTAAAGTCCACTCTTGTAGATATTTAGTTTTAGTATGGCAGTAGGAACATTCTTCTTGCGTGATATCAATAGATGCTCCACAGTTATGGCATTTAATGATATTAGCACCATCTTTAAGAGTTACTTTATTACCATCATTTTGTTTTAACAAATAAGTCTGTTTAGTTATTTTTGATTTTATTTTATTATTTATAAAGTAAATAAGTCTTATTTCAGCGGTTACTTCTACATATAAGGTATCTTCTTTTTGAAAGTCATTAAATTTTAGATAATCAATAACATCATAATCAATTATATTTTCTTGATTGTAGTAATACTTTCTAACTTCATAATTTAAATTATTGAAAAATTTCTTTTTATCTATTTGGGTACGATTCCAGAATTCTTGTTGCTTCTTATTTTCTTTATCTTTATAGTTTTTAATAGGTGTTAAAACGATATAGGCATCTATAATATAGAAAAAGTAGTATAAGACTGACGATAGGATTAAGGCATATATAAATATTTTAGATATGTCATAATTATTGAAGGTTCTAGACGTTGTCTTTATATAGATATAGCTTAGAATTAAACTTATAATGACATCGATAATTCCTGTTATTATTCGATAAGTGTTACTTCTTAGAACTTGATCATAGTGATATTTACTGCCTAAATCTTTATCTGTATAGTCAAGATTATAGTAAGTATGGCAGTAAGGACAGCCTTCAACAAAGTCTTTTAACTTGGACTGCATTCCACAGTTTGGACAGGTATGTTCTTTATTTTCCATATTTTTAGAAATAAAAGTATATTCTATTCTTGAATCAAAAAGAGTTTCTTCATGAACTAGTTTATTATTTAAATAATATTCTTTCTTACATCTAATACCATTATCAATATCATCATTTTTAGTATTATCAGTATTACGTTCTAATACTTCATTTCCTACAATATATTTAGTTTTTATATTCAGACCATAATTCTTTAGTTTTTTTGAATGGTAATTATCCGAGATTAAAGCCATATTTTAACACCTACCTATTGTTATTATTGTTATTGTTGTTATTGTTGTTATTATTATTGTTATTTGATGATGAACCTCCATAAGAAGATCCTCGATATGAAGAAGGAGTATAATGAGGAATTATTCGAAATTCTTTTCTATTAACATTAACGCCATCAATATTTTGAGAAATACAAGGTGCACTAATGGTCTTTTTGGCACTTGTTCCGACATTTAAAAGAATATAAGTCATTTTTCCTTGGATGTTTCCATTCTTATTATTTTTCAAAAAATCATATATTTCTTCTAATTGCTCCATGGTTAAACTATAATATTTGGTTAATTCTATGCATTTCTTTTGAATAATTAATTCATCATATGTTTCTGGTTCTCTATTCATTTTGGTACTCCTTTTCTAAATAATAAAATTCAATATTTTGAAATGGTAAATTTATTGCTTGAATATGATAGTAGGCATTATTCTTTTGTTTTAAGTAATGATAATCTCTTAAAGATGAAGTAGTAAAGAAAAGGTTATTAGGATTATCCTTAGATAACTCAGCTTTATATTCAGCAATTAAATTAGTTATATCATAAGCATAATAGTCTTTTTTATCTGATGGTCTATTTTCTAGGACACATTTATATACTTGGGTAGTTGCGACATGACACTGTTTAGTTCGAACTTCATCCCCATACGTTACTAAGTTACCTGATAATAACATGATATATAGGGAGTTATTATCAGGATAGATGCATTCTTCGTTTATTAAATGTTTTTTCATGTATATTGTTACTTTACTGTTTTTTGTGAGATAAATTATACTGCGAGATTTTTTTAGTATTTGGGATGATAATTGGTATTCATCGTTATCTACTTTTAAGGTGAAAACATCATCAGCATAAATATATTTAAGTTTTGGATCTTGTCTTATTAAGTTTGTTAGACTTGGATAATCGGGATTTTTATTTTCTGGGATGTATTTAGTTGAATCTACATTGCGCATAATGGTTACATAGTGGTAAACAAAATCATCGTTGTATTCATCCTTGGAATAAGCTCTATCTTCATACATTTTCTGCTGAAGAAGACATGTGTAGCTTTTATTGGTATTATAGGTGTTTTTTACGAAAGGACAGCCTGTTTTACATAAATATAAGTAACCACATTTACTACACTCATCATTGAATGGTAGTTTGTTGTGATTCATAAATATTTTGGTTTTGGCTGTTTGTAATATTTTTTCCACAGTATCTGTGTAAATATTGCCATAATAATAGTCTTTGTTCTTTTGGCCTCTGACACAGGAATATATGTCGCCATTTTTTTCTAGGAGAAAGAACTTTTCTCCACAGTTATCACAATTTGTACAGTAACCTGGACCAAATTCATCAAACCAAGCACCATTTACACCAATATCTAAATCAGTCCCATCAAATTCTTTATGCATTCTGTTATATAGTTCTAATTGTTCCTCTTCTGTAATATGGTGAAGAAGTCCATTGGAATTATAGTCAAAACCAATCATAAAATTAAAATCATTCATGTCTAGACAAGTATTTTTATGGAGATATTTAATATCTTTGATAATTTCATCTAAATGATCATAGTGTTCTTTAAAGATTGTTGCGGATACTTTCTTTTTATTGGGAATATCTTTTAATAAAGAAATATTTTGGAGTATTTTAGCTAGGGTCTTTTTATTTCCTTTAGTAATACGGTATTCATCATGTAGAGATAATGGTAAATCAAGACTTCCAGATATGGAAACGTTAAACTCTTTGATTGTGTCTATGTGTTTTTCAATATCATATAAATTTGTTTTGATGTGAGGATTTCCTACTTTGAAATTTCCTTTTGTTATGATATCTTTGTTTTCTTGATAGTACTTAGCAATATATGCAATAAGATCATGAAATGTATCCTTGTCTAGAGTTGTTACTTCTCCGCCATGGAGAGAAATGTTAAAAGGGATAACATTGGCTTCCTTAAACTTGGTAATAGCATACTCTAGAGTTTCTAGGGCTTGATGAGCAGTCTTTTCATCTTTGGTATTATCTTCTAAGTAGCAGTATTTACAGCCCATATTGCAAGCCATGGTTGGTACATATAATAAATGTATGTATTTTATATTTTGTTCCATATTTACTCCTAATTATAACTTATATCAATTCCAACTTTTTTATCCGAATGACAACTTGATATACTAAGATTGAAATTTTCTTTTACAAAAATTTCATTGTGATAATAATCGAAAGTTAGATTTTCAGTTAATCCACCGGTAAGGCTTACTTTAACTTCCCAGTCGTTGTAATTGATGTAGTTTACTTCATCTACTTTAATATAAACTGTTCCATAATCAGCAGATACTACTTCAGAAGGTAGATCATCTGGTGTTACATAGATAAATTTGCTTCTTTGTCCATAGCCAAAATAACGAATACTAGTTGGACTTTCTTTAAAGGCTCTAAAATTTACATAAGCTTTTTTTGGTATTGTTATAGAGTATAAACTACTGCATTTTCTAAATGCGGATGAGCCAATTTCTTTTAATTGGCTATTCTCAGTAAAAGTTACTGTACTTAATGAAGTATTGCCATAGAATGCATGACCTCCAATTCTAGTAACTTTATCTGGAATAGTAACTTCTTTTAGTGAAGTACATTCCTCAAAGGAATTTCCTCTTATTTCGGTAAGATTTTCAGATAATTTAATGGTTTCTAACGAACTGGCATTTTTAAAGACTTCGCCACCCATTGTAGTTAGAGTGTCTGGAAGAGTTATAGAAATTATAGAACGACAGTTATAAAAAGCTCCTCCACCTAAATATTCAAGATTGATTGGTATGTTTACTTCTTTTAGAAGGATATCATTTTTAAAAGCTTGGCCTCTTATTTCTGTTATAGTATCTGGAAGTGTTACTTTAGTTAGAAAAGGCATATTTGAGAATGTATTACCACGAAGACTGATAACAGGTTGGCCTTTGTACGAACTTGGTATTTCAGCAGTTTTAAAGTTAATTAAACCAAATGCATAAAATCTTACTCCATAGCCGTTATCCATTTTTTCGTATAGTATTCTTGGCTTGGAAAAAATTATTAAAGGTAAAATTGTTGCGGCAAGGACACCGGCTATGACAGTTTTTTTAATATTTACAGGTGTACTGTTTGCTTTTAAAGGCATAATGATATTAGATATTTTTTCATTAGGTCTAGATGATATTTCTTTCTTGATATATTCCATTAAAGTATACTTTTTAGTTTTTCTGAATAGAATAATAAGAATAATTGCTCCTATAATATAGGTTAAAATTGGAAAATGGAAAAATATCATAGAAATATAGATAAATAGTAACATACAAAAAATTATGTAAGAATTTTTCTTTCTTTTTAATACTTCATTTGGTAAAGAGTTTTTATCTATTTTGGCTTTTTCTAAGGCTTTTGTTATAAAGGTTTCTACTAGCTTAGCTCCATCTTCCGCAAACATTGGATCAAAATCAGTTGCTATAACGTAGTGTTGATTTTCTGGTAAGGTGTTTTGTGCAATAACAACTTTTTCCCCACAGTAGGCACAATACTTCATACTGGCAGATACTACATTTCCACATTTTGGACATTTATTTTGATCTGGCGTTGATTGTTCTGTTGGCTGAGTTGTTGAACTACTAGTTTTACTTTCAAAAATTTTCTTATTTGACAATTTAAGGGCACAGATTGGTACCAATATAAATATGCCAATAAATAAAGAAAGAAAATCAAAGATTGCTACTGTTGGAGAGATAAAAATATCAGTAAATACTAAGAATATAGCCCTAGCAGCAAACATTTTTATAAATGACTTTTTTACATTTTTTGGATCATCATTAATTATCTTAGCTATGGGATATAAAACAAATAATGACATGTGAATTGTTATGAATAATTCAAAAATAACTGCTGACCCAATAGACATGATGTAACGAGAATTAGGAAGAGATTTCATAACTAAGAGAAGCAACACTTCTATTGTACCTACAATTATAAAGACCCTTGTTATTATTTTCTTTTTATTATTTTCACTCATAAACTCAACCTTCTTTTTAATTATACTTCTACTATCATATTAACATATTTTCTATAGTTTTGGTAGAAAATAAAAGATATATCATTTAATTTGATATATCTTCTAGTTTGATTTGTTCTTTTAGGAATTTGCTTAGTGCTTTATTACCTTTGTCACTTAAATGTTTACCATCGGCCATAAAATAGTCAGGGTGCTTTTTTAATTCTTTAGTAAAATCTATAATTGTTAAATTTGAGTAGTTTTTCTTAGTTAAATTAGCAACTGTTGTGTTAGTGGCAACTATATATAATTCATTATCTTTACATAGCTCTACTAATTGTTCATAGTCGGTAGTTTTAATATTAGTGGTATTATCAAAGGCCAAAACTATTTTATGGGTTAATTTATTATTTTCAATGGATGCTTTTAGTTCTTTGTTTAAGGATTTATATGTATAATCTTTATTTATTATGAAGTTAGCACTAGCAAAGTCTTTTTCTAAGTAATCAAAAGAATTTAATAATAAGGTATTTCCATAAAAGCTTATCTTATTTTTTTGTTTTTGTTCATGTTCATTTATGATAGATTCTTTTTTTGCTTGGTATTCTTTTAGATACTCTTGATAGATGGCATCATAAATTACCTTTGTATAAACGACTCTTCCGCTTGGAGTTAAGTGAATACCATCGGCATAAAAGTATTCCGAATGTCCTTTAGAAATATTGGCCCAATCGATAACATGAAGATTTGGATAGTTTTCGGCTAGAGCAAATAAATTAGCATTAGCAGTTGGATTATTAGTAGTGTTTAACCAATATACTTGGCGGCCAGACGCAACAGCCATGATTTCATCTTTACAGTATTTTGAGCAATCTCCATTAGCGCCTAAATTTAAAACGATTGGATTTCCTAACATATTTTTAGCCGCTAAATCTTTTAATATAGGTGCTACTTTCCAAGCTGTACGAGAAACTTTAGCATCAAAATAACCATTTGGAAATTGACTTTGAAGATTGCTAATGGCTCCTAACATTACTGAGTCTCCTACACCTACTATAGGAACATTTGTCACTACATCATTTAAATTATTTTGACCATTTTCAAGATTTGCTAGTTGTTGAGCCCAATTTTCTTGTTCTTGTTTTAAAGTCTGAGCGTATTTTTCTTTAGATTCTTCAATCATCTTTTCATTTTCGGCTAGTTGTTCTTTTAGTCTATTCATTTCAGCGGTATGGTCTTTGGCAAGATAATATTTCCAAGCACCATAACAAGATATAGAGAAGAAAATTATTAAAAGTAGGTATTTAAGAAACTTTAATTTCTTGGGCTTTGTTAAAGCAAAGTGAAGAAGGTAAGAAATAAGAATAGTTAAAATAATTGTAAGTGGTAATTTTAAATTACTGGTAATAGTTAAGTATTGAAAGATAAATATTATAGGATACTGAACAAGATATACTTCATAGCTTATGTCTGATAGAGATTTTATGACTTTGTCTTTTACATTTAATTTTTCTTTCGAAGAAATTGTAGCGTAAGCGATAATACGACCAGTAATGATAGTTACTAAAATCATGCTTAAGGCAAAGTATGGTGACTTGGAATCTATAATTATAAATTGGATTAATAAGAGAAGGATATATATAGTTAAGACTATTGATTTATATGGTTTTTGCTTTATAGTAGGAATTAAACTTTTATAATACGTATGAATAAAGCCTAGAGTTAAACCAAACAATAGAGAAAAGACTCTTGTAAAAGTGTCATAGTAAGTAATCATCATACTTTGAGTGGTACTCATTATGTAAAAATAGATTGTTGCTGTTATGGTAAGTATGGCAGTGATGATGCAAGGAACTATTTTTTTAGTTTTATCGCCTAATTTGCGTAATGGTATAAAAATTAATGGAAAAACTAAGTCAAATTGAATAAGAATCGCTATATACCATAGATGCATAAATGGTGAATTAATATGTCTGGCAAAATAATCTAGGTTAGCATTTAGTTGCCAGAAGTTGTTATAGCCTAGTAAGACTGAAGTTGTTTCAGGTTTTAGATTGAACCAAGTTATATTAGGAAATAGTGATATTACGGCAATAGATGCAAAGGTTACTATTACTAGAGGAAGATATAGTTTGGTAAGACGCTTTAAATAGTAATCTTTTAGGGAAAGTTTTTCTTTCTTAAAGGCCGATATACAGGATAAATAACTAGTAAGTACAAAAAAAGTACAGACAGCTAAATAGCCTCCTCTTAAGATATTCAAATGATATAATAGTATAGCAATACAAGATAATAATCTTAATAAATCTATGTTATTATAGTATTTTTCTTTGTTTAGTCGTTTTTTTATCTTTTTCATAGGCCCCTCCTAATACATTATACTATTAAATTATAGTACTTATAAAGAGAAAAAATAAAAAGAAAAGTTGTTACTTCTCTTAATTGTTTGAAAAAGTTTTTATCTTCTGCGTTGAAGTTTCCTGATTAGGTATTATTTTTGTAGAAGATATAGTGTAATTTGCCTCAGGAGTATTTGTTGAATCAGTACTTCCATCTATTAATTTATCAATAAATTTATCAAAGTTTTTCTTATAAATATTTACACCTTTTCTAATAGAATCGCTTACTTCTTCTTCCGTCATTCCTAGAAAGTTAGCAATAGCTTCTTTAGTAAAGCATTTTTCATCAACATAGCCTATTCTTAAGCCCATTATGATAGCTGTTTTTGGGTCGGTTTCTTTCATCATATCAATAAAGGCTGGCATTCTTAATAAGCAAAGCATTCTTTCACAATCTTCTTTTTCGATTACGGAAACTTGTTCAATTTTTGGTTTTTCTTGAATCCTATCCACAGAGTCTGTGGATTTTTCTAGATTTGGTTCAGAATATTTTTCTTTTGTGACAGGTATTGTAGTGTTTTCCACTTTCTTTGGCATTGTTTCAGATATATTTAGAGATTTTTCCACATTTTCAGTGGAATCCTTTGGCTTTTTATTTGGACTTTCCACAGGAATTAGTGGATTATCATCTTTTTCAGTTCCTTCGATAGGAATATTTTCCACTTTCGTTGTGGATTCTTTTAATTTATTTGTTCTTCCCTTTTGTGAATTTGGACCACTTTTTTCTAGCCATCTTCGTAGTTTAGGAAGAATAGAACTATATAATTGAGTTCTTTCTTTTTCTTGTAAGTTAGTATTATTGTATTCTTCTAGGCTTTCGCCATATCTAGAAACTAGAATTTGGGTTTCTTCCTCGCTTAGATGTGATACTAATTTTTTTATAGTTTCTGTAGTCGAATCTATTATGCTTGCTGACATTTCTCTGATTCTTTCGAGAGTGCCATCTCTAAGAAGTAGTTTGTATCTGTTATGGCTGTCGTTTGTATGTGTTGCATACAATTTTCTGAAAATGTCTATAGATTTTTTGGCTTCAGTGGGATGATCCATATATACAGCAAAGTCTTTAATATACCTAGAATTTCTAAGTCTTTTAATGGCTCTTGCCTCTATTTGTCTAACTCTTTTTATAATATGTGTTGTATGACGAGGCTAGATTATATTAGTAATATTAACAATTTTATTATCTTCATAATCAATTCTAAATATATCGGGATTTGTTAAAGGTCTATCTATTATTTCTTGGCCATTAAAAGATAGTTTGAAGTTACGACCATCAAAGTCAAAGGTACAATTGTTTTGTAAATAGGACATTAAGATTATCCCATGAATTACTAAAACTGTCTTTTTATTTGATGAGGATAATATTTCGGTGATGAATTCTGTAAATCTTTGGTCTACTTCATTTAGCGATTCACCTGGTTGATACTTTAAGTCCTTATTTTTAAAAGAGTTTACTGTGAAATCTTGTGGCAAATCTTTAATTTTTTCAATGCCTAAGTTTCTTTCATTGATTCGAGGATCAAGCCTTATTTTAAGATTATTTTGTTCAGATATGTACTTAGCTGTTCCAATAGCTCTAAAAGAATCACTGGCATATATAGAATCAATATTTTTTAATTCTTCAAGTCCAGCTAGTTGTTTGGATCTTTCTTCCCCCTCAATTGATAAAATCATATTTCTGTTATAATCAGTCCAAGAGACATTAGAATAATCCTTATAATTTTCTATTTCAATAAATGGGGCTGAATGTCTGATTAAATATATTGTTTGCATTTACTTTTCTCCTTTACTTAGTTTTATTTCATGTAATTTTGAAGTTATTTCTTCGATGAGTTTGGTTGATACATTTCTATCATTTTGACCCTTATGAGAGAAAAAATTATTCCATTCATCTAAGACTAAATCTATATTGTTAGAGGTTACTTTATCTTTTAAGATTCTGTAGGCGGTTTTTTCATAATTCATCAAAGAAACAACAGCTAAAGTTTTGTAATAGGATTTTTCTGGAATGTTTGATATTTCATAAAAATGAAGGGCTAAAGCATCATTAATTTTTCTGGGATTTTTAACTATTATTTTATTAGCTCGATATATTGTGGTTGCTCCTTCTAGTTTTACACATTCAGCATCTTTAGGAACTTCTACATCATAGATTGTATCTCCTCTATGTAGCCATCTTATAATAGAGTCTTCTTCAGCATAGTTGAATCCTCCAAAATCTTTGCCATTTTCAGCAGTTGGATTCCAATTATTACTAATATTTACTTCATTCAATTTATATTCGAAGTTACTATTAGCTCCGGATGTTGTTCCATACATTACTTTTACATATTTACTCATATTGTTCACCATCCAATTTGAGTATACCATATTTTATTTACTTTAGGCGAATTTTGATGAATTATAGTGTTATAATTGTTTCTTTGTATTATTTTGGTATTATTATTAATAATTTCCAATAAAGACATTGACTATTTTGGAAACTCTGTTGTGATATAAATACTTTTACTTTATACTATGATATAAGTTTAGGAGGAAAAATAATATGATTAAAAAACTTAGTAAATTACTGCTTGCTTTTGTAGTCGGTATATCTTTAGTTTATACTAATGTATTTGCCGATAACAAGAATGACGTAACATTAAACTTTGCTGGAGGAGTTATTCACGATGGTTATGTTGAATATACCAATGTTGGGAAAATTCAATTATTTAAAGGTGAAGATTTAGTTGCTGATATTTCAAATAATATGGTAATCGATTTAAATGAAGCTGAGTATAAATTTGTGATTGAAGAAATTGAAGATTCGAGTATTGCTAGCACTAACAAGTCTATAAAACTAAAAATTAATAAATGGTATTATCCTATTACAGCAATAAATGAAACTAAATCTACATTCAAATTAGATTCAAGCAAATTTAATGGTACATTAGATATTGAATTTGAAAAAAGCAATATTGCTTATAACACAACAGTTAAAAATATTTATAATGATATATCATCAAATGGTGTAATTGATTTGACTAATGGTCAAGAATACATAATAGATTTTTCGAAAACTGATCAATTAACAGAAGGATTAAAATCATTTGCAGATTTAGATGAGACACTATATTATAAAAAAGATAATAATGGTTTATTAAAAACAGACAATGAAAGCGAAGCTGTTATAAAGATAGTTGGAAATAAAGCGGAAAATAAAGCAATATTAACTGCAGTAAATGTTGGAAATAAAGAAAGCGATGATTTCAAAGGATTTCATACGCAATATACAGGTGCAGCTTTAGATTTTGATGACCTTGAAGGTGGCATTGTACTTGAAACAAGATATGATTATTATACTAGGTGTACTTATGAATTTACATTCCAATATGTAAAAGAAGAAGTTAGTTCTAAAGAATATAAGTTTACTGAAGGAGCAAATCAAATATATACTATTGATGAATCAAAAAATGCAATATTTAGAATAGATGCTGACTTTAGTTTATTTGATGGCAAAATATATATTGATGGAATATTAGTTGATGCTAAAAATTATAAAGCAGAATCTGGTAGTACAGTTATTACTTTAAATAAAGAATATGTTGATACACTATCAATCGGTGAACATACAATTAAGGTTGAATTTAGTGATAGTGGCTTTGCAGCTACTAAATTTGAAGTTAAAGCAAAACAAGTAAATACAGAAAAGTCATCAGGTGCAAATGTAGAAAATCCTGAAACTAGCGATAATGTTATGACGTATTTAGCAACAGGTATTTTATCTATAGTTGTACTTGCAGGAGTTTCAGTAATTGTTTATAGAAAAAAACAAACAAATTAGATTTATCAATAAACAGTAATGATAGAGGTTATTACTGTTTTATTTTGGTACATAGAAAAAAATCAATCATTTTAGAGGATTGATTTTTATTTGTTTAATTTTTTTTTGACCTTTCCAAGTCTCAAATTTAGATTTTAATGATTTTAATTGACTGGTTCCAATTATGATTTTGTCATTATCTTCTACTTTGTCTTCTATACCGATAGGATTACATCCATCGCTACCTAAATTATCAAGTTCATCAATAGAGAAAACACTGCCGCAGTTTTGACATTGGATTTTATCACCCACTTGAACAAAATAAGCATATGGTGAGCCTCCACAACTTTGGCAAGTATTAATAACGACTTTAGTATTTTCTTGGGAGTCTTTTACAGCTAGAAGACCAATAGTAACATTTTCGTAATTATAACTTATGTAAGTGGCATCATTAGTAATATCTTTTTTATTAATTACTATATTATCGTTTTCATTTACATTTGCTTTTACTACTTCACCAGTTATTTCTCTTAAATTAGCTGGTTTAGATGGATCAGTTTTAGTGGAAGAATTTGCACAGCCGGATAGTATAAATAGACATATGACAGTAAGGGCTAGAATTTGTATTTTTTCAAATTAACCCTCCTTTATATCTGTAACCTTGTAGTCAAGATTAGATATTTTCTCTTTAATTTCTTCATCATTTACTCTATCTGTGTAAGTTATAATAGCACATTTATTTTCTAAGTCTACTTTGACTTTAGTTATATTGTTTATAGATAATAAAGTTGTTTCTACTTTCTTAGCACAGTGATTGCACATCATTCCTTCAATATAAATTGTTTTCTTATTTTTATTAAATAGCATAATTATTTCTCCTTCCAAAACTTTAGTCTTAATGCATTTAAGATAACTGTTAAGCTAGATAAGGTCATTGCTAGAGCTGCTATCATAGGATTCATAGTAATATTTAATCCTTTAAGTAAGCCTATAGCGATAGGAATCATACACAGGTTATAAAAGAAAGCCCAGAATAAATTTTGTTTGATATTTCTTAGAGTTTTTTTACTGATATCTATTAAGTCGTAGATGCCAGCTAAATTATCACTAATTAGGATTACATCGGCAGAAGAAGAAGCAATATCAGTAGCAGAGTTTAGACTTATACCAATATCAGCAGCAGCTAGGCTTGGCGCGTCGTTTATTCCATCACCTATCATCATAACACTTTTTTCCTCTTTTAATTTTTTTATGACATCTGACTTTTCTTTTGGTAAAACATTAGCAATTACTTTCTTAATACCAATTTGTTTAGCAATTATGTTGGCTGTTATTTCATTGTCGCCAGTTAACATTATTACTTCTTTATGCATCTTATATAGTTTAGATATAACTTGTTTGGCATTGTCCCTTACAATATCTTTTACACCAATTAGGGCTAGAATATTTTTTTCATCAGTTAAGTAAACTATACTACAACCATTGCTTGAAAGATTTTTTTCTTCCTCTTCGTAGTTGTCTTTTATATTTAGCGGAGTTAGTATTTTTTTACTACCAGCATAGTAGTTTTTATTATTCATTACTCCAGAAATACCTATACCTTCTATATTTTTAAATTTAGTGGTTTCTAGGATTTCTATGTTTTTTTCAGTTGTATAATCTTTAAAAGCAATACTTATAGGATGAGAAGAATTATTTTCAAGAGAAGCAATTAGTTGCATTAAGTCTTTATCGTTTAAGTTACTATAATTATTTATTTTGGATACTTTTAATTTTCCATATGTTAGAGTTCCTGTTTTATCAAAAACAATTGTATCTACTTTATTGGCATTTTCTAGGGTTTCACTTTTCTTAACTAGTATACCATTCTTGGCACAGATTCCTTCACCAACAACAATGGCGAGTGGTGTTGCTAGACCTAAGGCACAAGGGCAAGCTACAACTAAAACTGTTACAAAAGATATGATTGCTTCATTTACTTTATAACCTAATAAAAGATAGAAAACAAAAGTGATAATGGCTGCTAATATTATAATTGGGACGAATACAGAACTTACTTTATCGGCAACTCTAGCAATTGGTGCTTTTGTATTAGTAGCATCGACTACAAGGCGAACTATTTCTGAAATCGTAGAATCTTTACCAATTTTATCAGCTTTGTACTCTACTGTTCCATCTATATTAATTGAACCAGCCACAACTTTATCGTTTTCTTGTTTTTTACTAGGAAGTGATTCACCTGTAATAAATGATTCATCAACATGAGTTTCGCCTTTTATAATATAACCATCTACAGCAAATTTCATGCCTGGTTTTACGAGTAGAATATCTCCTTTTTTGACACTATCTATAGTAACTTCTTTGAAAGTATTATTACTTTTTATTAAAGCTGTCTTAGGAGTTATTGAAACTAGTCCTTTGATGGCATCTTTTGTTCTTTCTTTACTAATATTATCGATATATCTTCCTAGTTTTATTAAATATAGAATAATAGAAGCACTTTCAAAATATAGATTTTCTACTAAAGAGGCATTTCCAAGGACTATTAAAATTAAATTATAAGTACTATATAAAAAACTTGATATTACGCCTAATGAGACAAGAGTATCCATATTAGGAGACTTATATTTAAGATTTTTTAGACCATTTAACAATAGATCTTTACCAAAATAGATAAAATATAGAGTAAAAATAAATAAACAAAAGGCATAATTTACTGGGTATTTACTCATATCTAGGAAAGGAATTACAGGAAGATTTAGCATATGTGACATTGAAATATATAGTAAAATAAGGGCTAGAATACCATTAATTATGAGAGATTTTTTCTCTTTTTTAGGTGTGTTTTCCTGGAAAATGTCATATTCTCCAAGAGATTTAAAGCCAGCTTCGTTTACAAATCTTTCCAAATCAGAGATAGTTAAATCTTCACTATAAGTAATTGAGGCAGTCGCCATGACTAGATTAACAAGGGCATCATCGATACCCTTTTGCTTTTTCAAATATTTTTCTAGTGATGAAGAACAGGCACTACAAGTCATTCCATCTATTTTTAGTATTATATTTTTCATTACTTTTTCACCTCAAAATATTTTATATTATCAATTAGTCTTATTTCATTTTGAATCATATTCATTCAACAATTAAGTGAAAAGATTCCTTCTTCGGTAGGAGTAAACTCTATTATGTTTTCTTCTTCTTTTAGCTTTTGCTTTATATTGTATTCTTTGATAATTATTTCTTCATTACAACCAGTTAAATACTTTTTAGGAGCATTTATTATTAGTTTGGTCTTAATACCTTTTTGGATAATTATGTTATCGTAGGAACTGTAAGATAAATTTATTTTTACAATTTGATAATCATTGTCTATTATGGATGGAGTATAACCTTTATAATCATTAAAACTATTAATATTAAAGCCTAGCGTACTTATTCCTCGTGTTAACATTGTAAAGGATAAGATTAATATTAGGACCGAGGCTATTTTGTTTATAAGAATTTTTCTTTTTCCTTTGAAGAGGTTTATAAAGATACCTACAAATAACATTAAAGGAACTGTTCCTACACTAAATAAAAACATGGATAAAGCGCCTTTATAAAAAGAGGCTGTTGAAATAGCGTATACTTCCATAGCTTGTAATGGCCCACATGGCATAAGACCACTAAGTAGACCTATTGAAGGGAGTTTTATAGTTATGTTTTGTGGTAAGCTTTAACAATTAAACTCCCTTAATACTTTTTTGTTTTATACCATTTTCTACAGCATTGTTTATATTCTTTTCTCTAATTTTTGATTGTTAATTCATCTATATTTATTTTCTACTCTCATTAAGTTTGCTCCATTCATGCATCATATAAATCACATTTTCATCTTCTTTATAAAAATTATATATTGGAGTAAAGCCTTCCTTGATATGCAACTTTAAAGAAGGAATATTTTTCTCATCTATGGCAGCATATATTGTATAATCATTAAATTTTGTTTTTATATAATTATATATATTTGAAGCAACTCCTTCTTTTAGATGATTTTTAGAGGTTACCATTTCCCACATATAAATAGTTTTTTTCGGCATATTTTCTATATAATTAGGATATTTTTCAATTTCACAAAAATCTTTTTCAAAATATAATACTGCATAACCGCATACATCATTACCTTTTTTACATACCACTTTTAGCATATTGTTATCTTTTATTGATCTTAAATTACAGTTATTGCCTATGTATCCTGAGTTATTTTCAAGCCAAATTTTTCTTATTTCTTCTAAACATTGATTTTCTACGATATACACAATATTATTTCCTCCTTGATACAGTCTATTATATCATAGTGAAATTTATTTTGAATAGTTTTATAAAATGTAAAAGCAACTTCGCTATTCTGATCATAATCAATAGAACATTATTTCACTTATTCTAATTAATTTAATTTGCTCTAGTAATCTATTAAAATATTCTTGGTTATATTTTCTTATTTTCATAAATCTATCATCATTTAGATTAAAGCCTTGAATCATATAATCTGTGATTATTTTAAAAGGTGTCAACACATTATTTTATGGTGACACCCTCTTTACTATATATGTTTAATATTAACGACAAGATATAAAATTAAATTTATTTATCTTACTTTCCACAGCATTGTTTGTATTTCTTTCCGCTGTCACATGGCCTTTTGTATTGAGGATTTTGGCAGCTTTTGGGAGCACTTGGCTCATTAATTCGGCACTTGGTTGCACCTGGGAGCACTCCATAGCACTCGGCAAACCTAGTAGAACTTATCTAATAACTTATCTAAAAAAATAGAAATTTTAATTTTTTACAATTTTTAAATAATCTTAATTTTTATTTAGAAGTTCTCTTTCTTGATCAATTACTTTTTTATCATATCTGATAAATAATGGATTAATTTCTTCTGATAATTCAATCTTTTCTAATTTTTGATAATTCCAGCTGCTAATATTGCTATTTAAATATTCTTCTACCTTTTTTGTTGTTTCTACAAAGTATGGTTTAAGTAAATTATTTATATTAAATATAATATTACAACAATTATATAAAATATCTTCACATTTGATTACATCTTCTTTAGCTAATTTCCATGGTTCATTTTCATCAAAATACTTATTTGAATAGTTTATAAAATCAAATATTTTTGATAAACCTTCTTTTGTATCTCCATTATCAATATCATTACCAATATTAATATATAAATCTTTTAACTTAGCTTCAATTGTTGAATCAATATTACTACTGCTTAAATTACCATAAAATGATTTATTAATAAATTGCAATGTTCTATTAACAAAGTTACCCCATTTACCAAGTAACTCTCCATTAATAGAATTGATAAAACCTTCATAAGTGAAATTGAAATCTCTTGTTTCAGGATTATTAATACTAAAATAATATCTAATAGCATCTACTGGATAATTATCTAATAAATGTCTTAATGTAATATAGTTACCTTTACTCTTGGATAATTTTTCTCCTTCAATAGTTATATATTCATCTGACACTATTTTATCAGGCAATCTATAATTATCATTGGTTGCTAGTAATAATGATGGAAATATAACTGTATGAAATGGAATATTATCTTTTGCATGAACTAAATATATTTTGCTATCATTCCCTTTCCAAAAGTCTTCCCAATTTAATTTATTTTCTTCAGCATATTTTTTACTAGCAGTTACATATCCCCATACATTTTCAAACCAACCATATAGCTTTTTATCTTTAAATCCATCTATTGGAATATCAATACCATAGTTTAAAGTACGAGATGCACATCTATCAGGTATTCCTTCTTTAAGATATCTTTCAGTGAAATTAACAGCATTTTCTCTCCAATCATTTCTTTTAGAATCTAATAATTCTTTTATATTGTCTTGAAAGATTGAAAGTTTAAAATATAAATTTCTATTTTTCTTATATGATGCCTTATTACCACATATAGCACATTTAGTTTCCTTTACTTCATCGATTGTAAGTAAACTTCCACATTTTTCACATTCATCACCTTTTATTTCAGATCCACATTTAGGACAAATACCAATAATGTAACGATCTGCTAAAAATAATTTGCAGTGATCACAATATAATTGTTCTTCCTCATTTTCTTCTAAATAACCATTGTTGTAGTATTTAACAAATTGTTCCTGAACAAACTCTTTATGATAAGGATCATCTGTTCTATTGTATAAGTCAAAACTTATACCAAAGTCTTTAAAATCTTTAGAAAATGAAACATGGCAATCATCTACTATTTCTTTTGGACTTTTATTTTCTTGCAATGCTTTTACTTCAGTCGGTGTACCATGACAATCAGTACCAGATACTAATATAACTTTATCTCCTTTAAGTCTATGGTATCTAGATATAACATCTCCTGGTAAACTACTTGCTGCATGACCTATATGGAGTTCTCCATTTGCAAAAGGCCAACTAATTCCAATTATAATATTCATATTATCTCCCTCTTTCTTTAAACAAAAAACCTCTTAGAAACACTAAGTCTCTAAGAGGTGAATATATTCACGTTACCACTCTTATTTATTAATACATTACTGTATTAAACTCACTAACCTACTTATGTCTTTTGCATAGTTATAGGTATCTGCTATAACGGGCATTCCCGTAATGACCTACTAAGAGTCTTTCAGTCATTCGCCTTGAGGGCCATGTTCAAAAAATACTTACATCCTCTTTTTCACCTAACAGAGTTCTCTAAAATGCTTTATATTTTTTTACTCTTCCTCGCAATGGCTTTGTGAATGAGTAAATTATAGCACTTTTCTTGTAATTTGGCAAATTTCACAAAAAGCTTATCTAATTTTATAAGCATTTTAACCTTATTTTATAAGGGATTGAAGCACTTTCAATACTTTGAAATACTTATCTAAAACTTATCTAAAATTTTTAAGTTGTAATTTTTTACAATTTTTGAGTATTGTACAAAAATGGCGTAATCCCTTATATTACTTAGGTTTACGCCGATTTTAATCATTATTTACCACAACATTGCTTATATTTTTTTCCTGAGCCACAAGGGCAAGGATCATTACGACCTACTTTTTTAGACTTCTTAGGAGTACGTTTTGCTGTATCATCACTTTCGTTAGTAATTTGTTTTTTAGAAACAGCCTTTCTTTCAACATTATGTCTAATTTCTGCTTTTAATAGGAAGATACTAATATCTTTATCAATTTTTTGTAACATTGAATCAAATAGTTCAAAACCTTCCATTGTATAAGCTCTTAGTGGGTCTTCTTGGGCATATCCTCTTAAATGAATACCTTCTCTTAAATGAGACATAGTATTGATATGCTCCATCCAATAATTATCAACAACTTGTAGAGTAATTACTTTTTCAAATTCTTCAGATATTTCTTGTGGAATATCTTCTATTTTCGCTTCGTACTCTGCGATTACTTGTTTAGCTATTTTATCGATAACTTCTTCTGGAGTTATTCCTTCTATATCTTTCTTTTTGATATCTTTTCTTAATAAGTTCTCGTTAGCAAAGTCAACTATTTCAGTTAAATCAGCATCTGTTAACATACCTTCTGGAGCGATATGAGAATTAACTAAGTCCTCTACGTGATGTCTAAACGAACTTAAGACCATTTCATGAATTGAATCACTATCTAAGATAGTATTTCTTTTTTCATAAATAATTTCTCTTTGATTATTCATAACATCATCATATTGAAGTAATTGTTTACGAATATCGAAGTTGTTACCTTCAACTCTCTTTTGGGCTGTTCCAATGGATTTAGTGAAGGTCTTACTTTGAATTGCTTGATCTCCTAATCCCATACTCTTCATCATTTCACCGATTCTATCAGAACCAAAACGAACCATTAGATCATCTTTCATAGAAACGAAGAATTGAGTATAACCAGGATCTCCTTGACGTCCAGAACGTCCTCTTAACTGGTTATCAATACGGCGCGATTCGTGACGTTCAGTTCCTACGACACATAAACCACCTAGGTTTCTTATTTCATCAGATAATTTAATATCTGTACCACGACCAGCCATATTGGTGGCAATCGTTACTGATTTATTTAAACCAATTTTAGAAATTATTTCCGCTTCACGAGCATGGTTTTTAGCATTTAATACTTCATGTGGTATTTTTGCTTGTTTTAACAAATTACTAATTAACTCACTTGTTTCAATAGCAATAGTACCAATTAATACTGGTTGACCTTTTTCGTAACGTTCTTTTACAAAGCTAATGATAGCTTTATATTTAGCTTCTTTTGTAGCATAAACTAAGTCTGGTGCATCAATACGAATTACTGGTTTATTAGTTGGTATTTCAATAACATACATGTTATAAATATTTCTAAATTCTTCTTCTTCAGTTTTAGCAGTACCAGTCATACCAGATAATTTCTTATACATTCTGAATAAGTTTTGGAATGTGATTGTCGCTAAAGTTTTCGTTTCTTGATTAATTGTTACGCCTTCTTTAGCTTCAATTGCTTGATGAAGTCCATCTGAATAAGCTCTACCTTTCATTAAACGTCCGGTGAATTGGTCTACAATTACTACTTCGTTATCTTGTACAACATAATCTACATCTCTTTTCATAGAATAGTTGGCACGTAATGCTTGGTTTATATAATGTAGTAATCCGGCATTTTCTATTTCATAAAGATTTGATATATTGAATGTCTTTTCTGCTTTTTCAGATCCTGAATCTGTTAAATTAACACTTTTTGTCTTTTCATCATAGATGTAATCTTTTTCTTCTTTTAAACTTTTAGCAAAACGATCAGCATCAATATATAAATTGGCACTTCTCATTTCACCACCAGATATGATTAATGGTGTTCTAGCTTCATCGATTAAAACAGAGTCAACCTCATCGATAATAGCAAAGCTTAGCTTTCTTTGTACTCTATCTTCTTTATGAACAACCATATTGTCTCTTAAATAATCGAAACCAATTTCATTATTTGTAGAATATAAGATGTCACAATTGTAGGCTTCCTGTTTTTCTTTTGGTGTTAAGTCTCTGGTATTTACACCAACTGTTAATCCTAAGAACTCATGGATTTTTCCCATCCAAGCAGCATCACGAGTAGCTAGATACTCATTAACTGTTATGATGTGAACACCCTCGCCTGTTAAAGCATTTAAATACGCTGGTAAAACACTGGTTAAAGTTTTTCCTTCACCGGTTTTCATTTCGGCTATATTACCAAAGTGTATAGCAAGGCCACCAAGAATTTGAACGTAGAAATGTTTTTCTCCAATTACACGGAAAGCAGCTTCACGTGCAGTCGCAAAAGCCTCTACCAAAATATCATCAAGAGTTTCACCATCTCTTAATCTGTTTTTAAATTCTTCAGTTTTATTTTGTAATTCTGTATCAGTTAGTTTTGAATACTCTTCATCCAAAGCCATTACTTTGTCTGCTAATACAGTAAATCTTTTCATTTCTTTGTATTCGTGATCGAATAATTTCCTTAATAGGTTCATTCTATCAACTCCTTCAAGTTATTATTTTATCAAAAAAAAAGGAAGAATGAAAGTAATATGCTTATTTTCCCTTCATTTTCTTCCATTTTGTAAGTATTTATTCAGATTCAATTACACCGTAATTGCCATCTTTTCTTTTATATACGACAGCACTTTTTCCACTTTCACTATCTTTATACATATAGAATTCATGTCCAAGTAGTTCCATTTGAAGAATTGCTTCTTCTTCATTCATTGGTTTTACTTCAACAGTCTTTCTTTTTACAATCTTCTTTTCTTCTTTTTCTATTTCTTGTTCTATTTCATTAATATCAAAATCAAAGCTAGTTTTAACTTGTTTTGACATCATTCTTGTTTTATTCTTTCTAATTTGTCTTTCTAAGGTATCTAGAGCTTTATCAACAGCTGCATAAAAGTCATCTTTTGTTTCCTCTGCTCTTACAATATAAGTTTTTAACGGAATAGTGATTTCTACTCGTTGCTCATGATTCTTTACTTTTACTATAACATTGGCACGAATTTCATCGCTATTCTTTAGATACTTTTCTAGTTTTCCTAACTTTTCCTCGATATAGTCATGCATAGAATCTGTTATTTTTAGTTTGTCTCCACGTATAATAATTTCCATATTCTTTCCTCCTTATACTTAAATTATAACACAACAGGGTTAAAAAAACTACTACTTTTCAGTAGTAGCTTCTTTTACTAGCTTAACGTTTATTGCTTGATAACCCTTACTGGTTTCAACTAATTTAAACTCTACTAGTTGGCCTTCAGATAATGTTTTGTAACCTTCAATTTCGATTGCTGAATAATGTACAAAAATATCTTCATTTTCTTTGAATTCAATAAAGCCATAACCCTTCTCATTATTGAACCACTTTACGCGACCAATCATCATACCTCTAGCACCTCACTTTTCTACCATTGTCTTGTGGTGTTTTAATTCTAGCAAATCTTAAGGCTTTTTTAACATTTTATCCGTAACTTGTATGTCTGAGGCCGCGAATTGTAAGATCTTCTACTTTTTTCGACAAAATTCGATTTTTTTATGTTAGGTAATGCAACCGAAAGATAAAATATATATAATATATATTTTAGTACTATAATGTTAATCGTGAGGTGACTTAATGAAAAGTGCATTTCTAAATTCATCTATAAGATTTATTAAGAGCTATAAAGATGTAGATGATAAAGATGTTGAAAAGCTAAGATATGGATTAGAGGGAATTTACTTAACACTTCAAAAAATGATTGTTATAGTTATTGTCTCCTTGATTCTGGGAATATTAAAAGAAGTATTAATCACACTCATCCTTTTTAATATCATACGCTTTACTGGTTTTGGCTTTCATGCTGAAAAAAGTATTCAATGCCTTTTCATTTCATTATTTCAGTTTGTTTTAGTACCATACTTTTTAATTAACATAGCAATATCTAAGCCAATGGCTTTGGTTATTTGTGGAATTTGTATAATTAGTTATATATTATTTGCTCCAGCTGATACAGTTAAACGTCCTCTTCCTAATAAAAAAAAGAGAACAATCAGAAAAATATCTACAACAATTATTGGCATTGTTTATACAATTTTAGTAGTAGTTTTATTTGATAGTTTTATTGCACCTTTACTATTAAGCGCATTAATAGTAGAAGCAATTGTTATAAATCCTTTACTTTATATGGCATTTGGACAGCCATATAATAATTATAAAACTTTCATTAAGGCTTAAAATATTATATATTTTGGCATAGATTAGGAAAAGGAGGACAAATATTTTGAAAAAGATTGCTGGATTATTAGCTGCTATCGCTATGATGGCAACTGGAGCTGCTACTTTAGGATGTGTTTGGGTTCTTGTTGATGAACCAAAAGCATTCAATGACTTATGTGATTAATCTTCAAAAAAAAGATGTTTACTTCTTAACATCTTTTTTTGTGATTGTAAGTTGTTGAATGTAATATCTATCAATTACTTCTTGTTTACCAGATAGCCATGGATTTTCTTTTATAAGTTTGGAAGCAAAATATAATCCATTACCATGTCCTTTTCCTTTTGATGATACACCTTTCTTGTTTCTATCATCAAAGTTTTTAGCTTTCTTAAATGTATTAGAAAATACAAAGGTAACATGATCTTTTATTTCATAAACTTCTACCAATACCTTTTTCTTTCTAGTTTCTCTAGCTGCCTCTATGGCATTATCAAAATATATACCTATTAATCTACATAATGTCTTAATATCTTTTTCTGGTAACTTTTCTAAAATGGAGTGAGTCTCTAGACTGATATCAACTTCTAAATCAATTTTATTCTTTTGAGCAATAGCTGACTTATAATACATCAAACCTTTTATACCACCTTTTGGTAACATTTTTAATTGATGGACAACAGCACCTTCTATATTGATACTATCTTCTAGAATTTCATCTATCTTGTCTTTTACTTTCTTCTCAGTAGTAAGACATCTTAATACCGCTAATTGATTTTTATACTCATGTCTATTCAATTGTTCTTTTTCAATCCAATCTTCAAAGTTTTGAACATAAGTAAACAAGTTTTCATATTCGACGTTTAATTTATCATAATTATTTCTATTACGAATAAATATGTATGTTAGGACAAAATATATTATCATTACAATTCCATTTGTTAGGTAATTATTTAGTTCATTTATTTTTGATATATTTTGAACTATGGTACTTAATCCAACAATTAGTAGTATTATAAATAAAATATTGGACACAGATTTCTTCTTTGAGATACTATCATAAAATGATTGAAATTGTTTGCAAACAAATTTTATTCTTATTATTATCAAACTAAATATGGCAACTAAGATATTTCCAGTCAAACCTAAATACCATTCTCTTCTTATTTCCTCAAATGTATACATGTTTCTTAAAATTATACTGCTTATAGCATCACAAAATATTATAAGTGCCATCAACATTCCACAGGCAATTAGTGATTCTTCTATTTTTATATTAAATATTTCTTTATATACAATTACTTGAAGGGCAAAAATTGCTACTGTGCTCATACTTGTATATTGAATCTTATATAGTGCTACAGTTAAAATGTATATTGTTAATATTCCGATTATACTTTTAATATTATATATTTTTACATCTGACTTGATTATTTTTCTTGCGATAAAGAAACTATATATTGGCATAATTGTTGATACAATCATTTTAGCACAAACCTCTGACATGTCTCTCTAACTCCTTTCTTTTTTCTCTTGGAACAGCGTTTAATGTTTCGCCACATTTGAATTTTATTATATTTTCTTTATAGTTATAAAACTCTATTTGTTCTACATTTACATAGATACTTCTACTACATTTTAAAAATCTTTTATCTAATTCTTTAGCAATATCACCTAAACTTCTTTGGATGTAGAAATCTCCATGAATAGTTCTAATAATACATCGCTTTGACTCCTGTTCTTTTTCGATATATAAGATATCTTTGAAATCAACATTATATGAGACATTATGATAGTTATATTTTATACTTTTGAACTTTTTATCATAATGTTTCATACATATTTGAAAAGCTTCTTGGAGTCGTATTTCGAAATCATCCAATTTATTGATAAAATCTACTAACATTAATCTCTTACTTAAAGCTTCATATTTATATTCTGAATAGGCAGTGATAATTATAATCATCGATACCCAATCATCAAACTCTTCTCTTATTCTTCTAGCTGCATCAATACCAGAACCAGCCGATGTTCTTATATCTAGTAGATGTATTTTGAATTCTGTGTTTGTCGTAACAAATTTTTCCCAATCTTTGGTATAGCCTTTGAATCTATGAATTTTATATTCGGCATCATTACGCATCATGAATTTATCTATTACATTTATATATTTCGACGCTAAAATATCTTCGTCTTCACATATTACAAAATTAATCATAATTACTCCTTTTTCCATATTTTTCCAGTTTCATATGGTAATTAAAAAGAGTACTATTACTTAGTACTCTTTTTATTTGTTTTATTTTTTGCTTTACTTGTTAATCCTAACTTTGATTCGATTTTTTTTGTTAATTGTGGACTTTTATCAGAAATTATTGTTGTATGGAATACAAACCATAACACAAGTATTAGTATTACTATATATATTATTTTACCTAAGATTGGGTCTTTTAATGTATATAGAATTGACGCTGCGGCAAATAGAATATCTATTCCATATATTATTAATACTGTTGTACGTTGTGAGAAGTTCATTCCTAATAATTGATGGTGTAGATGTTCTTTATCCGCTTGAAATGGTGGTTGTTTACGCAACAGTCGTCTTATAATCGCAAATAGAGTATCTAGTATTGGAATACCTAATATAGTAACTGGTACAAAGAACGAAATCAGTGCCGGGCCTTTGAATTCTAGAAGCGTTATAACACTTATTATGAAGCCCATGAATGTTGCACAATCTCCAGCAAATATTTTTGCAGGATAGAAGTTATGTAAAAGAAATCCTAATGTTGAGCCTAGCATTATAAAGGTTAGAATCATTACCAAGCTTCCATATCTTCCTTGAAAAAATCCAATTATACCAATTGTTAAGTAAAAAATACAACTTATTCCACCAGACAGGCCATCCAGGCCATCTATTAAATTAATTATGTTTGTACATGCTATTATAAAAAATATTGTTAAAGGGTATTTTAAAATACCAAAATCAAAGTAAAAGCCAAAGGCTGTAATATCATCAAGGCATATTCCTCCATAAAAAGTTATTACTAAGGCGGCCGCTATATGTCCTAAAAGTTTTTGATAGGCTTTTATTGGTTTTAAGTCATCTACTATTCCGGTCAGTATAATAATAAAACTTCCGATTAGAATGGAATTCATTCTAATACTTTGTTCACCAAATAACATATAGCCAAATAAAAAGCCTAGAAATATGCCAACTCCGCCTAACTTAGGAGTTGTTTTCTTATGTATATGTCGGTTTCCTTCATCGCTTCTTGGAATATCTACAGCACCAATATGGACTGCAACTTTTTCCATTAATATCATTATTACCGCGGAAAAAAGGAAAGTTACTAATACTATTTTACTAGCAGAGAGAATCTGTGCTTTCATGTATTTCACTTCTTTCTTAATTAATTATACCAAATTTGACCATTTTCGCAACTATAAATCAAATAAAAACCAACTACAGTTGGTCATATTCAATACTTTTTATATCGTTTAATAATATTCCGGTTCCTTCAGCAACACAAGTTAGAGGAGACTCAGCTATTAAAATAGGAACTTTTAATTCTTGTTCTAAAACATTTAATAAACCCTTTAAAAGCGAACCACCACCAGTTAAAACAATACCTTTTTCCACAATATCTGCGGATAATTCAGGATCTGATTGTTCTAAGACACTTGTTGTTTCCTGAACTATTTTTTCTATACTTTCTCTTAAAGCTTCTTGGGTTTCATCCTGAGTTATTTCAATAGATGATGGTAAACCAGTTATTAGATTTCTACCTTTTACTTCTCTTTTTAATTTCTTATTTGGTTTATAAACATTGGCAAAATCTATTTTAATTTCTTCGGCTGTTTTTTCTCCGATAAGTAATTTGTATTTATCCTTTATATATTTAATTATATCCTGGTCAAAGGTATTTCCGGCTAATTTTATTGATGATGAGCTAGCGATACCATTTAAAGAGAGAATTGCTATATCGGTTGTTCCTCCACCTATATCGATAACCATATTAGCAACAGGCTCTTCAATATTCATTCCAGCACCAATGGCAGCTACTTTAGGTTCTTCTTCGATATAAACTTTTCTGGCACCAGTTCTTTCGGCAGCTTCTTTGATGGCATTCTTTTCTACTTGGGTTATATTAGTAGGACAGCAAATTAATATTCTTGGCCTAGAAAAGAGATTTTTGGCTTTTATTTTTTTTATAAATTCATTCAACATTATTTCAGTTACTTCAAAATCAGCAATTACTCCATCTTTCATAGGCTTTATTGCTTTTATTTTACCAGGAGTTCTACCTAGCATCTCTTTTGCTTCTTGACCTACGGCTATAACTCTTTTGGTATCTGTTTCTACAGCAACTATGCTTGGTTCATTTAGAACTATACCTACTCCTTTTATATAAATTAGAACATTAGCTGTTCCTAAATCGATACCTATATCTTTTGCTAACACAAAATCACATCCTTTCATTCTAAATTTCTATTTATAATATATTATTCTTTTTACAAATTTATTAAAAAAAGAGCAATAATAGTATCACTCTTTTGGTTTTGACAATTCTTTATCTAAATAAAGCATAGGGTCTACTACTTGACCATTAACATATAACTCTAGGTGTAAGTGATTTCCTATTTCTTTATCTAACTCATTACTTCCTGATTTACCAATTGTTTGTCCTTGATTAATACTATCTCCTTTTTTAACTGTTACTTCACTTAAACTTTGATATACAGATACGTAGCCATTATCATGTTTTATTTGAATGGTTTTACCCAAACTTTCATTGTCACTTACATCAGCTACTGTTCCAGGTAGGATCGCAACAACATCAAATACATTTTGACTAATAAAATCAACACCAGAGTTTTGCAAGTAAGTATTTTCATGATAAATTAGGGACTTTTCTTGTTGTTCTTTAGTACCTTTATAATCATAGAAGGATTTGCCTAGTGTTACAGATGTATCCGTATAAGGATTAATAATTTTAGCACTGGTACTGATAACAGGAACATCATTATTTAGAATTGTATCAGATACAAAGTCTACATTCTCTAAATCTTCTTTTTTGATTCCAGATTCTTTCATACTAATAATAGTAATAAAAGTACCAACTATAATTAGGAGCATAGCAACACTTGGTATTACGAAGGACTTTAGTTTTCTTTTTGCCATTTTTTTCACCTCATTATAAGTTTTTACCAAAAAAAAAGATTTATACTTCTTTTAAAAAATTTTTCCAGAAGTAAATAAATCCATTATAAAATTTGTTACTAAATATATCATTGATAATCCTAATAAGAAATAGAAAACGCGTGCTTGAAGAACTTTATTTTTTTTAAAAATTTGATTTATATTTACAGAGTCTAATGCCCAAACAACTAATATTGTTACAGCAACATATAAAAAGAATTTACCAGACATTAGTGTTCTTCCTCATACTTTTTAATTTTATTAATTCTTCGTTGATGTTTTTCAAGATTAGAAAATTCTGTATTGATAAATGTTTTTACAATTTCTAGAGCATCTTCAAAACTAGTTTTTTCTCCAAAGGCAACAATATTTGAATCATTATCTATTCTTGTTACTTCGGCTTCTTCTTTTGTTGTTACTTTGGCACAACGAATTCCTTTTACTTTGTTACAAGCAATACTTATTCCTATTCCAGATCCACATATAGCAACTCCAAAATCAACATTTTTTTCCACGACATTTTTCCCTAATAAAAAGGCGTAATCTGGGTAATCAGTTGATTCTTCTGAATAAGTTCCATAATCTATTACTTGATAATTTTCTTTTTCTAATTCAGACATTAATTTTTGCTTTAAAGCAAATCCTCGATGATCTGATGCAAAACCTATTTTCATATTAACCTCCTAATATATATTATTATAGCAGAAACAATTAAAAAAAACTGCTTATTCTGCAGTTTTTTCTTGATTTAAACCATATTTTCTATTGAATTTATCAACTCTACCAGCACGAGATGCTCTACTTTGTTTTCCTGTATAGAATGGATGACATTTTGAACAAACTTCAACAGAGATTTCAGGTTTAGTTGATTTTACTGTAAAAGTTTCTCCACAAGCACAAGTTACTGTACAATCCATCATTTCTGGATGTATATCCTTTTTCATATTCTTCTCTCCTTCCGCCATGACAACATTAGTCATAGTAATTAAATGCGTTATTAGTATATCAGTTATTTTTAGCTTTTTCAAGTTTTTTTGATACTTTTGAGATTATTTTTGTTGCTATTGCTTCATATCCTCGATTATTTGGATAAATACTTTGCTTTCTGGAACGATAATTATCATTATTTTTAAAGATAGTATAAGTATCAATATAGATTACATCTTTGTTGTTGCGATAAATATTATTTAGTTTTTGGATTCCCTTATTTAAATTAGAATTGTTATTTACACTATAATAACCTACTACATATATATCATACTGATAATATTTCTTTATTTCTATTATTAGTTTGTTAAAATCCTTTTCAATATTTTCAATTATTATATTAATGTTTGACTCAGTTAAATCTTCGCTTAAAGTCATTTGATAGATAAGATCATTTAAGCCTATGGAGAGAGTTAGGATAGTACTTTCACGAAGAGTTTGTTTTAAATTATACTCTTGCTTATTTAATTTTATTTTTTTATTTACTTTTATGTTATCTATTAGATTAGTTATAGTCATATTTTCTGTGGAAAAAGATTTTATATACCTATTAAGATAGTCGTTTTCTGATAAGTAGTCTTTAAAATAGTCACTATAACCATAATCTATTTGACCATAGGAGTTTTTTCCTAGGGCAAAGCCATCTCCTAGCGAGAGATAACTTTGATCGTTTTTATTATTTAATTTAAATATTAGGAATATTAAGAATATGACTATGATAGTAATTATTAGTTTATAGTGTTTTTTTATGAATTTCATTTTGGTACCTCCAAATAAAAAGAAATATAACTATTAAATTATATTTCTTTTATTCTTATTTTAGCACCAACCTCAGATAACTTTTCTACAATATCTTCATATCCTCTTAGTATATGTTCAGCATTAGTTATAATGGTTTTGCCATCAGCTTTTAAACCTGCTGCGACCATAGCGGCTCCTGCTCTTAAATCGGTTGCGACTACTTGAGTTCCTGTTAATTTAGTAGGACCAATTATAGTTGCAGTTTGATTTTTTACAGTGGCATCAGCACCTAATTCTCTTAAATATGGAATATGCATAAATCTGTTTTCCCAAATAGTTTCAGTTACTTTTGATTTACCATTTGATTGAGTTAATAATACAGAAAATGGTTGTTGCAAGTCAGTTGGGAAACCAGGGTATACAGCTGTTTTGATATTGGTTGACTTATATACATCTTGACTATTTATAATAACGTAATCAGGACCTAGTTCTAGGCTAACACCGATTTCTTCTAGTTTTGAAAGAAGAGCATCCAAATGTTCAGGAATGATATTAGCAACTTTTAAAGGAGCACCATTTAAAGCACCAATAATTATATAGGTTCCGGCTTCAATACGATCAGGAATTACTTCGTGGAAACATTGATGCAGATAATCAACACCTTCTATTTTTATAGTAGAAGTTCCCGCACCAGTAATTTTTGCTCCCATATTATTTAAGAAAGTAGCAACATTTACAATTTCTGGCTCTTTAGCAGCATTATCAATAACTGTTTTACCTTTAGCTTTTACAGCGGCTAACATTATATTAATTGTTGCTCCTACGGAAGCAATGTCTAGATAAATATTTGCTCCTTTTAATTCATCTGCTTCAACAGTATATTTATTCTTTTCTACAGTTACTTTAGCACCTAGGGCCTCAAAACCTTTTAAGTGTAAGTCTATTGGTCTAGCACCGATAGAACATCCTCCTGGAAAGTACATTGTAGCTTTACCATATTTACTTAGTAAGGCTCCCATAAAATAATATGAGGCTCTTAATTTTTTTGAAAAGTTTTCTGCTATTTCGATATTTTCCATTTCTTTTGGATCGATAATAATACTTTCACTAGCTCTTTTTACTCCTACGTTGAGACTTTTTAAAATATCACATAGGGCATCTGTATCGGTTATTTCTGGGACATTACAAATAGTTACTTCTTCATCTGATAAAACAGCGGCTGGTATTAAGGCAACTGTTGCATTTTTGGCACCTGATACTCTTATGGACCCAGTTAATTTATGTCCTCCATCTATTTCAATTATTTTCATTCTAAACCTCCATCTACCTAATATATATTATAACTTTGTTCCAAATAACGTTACTATTTCCCTGACTCTTTGTTTTATATTTTCTTCTCCAGAGGATATTATTTTTCTTGGATCATAAACATCTTTATTTTCAAGAAGATATTTTCTGACAGCTTTATTCCATACTGATTGTAACTCTGTATTAATATTTATTTTTGTTATACCCATTTCAATGGCTTTCTTTATTTTTTCATCTGGTATACCAGTTCCACCATGTAATACTAATGGTATAGGTAAAGCATCACTTATTTGTTTCATTGTAACAAAATCTAGATTAGCTTCTTTTTTATAAAAACCATGAACACTACCTAATGCTGGAGCTAGGGAGTCTATATTAGTATTTTTATATAGTATTTCGCAGTCTTCTAAAGTTGCATTATCTATATTACCATATATATTATCTTCTGTACCACCAATATGACCAACTTCTGCTTCAACACTAATTCCTCTTGGATGAGCATAATCTACTACTTCTTTAGTTATTCTAATGTTTTCCTCTAATTCATATTTGGAAGCATCTATCATAACAGAAGAAAAGCCCATATCAATAGCTTCTTTACAACTTTCTACACTACTACCATGATCTAGGTGTAGGCATACTGGTATTTTTATATTTTCCGTTTTAATTAAAGCTGTTACAAGACTGCTTACAACTAAATAACCACCCATGTATTTAGCAGCTCCTTCACTAACACCTAAAATTACTGGTACATTTAATTTGTTACATTCTTCTAAAATATATTTTGTCCATTCTAAATTATTAATATTAAAATGAGGTACAGCATAATGATTACTTTTAGCTTTTTGAAGCATTTCAGTAAAGTTCACTAACATTCTCATCACCCAATTAAATCATAAGAAAATATAACGACTTTGTCAATCATTTGAAGCTATTATTAAGTAAACTCCGTAAATCAATTAAAAAATATATACTTTATTGAAAGAAGAATTAGAATAGCTATTCCGAAGTAAATAGCTTTTTTCTCTAGCTTTTGAGATAAGTATTTTCCAACTAACAGTCCAGTTAGAGTTAAAGTGGCGCTTACAAAAGAAAAGGTTAGAAATGCAAGATGAGAATAATTTTGAGTTATACCTAAAGCAATACCAACAGAAAAACTATCGATGCTTACGGTAAATGAAAAGAAAATTATTGATAAAAAATTAGTTATAATACCTTTCTTTTCTTCACCAATGGAAGTATACATCTCAGCAGCTAAGATTAAGAAAATCATTCCAACTAAGATATTTGAACCATGAATAATAAAATTTAGTTTTACACCTAAAAGAGTTCCTAATAAGGGCATTATATAATGAAAAATACCAACAAATGCACTTAATAGAAGCTCTTTTTTTATACTTAATTTGTTAGTACCAAAGGCTATTGCTAGTGAAAAGGCATCCATACTTAAACCTAAAGCAATAAAAAAATATATAAGGAATTGTTGCATCATATCACCTTATACATTTTATTCTTTTTAATATTAAAAATACTTATCGATTATTTCTTTTATAAAGGAAGTATACTCAACTTCATCTGTATCGGTTTCTTCGGCTTCTAAGAGACATAGAGGAGGAAATAAAACACACCAGAAGTTATCTCCTAAACCATCTCCTAAAGTTATCACTAAAGATTCATAATCTCCTTCTTCATAAATTACTCCTTTATATTCTTTTTCAGGAAAATAATTTATACCATGACTAATATTATAGTTATCTTTATATGATTCATCTTTTATAGACTCAGTAATTATTTTATCGAAATTATGAAGATTATTTTGAATTGTTTTTCTTGATGAAGAGATATCTTTAGAATAGTAATTTATTTTATTTATTTCTTTAGATAAATCATTAACTACTTGTTTTTTGACCGTTTGGTCTTGTTCGCTATTACTATTAGCAATTACTCTAAATCTTATGGAGTTTTTAGGAATAATAACATTTTCTTTTTTTGTTAGAGTTAAGGCTAGGACTACTATTGATAGGATTATTAGAACTTTTTTCATATTAAAACCTCACTTTCATTTTAATTGTGAAGTTTTTATTAAGTTTTTATTCAAGATTTTTAAAAATAAATAACATTCTATCTCTTTCAGATAAATCTTTATATACTTCTACTTTAGTATTTGGTAAATATTTACTAACTAAATTTTTAATATCAGTGGCTTGAGTCATACCAATCTCAAAAGCTATTAAACATCTTTCTTTTGTATGAGGGAGGATATCTTTTAGTATTTTCTTATAGCAATCTAGGCCATCTATCCCCGCATATAGAGCTAGACTTGGCTCATTATTTTTAACAATTTCCTCTATTTCTTCATCTGTTTTTATATATGGAGGATTACTAATGATTATGTCGTATTTCTTTTCCACATTTTTGAACATGTCACTTTCGATTAAATTGGCTTTTGAATTTAGTTTTGCACAGTTTTTGTTGGTAACTTCTAAAGCTTTTTTACTTATATCGATTAAATCCACAGAATTTGTGGAAAGTTTTTTTTCTAGAGTTAGACCTATTACACCTGAGCCTGTTCCTAAATCAATTATATCCACAGGAGTTGTGAAAAACTTTTTAGCAAACTCAATAGTCTTTTCAACTAACTCTTCAGTTTCATATCTTGGTATTAGAACATTTTCATTTATCTCGAAAGTATTTCCATAGAAATTAACATATCCCATTACATATTGTAAGGGCTTTCCTTCTTCTAAGGCTTTTACATAAGATTTGTAGGTTTCAACAGTTTTTTCATCTACTTCTAGATTTAAATAATTTAGTAGTTCTAGAGGATTTTTATTTAGAAGCTCGGCTAAAAGTATTTTTGCATGGTCAGAGTGAATGTGTTGTTTAGCAAAAAACAGAAGATTTTCAACTGTCATTATTCTTCTGTTTCTCCTTTTAGTTTTCTTTTTTGATCTTCCTGGATTAGAGCATTGATGATATCATCTAAGTCTCCATCCATTACTCTATCTAAGTTTTTAGTAGTATAACCAATACGATGGTCTGTAACACGATTTTGTGGATAGTTATAAGTCCTTATCTTCTCAGCACGGTCACCAGTACCAATCTTACTACGTCTAGCAGTACCTGCTTCTTCTAACTTCTTTTGTTGTTCCAACTCATAAAGTCTTGATTTTAATACTTTTAAGGCTTGTTCTTTATTTTGAATTTGACTACGTTCATTTTGACATGTAACAACGGTATTTGTTGGTAAATGGGTAATTCTAACAGCTGAATCTGTTGTGTTTACTCCTTGACCTCCACAGCCTGATGAACGATAAATATCGATTCTTAAGTCATTTGGATTGATTTCAATATCAATATCTTCATCTACTTCTGGCATAACTAGAACTGTTGCGGTTGATGTTTGTAATCTACCATTTGATTCTGTTACTGGCACTCTTTGTACTCTGTGAGAACCTGACTCATATTTTAAAATTGAATAGGCATTTTTGCCTTTGATGATTAACTCTATTTGACTAAATCCTCCAGCGGTACCATCTACAGAGTTATATACTTGATAAGTAAAGCCTTTCTTTTCAGCATATCTAGTATACATTCTAAATAAGTCTCCAGCAAAGATATTAGCTTCATCTCCACCGGCTGCTCCTCTTATTTCCATAACAACATTTTTATCATCATCTGGATCTTTTGGAATTAATAAGATTTCTAATTCGCCATCTAAAACTTCTTTTTCTTCTTCTAAAGATTTTAATTCTTCTTTAGCCATTTCTCCTATTTCAGGATCTTTTAACATTTCTTTAGCTTGTTCAATACCTTCTAATACCTTTTTATATTTCTTATAACAATTAACAATATCTTCAATACTTGACATTTCTTTAGAGTATTCTCTAGTCTTTTTAATATCACTAAGCACGTCTGGTTTTGTTAATTCATTTTCAAGATATTGATACTTTTCTAATGTTGCTTCTAAACGTTCTATCATGTTTTTCACCCTTTCTCGGACATTTCATTGGTATTATAACATATTTTCTTTGAAAAAAAACTAGATTTTATTGTTCTAGTTCTAATTCATCTTCATCGATAATTACTAAATCTTTTAATTCTTCATTGGCACCATCATCGTAGTCATCGTCATCAGTATCATCGTATGAGTCTTCATC
>SAMEA104315421__coassemble_561_pt1 | contig 54766 bp, 45 predicted proteins | sample SAMEA104315421__metabat2_low_PE_056 | metagenome-assembled genome bin SAMEA104315421 (sample SAMEA104315421) | gut metagenome | biome: Monkey gut; feature: monkey-associated habitat; material: faeces | place: China | collected 2013
TGCTATTAATAAATACGCTTTAAATTATGATGATTCTGATCCTGTTTTTAAGTCTAGTCATGCTGGATTAACAGAAAAAGAAATGTTAGTTCCAGTGATTGTTGTTAAGAAAAAGCCTTTTAAAGATGGAGTTAGAGAAGTTGTAAAAAGTGATTTTAAAGAAATAAAAGAATTATGTAATATGATGCAGAAAAGTAGAGTTAGTAAGAGAAAGGATCTTTTCTGTGACTTTAATTCACTATCGCCAGTAGAGTTTGATAGTTATTGCGGAAGAAATAATCCTTATATGTGTTTTGTTTATACAATAGAGGATCAGATTGTGGGATTTATTAAGCTGAGATTAAAAGATTTAATGGGGCATAGATTATTTGCTAATTTTGTTTATATAGAACTTGAAAATATATTTGTAAAGGAAGGTTATAGAGGACAAGGCGTTGGTACAGCACTTATGAATTATGCTTTAGTTTATGCTAAAAAGAATCGTGTAAATAAATTAGAATATCGAGCTTGGGCATTTGAAGAAGAAACTAATAAATTCATTGAGAAATTTAACGCCAATAAGCTGTTTATGGTTTTAGAGATTGATTTGAAGTAATGTAAAGTTAAATTATTTTTTCTGGAGAGATTGACAATTTATAAAAATTAATTTATTATTAAGATGCGTGATGCATGTCACGCCGATATCTCTCACTTTTATATGTGAGAGTATATTCAACCGAACCCCCTGAAATCCCAGTCGAAAGGCTGGGATACTTTTTTGCTTTAGACGAGGTAAAAATAATTTGTAATTGTTAGAAAAAAACTGTATAATTGATTTAGGTGAGATTGATGAAACTTATAGAATTAAAATGTAAAAATTGTGGAGCTAAATTAGAGGTTGAAGAGGGAACTACTCAAATTACTTGTAAGTTTTGTGATACGACTTTTTCTATTGATGATGCATATACACAAGGATATAAGTATACTAAGGGAGTATTAAAAGCACAGGATGAACAAAGAGAAAAAAATTTTCAAAGGGCAAAGGAATTTTTAGACAATACTTCATTTGGGAAAACACCAAAGTTAGCTATTGCTTTCTTTATATTTGTTTTTGTTTTAATATTTGGTATTGTTGGATATGGTATATATAGTATTGTTACCGAAGAAAAAGATAATAGTTTTGATGTTAGAGCTTTTAATACAATTTATGAGACTAATTCTGGTAAGCAATCTGGATTTTTTATAACTAATATTTTAGATGATATAGTTACTAATAATAAAACAAAGAAAAATCATGTTATTTCTGTTTCATATAATGATGTTACAACTACAAATGAGAAGGAAATTAAGGAAATAAGAAATAGTTTGAGTTCTGGAAAGTATTATGATGTTACACTTGATTATGATAATGAGGGATATGTAAATAAATTTACAATTGAGGATATTAAAACAGATAAAAAGACAGAAAACGATACTGCTCAGAATGATAATAGTAATAGTAATAATGGTAGTGTTAATCAAGGTTCAGTAAATGATTTTGATATGAATACAGATACTTCTCTTGATACTTCAGATTTTGATAAGATGCAAGAAGAGTATGATAAAATGAAGGCTGAAGTAGAGCAAAAAATGGCAGAATTAAAGGAACAGATGGGAAAAAATAATTAGAGTTAGAGATTATTGTGATAGGGTGATATCATTATGGATTGGTTAGATATTAAAGAATTTTTAAGTGATACAATAAAATATATAATATTTATTGTTGTCATTTTGGTAATTGCGGTTTATGTAGTAGGATTACAACAAATAGTTGGGCCTTCTATGACGCCAACACTTCGTAATGGTGATATTGTTATTTTAGACAAGTTAAGTTATCGCTTTTCGGAGATTAAAAGAGATGATATTGTGGCTCTTTATTATGCGGATACGAAGTTTTTAGTTAAAAGAGTAGTTGGCTTACCTGGAGAAACAGTTGAATTTAAAGATAATAAATTGTATATAAATGATAAGTATTATGAGGAAAAATATTTGGATGATGATATTGTTACAGATAATTTTTCTTTGGAAAAGTTGAATTATACTACTATTCCTGATGATATGTATCTTGTGCTTGGGGATAATAGAGGAGACTCTATGGATAGTAGGGATAGTGATGTAGGATTGATTCCTAAGAAAGATATCTATGGTAAAGTTAGGTTTAAGATTTGGCCAATTAATGAATTTAAGTATGTAAAATAGCTTGAATTAGTAAGATTCAGGCTATTTTTTTAGTGAATTTTAATTTTTTGTGTAATTTTTTGTCTAAATTAAGCTTTTTTATGGATTTTTTTTATAAATAATATTATAATATTAGTGAATTCAGGAATGGGGTATATTCGTCGTACTTTAAGCTTGAATGTGTAAGAAATAGGGAGGTTTATTTATGAATAAGAAGAAGTACATTATTGCTATTGTATTATTTATATTTGTAGGATTAACGGTATTTACTTTCGCTAATCCAAGACAAAAAGAAGATATAAAGGGCGATAAGACAAATAATGATGTTGTTGACAAAAATGATAATGCTAATAATGATTTGAACAATGATGTTAATAATAATGGCAATGCTAACGACAACAATGATAATAACAACAATAATACATTACCAGTTATTAATAATAACGTTAATAATCAAGTTCAAAATAATGACAATTCTTATGAGAATGCTTTAGCTGCTGTTATTGATGCTGAAGAAAAAGTAAATGATGAGTCATATAATACAGCATTAGATTTAGTTAACAGAGTTACAAGTGATAATAAAAAACAAGAATTACAAACAAGATTAGATGAAGTAAAAGACGGAATAACGGCTAGAAAATTAGTTAATGATTTAGCAGACAGTGTTAATTCAGCTACTGATAAAGATAATATGGATGCTGCAAGAGACTTTAGAAAAGATAATGAAATCATTGATAGAGTTTCAAAAGTTTCTAATCAAACAGTAAAGAAAGAGTTAGAAAATAAGCTAGGTGAATTGGCTAAATTACTAGATGATACTGAGGCTCCTGTTGTTAATATTACTGATGGAGCTGTATTAGCAAGTGAAGTAGAAATTCAAATAAATGACGAAAATGAATTTACTATGAAACTTACAAAAGATGGTCAACCAATCGAAGTAGAAAATAATAAAGTGGTTGAAGAAGGTGTTTACACATTAAATGTTTTAGATAAAGCATTCAATGAAGTTAATGTTGAATTTACAGTAGATCTTACTGCTCCTAAATTTAATGTTACTAGTGGAACACATAGTACTACTAATATCGAAGTAAAGATAGATGAACTTACATTAGATTACGTAGAAGTTTATAAACAAGATGATAAGACTACAAAGAAATTAAACACTAATGAATTTACATTAGAAGAAGAAGGAACATATCGTTTAACTGCTTATGATAAAGCTGGACACAAGACTGAGGTTTGGGTAGCAATTGATAAAACCGCTCCAGTAATCACTGGTGTTGAAAACGGCAAATATTATAAGAAAAATGTTAAAGTAACGGTTGAAGATAAGTTCTTAGTTAAAGTATTAGTTAATGATGTAGAACAAGCTGGTATTGTTACTACTGGAACCAATAATGAAGGAAGATCTTTAGTAAAGGAATTTACTGAAGAAGGAGTTTATACTATTGTTGCTACTGATAAAGTAGGTAATAGTACAACAGTTACATTTACTATTGATAAGACTAAACCTGTTATTTCAGGAGTTGAAAATAATAAATACTATAATACTGATGTTACTCCAATTATTGATGATATTAATTTAAAGAATGCAACTTTAAAATTAAATGGTAAACATGATAAGAGTTATAGACCTGGTGATACCTTAACAAAAGAAGGTACTTATACTTTAGTAGCAACAGATCTTGCTATGAATAAAACTAGTTTAATAACATTTACTATTGATAAGACTGCACCAAGTGCTACTGTTTCATACTCAACAGAAGTTAGAACTAATGGTAATATAGTTGTTACTATTAGTGCTTCAGAAAAAATACTTGCTGTAGAAGGATGGACTTTAGCAGAAGATGGTATGACTTTAACACGTGAGTTTGAAGCTAATACTACAGGAAATGTTAAAATAGTTGACTTAGCTGGAAATGAAGCTACAGTAGATTATGCTGTTACAAATATTGATAAAGATGCACCAGTTGTTACATTATACAATGATAAAGGAAATGTTGTTTCTGATGGTGTATTTAGTATAAAGAATATTAAAGCAGTAATTGAAGACTATAGTACATTTACAGCAGTTTTGAAAAATCAAAATGGTGTTGAAACTGATTATGTTTCTGGTACTATGATTACTACTCGTGGTAATTATACATTAACAGTTACAGATGAAGCTTCAAATGTAACAGTAGTTACTTTTGCAATTGATAAAGATTATCCATTAGTTTATCTAAATGGTGTTAAATATGAAAAAGAAGTTAATGATATCAAGTATTTTACAAAAGGTGATGTTGAACTTAATGTAAAAGAATTAAATCTTGATAAGATAGTATTAACAAAGAATGATGAAGAAATTACTTATACTGATAATATGGTTATTACAGAAGAAGGAATTTATAATATTGTTGTTACTGATAAAGCAAATCATAAGACAAGTGTTAAATTTGTTATTGATAGAACAGCTCCAAGTTTTAGACCTGAGAAATGGGGATATACTTTAGAGGCTGATAAGAATGCTAACTTTGTTTGTCCAGATATGACTGGTTATGTAACTGATAATGTATCTGGTGTTGATAAAGTAGTATTAGATGAATGGTATGCAAAGAATTGGTCTATTCCAGATCAAACTAAAGTAGGTGAATTTGTTTGCCGTTACTTCTCATATGATAAAGCAGGAAATAGAGTAAGTAATGATATTTTCTATAAAGTAGTTGATACTACTAAACCTGTTATTACATTAAATGGAGAAAGAACAATTAATTTAGTAGGTGGAGTTGATTCATATACTGAAGAATTTGCTACTGTTACAGATAATGTAGATGCAGATGTTACTGATTTAGCTCCAGCTTATATTAATTACTATACTTTGGATGGGGTTTTCCTAGGTAGAGTTGATAGTGTTAATACTAATAGTGAAGGTAGATATAATTTAGTTTACTATACCAAAGATGCTGCTGGAAATGAAGCTGATAAAGTTACAAGAATTGTTTATGTTAGATTTGAAGAAGAAACTAATAAGATTTTTGTTCAAACTGCAAATGATTTAGTTGCTTTAGCAGATGGAATTGCTGCTGATGTAGCTAATGGTACTAGAAATTATACTAATAAAGAAATCGTATTAACTAATAATATTGATTTAAAAGGTATTAACTGGACTCCTATTAATGCATGGAGTGGAGTATTAAATGGTACTATAATTGATGGTAATGGACATACTATTAAGAACATGACTGTTACTGGTGATAATCTTAGAGAAGGTGGATTCATTGGTAAAAATGCTAGTTCAGTTACTATTAAGAATTTAGTATTTGATAATGCTTATGTTAAAACTATTAATGCTAGTCAAACTTATGCTGGTGTTTTAATGGCTAAGAATTATTCAAAGAGTGTTTTTGAAAATATTGTTGTTAAAAACAGTAAAGTAGAAAACAACTGGCAATGTGGTGGTATCGTTGGATTTGCTGAAGGATATTCTGGTGGTACTGATCAAACATTCAATAATTGTAAAGTTGAAAATACTTTTGTAGGTGGGACTAACGCTACAGCTGGTACATTATTTGGTTTAGGTACAGTTTCTGTTGCAGTAAATGATTGTACTGCTACAAATGTTAATCTATATACAGATGGTCTTACGTGGGGATCTACACAAAAACAATATAATAATTTCTGGGTAGGAAGCTTATATGGAAGAACTTTAACAGTTACTAATAGTACTGAGACTAATGTAGTAGTTGTTGATAAAGTAATGTAAAGTTAAGATGTAAAATTCTTAACTTTTTCTTTTGTATTATAATTCTTATGTGTTAAACTTAAGGTAGTAATATAGAAGGTGAGTATATGTCTTATATAAAGTATAAAGAGTTAGCTTATTGTAACTTTTCAAAGAAGATTGATATTAAAGATTTACCAGCATTTGTATTTGATTATGTAGAGAAAGATGAGACTATATGGTGTAGTTATACTTCGATGAGAAAGAAGTTAGTTTTAACAGATAAAAAGATAATTATATTTGTTCAAACTGGAATATTAGGAAAGACTAAAAAAATTCATTTCTTCCCTTATGTTAATATTTCTTCTTCAGCAATAGAATATAGAAATTCTAGTACTAGTTTATTATTTTCGATGGATAGCGGTTATCAATTAACTATTACTATTCATAATACGGATGCTTTAGAAAAGACGAAAATTAGGCAAACATATTTTAAATTGATTGATCAAATAGATGATAAGTAAACCATATTTAGATATGGTTTTTTTGTGTTATAATTTTTATAGGAGGGATAATAATGAATGAAATAAAATGTCCAAAGTGTGGGACTGTTTTTGAAATAGATGAAGCATCTTATGATTCAATTGTTAAACAAATTAGGGATAGAGAGTTTGATAAAGAAGTTAATTTGCGTGAGGAACAACATAAATTAGATAAAGAAAACTCTATTAAGTTGGCAGAGGCACATATAAAAGAAGAACTAGGATTAAAACTTAATGAGAAGGATTTAGAAATCAGTGAATTAAAATTATCTTTGAAAGCTAAAGAAGAACAAGCAACTAATAAAGTGGAGAAGGAATATCAAGAAAAGTTAAATAAATTATTATTAGAAATAACGGAATTAAAAAATAAGATACAATTACAAGAATCTAAGAATGAATTAGATATAGAGAAAGCCGTATCAGAGAAAAATCAAAAAATATCAGATTTAAGTAGTGAATTAGCACTTAAAGGTAAAGAATTCGAATTAAAGGAAAATACTATTAAAGAATCTTATGAATCTAAGCTTAAAGCTAAGGATGAGCAGATTGCTTATTATAAGGACTTTAAAGCTAAACAGTCTACTAAAATGATTGGAGAGTCTTTAGAACAGCATTGTAGTGTAGAGTTTAATAGATTGAGACCATTGTTTAAAAATGCTTATTTTGAAAAGGATAATGATGCTAGAACTGGATCTAAGGGAGATTTTATATTTAGAGATTATGATGATGAAGGTAATGAAATTGTTTCTATTATGTTTGAAATGAAGAATGAAGCAGATAAAACGGCTACTAAGCATAAGAATGAGGACTTTCTTAAGGAACTTGATAAGGATAGAAAAGAGAAAAAATGTGAATATGCAGTACTTGTTTCTTTACTAGAAGCAGACAATGACTATTATAATGATGGTATTGTTGATGTTTCACACTTATATGATAAGATGTATGTTATTAGGCCACAGTTTTTTATACCATTGATAACTTTAATTAGAAATTTGGCAAATAAGTCTTAAGAGTATAAAAAAGAACTTGATGTTATTAAGAATCAAAATATTGATATTACACATTTTGAAGAGAATATTAATACTTTTAAAGAGGGTTTTGGAAGGAATTATCGTTTAGCAGCAGAAAGATTTCAGAAAGCAATCGAAGAGATTGATAAGACTATTGATCATTTACAAAAGACTAAAGAACATTTGTTAAAGACTAATGATAATTTAAGACTTGCGAATAATAAAGCTGAAGATTTAACGATTAAGAGGTTAACTCATAATAATCCAACTATGAGTAAGATGTTTGAAGAGTTAGAAAAAGATAACTTAGTAGAAGAGTAGAGGTAAAAGAATATTTTGTGATATTCTTTTATCTTTTTTCTTATTTCTAAGGAAGATCAAAACGATAAATTTCAATTTGTCTTTTGTTTTGGTAGCAATGTGATATTATATAGGTAGGTGTATGAATATGTATCAATTAAAGTATGATAATTTATTTACAGATATCGTCGAAGATAAGAGTCATTTATATTTGCAATGTATGGATGATGTTTCTTTAGAGATTAAGGACTTTATTAATAGTAAATCGGATAGTAGGGTTATTTATGTAGAGGATGAAGATAAGTACTACTGTGGGAAATGTTTAAAAGAAATTGGTGAATTTAATTGTCCTAATTGTCAGATGGTACTTGATCAAAACAATGTAATAAAAGTTTCTAATATAAAAAAGTTAGATGATGATGTTTTCTTTTTTACATATTATATTTTTGATATTGTGGATAGGGAAGTTATTATTTATAAAATAAGAGAAGATATAAAATATAGAGATTCTATTTTACCTATTCGTTATAGATATAGAGAATATAGAATTGCGAAGATATATTCTATTTATAAAAATAAAATAATAGATGTTGAAGATGGTAAAGAATGTTTTTATAAGGACTTTTATACTTATGATGACAATGATACTTTTTTGGATTTTCTAGATAGTGGATATTACTCTTATTTATATGTTGATAACTTAGAGTTGTTGAAGTATGTTGACATTTATAGGTATTCATTTATTTGGTTGGGAAAGGAATATTTAGAAAAAAGAAATGATATTAATTTATTAGATATTACTTATAGTGTTCTTTATTTTAAGCAGTTTGAGTATTTAATTAAATTAGGTTTTTATAACTTGGCTTTTAGTTGCAGCTGTTCTTGGATTGAGGCTGATTCCAAAGATATTCTTGAGGTTCCAAGAGGGTATTATGACTTTATGAGGAGTGTTGATATTACAGTTTCACAACTAGAGGTTTTAAAGATTGTTAGAACTTGTGATATTGATATTATTAATTTTTATGAGGATTATCTTTATTTACTTTATGAACATGATGATTATAAACATTTTGTTATGTTAAAGGATTATTTTGATGAAAAGGGTTATAAAAATGATTTATTGACTGAATATTTTGATTATCTTTTTTTAGCAGAAAAATGTGGTCTTGATATGAAAGATAAGAAGATTTTATTTCCAGATGATTTAACAAATGCCCATGATAAGTTAGCAGAAGAGTATATTTTGTTGGAAAATCCAGAAATTAATAAAAAAATTAAAACAGTTAGTAATTTTCTTAGTTTGAATAGTTATGAAGATGATAAATATGTTATTTTTCCAGTGCAGTCTATTAATAGTTTAGTAGATGAGTCTAGTCAGATGCATAATTGCGTAAGAACTTATTATGAGAAGATTGCGGATGTTAAGAGTGAAATCTATTTTATGAGAAAAAAAGATAGTATTGATAAGTCTTTTGTTACGATAGAAGTGCGTAAAGGAAAAATAGTACAAGCGAGAAGTAAATATAATGGTGATGTTAGTGCTGACGTTTGGAAAGTATTAAGGAAATGGGAAAAGAGTTTACTTTTAATTGATGATGAATAATTAAGAATAGAAATATTACTTGAAGAATTTCTATTCTTTTTTAGTTAAGATATGATATAATTTGTTTATGATAGAGGAGTTGTCTTAGATGGGTAAAATTGATTTTAGTGTTCTTGATGTAGCTAGTACAAATTTCGATTTAAGTATTTTCTTGATGCTTATTATTCCAGTAATCTTGGTATTAATATTTTTAGTTATATATTTTGTATATAAGAGTAGGTTTAGTAAAAGAAAGATTGAATTACAAAAAGAGCCTTTAGAGAATTTTAATAGTGCTGATATAGCTTTCTTATATAAAGGAACTTTAGAAAAGAGAGACATAATATCTTTAATTATATATTTAGCGGATAAAGGATATTTAGAAATTATAAATAGTGATTCTTCATATAAGATAAGAAAATTAAAGGAATATGATGGAATTGATTATAATGAAGAAAAACTATTTAATGAGTTATTTTATAGTAGTGATGAAATTAATGTGGCGGATATTTATAAATTACCATATATTTCTTTACGAAAGATTAAGGATAATATTACAAGGGAAGAGAATATATACAAAGTCTATGAAAAGAATAGTTTTAAGGTTAAACGTATTATTTTTGTGATTTCTGTATTGTTGTATTTATTTTCAATGTTTTGTGTATTTTTTCATAATGAAGGTGAAAATTCTCTTTTAGGAGTGTTATTTTGTGCATTTGGATTAATGCCATGCTTTCTTTCTTTAATAATAGAAGAAGAGATTGGTAAAAAGTTTTGTCTTGTAGTTGCATTTTTTTTGTCGCTTATTGTATTCTTGATTTTTATGCCAAAGAATAACAATAATTTAGCTTTATTTATAGTTTTATTAAGTGCATTTTTATGTATTGCGTTATTATTACTTATACGAAAAAAAATTTCTTGTAGAACAGAGTTTGGATTTGAAATTTATTCAAAAATAGAAGGTTTTAAGAAATATTTAGAAAGTTTAAAAAAAGCTGATTTAGATGGTATGTTTAGAAACGATAGAAAAATGTTTTATAGTCTTTTACCTTATGCTTATGCTCTTGGTGTAAGTAAAAAATGGTTTAGTTATGATTTAGACTTTTTAAATGATACATATTTGGGATTTGAACTTAAAAAACTTTCTGCTTTTATGAAGCTATTTCTTGAAAACATCAATAAGACTGCTAGCTCTGGAAGATAAAGTTATTTGTAGGAGGAATTATGAGAGAAGATAATAGAGTTGGTTTTATAGCTGCGTGGGGTTTTATAGTTTTTGGGGTACTATCTTTATGTTGGGGTAATGCTCCAGTTGTAAGTTTAATGTTTATAGGATTTGGATGTTATGCACTTTATTTTTCTTTATCTAGTGCTTTAGCTAAACCAAAGAAAAAAGTATTATATTTAATGGAATCTGATGGGGAAAAGTACCCAAGTTTGACATTTGAAGCTGAAGATGGAAAAATATATCATACTACTATTCAATTTGATATCTTTAATAAAGATAATATTAGGACATTCAAAGTATCAGAATTTTATGATGTTGTGATAGTAAATGATAATATTTCAGAAATTGAAGGTATTAGTAAAAATAGTTTTGAACGAGTAGAAGAAAAATAAGAATTTAGGTAAAACTAAATTCTTTTTTTTTATGTTGGTTTTTAATCGTCATTACAAATTGCAATGCAAAATATATTGCAAAAATGTCGAATGATGGTATCCTTTATTTATAATGGAGCTACAATGGTTCTATAAAAAAGAAAGGAGAAGATATTTTGAAAAAGAGAAATTATGTCGTCATAGCAATATTATTAGTTCTTGTTTTAGTGTTATCTGCAACTTATTCATATGCTAGATATTTAACTTCTATTGATACTTCTTCTGATGCTGTAACTGCAAAATGGGCTGTATCAGTTAAAGAGGGTAGTAATGAATTAAGTTCTACACAAAAGTTAACATTAACTGTAAATGAGAATGAAAATGTTGTAGCTGGAGAGTTTGTAATTGATCCAACTGGTTCAGAAGTTGCAATAGATTATGAAGTAAAGATCGATACTACAAACATGACAAATTTACGCTAACGGTATAACAGCAGCTGGTACAGTTGACGCTATTAGATATGAAGTCACTCCCTATTCTTCAAGACCAGTATTTTATTTAATAGATGAAATGGAATATGTATCAGGTACTTGGACTATAGGAAATCTTTATATAATAACTAATAATAATATTTGACAATGAGTTAATTTAGTGTTATTATTTAATCAGTTTTGTTGATGAAGAAATTATCTAAGTAGTTATTTAGAATTCTATACAGGGAATTATGGTTAGTAACTGAGAGCCATTTTAGAGAGTTTAAATAATGAATTTCAATAATGGAGTCAAATCGTGAAGAGCGTTATTCTATAGAGTGCTAAGTAATTAGAACAAAGGTGGTACCGCGGATTTAATAGTGATTCGTCCTTTTTATGGATGATCACTATTTTTTATTTATAAGAGAGGGATGCAATATGAAAGAAAAATTAGAAGAAATCAGAAGTAAGGGATTAAAAAAAATTGAAGAAGTAAAAAAATTAGAAGATTTACAAGAAGTTACGAGAGAAATAACTGGTAAGAAAAGTGAATTGACTGAGGCTTTAAAATCGCTTAGTGAATTATCTATTGAGATGAAGAAGACTATTGGAATGCAGGCTACAGAGATTAAGAAAGTGTTTGCTGATAAGTTAAAGGAAAAAGAGGATGAATTAATTAATGCGAAGAGTGTTGTTGATAAACCTTTAGATTTAACTTTACCTGGTGCTGAAGTTACAGGTGGAGCACTTCATCCTATTACACAAATGTGCTATGACTTAAATGATGCCTTCTTATCACTTGGATTTGAGGTTTATAGTGAAGATGATATTAGTAGTGAGAAATATGCTTTTGATAATTTAAATTTCCCAGCAGATCATCCTGCTCGTCAATCTATGGATACATTCTGGTTAGAAGGAACAGAAGATAAGGCTGGAAATGAACGTTTATGTTTAAGACCACATTTAACAGGTGGTTCTGTTAGATACTTATTAGAACATGGGGCTCCTGCTAGATTCGTATATCCTGGTAGAGTTTATAGAAATGAAACTACTGATGCTAGACATGAAAGAGCTTTCTTCCAATATGAGGCTTTAATAGTTGATAAAGATATTTCATTCTCATCTGGTATGGTTATGATTCAAACTATTTTAGAGAAAGTATTTGGTAGAAAAATCAATGTTCGTATGAGAGAGGGTTTCTTCCCATTTACTGAACCTGGATATGAAATAGATATGGAATGTTTAGTATGTGGTGGTAAAGGTTGTAAAGTATGTAATCACAATGGCTGGATAGAAGTTATGCCAGGTGGAGTAATTCATCCAAATGTATTAAAGTCAGCTAACTTGGATCCAGAGGAATGGACAGGATTTTATATCAATATAGGATTAGATAGATTAGTTATGATGCGTTATGGAGTAGATGATGTTAGATTATTCCATAGTGGAGATTTAAGATTCTTGGAGCAATTTAAGTAGGAGGTTTTAGAAGATGAAAGTATCATTAAATTGGGTAAAAAAATATGTTGATTTACCAAGTGATGTAACAGAAAAACAAATAGCGTATGATTTAACTTTAAGAACAGTTGAAGTTGAGTCTGTTGAAAATACAAAAGAAAAATTTCATGATATTGTTGTTGGTAAAATATTAGAAGTAAATGAACATCCTAATGCTGATAAATTAAAAGTATGTATGGTTGATATTGGAGAAGAAAAGCCAGTACAAATCGTATGTGGAGGATGTAATTTATATGTAGATGAATATGTTGTTATATCAAAACCTGGGGCTGAAGTTTATTGGCATGGAGAAGCTGGACTTGTTAAGATTAAAGAATCTAATATGAGAGGGGTTTCATCATATGGTATGATTTGTGGAGCAACAGAGGTTTATCTAGAAGAATTATTCCCACCAAAGAGTGATGATGAAATAGTTGACTTAAAGGGATATGATTGTGAAGTAGGACAAAATATTGCAGATGTTATTTGTATGGATGATGTTGTTTTAGAAATAGATAATAAGTCTTTAACAAATAGACCTGATTTATGGGGACATTATGGTATAGCAAGAGAATTATCAGCAATATATAATGTACCATTAAAAGAGTTACCAGAGGCAAAGATTGATCCTAAACTTCCTAAATATAAAGTTGAAATAAAAGAACCTGAAAAATGTAATAGATATGCAGCAGTTGAAATAGAAAATGTTTACGATAAAGAGTCACCTATGTGGATGAAGGCTGCTTTAATTAATGGTGGTATGAGACCAATTAATGCAATTGTTGATATTACTAATTATGTAATGATGGCCGTAGGGCAACCTTTACATGCATTTGATAGAACTCACGTAGTTGGGGAAAAGATTGTTGTTAGAAATGCTAAGAAAGATGAAAAGTTATTATTACTTGATAATAATACAATTAGTTTAACAGAAGATGACTTAGTAATTTGTGATACAGAAGATGCTATGGCACTTGCTGGTATTCGTGGAGGTAAGAAGGATTCTATTTTACCAGAGACAACCGGTGTTGTATTAGAGTCTGCTAACTTTACAGCGGCTACTATTAGAAAAACTGGTAAGAGATTTGATGAGAAGACTGATGCTTCTATTAGATATGAGAAAAATCTTGATGCTGAAAGAGTTGAACAAGGTATTGCGATGGCTTTAGAGTTATTTAAAGAATTATTCCCAGAAAGTAAAGTGGTAGCATTTAATGATGTCTATCCAGTAAAGGCAAAAAGAGAAGAGATTGATGTTCCTGAAGAGTTCTTAAATGTTAGATTAGGAAAAGTATTAGGAAGAGAGACAATCGAGAGAGTTCTTAAGGCTTTAGGATATGATGTTACATATAAAAATGGAGTTTATCATGTAGTTGTTCCAGTATGGAGATCTACAGGAGATGTTTCTTTAAAAGATGATGTAATGGGTGATATCGCAAGACTTTTAAGTTTTGAAAGTTTCGAGGCTAAGCCATTAACTATTACATTTGAACATGCAGTATTACAAAGAAAAGCATTACTTGAACGTAGATTAAGAGAGTATTTAGCATATAGATGTGGATTTAATGAAATATTTACATATCCTTGGATAGATGAAAAATATATTAATGCGGCTGGTATTAATAAAGAAAATTCAGTTAAACTAGCAACTCCACCATCACCAGAGGAAGCATATTTAAGAAGTTCACTTGTTCCTGGTATGTTAGAAGCAATTTCTAAGAATTTAAGATATTATGATTATTTCAGATTATTTGAAATGGCTCAAGTATTTGAAAAAGGTGTATATCATGAGTCTTCTGAAGATGAGACTTTACCAATTCATAAGATGTTATTAACTGGATGTATCGTTGGTAAAGATCCTAGTCGTATCTTCTATGAATTAAAGGGTGTTTTAGAGAAGATGGCTGGATATACACAAATGGAGAAGATTAGACTAGAAGTTAGTAAAGAAAAACCAAGTTGGGCTGATGTAAATGTTTATATGGACATTTTACTTGGAAAAGATGTTGTTGGTAAACTTGGATTAGTTTCAATTAGAGCGATGAGTGAGGCTAAGGTTAAACGTACTAATGTAGCGGTATTTGAATTAGATACAGGATTATTAGTACCTAATGCTTCACGTGATAATAAATTTACACATTTATCACAAGTTCCATTAGTTTCTAAAGACTTATCAATTTTAGTTGATGAAGATGTTACTTGGAGAAGTATTTCAACTGCGATTAAAAATAAAGTTAAAGAAGTTAAGTTCATTGAAGAGTATAGAGGTAATCAAGTACCAGATGGTAAGAAGTCTGTTATGTTAAGAGTATTACTAGGTAATGGAGATGTTACTTTAACATCTGAAGAGATTAATTCGACAATGGATGTAATTATGGAAATACTTGGTAAGAAATGTGGAGCAAGTCTAAGAGATGAATAAAAATAAAGGACCAATTTATGTTGGTTCTTTTGTTTATAAGAAAATTTAATAATTATCTTGTAGAAACTGAGCGTTTATGATACGATGAATATGTCAAGGAAACTTGAATAAAATAAAAATAGGGAATACTTAATGTTTTGAGGATTAAGTACTTACCCTTGTTGTTGGTTTGCACCTAGTCACTCTAGTGATTAAGTGCTTTTTTCTTTTTTATTATCATTATTTGAATAATAGAGTGATAATAAGCAAGATGATGATAATAATTTGACTAAGAATTAAATAATCTTTTTTAGTCATTCCACATCACCTCCTCTCTCAAGAGGTAAGCACTTAAATTCATTAGTATTCCCTAATATATTATTATAGAAAAAGTAGGAAGATACTTTGAAAAATTGAAAAAAGTAGAAAAAACATCTTGTTGGAAATAGATGTTTATGATACGATGAATGTGTCAAGGAAACTTGAATAAAATAAAAATAGGGAATACTTAATGTTTTGAGGATTAAGTACTTACCCTTGTTGTTGGTTTGCACCTAGTCACTCTAGTGATTAAGTGCTTTTTTCTTTTTTATTATCATTATTTGAATAATAGAGTGATAATAAGCAAGATGATGATAATAATTTGACTAAGAATTAAATAATCTTTTTTAGTCATTCCACATCACCTCCTCTCTCAAGAGGTAAGCACTTAAATTCATTAGTATTCCCTAATATATTATTATAGAAAAGTAGGAAGATACTTTAAAAAATTGAAAAAAAGTAGAAAAAACATCTTGTTGGAATAAATGTATTATGATACTATGAATACGTTGAGGAAATTTTAACATTACTTAAATTTCTATAATTAATATTTCTTATATTTTTGGGGACTTTCTTGTGATATGCGACATGTGAATGTTGAAAGGAGGTGAGTGGAACATGGAAATATTAGTTGATAGAAATGGTTATGAACAATTTGTAAGTATTCTAAATGAGCTCAAAAACGCATTAGAAAATATTGCCTCTGGAGCAGCAGAAGTATGTAGAGATGCTGTTGGTGATGGATGGCATGATAACTTTGCTTATGATGAATTGATGCGTGATGAGAGAAAAGTTAGTGCTAAACTAAAAAAGATGTTGCTTGATGGAAGAAATATTAAGATTATTAAAGATGTGAAATCTAATGCAGATACGATAAATATTGGAGATACTTTGAAAGTAGAAGTCATTTATGCAGAAGATGATATTGAAGTTTTTGAAGTGAAACTTACGGGTAAATATTTGCCGGATTCAGAAAGTTCAATTCAAGAAATATCTTTAAATAGTCAAATGGGTAGAGCATTATACCTAAAAAATGTTCATAATAAAATTTTATATAAAATACATGATGAGGAAGTAGAAATAAAAGTGTTAGAAAAAAATGGAAATATTGTAAATTAAAAACTAGAGTTTTATATTTGACGTTTTGCAAACTCTAGTTTTTATATGGTCTTTTTTAATTGCTTAAAGATAGGAATATTTCCTTTTAAACTTAAGGGAGATATTGGAGAAGGATGGTAAATAGGAATTACTTTTATATTGTTTACTATAAATTCTTTGCCAACGACTTCACTAAATTTCTTATAACTTGTATCTAAAATTGTTTTAGTAGCGGCATCTCCTAATGCTAAAACTATTTCAGGTTTTATTTCTGCAAGTTGTTTCATAAGAAAAGTCTTACAGTTTTTACTACAAGTATTTAAGCTTTTTCTTTCTTTAGGGAAACACTTTATGGCTTCTAGGAAGTAAGTGTCTTCTAATTTTATATTTATAATGTCTAATAGTTTTTGCATTACTACTCCTGATGGTAGTAATTTTTTATTTTGATCATACCAAGCAATACCTGATTTACGCCAACCATTATTAGCTGGGGCTTCTCCTAAGATTAAGATTTTTTTTGTTTTACCAACAGAAATTGTTTTACTATTAGGAAAGTGTTCTACTAAGTCTTTACAAAGAGTACAAGAAGCAATTTCTTGATCTATAAGAGATAAATTTACTTTTTCTTTTAGTAGGGAATATCTTTTTTTGGTATCTTTATTTTGAAGTAGAGTATTGAAATCTTTTTCAATATAATTTGAGTAATCTATTTGCTCTTTATATTCTAATATTTCTTTTTTCATAATTCTATTTTTACAATAACTCCTTCAACATCTTTACCAAATTTTTTCCAAGTGGTTTCTTTTATTACTTTAAAGCCAACATCTTCAAATACTTTAGTATGATATCGATCTTTTTCAAAAGCATCATATAATTCTTTAATACCATTTTTCTTGGCTGCTTCACACAATAATTTTAAACCTTCTTTAGAATAACCTTTTCCTCTTTTCGAAGCTTCTATTAAAATGCCACAGTCATAATAATTTTCAGAACTATCAAATTGATAATTCACATAACCAATAAATTCATTTGTTTTTGTATCTTTTAAATAGGCAAAAAATTTATTTTCTTTTTTTCTTTTATTGTAAGTTTTTTCAAAATTTTCTATGGGAAAGTCAATTGTTCCAGTAGCATAATGGTAACCAGAATATGAAACGTCATAGCCAGCATTATAACTCATGGAAGCTGGATCTTCATTTAATTTTTTTTCATACCAATAATCTTTTAATTCGGGTATAACTAAAGTTAACATATTTTCACCTCTAATTTATTATAACATTTTTTATTTCAAATCAGTTGGAAATTAGGTATAATAATATAAGAAATATAAGAATAGAAGGCTTGGTGATAAAAGATGAATGGTGAAGATATAGCGTTACCAATTAGTAATGAAAATCCAGCTATCATGAAAGATGCTAGTAAATGTATACAATGTGGCTACTGCGTTAGAATTTGTCGTAATGATGTGACTGTGGCAAAGATGTATGATCTTGGTATTACCCATGATCCTATATGTATTAATTGTGGACAGTGTGCCAATTATTGCCCTACAGAGTCTATTAGTGAGCGATTAGACTTTATGAAGGTGGAGAGGTTACTTTCTAATCCTGAAAAGATAGTAGTTGTTTCTTTGGCTCCAGCTGTTAGAGTGGCACTTGGAGAAGAATTTGGATTAGAAGCTGGTAAAAATATTTATAAAAAAATTATTACGGCTTTGAGAAAACTTGGTTTTAAATATGTTTTTGATATTACTTTTGGGGCGGATTTAACAGTAATGGAAGAGTCTTTAGAGTTAGTAGAGAGAATAAAAAATAATAAGAATCTTCCTATGTTTACTTCTTGTTGTCCTTCTTGGGTAAAGTATGCAGAAATTTTTTATCCAGAATTAATTCCTAATTTATCTACTTGTAAGAGTCCTATTGCGATGCAAAGTACTACTATAAAAACTTATTTTGCAGAAAAAGAAGGTATTAATTTAGAAAAACTAGTTAATGTAGTGATTGCTCCTTGTACAGCTAAAAAGTATGAGATTAAAAGATCAGAGTTAAATGTTACAAAGAGAGATACTGATTATGTTTTAACGACAAGGGAACTTGCAAAAATGATAAAAGAAGCAAATATTGATTTATTAAAATTAGAAGAAGGTAAGTTTGATTCTCCCTTAGGCCTTGGCAGTAGTGCAGGAGTTATTTTTGGGAGTTCTGGTGGTGTAAGTGAAGCAGCTTTAAGAACGGCATATCATTATATTACTGGTGAAGATTTGGAAGATGAAAAGTTAGTTTTTTCTGATGCTCGAGGTATGACTGGTATCAAAGAAGTATTACTTGATACAGGAGAGATAAAAATAAAAGTTGCGATTGTGAATGGAATGAAGAATGCTAAGACTTTGATTGATAAAATTAAAGAAGGAAATGCAGATTATCAGTTTGTTGAAGTTATGAATTGTGTTGGTGGTTGTGTTGCTGGAGGAGGACAACCTAAACTTAGTTTACTTGAGATGAAAGATAAAAAACTAGAGAGAATGAATGGACTTTTTAGTGAGGACGAAAAGATGAAAAGGCGACTTAGTTATAAAAATCCAGATATTATAAAAATATATAAAGAGTTTTATAATGATAAGGAAAGAACTCATAAATATTTACATACTAGTTATAGTGATAAATCTTATTTGTTAAGAGGTGGAAAGTAATGGAAAATAAGAAATTAAAAGTAGAAATAGCTGCTAGAAAATGTATGAATTGTGTTACTAAGCCTTGTCAAATAGGATGTCCTTTAAATATTGATATTCCAGAGTTTATTAAGGATTTTCGTAATGGAAATTATGAAGAGGCTTTTAAGGTGCTTTGCAAGAGTACAGTTTTACCATCTGTTTGTGGAAGAATATGTCCTGTAGATAAACAATGTCAAGGATCTTGTGCAAAAAAGGTTTCTTACGATCCTGTGGAAATAGGTAAAATAGAAAGTTATATTGGAGATTTAGCTTTAAAAAATGAATGGTCACTTCCGAAAAAAACTAAGAAGAATGGAAAGGTAGCTGTTATTGGATCTGGTCCATCTGGTCTTACTTGTGCTGCTTTTTTAGCGGAGAATGGTTACCAGGTTACAATATATGAAAAACATGATTATTTAGGTGGCCTTTTATATCATGGAATTCCTAAGTTTAGGTTGGATAGAGAATTAGTTCAGAAAATGATTAAACAAATACTTGATTTAGGAATAAATGTTAAGACTAATGTTTCTTTAGGTAAAGATATTTCTTTGGAAGGATTAGAAAAAGAATATGATGCGGTATTTTTAGGATTAGGAGCTAATTTATCGAAAATGATGGGGCTTAAAGGTGAGACTTTAAGAGGAGTTTATGGAGCAAATGAATTATTAGAAAATTTAGTTCATCCTGATTATACAGGACGGAGTGTTGTTGTTATAGGAGGGGGAGGAGTTTCTATTGATATGGCTAGAACAGCTATTAGAATGGGAGCTAAAGCAGTAGGTGTAATTTACCGAAGAAGTAGAAATGAAATGTCTGCTGAGATGGATGATATTAAACAGGCAAAAAAGGAAAAGATTAAGTTTTTATTTCAGACTAATGTTATTGGAATTAATGGTGAAGAAGAAGTTAAAAGTATTGAATGTGTAAAAACCAGTTTAGATAAAGATAAAAAAGCTATTAATGTAGAAGGTAGTAATTTTACGATAGATACAGATTATGTTATTATGGCTGTTGGTTCTAGAGCGGATAGTGATCTTTTAGAAAAATTAAAGTTAGATGTTAAAGAGAATGGTTATTTAATGGTTAATACGAATAATCAAACATCTAATCCTAAAATATTTGCGGCTGGGGATTTAACTGGAGCTAAATCTACAGTGGCTTGGGCTTGTCGTAATGGTAGAGATACTGCTTATTCAATAATGAATTTTATTAAAGAAGGTGAGTAGATGATATTATATTTTTCGGGAACTGGAAATAGTAAATATGTGGCTTCTAGAATAAAAGATGCAACTGATGATGAGATCTTTTCAATAGAAGATTGTATTAAAGTTAATAATTATAAGTTTTCTTTGGATGAAGGAGAGAGCTTAGGAATTATTTGTCCTACTTACTTTTTTGGAGTACCAGTTATAGTAGAAGATTTTTTAAAAAGAGTTAGATTTACACTTAAGGGTGATAATTACATTTATGCAGTTACTACTTGTGGAGGGTTTTCAGGAGGTACTTTAACTAGAATAGAAGAATTACTTAAAAATAATAATTTAGAGTTAAAGGCTAAATATGATATTACTATGGTAGATACTTGGACTCCTAGTTATGATGTTAGTGATTTAAAAGCAAATGAAGAAGTTCAGAAGAAAAGTGAAGTTAGGCTAGATTTGATAATTAAGAAAATTATTGGTAAAAAAGATGGTAATTTTCAGAGTAAGAATTTACCAAATTTCATTTGTAAAAGAGTTTATGCTTCATATGATAAAGCACGCTGTACTAAATATTTTAGTGTTAATAAGGATTGTATTGGTTGTGGGATGTGTGAAGTTAAATGCCCATCTGGAGCTATAAAAATAAAAGATGGAAAACCAATTTGGAAGAGTGAAAAGTGTAATTTATGTTTAAGATGTTTACATAATTGTCCGAAAAATGCAATCGCTTATAAGAAAAAGACTAAGAAACATGGACAGTATATTAATCCTAATGTAAAAGTATAAAAAAAGAATGCTTGTTGTAGCATTCTTTTGTTTTGTTTTATTTTAATTTATCTTTAACTAACTCAGTACTACAAGGTACTTCAAGACGATTTAGAAAATTACATGTACTTGTACCATCTTTATTATCAACGCAGCTAATTACAGAACTATAGGTACAAATATTTTTATCATTAAATTCAATGTTTTCTAGACAGAGAAAAATAGTAAAACTGATACCAATAATTAGAAGTTCAATAGAACTAAAGATAAGAGTAAGACCATTTAATCTTTTCTCATTATGATGATAATAATCTATTTTTTTATGAGAAAATAAACTATTTAGAAGAGCACCTAATGATAAAAGAGTACTAATACCTAAAGCTATTTTAACACTTTTTAAATTGGGCCAAGCTAAGAGTAAGACTACAGCAATGATAACGGCTGTAAATGCTATTTTAGTTTTTAAAGATACTTTAGTATCTTCTTCAGAGTAGATATTATATTTTTCGGCTTCTTTAATAAAATCTATTTCATATTCTTCAACGCTTTCTTCATTATTAAGACTTTTGTTTTCTTCCATAGTAGACTCCTTTTATTATTTATAATAATTATAATATAATTCTTTTTATATTTCCATATTTTTTGTGTTATACTCCTATTATAGGAGGATATTATTATGATAGAGATAAAGAATGTTAGTAAGACTTATAATAATAATATTAAAGCAATTGATAACTTAAATTTAAAAATTAATGATGGTGAGATAGTTGGTTTTATTGGACTTAATGGGGCTGGTAAGACAACAGCTATTAAGATGATGACTGGTATTTTGCAACCTGATAAAGGTACTATCAAAGTAAATGGTTATGATATCGTAAAAGATAGTTTGAAGGCTAAACAGATTATTGGCTATATTGCGGATAGTCCAGATATGTTTTTAAAACTTACGGGAATGGAATTTATTAATTTTATTGCAAACATCTATAAAGTTCCATTAGATGTAAGAAAAAAACGTATTAAAGAATTTGGTGAGAGATTTGGACTTAGTGATGTTTTAGATAAGCCTATGCAGAGTTATTCTCATGGTATGAGACAAAAGATAATGGTGGTTGCAGCTTTAGTACATGATCCAGATGTATGGATTTTAGATGAACCATTAATTGGACTTGATCCTACATCAGCATTTGAGTTAAAGAAAATGATGAGAGAACATGCAGATAAAGGTAATTCAGTATTCTTCTCAACACATGTTTTAGAAGTAGCTGAGAAATTATGTGATAAAATAGCAATTATAGATAAAGGTAAGGTAGTATTTATTGGTACACTTAAAGAATTAAAAGATAAATATGATAAGAAAGACTTGGAAGAATTATTTATGGAGGTTATTAAACATGAGTAATTACTTGTCTTTAGTAAAAGTATTTCTTAGATCTTTATCAATGAGAGATGCAGATGATAAAAAGAAAAAAGCAATAAATAAAATACTAGTTGGTTTTGTTAGTATCTTTGTAATGTTACCATTTGCATTAATTTGTATGTTTTTCGTTATGTCTATGACTGGTGTATTAAAAGAGTATGGATACGCTACTACTGGGCTTGAAGTAATGTGTATTCTTATATCGATATTTTCTTTTGTATTTGGATTTAATGTTATACTAAATGAGTTTTATTTCACAGGGGATGTTGAAAGTTTATTACCATTACCGATAAAACCATTTCAAATAATAGCCGCTAAATTTAGTGCTGCTTTTATAGCAGAAACACTTATGCAATTAATTATAGTAGTATTTAGTGTTATAGGATATTACTTAGGATCTGGTATTGAGTTTTATTATTTTCTTTTAGGAATACTTGGAATGATTACTTTATCATTAATACCAATGATATATTGTGGAATTATTAGTATCTTGTTGATGAGCTTTACAAAATTTATTAAAAATAAGGAAACTGTTAAAAAGATTGGGGTAGGACTTGTTGTTGTTCTTTTACTTGGAGCAATATATGCTTTAGGTGGATTGACAGATTTTAATGTAGATACTTATATAAAAAAATTTGTTAATGGAGATAAGAGTTTGTTATATACTATGAGATGGATATTTCCACATATTCATTTATTTATAGATACTATTTCGTCTGGTAGTATTTCGTCTTTACTATTATATATTTTAGTTAATATTTTATATGTTTTAGTATTCTTAGGTTTAGCTCAAGCATTATACTTTAAAGGACTAGTTGGATTAAATACTGGTGATACGGCTTCTAAGAAGGGTAATAGTATTGAGGATACTAAAATAGAGAGTCCTATGAAGGCTTATTTTAAGAAAGAAATATTTATTTTATTTAGAACAACAGCTTATTTCTTGAATTGTATTTTAATTAATTTTATTTGGCCATTACTAGTTTATGTTATTTATAAAATTAGATTTTATGATGTTAGTCTTGATGAGTTAAGAAACTTAGCTAGTAATTGTGATAATGGTTTACTATTAATAATTTTATTATTTGTAGTCAGTGTTTCAATATTACTTCCAGCAGTTAATAGTATCGCAGCTTCATCTTTTTCAAGAGAAGGTAAGAACTTTGATTTTATGAAGAGTATCCCTTTTGATTATGATGAACAAGTTTTTGTTAAAAGTTTGGTTAGTATAAGTATTGCATTTTTAGGCGTGAATATTTTCGCGGTAATATTCTATATTATGATAGGATTACCTTTAACAGTAATTTTGATTTATGTATTAATTAGTTTACTATGTATTTTCTTTATTAGTGAATTAGGTATTTTGATTGATTCTATTAATCCTAAATTGGTTTGGGATGATGAGTTAAATGCTTTAAGAGAAAATACTAATAACTTTATTGTTATGGGAATAACATTATTAGTATTTGGAATCTTTATAGCAGCAGGATACTTTATTAATAAAGCTGGTGTTGGTATTGATGTTATCTTTACTGTTATGTTTAGTGTATTATTTATTTTAAATATTATAATTTTGATGTGTAATAATAAATTTACTATTAAAAATATAATAGAAGTAGAATAGAGAAAAGACTTCGGTGTAAGTCTTTTTTTGTTGACTTTATATATATATATATATATATATATATAATTAGGCTATAATAGATACTTCTGATGTAATTTAGTAGTTTATTTAAAATAGTTTTTTTTAGTGTTAATATATATGATAGTGGAGAGTGTGTATTATGAAGAAGATTAATAAAAAAGGTTTTACTTTGATTGAGTTACTTGCGGTAATTGTTATTATGGGGATTTTAATGGCTGTTGCGATACCAGCTGTTGCTTTAACAATAGAAAATGCTAGAAAGGATGCTTTTATAGATACAGCTAAATCTTATCTTAATGCTGCTAAGACAATGTGGGATTCCGATAATTTTGTTTGTGGTACTGATAATGTTGTTCCTTCAGCACTTAGTGGAGGTAGTTATTATATTGAAATTAATACAAAGAAAAGTAATGTTCCTACACTTTTGGATTCTGGCGGAAAGTCTTCATGGGGTAATAGAGATGTAGCTGGTTATATAAAAGTTTATATTGGTAAGACTATTGATCATTGTACAAGAAATAAGAATAATCCTAATGATCCATATAAGAAAATTTGTCCTGAAAATAAACCAGGATATGTATGCGTTCCAGATGATAATTGGAGTATGTGGACTGATTGTTCTTCTAAAAATGCAGTTGTAGTAAAAGAAAATATGAAATTTGTTAAATACAATATATTATTAGTTGATGGTATACATGGTATTATAGGTACTGGAGCAGGTAAAGAATCATCTGACTTATCTAGAGAAGATATTACTATGAAAGGTGCTAAGTATGGGTATGCTATTATCAATAGTGGATTAAATATGTGTGTTGAAAACTAATGTAAAAATTAAGAATAGTTATTTTGACTATTCTTTTTTTTGTAATTGTTTGTTATAATGTATATGATAGAATACTGGCTACGGTGGAGGAGTCTTTTATGAAGAAGAAACTTTTATTTTTAATAATGTTAATTAGTTTTTTATTTCCGATTAAATCATTTGCTTTATCAGGTAATGTTACTTTTAGTTGTAATTCTACGACAGTTAATGTAAATGATGAAATTAGATGTAAGATTACGGGATACTCCGATTTACAAGTTTCAGAGATATTTGCTAATTTATCAGCTGATGGAAGTATTAGAATTAAGAATTTTAGAGCAGAACGTATATGGGATATTAGAAGTGAATGGCCTAATCTTTCTTTATATTCAACGACTAAAAATCCTGGTAATTTTGAGATTGGTACAGTTTATTTAACAGCAACTTCAGCAGGTACTGGGACTTTTTATATGTCTGGTATTACTTTTAATGGAGAAGATGGTTCAATTGTATCTGTTCCTAATAAGTCTGTTTCAGTGACTGTTAAAGGAACTACACCAACTCCTACTCCTGATCCTACACCAACTCCAACTCCAGAACCACCTGTTGTTAAAAGTAGTGATTCTAGTTTAAAGTCACTTACGGTAAGTACTGGTAAATTTGACTTTAATCCTACTATTAAAGAATATAATATTGAAGTTGGTAGTAATATTAATACAATTAGATTTGAAGCAGTTCCTAATGATACAAAAGCAACAGTTAAATTACCAGATAGTTTATCTTTAAAAGAAGGGGCTAATCAGTTTTTAATTGTTGTTACAGCAGAAGATTCATCTACAACTACTTATACAATTAATGTTAATAAATTAGAAAAGATATTATCAGATAATGCTTTATTAACTAGTTTAAAAATTAATGGATATAATATTAAGTTTTCTAAAGATGTATTTGAATATAATTTAGGTACTATTAAAAGTAATAAATTAGATATTAACGCTATTAGTGAGGATGAAAAATCAACTGTTGTGATACTTGGAAATGATAATATAGGTAAAGATGATACAGTAATTATTAAAGTTACTTCAGAGGCAGGTACTGTTAAAAGATATATTATTTATGCAAGTTATGAAGAAAGTGTTACTCCAGCTCCTGTTGTTGATAATTCAATGTTAACAATAGTTTCAGCGTTATTTGCCTTTGCTTCATTTATAGTATTTCTTCTAGTGGTTACAAGAAAGAAAATAAAGGTACGTAAAAAAGAAAAAGATCCAGCAGTGGATGAAGCTAAAAGAGCTAAGGAGTTAGAAAAGAAACAAAAACAAGAGGCTTTAAGACAAAAACGAGAAGCTAAGAAAAAAGAAAAAGAATTATTAAAACAACAAAAATTACAGGCTGCGAGAGAAGCTAGATTAAAAAAAGAAACAGAGAGAAAACTTGCCGAAGCCAAGAAACAAGAAGAGATGAGACAAAGAAAATTACAAGAAGAACAACGTAGGTTAGAAGAAATTGCTAGAAAAGAAGCTTTAGCAAAAGAGAAGAATGATCAAGCGGCTTTAGCAAAAGCTGCTAAAGAAAAAGAAAAACAATTACGAGAAATTAAGTTAAGAGAAGATAAAGAAAGAGCAGAAAGAGAAAAAGCTGAACGTGAAGCAGCTAAAAAAGAAAGTGAAAAGAGATTAAAGGAAGAAAAAGAAAGAGCGGCACGTGTAAGAGAAGACAGAGAAAGACATAAACGTGAGATGGAAGAAAAGGCTAGAGAGACTAAGAAATTACAAGATGAAAGAGAAAAACTAGAAAAAGAGAGAGCTAAATTAGAAAGAATTCAACAAGAACAAGAAAAACGTGATAATAGTGAAAAAACTAAAGAAGAAAAAGAAAGACTTAAGAAGGAACAAGCTGAAAAGGCTAAGGCTGTTAGAGAATTAGAAGAACAATACAAACAAGAAATAGAAAAAGAAAAAAAATTAAAAGCCGAAAGAGATAAGGCTATGAAAGAAAAAATGACAAAAGAAAGAATAGAACAGGAAAAGGCAGCTAAGGAACAGGCCAAACAAGATAAGATTGATGCAGCTAAACAGAAAGAGTTAGATAAACTTCGTGCAAAAGAGGCTAAGCCAGACGTTGAGGAAGAATACGAAGAAGAATACGAGGAAGAAGTTGACAATGAAGCTCTTATAAAAGAAAGATATAAAGACAGTGAAAATATTTCTTCAGAAAGAGTTGAAAAAGTTGTTAATAGTGCTCCGGCACCAGAGACAGTAGCTCCTGTCCAAGAAGAGGAAGAAGAGGATGACGCTGATGTTATGGAGATATCTCCAGAAGAAGTATTATCTGTTGTTAAGAGAAAGAAAAAGAAAAAAATGAGTAATGCAATTAATGCAAAGAATAATAACTAGACTTTTCTTAGGTTGAAAGGTGATGCAAGTGATTAATTTAGAATTAGTACACAATTATATTAATGGTTTAGATACTGCTCCTTATGATATTTCAGAGTTAGAGGACAATTCTTCATTTATGAAGGTAGTCCTTCTTGCTACTAAGGATCCAAAGATGTATGAATTCTGTTCAGAAAAAGTGAAGACAGATTATGACTTTGTGATAAGTATGTTAGAGAACTTTTCAAATGATTTTGAGTTTGCTAAAGTAGTAGCTGGTAATTATTTAAACTCTTTAAAAGTTAATCCTTTGAGTACTGATGTTAGTGAGGAGAATCTTTCTAATAGAATGAAGGCTATGGAAGTAAATATATTGGTAGATTCAATTAAATCTGATATTAATATATTTTCTGTTCAAGCTAGAGTTATAGCAGCTGAAGAAATAGAAAGAGCGCGAAGTATAGCTAAACATAATAAAGATAAATTTGGAAATGATTTAGGGCTTGGATTTATTTTTATACTTGAACAATATGGTTCTAGTAAGATAATTACTGATTATTTGGCAAAGTGTATGGCAAGAAGAGTATTTTGTTATGGAAGTGATGATGGAGAGACCTTAACAAGATTGGTACATCGTAGATGTCATTCTTTTAGTGAGATAGAAAGAATGGGCGTTAATAATTTTATTTTTAGTGAACTTTATAGTAGAGATTCTTTCCTAGCAGCTCATATTAATGCTAATCCTTCATTGATTTCTCAGATTAAAGATGATATTATGGCAGTAGGTAGGACTTGGGATAGCTATATGAATAGATTAAATCAAGAGAGAATTAATATCTTTAATGAAGATGTCTTAAGATTTCTTGATGAAGATATGGATACTGTAGAAGTTAATATGAATGATCTAGAAAAATATGTAGCTGTTAAGACTGGACATGAAGATGTTTTTAAGAAATATGATCCAGCATATAATGAAGATGCTGAGATAAGTTATTTAATACATACAACTGATTTTGATCTAGCAAGGGCTAAAAAGTTTGCTTGTTCAGTGGCAGAAAGATTATTTGCTACTGATGTAATTGATAGAACTAGAGATGATTATGACGGTTATGATGATAGAAAGAGAAAAACAACTGCTAACTTTAAATTTAAAATAGGTAGTAAATAGGAGGAGAATATGAGTAAGAAAGCAAAGATTACATTATTTTGCGCTATTATTTTAGTAATAGGAATAGGCTTTTTCTGGAAGGGAAATGAAGGTACTAATATATTAGAAGAATTCATTCTTAATGGTAAATATGTTTCTTTAGTAGGAGAAAATTTATTAGTAAGTGATGGTAAAAATTTTGGATATTATGACTTAGATGGAAACAAAAAAGTAGATTTAAAATATACATATAGTCAAGACTTAATTTTAAATGATTTAGATTCAAGAGATGATTTATTTGTAGTTAATGATGAGAAGTTTGCATATGGAGTTGTTAGTTCAAAAGGAGAAGAAATTATTCCTAAAATGTATGAAGCAATTAAAATAGTATCTAGTGATTGTTTTATAGTTAGAGGTAGTGATAATTTATGGAGTGTTATCAATAATAACAATAAGAGTATTCTTAATGAAAAATATGATAAATATGAAATAATCGATGGTAAAGGTGCTATTCTTATTAAAGACAATAAATATATAATTATTGATATTCATGGAAATGTTATTTCTAAAGGATTATATGTTTATGTAGTTGACTATAATGAAGGTAGTGTTTTAGTTGGACAGTATGGTACTGGAGTAAATGACTTATTTGTTTATACTAATAATGAATATAAAGTTATACAAAATATAGAAGACTTTGTTTTTGTAAAAGAAAAAGTAGTTTACTTTATAGAAAAAGGTAGTACAGAGTTTAAAACTATTAATATAGAAAATGGTAAAATAGATAAGAATGCTTATGTTGATTTTTCTATTAATGATATGGAATTAATTATTAATAGTCAGAATTTAGTAGGATATAAGGCTACTGATGGAACCATTATTAAAAATAAATATCAAGTTAATGGTAGTGAAGATTTTACTGAATATGGAGTAGCAGTTGTTAGTTTGAATAACTTAGTTGGAGTTATTGATAAGAAAGGAAATGAAGTACTTCCTTGTAAATATCAAGATATAAAAGTATTTAGTGAAAAAGTATTTGGTGTGACAGATAATTCAAAATACTATTATTTAGTAGATGAAAAGGGAGAAAAAATTGCGGATAATATAGTATTTAGTGATAATTATATTGCTTATAAAAAAGATAATAAATGTGGTGTTTTAAATAATTATGGTAAGACAGTTTTTGCTTCTGAATATATGGATTGTCAAATATATGATAATTTAGTTATTGTAAAAGATAATAATGATAAATGGATTATAAAAAGACAAGGTTAGATTTTAGGAACGAAATGTTCCTTTTTTCTTTATGGTGAAAGATATGAAATTTAAAGAGATAAAAAAAGTTAGTATTTTAGGAATGGTAGGAAATGTTTTTTTATTGGTGATTAAAGGATTTGTGGGATTTGCTTCAGGTAGTCAAGCGATGATTGCAGATGCTTTTAATAGTGCTGGAGATATATTTTCTTCGATTATGACTTTTATTGGAAATGGGATTGCTTCTAAACCGAGAGATAATGATCATAATTTGGGTCATGGAAAAGCAGAATATATTTATTCGATGTTTATTAGTATTGCGATGGGATTAATGAGTTTAAAAGTTATTAAAAATTCTATTGTTGCTTTAATTAAAGGAGAAAAATTTCAATTTTCAATTTGGTTAATTGTAGTGTGTACTATTACAATAATTGTTAAAGTTGGACTTTATCTATATGCTAGTAGAACTTATAAGAAACATAAGAGCTTATTATTAAAAGCTAATGCTAAAGATCATAGAAATGACTGTTTTGTTACGGCATTAAATTTAGTGGCGTGTTTGCTTAGTTTAAAAGGAATATATTTTGTAGATAGTGTAATAGGAATTGCTATATCTGTTTGGATATTTATAGTTGCTTTAAAGATATTTTTAGAGAGCTATGATGTATTAATGGATAAGTCTATTGATGATGTGACTAGGGATAAAGTTTATAATATTATTGCTAGACATAAGGAGATAAAAAGAGTTAATCATTTTAATTCTACGCCAGTAGGTTATCGTTATCAAATTTCTTTTACAATTTTTGTAGATGGTAATTTATCTACTTTTGATAGTCATGAAATTGCTAATAACTTGGAAAAAGAAATTGATAAGGAAATTCCAGAGATATATTTAACTGTAATACATGTTAATCCTTTAGATGTAAAAAAGTAATTTATATGGTATAATCTTATGTAGTTGGGAGTGTTACTTATGAATGAAGAATTTGATATTAAAGAAAAAAGACTTAGTATATTAGATACTTATGGAGAAAATTTTTTAAATAAAACTTATGTTACTAATCCGGCAATAGGTAGAGATGAGCAAATTAAAGAGTTGATACTTACTTTACTTACACCAGATAAGTCAGCTGTATTAGTAGGTAAGCCTGGTGTTGGTAAAACAGCTATAGTAGAAGGACTTGCTTATAGAATACAAAAAGGATTAGTTCCGGATGGTTTAATGAATTTTCAGGTTATTAGAGTAAATACTTCAGCTTTATTAGGAGTAGATCCTACAACAGGAGAGGCTAAAGTACAGACTTTAATAGATGAAATTAAAGCGAGAACTAATTTAATACTTTTTATAGATGAAATACATACTTTGATTGGTAAGGGAGAGTCTTTAGACTTTGCTAATATGTTTAAACCTGCACTTGATCGTGGAGATATTAAGGTAATTGGTGCTACTACTACTGATGAGTATGAAAGATATATTTTAAGAGATAAAGCTTTCGTGAGACGTTTTCAAAAAATAGATGTAGCAGAACCTACAAGAGATGAAAATGTTGAAATATTAATAGGAACACTTCCAAAGATAGAGAAAAAAACAGGGGCTAGATTAATGTATTCTTCTTATGTACAAAGAAAAATAATGGAGTTTATTACAGATATTACAAGTGAATATAAGAGAATATATGAGATAGGATCTAGATATCCAGATGTGTCTTTGACCTTGTTACAAAATGCTTTTTCTAATGCATTGTTTGATAATAGAAAAAATGTTAATATTATGGATATAAAATTAGCTATTACGAATAGTAAAAGCATTTATGAAGATGTTAAAAAGAAGTCAGAATCATTGTTTAATACAATGTTTTCTGATCAAATAGCTGAGTATAATACTAATCATGGTATATATGAGAAGTTGGGAGAAGATATTTAGTATATCGTTATTGTAGTGAATGTTTTATTTATAATACTTTAGGGAAGATGAGATGTTTTCCTTTTATATTTGTCTTTTCTATATAAATATCATATAATACTATTAGAATGAAGTTAGAAAGGTTGTATTAATTCATTTGAGCGCCAGGTCCTTAGGGATGACGAGGTTAGTAGTTTATCGGAGAGTTCGGCGGGTTCTACTACGGATTTAAGTTATTCGTTAGATATATTTTAAAAAGTAAAATCAAGATTACGACAAAGAATATATCATAACTATTTTATACAATAAGGAGATTTTTTACATATGTGTGGAATAGTAGGTTATATAGGTTTTAGGGAACCTAAAGAAGTACTTTTAGAGGGACTTAAAACATTGGAATATCGTGGATATGATTCTGCGGGTATTGCTTTAAAAAATGATACTTCTGTTCAAATTATAAAAGAAGTAGGCAGAATAGCTGCTTTAGAAGAGAAAGTTAATAAAGAGAAATTGATTGATTCTCATATTGGAATTGCTCATACTAGATGGGCTACTCATGGAGGAGTTAATGAAACTAATGCTCATCCTCATATAATTGGAAGGGTAACATTAGTACATAATGGTATTATAGAAAATGCCCAAGAGTTAAAAGAAAAATTAATTACAGAAGGAGTTAAGTTTAATACAGAAACTGATACAGAAGTATTGACTGCTTTAATTGATTATTATTATGATAAAGATCCAGTTGCAGCGATAGAGAAAGCTTTAAAAGAAGTTAGAGGATCTTATGCTTCAGCAATTATTTTTGAGGATCAGGATAAGTTATTTGCAATCAGAAAAGATTTACCTTTAATAATTGGGTATGGAGATAAAGAATATTTTATTGCGAGTGATATTTCAGCAATTATTAATTATACTAATAAGTATTCTTTATTAGAGGAAAATGAAATTGCTACTTTAGATTTTGATGGTATTACAGTAGTTAAAAATAATAAGAAAATTAAGAAAGAAATTTTAGTTACAGAGTTAACAGCTGAGGCTAAAGATAAGAATGGCTATGATCATTATATGTTAAAAGAGATAATGGAAGAGCCAATCGTACTTGAAAAGACTTTAAAACCATTTATTGAAGATTTTAATAAAATACCAGATTTAAGTAGTTATGAAGAAATTCATATCGTAGCATGTGGTTCTGCAATGTATGCTGGTATGGTAGGTAAGAGTTTAATAGAAGAGTATGCTAATGTTAGAGTGGTTTGTGAAGTTGCGAGTGAATATCGTTATAAAAAAGTTCTTTATGATAGAAAGACTTTAGTTATAGTTATTTCACAATCTGGAGAGACAGCAGATACAATTGCCGCAATGAGAAAAGCTAAAGAAAATGGTGCTTTAACTTTAGCGATTGTTAATGTTAAAGGATCAACTATTGCGAGAGAAAGTGATGAACAAATATTTATAGAGGCAGGTCCTGAGATTGCTGTTGCTACGACTAAGGCTTATATTTTACAAGTTGCTATTATGGCACTTTTAGCTAGTAGATTAGCTGGAAAAAATATAGTAGAAGAATTAGTTAAGTTACCTAGATTAGTAAAAGAAGTTATTGATAGAAGAGATATTTATTTGAAGATTGCTAAAAAGATTTATCGAAAAGAAGATATTTTCTTTATAGGTAGAAAAGTTGATTATGCTATATCTTTAGAGGGTAGTTTAAAATTAAAAGAAGTTTCTTATATTCATAGTGAAGCTTATCAAGCAGGGGAATTAAAGCATGGAACTATTTCTTTAATAGAAAAAGGTACACCAGTTTTTGCAATAGTTACTGAAGATGATGTTAAGGAAAAAACTGTTTCTAATATTTGTGAAGTTAAAGCAAGAGGAGCTATGACAATAGTTGTTAGTAATGAAGACGGATTTGATTGTGACTATTTAGTAAAAGTTCCAAGAGTTAATGAATTCTTGCAAGCTATTTTAGTTGTTCCTTGTTTACAATTAGTAGCATATGAAGTTGCTAAACTAAGAGGTTGTGATATAGATAAACCTAAGAATTTAGCGAAGAGTGTTACCGTTGAGTAAAGGGGTATATTGAAAATGTAAAAAAGGGTAGACGTTTGTCTACTTTTTGTGCTATTAGTAAGTGTATTTATTTACTTCTTTTTTATTTTTTTGTATAATTATTATGATGCGAGGATGTGATTTTAATATATGAATATTATCAAAAATATTATTAATTTCATAAAAAAATATATTAAAATTATAGTTAACTTTATTAAAAATGCTTTTGATAAAAAGAAAGCATTTCTTTTGCTTGGAATAGTTTCTTTGCTAGTGGTTATTTTTGCTATTTCAAGTTCGTTTGCAGTTGTTGCTCCGGTTGAATCTATTACTTTTACGTCTAATGATTTAAATTATGAAAATAAGGATGCTGGAGCTTGGCAAGTTGTTAAGAGTGCTAGATGGGTTTCGAAGGGAAAAGCTCAAATAACGTTTGCTGTTGATAGTATTAAGGCTAGTGAACAGAAAAAATCTACTGATTATATTTTAGTTGTTGATAGTACTTTACTAGATGGAAAAGATGATTTTTCTACGACTTTAAATAACATGATTCGAAATATGTTTGTTGGTAGAAATAGAGTTTCATTAATAGGTTTTTATAAAGAGGCGTTTGGTTTAGGTTGGTTTACTTCTAATGCTAATGATGTTATTTCTGCTTTAACAGAGTTTTCGAAATATGAGGAACCAAAGAATGATGTTACTAGTTATTATAGAGCTTTAGAAATGATTAATAATGGTTTGGAGTCTTCCTACGATTATCCACAAAATACTAATTTGGAAGTTATTTTTATTACGGATGGTAAACCTTTAGTTGATGTTTCTTTGAATTCTGTTGAATATAAACTCATGAAGGAAAAATATTCTAGTACAAATATTAAGGTTAAGGCTATTCAGTATGAGATGGGGGCTACAGTAGCAGATGAAATTAAAAATATTAGTGATGAGCAAATTGTTGTTAATAAAGATAATGCTGCTGATATATTAGGAAGTCTTTATTTTGGTGGTGAATATTATGAGAAATTTCTTCTTGGTGATACGGTCTCTGCTCCTTTTGTAATTGATAATATAGATGTTTCTGTTGGTAATGTTCAAGTAAGTGATGGTTTTGTTACTTGGGATTTATCTAATTCGATATTTGGTGCTGGTGGAAAAGCAACAATGAAGATTGATGTTTCAGTTGATAATGGTTTGGAGTTAGGAAAATTTTTCTTGATGAGTGAAGTTGGCTCAAAAGTAGCATATGTATTTCGACGGAATAGTGATATTGTAGAAACGGTTAGTACTGATAAGACTCCGGTGCTGGCTAGTTCGTTCAGTGTTTCATACGATAGTAATGCTCCAAAAGATTGTGTTGTTAGTAATATGCCTGATGCAAGTAATGTACTTATTTATGATATAGTTAGGCCATCTAGTAAGGTTCCAATTTGTTCTGGGTATAAATTTAATGGATGGAAAGTTGTAACTGATGGAGTGAAAGTAAATAATGATGGAACATTTATAATGCCTTATAAAGCAGTTACGCTAAAAGCTACTTGGTCAAAAACCTCTTTGAATATTACTACGGATGGAACACTTGCTTCAAGAGGAACTTTGTATAGTGTATTGGAAAAAGAAGCTACTAGTGGCGGTTTGGCAAAGGAGTATACTGGACAACATCAGGATGATATAAATGGTAAAGGTACTAGTAAAATTTATCATTACTATGCAAGTAATACTGCTAATGGAACAAAGATTCTTGATAAGAATAATGTCGTATTTGCAGGTATATGTTGGCAAATGATTAGAACAACAGATACTGGTGGAGTAAAGATGATTTATAATGGTGAAGTATCAAGCGATGGAACGTGTGGTACGAATAGGGCTGCACATATTGGATATTCTGATGTGATAGAAATGCCTTTTGATGGTAGTAAAAAATTTTATTTTGGAACTAATTATACGTATAATAAGACTACAGGGAATTTTACTTTATCAGAAAGTGTAAATCCAGGTGTATGGCAGATTATTAATAACTTTAGCCCGGTTGGTAAGTATACTTGTTTTAGTTCCTCTTCGACAAGTTGTTCAACTTTATATTATGTGTTGGGTCAAAAAGATAGTTCCACTACTGCGATTGTTGCTAAGATAAGTGCGACAGTTAATTATTCAACTATTGGTAATGTACCATTTAATTCTGATTTTGATGTTGGATATATGTATAATGATTCTTATTTAACAAATTATTTTAAATTAGCAAAAAGAGAGATTAAAAAGGATACTTTTACTAATATTAATGCAGCACTTTCAACAACCTTGCTATTTTCAGATGCAGGATATACTCCTGATGATAATGCAATTCCTTTGTATTATATTGGTGGTACAATTGAAGAAGCAAATAACCTTTTGGCTGGGTACTACTTTTTTCCGGATGGCTTGGGAACTTATGAAACTGCGAGGTATATAGTAAAAGCTGATTTGTCTAGTGATGGTGATTTACAAAACGGAACAAGTACATATTATTATATTGAGTTAAAAAATGGTGACTCAATGAATGGTAATTACTATATTTATGGGGATAAATATGAAATCAATAATGATAATACGTATACTATAGTTAATCCACAACTTATTACTAAAAAAGAATTTTATGCTAATTATGGTTATTATGCTAACAAATATTATTGTGAAGATTCAAATTATGAACTTTCAATTAGTCATTCTGAATCTGAAAAGGATGATTATATTCAAAATGAAATGAAGAATAATAAATGTGTGGATTTATATGTTGATTTAAGTTCTAATGAAAATGAAGTGACTCCTGATAATTATGATAGATATTTTTCTAGTTCTTCATTTTCTAGTACTTATAAGTTTGCAAAAGGATTTACTTATAGTAATGGAAAGTATAAATTAGATGCTGACTATGTTAATCTTTATGATGCGAATACTTTTAATGCTGATTATCGTTATACTTGTTTAGCAAATGGTGATAGTTGTGATTCGATTTATTATGTATATTATTCTAGGTATCCTTATGATAATTTATTCTATTATATAGAATTATCTAATGGAAAAGATATTTCGGCTTTACTAACTGATTTATTTAATTCTGATAATGCTAATAATAATGATTCAAAAATTAAAACAATTATTGACTCTTGGTATTCAAAAAAATTAAGCACATATGTTTCTTATCTTGAAAGTACTATATTTTGTAATAACAGGACGATAAAAAGTTTAGGAGGATTTGATCCTAGTGTTTCAGGAAGCATTTCTAATCCTTTAGAATTTGGTACTAATAGTAGTTTATTGTGTAGTAGTATATATGATAGTTTTAGTACTGATAATAGTAAGGCAAAACTTCAGTATCCAATTGGCTTATTAACTAAGGCTGAAGCTGAATTAATCAATGTTAGTAAAGGTATTGTTTCAGGCAGTGCATATTGGCTTTTGTCACCACACGCAATTTATGGTTATAATAGTAATTATTATGTTTCTCATAGCGGAAGTATTGGGTACGATATCGTTAAATTTTCTTATGGTGTTAGGCCAGTTATTACACTTAAGGGAAGTTTAAAATATACAACTGGTGATGGTAGTAAGAATAATCCTTATGTTATAGAAACGGAGTAGATGAGAAGGAATTTTCATTTACTTCTTTTTTCTTTTAGCGTATAATTCTTATAGGAGTTGATGAACTTGAAATTATTAGATGGAAAAGTTGTTAAGACTATGGCGTTAGAAGGATTAAAGAAACTTGTTAATGAAATAGAAAGACCGTTAGGTTTAACTGTTATACAAGTTGGAGATAATGCTTCTAGTAATATTTATATAAAACAAAAAAGAAAAATGGCTGAGTTTTTGGGATTTAATTTTAATCATATAAAGTTAGAAGATGATGTTACTTTAGAAGGGATACTTAGAATAATAGATGAATTAAATAATGATGAAGAAGTTGATGGTATTTTAGTACAGATGCCAGTTTCAGAGCATTTAGATTCTAAAGTAATACAGAATGCGATTAATCCTTTAAAAGACGTAGATGGCTTAACTGATATTAATATGGGTAAGCTTGTACATAAAAAAGAATGTTTAGTACCTTGTACAGCACTAGGAATAATGGAATTATTAAATTATTATAATATTCCTGTCATTTCTAAAAATGTTGTGGTAGTAGGCAGAAGTGATTTAGTAGGTAGACCAGTAGCGGAATTATTAATTAATGCCTCTGCAACTGTTTCTTTATGTCATTCAAAGACTAAAGATTTGGCTAGTATTACAAGAGGAGCTGATATTTTAATTGTAGCGGTAGGAAAGAGTAGGCTTATAACAAAAGATATGGTAAAGGATGGAGCTGTTGTTATTGACGTTGGTATTAATAAACTAGAAGATGGAAGTCTATGTGGAGATGTAGACTTTGAAAACGTAAAGAATAAATGCTCATACATTACACCAGTTCCTGGTGGGGTTGGTCAAATGACTGTTTTGGAACTTGGATTTAATACTTATAAGGCTTATTTATTAAGACATAAATAAAAGAGTACTTAGTGATTGTACTCTTTTTTGTTAGTGGCATTTAGAATTAGAACCAGTATTCCAGAATAAAATAAAGAAAATAATTAATACGATAATTATGATCCAGAACCAGTTAGTTCCACTAGATTCATTATAATTATACATTGGATATCCATACATCATAAATATTCTCCTTTCATTATATTATATTTATATAGGTCGAATATTGATATAATGGATACCTAAATTATAGTTACTTTTAAAAATATTTTTTTTCCTTTTTGAAGAATTAGAAAATCATTATTAAAATCTTGTGTTGTTATTAATCTGTTTTCATCTTTTATTTTTTCTTTATTTAGACTTATTCCTTGTTGGGATATTAGTCTTCTTCCTTCTGATTTTGATGCTACTAATTTTACTTTTAAAAGTAGGTCTATGATATTTAAGTTTAAATCCTCTCTTGAAATGTTTATATTTGGCATATGTTCAGATGAGTGATTATTGCTGAAAAGATTTTCTGAGGTTTCTTGGGCAATTTTAGCTTCTTTTTCGCCATGCACTAATTTAGTTACTTCAAAGGCAAGAGTCTTTTTAGCATTTCTAATGTCTTCTTGACACATTTTTTTAATTTCATTCATGTCTAATCTGGTGAAAAAAGCTAAACTTCTTTCAACATCCTCATCAAAGGAATTTATCCAAGCTTGGTAAAAATCAAAGACTGAGGTTTTGTTTCTTGATACCCAACAAGTACCGGAGGCGGTTTTACCCATTTTTTCTCCATCTGCTTTAATTAGTAATGGACAGGTTAGACCAAATAAAGGTTCTGTTTTTTTTCCTTCACTAATTTCTATTTTTCTAGAAAGGTTAGCCCCAGCTAAAATATTTGCCCATTGATCGGAACCACCAATTTGTAGAGTACAACCAAACTCTTTATTTAGATGAACAAAGTCAAAAGCTTGCATTAACATGTAGCCCATTTCTAAAAATGTTAGCCCACCATTTTCTAATCTTTTTTTGTAGCAGTCGGCATTTAACATATTATTAACATTAAAATGAACACCAATATCGCGCATAAAATTTACGTATGTTTTGTCGCATATCCAATCGGCGTTGTCAACTATTATAGCTGGATTGTCTCCATCGGTCTTGATGAATCGTTTTATGAGTTCTTTTACTTCTGCTTTATTGTGGACAACTTCTTCCTTGGTTAACATTTTTCGCATATCACTTTTTCCAGTTGGATCACCAATTAATGCTGTTGCTCCACCAATTAAAATTATACCATGGTGTCCAAAATCTTGAAGCCATCTAAATAGTGTTAGAGCAAAGAAATGTCCAATATGTAGACTGTCCGCAGTTGGATCGATTCCTAAGTAGAAAGTCATAGGCTTGCCATTAATCAGCTCAATAATTTCTTTTTCGTGTGTTAAATCTTTTATATAACCTCTTTCTTTTAAAATATCAAATAATTTTTTTTCCATTTTTATTTTCTCCTTTTTATGTTTGTATAGTTAATTAAATTGCTTATATCTAAGTAATAGTAATAATAATCATTATCCATACAACCATCTCCTTTCAAAAATAAAAAAACTAGTTGCTCTAAAAGAACGAACTAGTTATAGCCATGGTACCATCTTTCTTTGTAATAAAATATTATTACCTTTTCTTGATAACGGAGGCACTCCGATTAAAATCATTATTTGTAATTCATTATTTTGTATTTGCTTATTTCCACCTAACATAAGCTCTCTATAAAATATTATAAAATAATTACTTTGAATAAGTCGCTTTTTAATTAACTTGTATTGATTTTAACAGGATTATTATTTTTTGTCAATTTCTTGTTGTAATTGCTTTTTATTTTTCTTTTTTATAATGTTTCTATATATTGGTACTAATTTAGTAAATAAGAAGTAATATATTGGTTTGATGACATAGTCGAATTCACCCATGAATTCTATGTAGTCACCACCAAATTTCTTTTTGAATTCATGTAGTCCTAGACGAGGATTATCTTTTGATAAATCACCAATAGTACCGAATTGATCGTATATTTTTAAGCCACGTTCTTTACAGAATTTTAAGTGTTCATAGTAAGTATTATAATTTACATATGTTTCAGTTAGAATGTTATGGTTACCGGCATATAGAACCCAAGCTTTATCACCATACTCTAAAATCATATGAGCTGATAAAGTAATTACATTACCATACTCTTTTTTATACTCTTCATATTTTTTAATTTCTTGAGTTGTTTTTTCTTTTTGCCTTTCTAATTCTTTTAATTGGTTTTTGTTACTTTTAGAAAGATTTCCGGTTGGTAGTTTAGCTATTTTTTCATTTACTTCTTTTAAGTCAGTTTTTAATACTTTTAAAGTTTTATCTAAATTTACTTTTCCTAAGAAAAGAGTGGCTTTATCTTTTTCATTAAATAATTTATATAGAGTTTTATAATAATCTAGTTTGTAAGAAACAAAGTCTTTTCTTGATTCAGTTAACATCATAAGATGATAGAAAGTAGGTAAGTCTTTTTCGGTACCGATTTCTACTTCTGTTTGAAGTTTTAGAGATTTTTGAATACGTTGTTTGGTTGTTTTTGAAAAGTGGCTTTTAATGGTTTCTAGGTCTTGGTTTAAATCAATTCTAAAAGTGTATCTTGGTTGCATAGTTTCAAAGTTTTTAGTAAAGCCAAGATGTTTATAGCCAAGTCTTTTTAATTCTTTAAAAATCTTTTGCTCTTTTGCTTCTTCTAATGTTACTTCACCAAGATAATTTTCTTTTTTCCAGATTATATCAGGATCTATTTTTAGGTAGATGGCCTTTTCTTTTTTAGCAAATTTTACAATTTCTTCGGTAAACTTGTCTAATATTTTAAAATCATCAAAGTCAAGTACAAAACCTCTAGGTGAGTATAAGTAGCAAAGTCCTAAAGGAAGAGATTTTTTTAGGAGCAGAGTAGCTGCTAGAACTTTATCTTTTTCAACTAGACCTAAGAAGAATGGCTTTAGACCACGTTTTTCTTTACAAAGTTCTCCCCAGGAAGAAGATTGTAAGAAATGACTTTTATATTTATTGGTTTTAACGAATGATTCGTATTTATCTTTTTCTAATTCTATTAGTTTCAAAATTATCACATCCTTGACTACTAAAAGTATAATTTATTAAATGTTACTTGTCAATTTTAGTATGGCAGTTTTTGGAGAGAAAAAAACAGGAAAATAAAAAGTTCATATTGTAGAGTATGAACTTTTAGAATGGATGTATTAGTAACAATAAATAAAAAAACTTACGAACTCAAATTCGTAAGTTGATTTTATAATGGGGCGTCGTAAGGGAATCGAACCCTTGCGTACTAGTGCCACAAACTAGCGTGTTAACCACTTCACCAACGACGCCATGTCACATTTGACTTCTTTATTTTATTATATATATCAAAAAAAATCAATACTTTTTTAATATTTAGGTATTTAACTATACACTAATACCTATTTTTCATAAATTAAAGAGAAGGGAGATATTATGTATAACTATAATTATTTAAATGATACGATGTATCAAAATATGAGAATTAATTCTATGCGTAATTATAATAGAAATAGTTCTTTATTTACACCTAGTGATGGTTACAATAATGGAAATATGTTTTCAAATTTATATAGTCAATATAAAAATTATAGACCAGCTCAATTATCTGGAAAAACAGAAAAAGAAAAAATGTTACTAGAAATTGGGAGATTATCTTTTGCGGCACATGATCTTAATTTATACTTAGATTTATATCCAAATGATGAATCTATGTTAACTTTATTTAATGACTATAGAAAATCTGCTGATGAATTAATTTCACAATATGAGGCTAAGTATGGTCCATTAAATGTTAATAGTAATAGTTTAGAGAATGGTCCATTTAAATGGATTAATGGTCCTTGGCCATGGGAGGATATTAATAATGTTTAGTTATAATAAGAGATTACAATATCCAGTTGACATTAAGAAAAAAGATTTGAGAATGGCTAAATATTTAGTCACACAATATGGCGGCGCAAATGGGGAACTTGCGGCTTCGCTTCGCTATTTAAATCAAAGATTCACAATGCCAGATGAAAGGGGAAAAGCTTTACTTACAGATATAGGGACAGAAGAGTTAGCACATGTCGAAATGATTTCTACAATGATTTATCAATTAATGAAAGATGCTACTCTTGCAGAAATAAAAGAAGCAGGGCTTGATACTCATTATGCAGAACATGCTAAAGCATTATATCCAACAGATGCGAATGGAGTTCCATTTACAGTGGGTTATTTTGCTTCTACTGGAGACCCTTTAGCAGATTTATCAGAAGATATGGCTGCTGAACAAAAAGCAAGAGCAGTATATGAAAACTTAATTGACTTAACAAATGATCCAGATGTTATAGGACCATTATTATGGTTAAGACAAAGAGAGATTGTTCATTATACTAGGTTTAAAGAATTATTTGATTATTATGATAATAAATTAAATAATAATACTAATATGAATAATGGTATGAATACTACTAATAATACAAATAATTCAAGTATGATTAATGGTACTAATAAAATAAATACCAACCAATATTTTAATCAATATGGACAAATAATGTAAAATGTAGATAATTCTACATTTTATTATGTGGAAAAGTAATAATACTTTTGTTATACTTTAAGTATATAATTGAGGTGTTTATATGAATAAAGATGAGAAACAGGAAAAGACTAAAGAAATTGAAAAAATAGAAGATATAGTTGATGATAAAGAAAAAGAAGAACCAGTTATTATTTCGACGGAGGAAGAAAAAGAATCTGAAGAAATAGAAAAGATAAAAAATGAAGAAGATAAAGAAAAAATAGAAGAGATGGTTAAAAAGAATAAGAAAAAGAAAACGATAATTATTATTCTAAGTATTTTGATTGTTTTAGTTCTTATTTCTTCTTTAGTATTGGTGTTAAAAAACAAAAAAGATAAAGAGAAAATTAAAGATGATGTTTATAATGAAGAGAAATTAAATGAAAAAGAAAAAGAAAAGAAAATTAAAGCATTTGGAGAAGCTTTAGAAAAAGTTGTTTTAATTTCTTATGAGAAAAATAAAGTTATTTTAAGTTATGAAGAGGCATTAAAATTAGTTGATATTAAAGATGATATTAATTGTAGTGTTCATGAGATTTATGAAGATGGAAAAGTATATTTAAATGAATGTTCATTTAATGGTATTAAGACTAAATATTCATATGGAACTAAACAAGAAGAAAAAGCTCCTGTTGAAGCTGTTGATGATAATACGAAGATTAATGTTTATGTAAATAAAGAGACAAGGAAAGCTAGTTTAACTAAACCAAATAGTCTTAAAAATTATGAAGTATATATAGTTGATTGTGGTGACGTGTATCAAGATGCTAATTTGTTTGGGGATACTTTATATGTTTTATATCAAGATAATGATTATCGTATGCAGATGAAAAATTATATGTCTGGAGAGAAAATACTAGGAAATATTAAGTATGATGCCGTTTTACCATTTATGAGTGATGGTAAATATGATACTAGTTATTTAGCGTTACTTATTGATAATAGATGGGTAATATATAATATTGATAATCGTAAACCTGTTTTAACTTCTAGTCTTGATGGAGTTGTTCCATCTACTAATGCTAGTTCAATTATAGGGCCAATTGAAGCAATTAAACCGTTAAAAAATAATTCAGTTATTATTTATAAAGACAATAAATATGGAGTTATAGATTATAAGACAGGAAAAGAAATTATTCCAGCTATTTATTCATATATTAGTAAAACCGGAGAGTATTTATATGCTTGTGTTGAACAGGGAGCAGATGGAGTTATATATGATTTAGATGGTAATAAAGTAATAGATAAAGAATATGATAATATTTATGGAATAACTAATGGTAATTATGTTTTAGTTAATAAGAATAATAAAATATTATTAGTTAATATGAAGGGAAAAACATTATTTGATTTTGGAGAAGCTGTTGGTATAAAAGATTTGAATTTTATGACAGAATATAATGGGGAATTACTTTTCCAATTTAATAAAACAGATAGTGAAGAAGAGTGTATGGAATATAGTTATAATCTTTCTACAAAGAAAGGATCTAAGAAAGATTTTACTTGTGGGGGAATAGCTAAACCAATACTTTACTTATATCCAACTAAAAAGACTAATGTTACTGTTAGCTTTCAACATCCTGAGTATTTAGAAACAACTTATCCTAAATTTAAGGATAAATGGGAAGTAAAAGCTTTAAGTAATGGTGATTTATATGATAAAGATGGTAAATATTATTATGCTTTATATTGGGATGAGAAAAAAGTACATTCAGTTGACTTTAGTGAAGGATTTTATGTAGAAGAGAAAGATGCAATTAATTTCTTGGAAAATAAACTTAGTTATATTGGACTTAATGATAAAGAAAAAAATGAGTTTATTATGTATTGGTTACCAATATTAGAGAAAAATAAGAAGAGTTTAGTTTACTTTGAACTTACAGAAGAAAGAGAAAGTTATAATAAATTATTAATTAAACCTAAACCCGATTCGATGTTAAGACTTGTTATTCATATAAAGAAAGTTGATCAAAAAACTAATATTAAAAAACAAAGTCTTACTAAATTTAGAAGAAGTGGATTTAGTGTAGTTGAATGGGGTGGAACGGTTTATTAAAATTAAGGGAAGTGTTAGGAATTTCCCTTTTTGTGTGATATAATTTTTTAAGGTGGTAGAAAGTATGGCAAAGAAGAAAAAGGACGAATATAAGATTACCGTAAGTAAGTTTTTTAGACATTTACATGTTGTTAATGAACATAGATTTAGAGTGTTTTGTTTATGTGCTAGGGCGGGTATTTTTTGGCAAGGATTAGTACATGATTTATCAAAGTATTCATTTACAGAGTTTTTAGAAGGAGCAAAGTATTTTTCAAAGGATTTTAGTCCAATTATTACTTGTAAAAAAGTAAATGGTTATTCTAAAGCTTGGTTACATCATAAAGGAAGAAATAAGCATCATTATGAATATTGGTATGATTATGCTACTATTGATAAGACACCAATTATTCCATATAAATATTTTGTAGAGATGGTGTGTGATTCTTTAGCAGCAGGTATGACTTATAAAGGAAAACATTGGACTAAAGAGTATCAGTTAAATTACTGGATGAAGGTAAGAGAGACGGCTCATATTAATCCGAAAATAGATTTTTTATTGACAAAAGTTTATACTGATATTAGTAATGATGGTGTTAATAAAGTTATTAATAAGAAGAATTTAGAAAAGTTATATAAGAAGTATGTAGGGTGATTAGATGAAAGTTTTATTAGTTAATGGTAGTCCTAATAAGAATGGCACTACTAATAGAGCGTTAGAAGAAGTTGGTATGGCACTTAGAGAAAATGGTATTGAGACAGAAATGTTTTGGATAGGAATTAAACCAATTATGGAATGTACTGGCTGTAGTAAGTGTTTTAAAAGTAAGCGATGTATTTATAATGATGTAGTTAATGAATTTTTAGAAAAAGTAGAAGAGTGTGATGGATTTGTCTTTGGAACAGCTGTTCATTTTGCTGGAGTTAATGGTAGTATGAATTCTTTTATGGATAGGACTTTTTATGGCAAAGGAAATCTATTTAAGGGAAAAGTAGCGGCAGGTATTGCTTGTTGTAGAAGAGCTGGTACTATTGGAGCTTTTGATAGACTTAATAAGTATTTTAGTTATTCTTGTATGCCAATTGTTTCAAGTAATTATTGGAATGGAGTATTTGGATTTAATGCAGATGATGCAGAAAAAGATTTAGAAGGACTACAAACAATGCGAGTACTTGGCAATAATATGGCTTGGTTATTAAAATGTATTGAATTAGGAAAGAAAAATGGTATTAATTTTCCGGAGATGGAGAAGAAAATATTAACTAATTATATTGATTAGAGAGGAATTTTCCTTTCTTTTTTTAAGGCTTTATGGTATAATAGGCCATTAGATGAGGGGGATGAGCATATGAGTGAGGTAGTTAATGATATTATTAATAAAGGAATACCAGTAAATGCTTCAATGCTTTTATATCCACAAGATATTCTAGGTTTGTGTGATGATAAGAAAAAGGTTGAAGGTGCAATTAAAGGTTCGGGTAAAGTAATTTTGGAGTATTTAAAGAATAAAGGAATAGAATGTCCAGAAATTTCTTTTCTTCAGGTGTTTAGAATTGTTCAAGATTTTGATTCTATAGTTAAAAAAATTTGTTATTCAGAAGATTCGATTATATTAACGTTAGCTTATAACTTAAATATTAATGATGTTCCTCTAGATAAATTAAGTCAGGATAAGGAAAGATTAATTGAAGGTATTAATGAGTTGAGAAAAATTTCAGCAGAGAAAAAATTTCAAAGATGTTTTCCAGTTTTATATAAAGCCTATGATGATGAAGTGCAATGTAAGAAGATAGCACAAAGTTATAGATATACACTTGATGGATATAGTGCGACTTGGAAAGAAAAGAAGGTGGCTAAGGAAGCCTTATTAGGAGTATTTGGAACAGAAGAAGCAGTAGATGATTTCTTGAAGAAAGCAGATGTTTTACTTAGTCCTAGAATTTTTGCGAATAAGTGCGCAGATTTATTTGAATTTGTAGTTAAAAATACGGATGAGTTAGTGGACTTTTTCTATGAGCATCCAATTGATTTAGCTCTTTCTAGTGAGAGGGAGAAAAAGAAGTTTGAGTTGTATGTTGCAAGTAAATATTTGGAGTATGTTTCATTAGTGCCAGAGGAGGTTAAACAAGATTATTTATATTATGTATCAAATTATTTCTTAGAATTAGGAAACAATTTAGATGAAGATATTTCAGTTGAGGTGTTTAATCTTAATGGTGAAAAAAGAGAAATTGTTACACAGAAAGTTTTATTAGAAAGATATAAAAAGGTACTTATTAGTAATCCTAATTTAAAGATAGTTAGACTTGATTCAGTTGATTTTTCAACGATGAGTCCAGCTGAAGTGGAACAATTCATGAAAGGTTATTTAGAAGAATTATCGGCTAATTGGGAAATGATACCTAAAGGTAGTTTGGATGAAGCATTCAGTAAGATGGTTAAGGCTGGTACTTCTAATATGAGTGAAGAGGATAGAAAAATACAACAAGAAAAGTTAGCGAGTCTTTATTTAGATAAGAAGAGTTTATATGAATCATCTGATCCTTATTCAATACTTCGAGGAATAAATACTTTTGATGGATATTTTGCGTATGTTTATCCGAATGGAAAAGTTATTTTAGATAAGTACTTTGAAAATGTTAGTAAGGGAAGACTTGCTAGAGATAGTGCTATTTATGTTATGGATTTTGGAGACTTTTATGAATTGTCGCATCTAAGTAAAAAGGAACTTATTGGGCATGAGAAGTGCTTTAGAATTATTCATGCCGGTAACTGGCAACAAAGAGTAAGAGATGTTATTAGTAGTGATGGAGCTACGGATGTTTCAAATTGTTATAAAAAGTTAGTTAGTGATGGTAAAATTAGTAAGAGTGAATAATTGGGAGGATGTATATTTTTATACATTTTCTTTTTTTATAAATAATTAGCACTCTATATTGACAAGTGCTAAAATATAGCATATAATATATACTGGAAGAGGTGATAGAGTATGTATAATAATTATCAAGAAGAACAAGATGAAAATGTATTAGAAAAATATGGTCGTGATATAACTGAGGCTGCTAAACGTGGCAAGATTGATCCAGTTATTGGTCGTGATGAAGAAATACGTAGTATCACTCGTGTATTATCAAGAAAAACTAAGAATAACCCAGTTTTAATAGGTGAACCTGGTGTTGGTAAAACAGCAATAGTAGAGGGTCTTGCTTTAAGAATTATAAAGGGAGATGTTCCTGCTAGTTTAAAGAATAAAACTATTTGGGAGTTGGATATGGCAGCTTTAGTGGCTGGTGCTAAATATCGTGGTGAATTCGAGGAACGTTTATAGAAAGTTTTAAACGAAGTTAAGAAGAGTGAAGGCGATATAATCATGTTTATTGATGAGATTCATATGATTGTTGGTACTGGTAGAACTGAAGGTGCAATGGACACTTCTAATATATTAAAACCAATGCTTGCTCGTGGAGAAATACATGTAATTGGGGCTACGACTTTGAATGAGTATCGTCAATATATAGAAAAAGATGGAGCACTTGAAAGACGTTTTCAAAAAATTAAAGTATCTGAACCAACTGTTGAAGATACGATTACGATATTACGTGGTTTAAAAGAAAGATTTGAGATACATCATGGTGTTACTATTCAAGATAAGGCTTTAATATCAGCAGCTACATTATCTAATCGTTATATTACAGATCGTTATTTACCAGATAAAGCAATTGATTTAGTAGATGAGGCTTGTGCTACGATTAGAGTACAGATGGATTCTGTTCCAGAAAATTTGGATAATTTGACTCATAAAATTATGAGATTACAAATAGAGCGAGAAGCCATTAAGAAAGAAAAAGATGAGATTTCTAAGAAACGTAGAGAAGAGATTGATGCTGAAGTAGAAAAATTACAGGCTAAAGAAAAAGAATTAACTGAGGCTTGGAATAAAGAGAAGAATTTAAATGTCGACATCAAGAAGAAAAAGGCTGAAATTGAAGAAGCTAAGTTTGAACTAGAGAAAGCTGAAAACAAATATGATTTGGAAAGAGCGGCAATACTTAGACATGGTGAAATTCCAAAACTTGAAAAAGAGTTGGAAGAGTTAAATAATACTGAGAAAAATAAAATACTTAGTGACACTGTTACGAGTGATGATATTGCTGAGGTGATTTCTAGATGGACTAATATTCCTATTTCGAAGTTAGTAAGCAGTGAAAAAGAAAAATTACTAGCCTTGGAAGATAACATGAAAAAACGTGTTATGGGACAAGATAAGGCTATAAAGCTAGTGAGTGATGCTATCTTGAAGTCTCGTGCTGGTATAAAAGATCCTAATAGACCAATTGCATCATTTATGTTTTTGGGACCTACTGGTGTTGGTAAGACTGAGATTGCTAGAACTCTAGCTTATGAGCTATTTGATGATGAGACTCATATGATTAGAATTGATATGAGTGAATATATGGAGAAGTTTAGTGTGTCTAGATTAATTGGTTCTCCTCCAGGATATGTTGGATATGAAGAAGGAGGACAATTGACTGAGGCAGTTAGACGTAATCCTTATAGTATAGTTTTATTTGATGAGATTGAGAAAGCTCATCCTGAAGTATTAAACTTACTTTTACAAGTATTAGATGATGGTAGAATTACGGATTCTAATGGTCGTACTGTTGACTTTAAAAATACAATTATCATTATGACATCTAATTTAGGTAGTGAACACATTCTAAATGGTGATGCTTCTAAAGTAATGGATGATGTTAGAAGTTACTTTAGACCAGAATTCATTAACAGAATTGATGAAATTATTATATTTGATCCATTATCAAAAGAAGCAATTAATTCAATTCTTGATAAGATTTTAACGGAGATAGAAGGCCGTTTAGGTGATACTCATATTAAGATTGCGATAAGTGATGAGGCAAGACATCAATTAATAGAAGATGGTTATGATGTTAACTATGGTGCTAGACCATTAAAGAGATTAGTAAGTCGTACGATTGAGACTTTGCTTGCGAGAATGATTATCGAAGGTAAAGTTAAACCTAAAGATACAGTTTTCATCGATTATAAAAATAATCAATATGTTCTTCAAACTGAAGATAAATAAAATTAAAAAGAATTTGTTTTGAACAGATTCTTTTTTCTTGCATTTTTTGGATGATGAGTTTTTAATAGTAGTAGGAGGAATTATATATGAAAGTTATAAAGAAGATATTAGTAGTGTTATTAGTAATTATTATGACAGGGGTGTTTTTAGTATTTAACTTTTCGTTTTCTGGAGAAAAATTTATTGTAAAATATGGAACAGGTGAAGCAAAGACAAAAATAAAAGAAAATATGATAGAGAATTTGGATATTTCAAATGAAAAAATAGATGAGTTTGTAAATAATAAAGAAGTAGAAGCCTTAATGGAAAAGTATATTAATGCTTACTTAAAGGGATATACATCTGATGCGTATATTGAGCAATTAGATTTAACTAGTGATATAAATAGTTTTATTGATAATAATCATGATTTTTTAGTAAATGAACTTAAAATGAGCGAAGAAGAGTTAAATAAGTATAAGGACAGCCAGGAGTTAAAAGAATTAACAGAGAAAGTAAAAAATTCTCTTAAAGAAGATAGAGAAGATAATGAAGAAATGGTTGCTTTTAGTAAGATATATACTAAAGTTTCATCTTTAGAGTTTAAATTAATATTAGGAGGAATTATTTTAGGTATTGCTCTCTTAATATTCTTACTTACAAAAGATATTGGAAAAGTAATTAAAGATATGGGTATTTCTCTAGTAGTAGGAGCAATTATATTTGGAACTTTAGTTTTAATCCTTAATTTTTTACTTGAGGACTTAAACTTAAGGGGAAATGTTATAATGTCTACTTTGATGTTTAGTATTATAACTTTGATAGTAGGAATTTTATTTATTATACTTGGAGTAAAATTAAAGAAAAAGGTATCTTAGATATCTTTTTTTGTGTAAACTTTTGTAAACTTCTTGAATAGAATAAATAGTGTTCTTAAAAATTTGAGGATTTTGTGATATAATCTATATTCTGTTTGGAGGGATACTAGATGAATTTTTATAAATCTATATGTGGAGTTATTTCAGATGTTACAACAATAGATAAAGAATATGTTTATGTAATTGTTTCAACGCTTTCAGTATTAGTAATATTTTATTTATTAAAAATAATTGGAAGAAAAATAATACAAAAGCTTACATCTGGAAGAAGAGAGTTTGTTTCAAATCATGCTTATCAAGTTGTTTTAAATATATTAGAAGTTTTAATTTTAATTATTATTTGGGATGAATATATAAAAGGATTAATGACACTTATTAGTGTTATTTCGGCAGCGATGACTATTGCGTTAAGAGACTTTATACTTAATTTTTTCTGTGGAGTTTATATTAAATTTAAGAAGCCTTTTAAAGTAGAAGATCGAATACAGATTGGAGATATAAAAGGAGATGTTATGAGTACTTCTACTTTTAGTTTTGAAATACTAGAAGTTTCAACAAAAGAGGATAATGGACAGTCAACGGGTATTGTTATACATTATCCTAATTCATCTATCATTTCTGGTCCTGTTAAAAATATAAATAAGGGATTTAAGTATATTTGGGATGAGATGATTATAAAAATTGAAATTGATTGTGATTTAGCTAATAATAAGAAAGAAATATATAAAATAGTTAATAGTTTAGATACTGTTAAAAATATTCCGAGAAAGATGAAAAATCAGATTGATGATGTTAATACTACAAATAGAGTTTATTTTAATAAATTTGATCCTATTATTTATACAAAAATAGTTGATAATCATGTGGAATTAGCACTTAGATTTTTAATGCATCCGAAGAAGGCTAGATATATAGAAAGTGTTATTTGGAATAAGATTTATTTAGGATATAAAGAAGGAAAGATTAACCTTTATGTTAAGGATTAATCTTTTTCTTTGTCTAGGAAAAGTTGTCTATTTTTTAAGAGTCTTTCATTATGAGGAGCTATTTTTAAGGCTTCATCGATAAAGTAGATGGAGTAAGCATATTTTCTTTGGAAGTAGTTACTAATAGATAAAAGGTCATAGATGGTTTCATCCCAGCAGAATGGTTCGTTGATATAGGTTTTTGGGTGGGATTTTATAGTTAGAGCTTTTAGGCAATATTTTTCAACATCTAAGTGATTTTCCTGATAATAGGCAAGAAGAGCTCTTTCAACGTATGGTTCTCTTAAATAAGGAGTTTCTTTGATTGCTTTTTCTAACCAGAGTTTGGCATCGTCATATTTACCTAGGTTTTTGTAACAACGACTTATAAAGCGCATAGAGGCAGATCTTTCATCTTTCCAAGTGGCGGTTTTTAGTTTGAGATGTTGTTTTAAAGTTTTGATACTTTTCTTCCAGTAACCATAGTACATATATTCTCGACCTAGATAGTGCATATTACGATCGTTATTAGGATTTTCCTTGACAGCTAATTCTAAAAGAGGCAGATAATTACTACGATTTTTAGTTGGATCTGGGTAATGATTTAGAGTGATATCTGGGACAATTATAAAATTTTCTTTAATAGTAGAATTTAATACTTCATGGACAGGGTTAATCCAACTATAGTTAGTTATGGTATGGATTTTATCAGAATAGAAGGAAACAATAGGATGATTATTTTCATCTAATTTCCAATTATAAGTATATCTAAGGCGAGTGGTGTTTTCTTGCCAAGCAGCTTCTAGTTTTTTTCGCCAGCCTTTTAGAAATATTTCGTCTAAGTCAGTACAAACACAGATATCAGTATCACTTGGAAGTAATTTTAATGATTCATTTCTAGCAGTATCAAATCTCCAAGGAGTAATTATTTTGGTAGAAACATTAACGCCTCTTTCTTTTAGGAGAGAAACTGTATTATCAGTTGATCCAGTGTCTAGAACATAAATTTCATCAGCTTCTTGCATAGAGTCAACCCATCTATCAACAAATTTCTCTTCATTTTTAGAGATGGCATATACACATATTTTCATATTTTTTTCCTTTCTTTTAGACAATTTAGTGTAAAAATATTTATTTTTTTTCAATTTATGGTATCATTATATTAAATGATAGGAGGTTGACATTTATGAAGTGTGTAAAAATAAAAGGTGTCAAAAAGTTTGAAATTGGAGATATACCTGAACCAAAATCTCAAGATGGCAGTGTAGTAATAGATGTAAAAAAATGTGGTATTTGTGGATCTGATATTCATTATTGGGATGCTGGAGAACCAGTTGGTTTAGTAATGGGACATGAATACTGTGGTATTGTTACTAATCCAGGAGCTAGAGAAGATTTAAAAGTAGGAGATAGAGTTACAGCTCTTCCTATTTCACCATGTGGTCATTGTAGTGCTTGTGTGACTGGTAATCCACAATATTGTCCAGAAACATGGACTCATGCGACAGGTCTTTCTTTAACTAATCCAGGAGCTTTAGCACCAAAGATGGCAATTAGACCAGATATGGTATTAAAAGTACCTGATAATGTTAGCGATGATGAAGTTGCGATGGTTGAGCCTTCAGCAGTTGGATTACATGCAGTTCACTTAGCTAATATTAAAGTTGGTGAAAAAGTTTTAGTAATTGGTGGCGGAATTATTGGTTTAGTTTCAGCAATGTTTGCAAAAATGGAAGGAGCTAGTTATGTAGCTTTATCTGAAACTAATGATGCTCGTGGTAAGAAGAGTATTAGATTAGGTGTTGTGGATGAATGGTATGATGCGAAAGATACTAAAATGTTAGAGAGAATGGCACTTAAAACTAATGGTGGTTTTGATGTTGTTATTGATTGTTGTGGAAACTCTCCAGCAGTTAGTTCGGCACTTATGGCTGTAAGGCCAGGTGGAAGAGTAGTATTAGTTGGTGTTTCTCTTGGTACAGTTACAATTCCAACAATTGTTGCAGTAATGAGAGAATTAACAGTTATGGGTTCAATCGCTTATACAAAAGAAGAGTTCCAAACTTGTATTGATTTAATGGCTGGTAAAAAGATAGATACCTTAAAATTTGTTGATGATATAGTTAGTCTAGAAGAAGTACAAATGGCTTATGAAAGATTAACATCTGGAGAAGATGATGCAGTTAAAATATTAGTTGATCCTAATAAATAGAATTGATGGTGATAAAATATGAAGTTTGAAGAAATGGTTTCAAATAAAAGTGCTACTAAAAAAGCTAAAACACTAAAAATAGCAATGCTAGCGGCTATTGTTATAACAGTATTCTTTGTTTTATACTTCTTACTTAAATCCTTAATGGGTGGAAATGAAAAACCTGTTCAAGTTGAGAAGCTAGATACTAATAGTCGTTTAGTACAAAGTTTATATACAAGTGTACATGATTTTAAATCTACCTCTCCTTATTGGATGTATGGTGGAGAAAAGAGCAGTATCATTGCTGATATGACAGAAAGTAATAAGATGGTTTTAGCTTATTTAAATCTTAAAGCATCTGACTTTTTAGAGGCTGATGATTGCACTAAATTAACTCAAGAAAATAGTTATGGAAAACTAGTTTGTAGTGATAAAACAATTATTAAAAGAGAAGATGTAGAACGTTCATATAAAGAAGTATTT
>SAMEA104315421__coassemble_600_pt1 | contig 47078 bp, 47 predicted proteins | sample SAMEA104315421__metabat2_low_PE_056 | metagenome-assembled genome bin SAMEA104315421 (sample SAMEA104315421) | gut metagenome | biome: Monkey gut; feature: monkey-associated habitat; material: faeces | place: China | collected 2013
TTGTTTTATTTAAGCTTATTTTTATTGTGGCAGTTTTCTTTTTAGGAATATATGGCTTTTACTTATATCAAATTAAAAGTGTTACAAAAATGGGATATAGTAAAGAGGCTGCAAAGAATATCTTACTTTTGGGAAAGAAAGACTATGTTAAAAATATAGAGGCTAATGAGACTTTGAATAAAGCTTTTGCTAGTAAGTATTTTATTGAAGATAATTTGGATAGCTATTCTAAGATAAAGTACCAAGATCAGGAAAATATAATTAAAAATATTAATACATTGATCGAGAGAGGTTATAGTAATAGTAATATTTCACTTATTTTAGCTCATGGTAATGATAGCGACGTTACGGAGTTTGCTAAAAGAGAAAAAATTAAATATTTGGAGGAATTTTATAGTATAAGTTATGCTAAATTAAAATATTATGATCGTTATGTTAAATACTCTAGGGAAACTGGTGAAGATGAGAGGACAACGGTTGTTTTTGTTAATTTAGGAATGGATAATGATAATTATACTGATGCTACACCAGTTACTAAATTTTCAAAAAATATGTTGGTTAATAAACATTATGTGTTAAGTGAAGACTTTGTTCCAGATGATTTAGTTGAGTTTGATGAGAAATATCGCAATGATTATGTTCAAAGTGGCAATAGAGAGGCCGTTGTAGCGTTTGGACAAATGTATGAGGCGGCTGAAAAAGAAGGCTTAGGCTTAGTAATTAATTCTAGTTATAGGTCTTATCAGGATCAAAAAGAATTATGTGATTATTATAGGCAAATATATGGAGATAATTATGTAAATCAATATGTTGCTTTTCCAGGGTATTCAGAACATCAGACTGGTCTTTCTTTTGATATAGGTAGTAAGACAAGTAATGTTTTTAAAAAATCACAAGAATATCAATGGATGCTTGAAAATGCACATAAATATGGATTTATATTAAGATTTACAACAAAAAACGCTTCATATACAGGATTTAGAAGTGAACCTTGGCATTATAGATATGTCGGTAAGGAAATAGCTCAATATATTTATGATAATGATATTTCATATGAGGAATATTATGTACAGTTTTTGAATGATTAGTGAAGTATTTTACTTGGAATATTTATTTATGTGTGATATTATGTTACTAGAATAATAAGAGGTGTTGGTATGTATCCACTTGGTAAACAATTTGAAGTCGATTATACAAGATCTAAGAGTAATAGAAAAAATATTATTCAGGGTAAGTTCTTTCGTATTTCGGTTATTACTGAGAGAGTTGTTCGTTTAGAATATTCTCCATCTGGACAATTTGTTGATAGACCTACACAGCTGGTTTTAAGAAGAGATGCTGGACCAACTGATTTTTCTGTGCGACAAGATACCAATATCATGGAAGTTGTGACAAGATACTTTTCGCTTGTTTATGTTAAGGAAAAGCCATTTGTTGGCACTAAAGTGGATCCTATGAAAAACTTAAAAATAACTCTAGCAAGTAGAGAAAAAGATAGAGATAAGGATTGGTTTGTAGGACAAGCAGAAGCAAGAAATTTAAATGGTAATATGATGGCCATTGATGTTAAGAATAGTCCAACATATTTAAAAGGATTATATTCACTAGATGGTTTTGCATCTATTGATGATAGTTATAATAAAATAATTATGGAAGATGGTACTTTAGTTGATCCTCCTAAAGATCATATGGATATTTATGTGTTTATGTATGACAGAGATTTTAAATATGCTTTGGCGGATTATTTTAAAATAACTGGTTCACCATCTTTGATACCAAGATATGCATTAGGTAATTGGTGGAGTAGAAATATTACTTATGATGATAAGAGTGTAGCTGATTTGATTAGAAATTTTGAGAAGAAGAGGATTCCATTATCAGTAATGTTATTTGATAATGATTGGCATTACAGAAATATTGGAAACTTTACTAATCTTAAATCAGGGTTTACTTTTAATAATAATTTATTTGCAGATCCAAAGAAGATGATTGATCAATTTCATATTAGAGGTATTCGAGTAGGATTATGTATTAATCCGACAGAAGGTATTTATCCACATGAAATGTTTTATAAACAGGCAATTCAGTATTTGGGAATGCCTGATTCAGCTATTATAAAGTTTGATCCTTTGAATCCCAAGTTACTTGATGTTTTCTTTAAGATGTTTTTACATCCATTAGAAACGTATGGAGTGGACTTCTTTTGGAATGATTATTATGGAAATGCGAAGGATCCTACAGAGTTATGGGCTACAACACATTATCTATATTTAGATTCTAAACGTAACATGGGCAAAAGAGGTATGTTATTATCTCGTGGACCTATTTATGCACCTCATAGATATGGTATTTTATATGGAGGTTCTAGTGAGATTAGTTGGCAATCACTTCGTCAATTACCATTTATGTACTTGAATGCTGCGAATATAGGAGTTAGTTGGTGGAGTCATGATGTTGGTGGTAACCATGGTGGTATTGAAGAAGGAGATTTATATGTACGCTATTTACAATTAAGTACCTTTGGACCAATTTTGAGATTCCATGGAGCTAGAGGACCTTATTATAAAAAAGAACCTTGGGTATGGGATGCCCAAACCGAGTCGATTACAGCTGATTATTTAAGACTTCGCCATAGATTAATTCCTTATTTATATACAGAAGCTTATAATTATACAAGATCTGGTGTACCTTTAATTCAACCATTCTATTATAATTATATGTGGGTTTATGATGATGAACTATATAGAAATCAATACTATTTTGGGTCACAGTTATTAGTTTGTCCAATTCTTGATAAGATGGATACCGTAATGAACAGAACATTACATAGATTCTTTATACCAGATGGTATTTGGTATGATTTTATTACTGGTAAAAAATTCCCTGGTAATAAAAAGTATGTTTCTTTCTTTAAAGAAGAAGATTATCCTGTATTTGCTCATGCAGGATCAATAATTCCATTATCTAATAGAAGTGATTATAATAATACAGGAATTCCTACAGATTTAGAAATTCAAATTTTCCCAGGTGTAAGTAATACATATACTTTATATGAAGATGATGGAGTAACAGCCTTATATAAAGAAGGTTATTTTTTGAAGACTTCAATCGATTATAATTATTTACGTAATAACTATACGGTTATTATGAGATCAATTGAAGGTAAGAGTGGTATTGTTCCTGAGAAGAGAAATTATAAAATGGTATTTAGGAATACTAAACAAGCCGAAGATGTAACTGCATACTTTAATAATGAAAGAATTGCGATTAGTAGTTATGTTGATGCTAATGACTTTGTGGTTGAAATTAAAGGTTGTCCTTCGATTGGACAATTAACAATTAATTGTAAGGGTAAAGATATTGAAATAGATGCAATGAGATTGATTAATGATGATGTTAAGAGTGTCTTAATAGATTTGAAGATTAATACTTATTTAAAGGAAGAAATTGCTGATATTATGTTTGGAGATTTACCTTTAAAGAAGAAGAGAATTGAGATTAGAAAGTTGAAAAAGAAAAAACTTTCTAAGGAATATATTGGACTTTTCTTAAGATTAATTGAATATATGAGTGAAGTATAGTTAAAAATACTTGAAAAATTTAGAAAAGTTTACTATACTAAGTGTATATTTTTGAATGTTGTTAGTAGTAGTAGCAATTTTTTAGATATTTTAGAGAGCTTATGGTTGGTGAAAATAAGCATATTTAGATTGTGAACTTGACTAATTTTGTAATAGTTGGGTAAGACCATTATATCTATTAAAGCTGCATAGTTTTATACTATGAAGTAAGGTGGTACCGCGAATATTTCGTCCTTATGTATAATAAGGACGTTTTTTTTGGAGGTTTGTATGAAAGAAATTATTTTATTTATAGTTTGCTTTTGGATTGTGCTCTTGGCATATGAAATTATTTTTATTATACCTATGAAAAAGTATAAGGAAGGTAAACTGAAAAGGAAAAAAGAAAAGAAAGAATTAGCGGAAATTAGATATTTAGTTTCTAAATATAATTTAGATATGAAGAAGGTTAATTATAATCAACTGTTACAGATAGTAGCTTTAACTTCATCATTTGATATAACTATTATTGTTACAATAGTAGCGTTAGTTGATAATTATTTATTATCGTTACTGATGTGTATGTTATTAGTTATACCTGTTGTTATGGTGAGTTATTGGTTAGTGTTTAAATTTTATAAAAAGAGAGGAATGATTAAGAATGTATAATTTTAAAGAAATAGAGAATAAATGGCAAAAGTATTGGGAAGATAATAAGTGTTTTAAGGCATTAGATGATTATAGTAAGCCTAAGTTTTATGCTTTAGTAGAATTTCCTTATCCATCTGGAGTTGGTATGCATTTAGGACATATTAAGGCGTATTCTGGATTGGAAGTAGTTGCGAGAAAGAGAAGAATGGAAGGATATAATGTTTTGTTTCCAATTGGCTATGATGCATTTGGTCTTCCTACAGAGAATTCAGCTATAAAGCAAAATATTCATCCTAGAGTTTTGACGGATAGAAATATTGAGATATTTGCTGGTCAATTGAAAAAAGTAGGTTTTTCATTTGATTGGGATAGAGTTATTGATACTACAGATGAAAATTATTATAAATGGACTCAATGGATATTTTTAAAGATGTTTGAGAAAGGTCTTGCTTTTAGAGATAAGACACTTGTTAATTATTGTCCTAGTTGTAGAGTAGTTTTGGCTAATGAAGATTCACAAGGTGGTAAATGTGATGTATGTCATTCACAAGTCATTCAAAAAGAAAAAGATGTTTGGTATTTAAGAATTACAGAGTATGCTGATAAGTTACTTGAAGGATTAAAAGAAGTTGATTATTTACCAAATATTAAACTACAACAAGAGAATTGGATTGGTAAATCTACTGGTGCTTATGTTGATTTTAAAGTAAAAGATTTAGATGAAGTATTAAAAGTTTATACTACTCGTCCTGATACTTTATTTGGGGCTACTTTTATGGTAGTTGCTCCTGAACATCATATTATTGATAATCATAAAGATATGGTTAAAAATATGGATGAGATTATGTTTTATAGAGAAGAGGCTAAGAAGAAGACCGAGTTTGAACGTGTTCAACTTGCAAAAGATAAGACAGGTGTTAGAATTGATGGTTTAGTTGCAATCAATCCAGTTAATGGAGCAGAAATTCCTATCTATATTGCAGATTATGTTATGATGGGTTATGGTACTGGAGCTATTATGGCTGTACCTGCTCATGATACAAGAGATTATGAGTTTGCGACTAAGTTTGGTATTGATATAATTCCAGTTATTGAAGGTGGAGATATTGAAAAAGAAGCTTATACAGGTGATGGAGTTCATATTAATTCAGGTTTCTTAGATGGATTAAATAAGAAAGATGCTATTGAAAAGGTAATTGAATACTTAAAAGAAAAAGGTGTTGGAGAAAAAGCTGTTCAATATAAGATGAAAGATTGGGCATTTAATAGACAAAGATATTGGGGAGAACCAATTCCAATAATTCATTGTGAACATTGTGGAGATGTTGCTGTTCCATATGAAGAGTTACCTTTAAGATTACCTGAAGTTACTAATTTTGAAGTTGGTACTGATGGAGAGAGTCCACTTGCTAAAATAGAGAGTTTCGTTAATTGTAAATGTCCTAAGTGTGAAAGAGATGCAAAGAGAGAGACAGATACTATGCCTCAATGGGCTGGTTCTAGTTGGTATTTCTTAAGATATATTGATCCACATAATGATAAAGAGTTTGCTTCACGTGAAAAGCTTAATTACTGGATGCCAGTTGATTGGTATAATGGTGGTATGGAACATGTTACAAGACACGTAATTTATTCTAGATTCTGGTATCATTTCTTATATGATTTAGGATTAGTTCCTACTAGTGAACCTTATATGAGAAGAACGGCTCAAGGACTTATTTTAGGACCAGATGGAGAGAAGATGAGTAAGTCTCGTGGTAATACAATCGATCCTAATACAATAGTAGATGAATATGGTGCTGATACTTTAAGAACTTATGTATTATTTATGGGTGACTATGGATTAGAGGCTCCATGGAATGAACAAGGTGTTAAAGGAATTAGTCGTTTCTTAGAAAGAGTTTATAGATTGAGTGAAAGATTAAATGATAGTAAAGGTTATACTAGTAGTTTTGAAGGTATTATAAATAAGACTATTAAGAAAGTATCTGATGATATTGAAACTTTAAAGTACAATACAGCTATATCAGAATTAATGAAATTAGTTAATGAATATTATGCAGTAGAATCTATTAATAAAGATGATTATACAGTATTATTAACATTGTTATATCCATTTGCTCCACATATTACTGAAGAGTTAAATAAGAAGATTGGTAATAGTCCAATTTGTAAGAGTAGTTGGCCTAAATATGATGAAGCTAAGACTATTGATGAGACTAAGGAAATTGCTGTTCAAGTTAATGGTAAAGTTAGAGGTACTATTACAATTAATGTTAATGATTCAGAAGATACTATTAAGGAAATGGCTTTAAATGAAGAGAATGTTAAGAGACATACAGAAGGTAAAGATATAGTTAAAGTTATTGTTATTAAAGGAAAAATAGTTAATATAGTAGTTAAATAGAGAAGAGATTCTCTATTTTTTGTATGTATTCTCAAACCATTATACACAATCCTGACTTTCCTTGATATTGATTTTTTAGGTATTTTATGATAAAATATGCGTACTAATTGAGGGTAATGGTGATTTTTATGGAATTTAGATTTTTAGATAATTATGAAACAAGTGTTAATGGTCGTAGAACTGATTTAATTAAGAAGAATAAGTATGGAGCTGCGGCAGAGGTTACAGATTTTGCTATTTTATTAGGTGGCTATGGTGGTAGAGCGGAGAGTAATCGTTTATTTAGTAATAGCACGATTCGTTCTGGACATTATTATATTGATTGTAATCTTCATGGCAATGTTTGGGTTATTAATTCCCAGGGTAATGGTTATTGGCAATATCCTATTGTTCGTCAAGGTGTTGGTATTAGACCTGCTACATCTTACTCTTTCAATGAAGTAGAATTTAAAGATGCAATAGCGATTAAAGGAATAAAGGAAATTGCTTATGGAGAATTACCGCAAACGGTAATGGGTCTTGATGATTCCTTGGAATTAGAAACTGCTTTTAATGCTTTTGAATTAATAGAAACAGGAAGAACTTATACAGTTGATTCTGCAGATTTTACTTCTGAAGCAGATTTTACACCAAGACAACTTGTAGAATATGAGTATAAAGATGGACATTATGTTAGAGTTGTTGCGGATGATGCAACTATGTATGGTTATAAATTGTCTGATGGTAGAGAGATAAAAAAAGGACAACCTTATTGGGTTAAAGTTGAACCTATTGTTTGGATGGTTGATAAGAAGAATGATATTGTTCTTTCTAAAAAAATAATACTTGCTGGTATTCCATTCAATGATGATAATGGACCTGATCTTAATTACTTCACAAAATTTTCTGATACAATAGTTGGCAAATTTTTAAATGAAACTTTTGCTAAGGAGATTGTTGCTCCTAGAACTTATCAAAGTGCTACTGAAAGACAAGAAGCAAAAGTATTTAAGAAAGTAAAATAATTGAAAAAGTGTACTTTTAATAATAGGACTTGAATGTAAGTCCTTTTTGTTTACTTTTTATTTGGATGATGTTATAATAATCGTATTTCAGATTGGGGGGATACTTTTGAGCGATAAAGAACGTGAAATGGTTTTAAGTCATTTGGAAGAAATGGGATTGGACTCAGAATTTTTAATCAGAGAGACTTTTCTTGGTTATAAATGGAGAAGAGAAAGAAAAAAATTGTATGGAGCAGATATTGACTTACCTACAAAACTTATTAGAATGTATTATGAACTTAATCCTGATGAAATTGTATTTGATAGGTTTAAAAGTGCTTTTGTTAAAAGATATATTCGTAATGAAAGTAAGTTGGAAGATGTTCATATAGATTCAGAAATTAAAGGATTAGAAAAAATGTATGAATATGTACATTCTGATGATATTGAGTATAGATTTGATGTTTATACTTTGTTAGATTTACATAGAATGTTATTTTCTTTTTCACCATTTCCAGAATATGCAGGTTCAATTAGAAATGATGATGTTTATTTGCCGGGAACTGGTACAGAACTATGTGAATGGAGAGAGATTCGTCATCGTTTAAATGAAATTGATGAAGATGTACAATATTTACGTAGTATTGCAGAGGAAGTAAAAGATTCTAATGATGCCGATCAGTTACTTGCTTATTTAGATTGTTGCGTAGAGATTAATTGTAGATTAGTAAAAGTGCATCCATTCTTTGATGGTAATGGGAGAACAATAAGAGCGTTTACAAATAAGTTATTGGAGGATGTAGGATTACCACCTATTTATATTTTAGAACGTGAACGTGGAGAATATCATAAGGCTATGAATGAAGCTAACAATGATGGAGATTTTACAGATATTAAGAACTTTTATCGTTATAAGATATGTGACTCTATTATTGAACTTGATATAAATGAAAGAGTTAAGAAGATGAATCCTACAGTTAGAAGATATAAGGCTAAAGAAAAAGTTGATGATTTAAATAGAAAAAAAGATTGCTAAAATATGACATTTTTTTAGCAATCTTTTTATTATAATAGTTTTGGTGATTAGATGAAAGTTAAAATATTTGATGATGAAGATGAAAAAGATTTAGAGAGTGATATTAATTCTTTTTTGGGAGACTTGGATGGAGAGGTTGTGGATATTAAATATCAAGTTAGTGTAGGTATTTTCAGTGAAGAACAAGTGTTTTGTTTTTCAGCAATGATTGTTTATTATTGATTGTAGAAATAATTGTTTTCTTCAATGTATCTGGTATTTTCTCTTATTTTATGAGAAGCTAATATGCATCTATTTATTTGAAATTTATAGGTATCAGTTTTTGTTTTTATAGTTATGTTTCCGGCGGCTAATACTTTTTTGACTTTAAAGTAAGTTACATCTTGCCAAGAGATTTTTTTATATAGGGTGGTGTCTGTTTTATATATTGTTATACCGAGAGTGTCAAAAAATAAAAAGTATGTTTCAAGATCGGTGTATTTTATGTATGGTTTCCAGGGCGTTGGTATAATTAGTTTGGGTTTTATATAATTTGTTCCAAAAATAATGTTACTTGTTTTGGTTATTTTATACTTTTCAATTAATTCTTCTAATCTTTTATTAATCATGTTCATGTTTTCTTACTCCTTTAGTTTTTATTTTATCATGTTAGCTATTTAAAAAAGAAAAACTTAAGTACTAGTTTTGCTTTTTTTTAAATTATGATATTATATTCATAGATAGTAGGAGATGTAAGATGAATAAAAATGTAGTAGGAAAGAGTAAAATTGTTAATTTAGCTTTTTTTAGTACCATTATTATTGTGCTTTGTAAGGTGCTTGAGGTTTTATATGTTATTCCTTTTCATTCTCTTATCGGAGATGAGGGAGGAGCTTTATATGGATATGCTTATACAATATATTTATTGTTTATGTCGTTATCCTTTTTTGCATTACCATTATCTATAAGTAGAGTTGTTTCAGAGTGTCAGGCACTTGGTTTTTATGAGGTTAAGAAAAGAGTCTTTTCTTTAGGAAAAAAGATAGCTTTGATTTTTGGATTAATATGTTTTATTTTAATAAATATATTTGCACCTATTATTGTTTCTATTATTTGTGGAGAATATAATGATTATATTATTAAGTGTATTAGAATTGTTTCTATTTCTGTCATGATATTTCCTTTACTTGGTGTTTATCGAGGATATTTTGAAGGACATAGATTTTTAGATGTTTCAGCTTTTTCTCAGGTTGTGGAAAAAATATTTAGAATATTAATTATTGTTTTAGGAAGTTATTTTGCACTTAAGGTTTTTAAATTATCTTTGCCTAAGACAGTAATGGTTGCTTTAGGAGGAACTGTTGGTGGAGTAGTTGCGGCTTATTTATATTTGTATATAAAGAAGTGTAAGTGTGAAGATAAATTTTCAGAAAAAGTACGTAGTGTTAATGAGCCTCTTATTACTAATAAGGCGATAATTAAAAAAATTTGTCTTTATGCAATACCATTTATGTTAATAGATGGATTTAGATATTTATATAATTTTGTTGATGTTTGTACGGTTGTAGAAGGACTTGTTAACCATACTAGTTTTAGTAGGAGTGATAGTGAGGCAATTTTTTCAATGCTTTCGATTTGGGCTTTTATATTTAATGTATTTGTTTTCTCTATTGGTGTTGGTATTATTAATAGTTTGATTCCTAATTTAGAACAGAGTATTACTAGGAAAGATAAAAACGAAAGCTGTAAGAAGATTAATTTAGCTTATGAAATGTTGTTATTCTTAAGTGTTCCAATTACTTTAGGTATAAGCTTTTTAGCTAAACCTATTTGGAGTTTATTTTATGGAAATAGTGAATTTGGACCTAGTGTTTTAACTTATTATATATTTGTGGCTTTATTTATGAGTGTTTTATATTTAACAGTTTCAATTATTAAGATTTATAAAGATTATAAGACAATACTTATAAGTTTAGTTGTTGGTTTGATTTTAAAAATAATACTTAATACTAGTTTGCTTAGTGGTTTTTATAAGATGGGAGTTCCGGCTTATTATGGAATCATTTCAGCTAGTATTATTGGTTATATTACTTCTTTTGTTGTTGCGATTGTTAGACTTTCTAAAAAGTTTGAAATTAATTATGAAGACTTAGTTAAGCATTTTATTGATATTTTATGTGGATCAGTATTAATGATCTTTGTATTATTTGTATTAAAATTTGTAATACCGATTTCTTCTAATGTTAGAATTGTTAATTTATTTATAATAATTGTTTATAGTATTATTGGTAGTATAGTTTACTTAATATTTACTTCTAAAATGGGTACTATTAAGCATATATTTGGAGATAAAATTCGTAAAGATATAAAAAAATAAAGGTAATTTGAGTGATTTAAATTACCTTTTTTGCTTATGTTATACATTATTTATAATTTATTTGGAAATTATTTTAGTAATAATGAAATTCATTATTGGTTTAGTTATATAAGTCCAAGTTCCAATATTTTTAATACTTTTTGCTTGGAAATATTTAGGAAGAGAACTAGGAAGAGCTTGTTCTAGATATTTAATGTTGTGTTCTTTACAGTATTTTATGTCTTTATAGTAAGTATAATATTTTATATTTGTCTCTTCAAGAATATCTTTATTATCTTCATAGAGTAATAGAGCTTTATCATTATGTTCTATTAAAAAATGGGTACAAAGAGTTAATTCTGTTCCATATTGTTGTTTGTAACTTCTAAATTTTTCTAGTTCTTTAGTTAATTCTTCTTTTTGGTTGGTAAGAAGAGTTAATTTTGATTTAGAATTTTTACTAAGACTATCAATAGGAAGAATAGAGATTTGGTCATTAGTCTTTTTGATATTTTTCTCAATACTCTTAATAGTTTTCGTTAAATTTATTTTACCTATAATTATGGTGGCTTTAGTATTAACATTACCATTTAATATTTCGTATAGTGTTTCTACTGTTTTTTGATCAACTATATGATCTTTATATAAATTAGGTAGATCTTTTTTACTACCAATAGCGACCTCTGTTTCTAATTTTATAGCTTTGGCTAAATATTCCTTTATTGTTTCGCTAAAATTATTTTCAATATCTTCCATATCTTGGGATAAATCTAGTCTGGCTATTTCAGAAGGAAGCATTATTTTTAGAGAATCATTTCCTTGTTTAAAGCCTTGCTCACGAAGATTTCGTTTTATTGTTATTACATCTTCTTCTTTTAGATTGTCATTTATATAGGGAGCTATTTTTATAGAAATAGCTTTTTTATTATTAGCAAAGTTTATAATAGAATTAGTCATAGTATTTAATAAGTATTTGTTTTTGTAGTCCATTATAAAACCAGCTGGTATATATAAACAGCAATAATTCATTGCGAGTGGTTCTTGAAATACAGATGTTGCGGATACTATTTCATCGTTTTCTGATACTAAACCTAAATAATAGGGATTTAGTTTTTTTGTAACTTTAATAAACTCCGTTAAACTTTCTGAATGTAAGAAATGTGACTCATCTTTATGACTTTTTACATAGTTGTCATATACTTCCTTATCTAGATTTTTAAGTCTTAACATCATGTTACCTCACTTTCTTATATAGTTAGTATAACATGTATGATTTTAAACTTAAAGAAAATAATAAAATTATATTAAACGATATAGAAACCTTCCTCTTTTTTTAGATAACCTTTTTCTTTTTTCTCCTCTAGTTTTTTTACACGTTCTTTTAGATTGGCAACTTCATATTTTAATTTGTTTAACTCTTCTTCAAAATTTTGGGCAGTTGGCATAGGAAAAGGCATATATGGATATGGCATATTATTCATATTATCAACCTATCTTTCGTTTTATTATATGCGTTTAAGTGTATTTTGTGATAAAATATTTACTGGAGATGTTTATTATGCGACTTAGAAATGTTAAAAACAAAGAAGAAATTTTAAATAATTCTAGTTACTTTATGGGAACTGGAGAAGAATTTATTGGTAAATGGAGTAATGTTTTTAAAAATAATAATCCAATATATGTAGAAATCGGTATGGGTAAAGGTAAATTTATTATTGAAAACGCTATTAAGTATCCAAATATTAATTTTATTGGGATTGAAAAGTATGATAGTGTTGTGGCGAAATGTTTACCTAAAATACCAGAGGGACTTGATAATCTTAAGATTTTAAGAATGGATGCTTTGAATATAGATAATGTCTTTTTGAAAGAGATTGATAGAATTTATCTTAATTTTTCGGATCCTTGGCCTAAAGTTCGACATAGTTTAAGAAGACTTTCTAGTAAAGTGTTTTTAAAGAAGTATGATAGTATTTTTAAAAATGATAAAGAAATATGTATGAGAACAGATAATAGAGATTTATTTGTTTATTCTTTACTTAGCTTTAGTGAATATGGATATGTATTAAGAAAGTTAAGTTTAGATTTACATGGTGAAGATATTGATAATTTAATAACTACAGAGTATGAGGATAAGTTTTCAGATAAAGGAATGCCAATATATGCGGTTGTTGTGGATAAGAAGGATGTCTAAAATAGTAAATAGTTATTAAAATATTTTTACATTTACAAAAAATTTGATATAATGTAGTAAGAGTAGGTGAAATATGAAAAAGGTAATCGTTTTGCTCTCTATTGTTTTATTATTAATGACAGGTTGCAGTATTAAAAAACTTGATGATAAAGATTTTGAAAGTAATATGAATGTTTTACTTTCGGAAAAGGTTAGTAATAGTAATGTTAATTTTGAAGGATATAAGTATTATGTTCCTGAAGGGTTAAAGTTTGTTAATAAAGAAGAGTATAATGCTATCTTTAAAGATAGATTTAATAATAAATATTATTTATATGTTGATGTTATTAGTTATTATCATAAGATTGAGAATACATATAAGATAAATCAAGATGCCTATTATTCAAAAGTTATTGATTATAATGATAAGACTGGTTATTTAGAGATTATTGAATCTGGGTCTAAGTATTATGTAGAATTTATGTTTAATTATGCAAAAATTGAGGTTTTAGTTGATAAAGACCAATTAGTTAATGCAATGAATAATATGTGTTATGTTTTGAGATCTATTAAATTTAATGATAAGGTACTTGAAAGTTTAGTAGGAGATAATGTTTTAAGCTATACAGAGGAAAACTTTACATTGTTTGATAAGACTCCAACACGTAGTGATGTTTTGGAGGTTACAGCAGGTGAGGGTGAGAAATATAAAGTCGCTAAAGATCAAGAAATCTTGGATTTAGATGAAGAATAAATTGAAGAGGTGAGCTCATGAGTATATTTGAGAAACTTAAAAATGCTCTTTTTGAGGAAGAGTATGTAGAAGTTGATGAAAAACCTAAAGTGAAAAGTGTTCCAAAGAAAAAGGCAACTTCTAAGGAAAAGATAAAAGAAAAGTATACTAATAATTATAATGATGATATAGAAGAAAAACCAGTTGCAAAAAAGGTAGTTCTTCCTGAAAAAAAAGAAGTTCATATAGAAGAAGACTTAGATTTAGATGAGGAAGAAGAGGAAGTTCCTAGTAAGATTGAGATTAAGGAAGAAGTTCATAGTTCATTTAAGATGATGGATGATGATGACTTTAAGACAGACTATCAAGTTCCTTATACTGTTAGTAGTGAACCAAAGATAGTAAAAGTTATTGATAAAGATGATTCTATACCACCTTATTCTGTAAGTAGAGATAGTGTTGATCACAAATTATATCCTTCGAAGCCTAAGAATAGTGGACCTCAACCATATGGAATAGAGGAAACTCCTAAGGCTACTGTTCAAGAATATAATAGTTATGAACAAAAAGATGAAAAGTCTTACTTTAAACCATCACCAATAATTTCACCAATCTATGGTATTTTAGATAAGAACTATTCAAAAGATGATATTGTTCCTAAAAGGGAAATTAAATTTACAAGTAGCTTTGTGAGAGATAAAGTTAGTGTTGATGATGTTAGAGAAAAGGCGTTTGGTAAGAGTGAAGATGAAGCTATTCATGAGAGCAAGGCTGAGGTTAATAAGCCAACCTTTGAAGTAGAGGATGAAGATAATCTTTTGGTAGATTTAAGCTCTGATACTGAAAAACCGGCAGTTAAAGATGTAACAATGGGAGATGCGTTGGAATATTTTCATGATTTAGGATTAGAATATAATGTAGATTATGTTGATGCTGGTAAAAAAACAACTTCGAAACGTGAAAAAGATTCATATGATGAAGTTGTTGAAGAAAAGCCAAAAGAAGAGAATAAAACAGTTGTTGTAGATGAAAAAAAAGAAGATGTTACAGAAGATGATAATTTATTTGATTTAATTGATTCAATGTACCAAGAACAAGACTAAGAGAAAGAATAAAGGAGGAAGTTATGGATTTATTAAATTTTGTTTTCCCGGTATTAATGTATTGTGTTGGTATCATACTAATTGTAGTGTTAATAATTTTAGGTATTAAACTAATTATGATGCTTGATAAAATGGACAAAGTTGTTGTTAATGTAAATGATAAACTTAATTCTTTAAATGCTATATTTTCATTTGTTGATCGTACAACTGATAGTTTAGCAATGATTAGTGATACAGTTATTAATTCTATTGCTAGTTTTGTTTACAAAATGTTCAAAAATAAGAAAAAGAAAAGAAAAAATGTAGAGGAGGAATTTGAAGATGAGTAAAAAAGGTTGTGGAAAGTTTTTAGCAGGAGCAGCAATTGGTGCTGGTTTAGGTCTTCTATTTGCACCTAAAAAAGGTAGTGATACTAGAGAGGATTTAAAGAAACAAATCGATAAATTACTAAATCAAATTAAAGATATCGATGCTGAAGATGTAAAGAAAGAATTCGATAAACGTGTAAAAGAAATCAAAGAGGAACTTTCTGATTTAGATAAGGAAAAAGCTTTAGACTTAGCTAAAGAAAAAGCTTTAGTTTTAAAAGATAAAGTTGAGGATCTTGTTGATTTAGCTGTTGAAAAAGGTACTCCAGTATTACAAAAAGCTGCTGATGATTTAAGAGATAAAGCTATTGCTGTTACTAAAGAGGTTCTAAAAAAATTAGAAAAAGAAGATAAAAAGTAAGCAAATTGCTTATTTTTTACTTGCTTTATTATTTTTATGTGATATAATCAATTTATATTTTCAGTGATTAATAAATTAGTAGAAATTAATTAGATTTCTTAGAGATTTAGTGGTTGGTGCAAACTAAATGTTAATTAATTTTGAATTACATTATTAGGAGAAAATCGTTAATCGCGTTAAGATAGAAGAGTGCATAGATAGAATTTGTCTATGAATTAAGGTGGTACCACGAGTTAATTCGTCCTTATGGATGGATTGGCTCTTTTTTTTTGAAAGGAGTGATGCTTTTGCATACTGAGTATGAAGTTAGAGTTTTAGAAATTAACAAAGATGAAGTCATTAAAAAATTGAAGAGTTTGAATGCTACATTTCAATGGGATGCTATTCAAAGAAGATATGTATATGATTTCATACCAAAGGTAGATGGTAAATGGATTAGACTTAGAACTAATGGAATTAAATCTACACTTACAATTAAAAATTTAGTATCTTCAGAGATTGATGGTACGCAAGAGTTAGAAATCGAAGTTGATAATTTTGAAAGATGTAACTTAATATTGAAAGAGTTAGGTTATGAACCTAAAGGTTATCAAGAAAATAGAAGAAGACAATATTTACTTAATGGAGTAGAAATTGATATTGATTCTTGGCCATTACTTCCAGATTATCTAGAAATAGAAGGTCCTAGTGAAGAAGCGGTATTTAATGCTTTAGAAGTTTTAGGTTTTTCTAAAGAAAATAGTACTACTAGAGATGTTGAAGGAATATTCTTAGATTATGGGTATAAGTTGGATGAGATTTATGATTTAAAATTAGAAGAAAATAGAAAAGAAGGTTTGGAGGAATAAAAATGAAAATATTTGATGAATTAAAATGGAGAGGATTACTTAAAGATATTAGTAGTCCAGATTTAGAAGAAAAACTTAATAAGGGAGGAATGACATTCTATATTGGAACAGATCCTACTGGGGATAGTTTACATATAGGACATTTCTCATCATTTTTAATCTCTAAGAGATTAAAAGATGCAGGACACAATCCAATTTTGTTAGTTGGAGGAGCAACCGGTCTTATTGGAGATCCAAAGCCAGATGCTGAACGTCCTATGATTACAAAGGAAGAAGTACAACATAACTTTGAGTGTTTAAAAACACAAGCACAAAAACTATTTGGGTTTACTGTTGTTAATAACTATGATTGGTCTAAAGATCTTAACTTTATAGATTTCTTACGTGACTATGGAAAATTCTTCAATGTTAATTACATGTTAGGAAAAGATACAGTTGCGAGAAGACTTGAAACTGGTATTACTTATACAGAATTTTCTTATATGATTATGCAAGCATTAGATTTCTGTTGGTTATATGAAAACATGAACTGTGAAATGCAAGTTGCTGGACAAGACCAATGGGGAAATATAACAGCAGGTATTGACTTAATTCGTAAAAAATTAGGTAAAGAAGCTTATGGATTTACAATGCCATTATTAACTAAGAAAGATGGTACTAAGTTTGGTAAAACTAATGGTAAGGCAATTTGGTTAGATAGAGAAAAGACTTCTCCATATGAGATGTACCAATTCTTTATAAATGTTGAAGATGAAAAAGTTATTGATTACTTAAAATTCTTAACATTCTTATCAAAAGAAGAGATTGAAGAATTAGAAGTTAAAAATAATGAAAATCCACATTTAAGAGAAGCTCATAAAAAATTAGCTGAAGAAGTAATTACATTTGTACATGGACATGAAGCATATGAAGAAGCAGTTAAAATTACAGAAGCATTATTCAATGGAAAAGTTCGTGACTTAACTGCACATCAAATTAAAGATGCCTTTAATGGTATTGAGCCATTTAAAGTTAGTGAAGATACATTATTAGTAGATATATTAGTTAATAATGAAATTTGTTCTAGTAAGAGAGAAGCTAGAGAATTTATTACTAATGGATCAATTACAGTAAATGATGAAAAGATTACTGATGTAGGATTTACTGTTACTAAAGATGTTTGCATTGATGGTAAGTTTATTATAATTCGTCGTGGTAAGAAAAATTACTACATTGGTGTATTTGAATAAGTAAATTTACAGTGAAGAAAATATAATTTAATTATATTTTCTTTTTACTTGTGGAAAAACTATTTTGTTTTTGTTATTATTATAGTGGGAGGCTAGTATATGTATAAAAGAGTTTTAAGAATATTAAAAATTATATTTGGATTTTGTCTTGCTTTGTTGATTGTGGAACTTTTATATCTGACATATGTTAGTTTCTTTAAGGAGAAAAAGTCAGTATATTTTGACTCTATTAATGCGATGGAAAATTATAGTAATGGTTACGTTGTTGTTGGAAGTAATAATAATAACGATAGTCATTATGAGAAGGCAAAGATTGCGAAATATAATATGAAAAGGGAAAAATCTTTTGAGTTTTTATATAATAAAGGCTATAATGGAGTATTTTTTGATGTGGCAGTTGATGAAGATGGCTATGTTGCGGTTGGTAGTTATGAAGCAGATCAAAACAGTCATAATAAAAAACTTAGAGAAGCTATTATTGTTAAATATGATAAGGATGGAAAAGTTTTATTTGATAAGAGTTTTAAAGCTTTAGATGATTCTAAATTTGTAAGTGTTTGTGTTGTTGATGATGGTTATTTAGTTGTTGGACAAAGTGTTTATGAAAATATGACTTTAGGTTTTTCTAAGAAAGGTGGAGCTTATTTAATAAAGTTTGATAAAGTCGGTAATATTGTTTGGAAGAGTGATTTTGGAGATAATAAGTCAGCTATTTATAATGATGTTATTCAAGTAAATAATTATATTTATGTAGTTGGTAAAAACTCTTCAAGAGTGGGACTTGTTAATAAATATGATTTGAAGGGTAATTTAGTTAAAAGTTCTGAATATAAATATACTGATAATTTGGGCTTTACTAGTTTAGTTGCGGTTGATGATGGAGTCGTTGTAGCTGGAGCTAAAAAATATGTTGATGATAAGAATAATTCAATAGTAGATGCGCTTCTTGTTAAATATGATTTTGATTGTAATTACTTGAAGGAAGTTAGGTATGATAATTCTAATATTGAGAGATTTAATAGAATTATTAAAGTTGATGATAATAATATTTTAGCTGTTGGTAATGAGGTTAATGTTAGTAATGGTAATTTATATAATGGAATTATTGGTAAATATAAGAGTGATTTAACTATTATTAAAATTGAAAATTATGGAGAACAGAGAAATGATTACTTTACGGATGTTAAACTTGTTAATGATAATTACTTGGTAGTTGGATATTCTGCTTATGATGATGGTAGTTATTTAGGTAAGTTTATTGTTTATAGTAAGGCTTTAAAAGTATTGGAGGTTCAATAATGAAAATTACATTGGTTAGACATGGAGAGACAGATTTTAATAAAGAGGGAAAGATTCAAGGATTGTCTAATAATTTATTGAATGATACAGGAAGAAGACAATGTCGTGATCTTAGAATGAGACTTTCAGATCAACATTTTGATTTTTGTTATATGTCTCCTTTAGCAAGAACGGTTGAAACAGCGATGATTCTTATAGGGGATAGAGTAGAAATGATACCTGATAAGCGTTTAATTGAACGTGATATGGGAGATATTGAAGGTGATAGTAGAGAACTTTATGCTGTTGATAAGTTCTGGGACTATAATTTAAATTCTGGGGATCAAAATATTGAAAAGATTCAGGATATTTTTGAAAGATGTAGGGACTTTTTGGACTATGTAATAAAAAAACATCCTGGTAAGGATATTTTGATTGTATCTCATGGAGCTCCTGTTAGAGCAATGCATCATATCTTAAGAAAAAGTAATTTAACTGGTAATTTGCGAGATATTAATATAAAGAATTGTTATTGTGAGACTATTGAATTTGATGAGAATGATATTAAATTAAAATAAAAAGAACGCTTAAGGCGTTCTTAATTTTTTTACTTGTTGTAGAATTCAACGATTAATGCTTCGTTAATGTCAGCATTAAGTTCATTTCTTTCAGGTAATCTTACAAAAGTAGCTTCTTTCTTATTTTCATCGTAATTAATGAAATCAACACGTTTTGTAATTTTTGATAGTGCTTCTTCAACAACTTTTAAGTTCTTGTCATCTTCTTTAAGAGAAATAACGTCTCCAACTTTAGCTCTGTATGAAGGAATATCAACTTTCTTACCATTAACAGTTACGTGACCATGGTTAACAAGTTGTCTAGCTCCACGACGAGTAGAAGCAAAACCAGCACGATATACTAAGTTATCTAAACGAGATTCAAGTAATCTTAAGAAGTTAGTACCGTGAATACCTTGTAATTTAGAAGCTTCATCAAAAGTCTTTCTAAATTGTCTTTCATTTAATCCATACATGAAACGAACTTTTTGTTTTTCTTTTAATTGAGTTCCGTAATCAGATAATTTACCTTTACGATCTTTTCCATGTTGTCCTGGACCATATGGACGACGAGCTAATTCTTTTCCTGTTTCAGTAATGGAAAAACCAACACGACGAGCTTGTTTATAACTAGGACCTGTGTATCTTGCCATATAAATAATCTCCTTTCTTTGTATTTGCAACTTACTGAAATTGATTTAGCCATATCTTAGGGAGTTTTTCGCTTTTTCGCATAAACAGCAATAGTTACTAAACACTGTATGAAAAACACTTTAAAATATTCTAAAATCTGCTGTTTCAAGTTAATTTGCATTTATAATTATATGGTAAATATGTTGCTATGTCAAGGAATTTCAATTATAGAGAAATAAATTTTTATAAAAATGTAGAAAAATGACATATTATTGTGTTAAAATGTACTTATATTAGATAGAGGTGAGGATATGCAAGGGCAATATTTAATTATCGGTTCAGCTACTATTATCGCAATGGTTATTGTTATTATTATTCTTCACTTTATTAGAAAATTTGAAATGAAATATTATCGTGATAGAATAAAAGAATTAGAGAGACAAAGAAATATAGTTGCAAGTACACCAGTTCTTTTAGAGCTATCTAAGGTTGAGCCAATTATTAAGAATGATAAGATGGAAGAGAAATATAATAAATGGCAAGATGAATTTGTTTCTATTAAAGAAAATAGACTTACAGTAATTGATGATATGTTAATAGATTTAGATTTATATATTGAAAAGAGAGATTATAAGTCTTGTGGATATTCAATGGCTAAAATTGAAATGGAAATATATAAAGTTAGAGAAGCTGCAGATCATTTACTAGAAGAGATTAAAGATATAACTTTAAGTGAAGAGAAATATAGAGCTATTGTTACAAAGTTAAAAACTAAGTATAGAGAGCTTAATAGAGAGTTTCATGATCATGAACAATTATATGAACAAATGCAAGAACCTATTTCTTTACAACTTGAAAATATTGAGAGAAGATTTTTAGATTTCGAAAAAGTAATGGATGATAATGATTATGCAGAAGTTGTACATGTTGTTAAAGCACTTGATACGATGATTGAGCATATAGAGATTATTGTAAAAGAAGTACCAGATGTATTATTAATGGTTAATCAAATTATTCCTAAGAGAGTTAAAGAGGTAAAAGAAAATTATGATGAGATGATTGAGTTAGGTTTTCCACTTGATTATTTAAATATCGATTATAATTTGGATGAGATTAATAAGAATGTAGAAGCTATTTTAGATAAAGTTAATGTTTTAAATCTTGAAGGTTGTATGTTTGATTTAAAAACAATGCTTGAGTACTTGGATTCTTTGTTTATCGATTTTGAAAAAGAAAGATTAGCTAAGAAAGTTTATGAAGAAGTTGAAAGTGACTTCGCAAAAAAGATTGAAAAAACTAATAAGTTAGTTTGTGATATTTATGAACAACTTGATGATATTAAGAAATTGTATGATTTAAATGATGAAGATGTTCAAATTATTCATAATGTTAATAAGAGTTTAGTTGTTATTAATGATGATTATAAGAAATTACTATCTAAAGTTGCGGCAAAAAGTTCTCCTTATACAATGCTTAATAAGGAAATTGAAGATTTATCTGTTCGTTTAATAAATATGGAAGATGAATTAGATAAGTCATTAAAGTCCTTAGGCAATATGTATGATGATGAAGTAAGAGCAAGAGAGCAATTGGATGAAATTCAAGAATTCTTAAAGCAATGTAAAAATAAGATGAGAACTTATAAGCTGCCAGTTATTACTGACAATTACTTTGTACAATTATCAGAAGCAAATGAGGCAATAGGAGAAGTTATAAAAGAATTAGAAAAGAAACCTATTGTTATTAATACATTAAATACAAGAGTAGATACAGCAAGAGACTTAGTTTTAAAACTTTATAATACAACTAATGAAATGGTTAGAATGGCTCAATGTGCAGAGATTGCGATTGTTTATGGTAATAGATATAGAGATTATGAAGAAGTAGATGCAGGACTTAATGATGCAAGAAGTAAATTCTTTAAGGGAGATTATAAAAGAGCTTTAGATCTAGCAATTAGAACTATATCTTTAGTAGATGCAGATATAAGTAAAAAATTATTCAATAATGAAGGATATTAAACAAGACTTAGTTCTTGTTTTTTCGTGTCATTTTATGATAAAATAGCGCTGGTGATGAAAATGGATCGTGTAATTTTAGTTAAGTATGGAGAACTTAGTACAAAAAAGGCTAATAGAAATTTCTTTATTAACACTTTATATAATAATGTTAGGAATAAACTTAATAATTATGATGTAAAAATTAGTAAAGATCGTGCAAGAATGTATATAGAATTTAAAGATAGTGAGTTAGAAGATATTAAAAAAATTATTGATAAGATTTTTGGTATACATATGTATCATATTGCTTATATAGTTGATACTAATAGTGATGATATTTGTAATAAAGCTGTGGAAGTTTTAAAAAATATGAAATTTTCAACTTTTAAAGTGGAAACTAAGAGAAGTTATAAGAGTTTTCCACAGGACAGTATGGAATTTAGTAGAAACCTTGGAGGATTTATTTTAAAAAATGTTGATAATATTAAAGTTGATGTTCATAATCCAAACGTTTTAGTACAAGTTGAAATAAGAGAAGGACATTCTTATATATATCTTAATAATTATCATGGAGCAGGTGGATATCCTGTGGGTACTCAACCTAAAGGAATGTTAATGCTATCAGGAGGTATTGATTCACCAGTTGCGGGATATTTAGCAATGAAGAGAGGTATAAGATTAGAGGCAGTTTACTTTGAAGCAATTCCACATACTAGTTTAGAAGCTAGAAATAAAGTTGTTGAATTAACTAAAAAATTAACAGCTTATACTAATTATATTAATTTACATGTTGTTAATTTTACTCCTATTCAAGAAGCAATTTATAAAAATTGTAGGAGTGATTATTGTATTACTATTATGCGTAGAATGATGTATCGTATAATGGAGAGAATTGTTAAGAGTCATGATGGTTATGTAATAATTAATGGTGAGAGTGTAGGACAAGTTGCTAGTCAGACATTAGTAAGCATGTCAGTAATTAATAGTGTTACTAACGTTCCTGTTATTAGACCAGTTGCTTGTTTAGATAAATTAGAAATAATTGATCTTGCCAGAAAAATAGATACTTATGAAACTAGTATTTTACCATTTGAAGATTGTTGTACAGTATTTGTACCAGCTCATCCAGTTATTAATCCTAGAATGGATGTAGCAATAAAAGAAGAGAATAAGTTTGATTATGAGACTATGATTGAAGAAGCACTTAATAATATTAATACAATTAAAGTGGTTGAAGGTGTTTCTGAAGAGTTTGAAAAATTGCTATAATTTTCCAATGAAAAAATGTATTATTTGTAAAAAATTTCACAACCTATTAGTGTACAGGAGGTGAAATAAATGAATACAAAGAATTCTTCAATGAAAATGAGAGTTCCAGGAGCTAAACAAGCTATCGAAAGAATGAAATATGAAATAGCTAACGAATTTGGTGTAAACCTAGGTGCTGATGCTACTAGCCGTGCAAATGGTTCAGTTGGTGGTGAAATCACTAGACGTTTAGTACAAAATGGATTAAACCAAGTTAGTGGAAGCTATAACACAAATAAATAAGTAAATAATTTATAGCTTAAAAGATAGGCTCAAGGTCTATCTTTTGTTTTTTTCTTTGAATATTTTAGTTGCTGTAGTATAATATTAGTAGATTTGGAAGAGAGGTTTTGTTCATGAAGATTTTAGCGGTTAATGCCGGTAGTAGCTCTTTAAAGTTTTCACTATTCAATATGGATGATAATTCTGTAATAGCGTCTGGGCTATTTGAACGTATTGGAATAGAGGGAAGTACCTTTACAATTAAATATAATGGAGAAAAGATTGTTCAAGAAGTTGAACTAAATAATCATGTTGATGCTGTTAATATTTTAATAGAAAAATTAACTAGTTTAGAAATAATTAAATCATTATATGAGATTGATGGTATTGGACATAGAGTTGCACATGGAAAAGATTTCTTTGATAAATCTACAGTAATCAATGATAGTGTTATTGAAAAGATAAGAGAAATAAAAGATATGGCACCTTTACATAATCCAGCTAATTTGCTTGGAATTGAAGCTTTTGAAAAGGTTATGCCTGATATAACTCAAGTAGCTGTTTTTGATACAGCTTATCATCAAAGTATGGATGAAGTTTCTTATTTATATCCAGTACCATATTCTTGGTATAGGGATTATGGTTTAAGAAAGTATGGATTCCATGGAACAAGTCATAAATATATAGCAAGAGAAGCAAAGAGATTACTTGGTAAAGATAATTATAAAGTTATTAGTTGTCATATTGGTAATGGTGGTTCTATTTGTGCTATTAAGGATGGTAAATGTATTGATACTTCAATGGGATTTACACCTCTAGCAGGAATTATGATGGGAACTAGATCTGGTGATGTTGATCCTTATATAATGGAGAAAGAAGGAAAGAATGCTTCAGAAGTAATTGATGATTTAAATAAAAACTCTGGTCTTTATGGTATGAGTGAATTTAGTAATGATATGAGAGATATAGTTGCTCGTATTGAAGAAGGTGATCATCGTGCTTTGATTGCTAGAGAAAAGTATGTTAGAAGAATAGTTGATTATATAGCACAATACTATGTATTACTTGAAGGTGTTGATATGATTGCTTTAACTGCTGGTGTTGGTGAAAATGATAAGACTATTAGAAGAGAAATATTAGAAAAACTTGCTTGTTTAGGAGTTAAAATAGATACGGAAGCAAATGAAGTAGTTGGAGAAGAAATAAAACTTAGTGCTTCTGATTCAAAAATCTTGGTATATGTTATTCCAACAGATGAAGAATTGATGATTGCTAAGGATACGTATAATTTAATTAATAATAGATAGGAAATGTAAGATGTATAAAAAGATATTTAGGGAAATAAAAAAATATGATACGATTGTGATTGCTAGACATATTGGAGTTGATCCTGATGCAATGGCTAGTCAGATTGCTCTTCGTGACTCTATAAAATTAACTTTTCCAGAAAAGAAAGTTTTAGCTATTGGTACAGGTAGTGCAAAGTTTTCTTTTTTAGGAAAGTTAGATAAGGCAGAGAAGTTTAATAATGCGTTACTTATTATTACAGATACACCTGATAAGAAGAGAGTAGATGGAGCTAATGCTGAAGATTATAAATATTCTATAAAGATAGATCATCATCCATTTATTGAGAAATTTTGCGATTTAGAGTTAATAGAAGATACAGCAACTTCAGCTTGTGAAGTAATTATGAAGTTAATTCTTAATACACCTTTAAAGTGTAATAAAGAAATAGCTGAAGTATTATTTATGGGGCTAGTATCTGATTCTAATAGATTCTTATTTAGTAGTTGTACGGCAGAAACTTTTAACTTAGTGGCACAATATTTAGATGAGTATAAATTTGATATAGCTCCTTTATATCAAAAATTATATGTTAGACCATTAAATGAAGTAAGATTAGAAGGATATATTGCTCTTAATATGACAGTTACAGATAATAAGTTAGGATATATTAAAGTAACCAATGATATTATTAACCAGTTTGAAGTAGATAGTGCTGCGGCAGGTAATATGGTTAATAATTTTAATTTTATTGATAAAGTACTTGTTTGGGCAACTATTACTGAGGATATAAAAAATGATCAGGTTAGGGTTTCTATTAGATCTCGTGGACCTAGTATTAATCAGATAGCTGAAAAATACAATGGTGGTGGTCATAAACAGGCAGCAGGTGCTAAAGTAAAGACTTTTGATGAGGCAATGAAGTTAATGAATGACCTAGATAAGTTTTTAGAAGAATATAATAAATCAGAGGAGGCTTTAGAAAATGGTAATTAAAGAAGCTAATTTAGATGTTATAGCGACAAGAAGAAGTCAATATCCTACTGATGGAAAACCAGAATTTTTGCTAGTTGGACGTAGTAATGTAGGAAAAAGCAGTTTTATTAATTCGGTTTTATCAAGAAAGAATTTGGCTCATACATCTTCTAAACCAGGTAAGACCCAGACACTTAACTTTTATAAAGTGAATGATGCCTTTTATTTAATCGATGTTCCTGGATATGGTTATGCCGCAACAGATAAGAAAACGCAGGCTAAGTTTGGAATGATGATAGAAGAATATTTAGAAAAGCGTGAGAATTTAAGAAGAGTTTTTATGTTAATAGATTTTAGAATTAAACCTACAGAAGATGATTTATTAATGTATAACTTTTTAAAGTATTATAATTTACCAGTTACAGTTATCGCTACAAAGGCAGATAAAGTTGGTGGTAGTAAGAAAGAAAAGAGCTTAAAAGTAATTTTAGACACACTAGACTTGGTAGTTGGAGATGACTTAGTAGTTTTCTCTAGTGTAACTAAATTAGGCGTTAAAGAAGTTGTTAAAAAGATGGAAGACTTAATAGGTGAGTAAACTTATTAAGTCTTTTTCATATATTAGTATTAGGTGAAGAAATTTGCGTATTGAAATTAATTCAGCGGATAAGATATTTATTTTTATTAATATTTTAAATGTTAGTAGTACTGAGAAAAGTGATTTAATTGATACTGTTAAAGATATTATAATTAAATATAGGAATAGATTAAAATTAAGAGGATTTTATAAGGTAAAAGTTTATGTTAATGAAAGGGTTGGATTATTTATAGATTTATGTAAGATAGATGATATAGATTATTCTAATGCTTTAGATTTAAGAGTACTTGTTTTTTATGATGAGAAAGTTTATTTTGGAACGGATGATTATTTTATATTAGAAGGCTGTAGAAAAGTTAGATACTTTGAGGAAAAGTTTTACTGTGATGTTTCGGATGTTGATGTTCTTAGGGTTGTTGAATTTGGACATTTCATATATGGTGATGAGGTCTTGAAAGTATTAGAGAAAGGTATTCTTGTATAAAAAAAGAATCAAGTGATTCTTTAAATTACGATAGCAATCATGTTATTTGAACCTTTATTTACAACTTTAGTTAGGGTTGTTTGTAGTTTGAAGCGGATATTGTCTGGCATTAAACTTATTTTTGATTGGATTCCTTCTTGGACGATAGAGTCTAGGCTACGGCCAAATATTTCACTTTTCCAGATTTCATTAGGATTATGATTTTGGTCTTTTGTTAGATAATCAATCAATTCTTTACATTGAACTTCACTACCAATTATTGGTTCAAATGTTGATTCGACATCGACACGGATCATATGAATCGAAGGAGCTACTGCTTTTAGTTTTACACCATATCTTGGGCCTTGTTTGATAATTTCTGGTTTATCTAGTTTCATATCTTCAATCGAAGGTGTTGCGACTCCATAACCAGTTTGTTTTACCATTTTTAAAGCATATTTTATTTGATCATATTCTTTTTTCGCAACGTTGAATTCTTGGAATAAAGATAATAAATCAGCTTTATTTTTTACATCTATTTTTATAATGTCTGTTAGGGTTTTATTGTATAAATCAGCAGGAGCAGTTAAATTTACAGTAATAATTCCGGTGGAAGGGTCAACATCTGACAGATAGCTTTTTTCAATCATAGGATTAGTTAAAAAATGGCTAATAATAGTATCAATGTCTTTTAATTTATCAATTTCAGTGACGCTTTCTTTGATAGAATCAATATAGCTTCTTTTTACTTCATGATCGGGATTTAATATTGCGATCCATTCAGGCATATTTACTTTTACTTCTAAAACTGGGAATTCATATAGAGCTTCTTTTAAGATATTATACATATCTTTTTCATTCATGGCTTCTATACTTATTGGTAATACTGGCACATTGTAGGCCTCTTTTAATTTGTCAGCTAATTTTTCAGTTTCTGGTAGAGTTGGGTGAGTAGAATTTAATACGACAATGAAAGGTTTACCAATATTTTTTAATTCTTCAACAACTCTTTCTTCAGCTTCAACATAATCATTACGTTCAAATTCACCAATTGATCCATCTGTTGTTACGAGGATACCGATTGTAGAATGATCTTTGATAACTTTTTCAGTACCTATTTCTGCGGCTTCAACAAATGGTATTTCTTCAGTGTACCATGGAGTTTTTACCATTCTTGGACCATTTTCATCAGTTGCCCCTTGAGCTTTATCAATCATATAACCGACGCAATCAATTAATCTTATATTGCAAGAAAAGTCATCTATTTTTATATTAGCAGCATTATTAGGAACAAATTTTGGCTCAGTAGTCATTATTGTTTTACCAGCGGCACTTTGTGGAATTTCATCTAAAGCTCGTTTTCTTTCGTATTCATCTTCTATATTAGGAACGATTAGAGTTTCTACCATACGTTTTATAAAAGTAGATTTACCAGTACGTACCGCTCCAACAACGCCTAAGTAAATATCTCCGTTTGTTCTTTTCGCAATATTTTTTATTATTTCTTGTTTATCCATATACATTCTCCTTATACAATAAAGATTATGAGTATTTTGTTAAAAAAAGACCTATTTTGTACTTAAAAATCTTTACTTTTATGTTATAATTGTACTAATAATAAGGAGTGTAGTTATGAAAAAGTATTTTGGAGTATTTTTGATAGGACTTTTATTAAGTAATTTAGTAGTATTTAATGTTAGAGGCGAGGAGAGGGCTTTTTTAACAGCGGATGAGGTAGTTAAAGGAGCTAATGATTATTGTGAAGACTTTAGTGCTACTTTTGTTAATGATTCTACAGAGAAAGTAATTAAAGTTGTTGATAATGATAATAACTCTACTTTATGGTCTATGGCTTATACTGATGAGGGTATTATGTTTGATGCTACAGGTGATGAAATAAATAAAACTAATATCGATAAACGTTTTAGCGATAGTTTGTATTTGACTTTTATTATGATGGGTACTTATAAGGCTTTAGGATATACGGATACACAGATTGATAATGTTTCAGCTTGGCTTTCTGATAAGAATGAGGCAGCTAAATTATCTAATTATGATATGTATGGTCTTGAGATTGTTGCGGAACCTTATTCGATTAATTATGAAGATGATCTTGGTACTACTAAATTATCAGGTGACTTTATAAGAAAAATGCGTGTTTCTTTTGAAAAGGCCAAAATAAAAACTTTATTTACAGAGTATGGGGATAAAGAAAATCCTAATGCTAATAAGAAAGCAAATATAAAAATTAGTTTTGGTGATATATCTACTAATGAAATTGCGGTTAGCGCTAAACTAGAAGATGCTACCTTAGATAATAGTACTAAATGCAGTATTTATAGAAGCGAAAGTATAACAGGAACATTTAAATTCATTGGTACTGTTGTTTGTGATGGTAGGGATTATCTTTATGATAAAGACTTAGAGGCTGATAAAGAATATTTTTATGAAGCTACAGTTTTTGGAGATGACACTTTCAGTTCTGTTTCTAATAAAAAGACTTTAAGTTCAAAAAGTGGAGAGGGAAATCCTGATACAGGAATAAATTCTACTTATGTTGTATTTGCTTTAGCGCTTGTTACAATATTTGCTTCTGTCTTAATATTTGGACAAAAGTTATATTTAAAGGAACAATAAAAAATAAAGAGGGGCCTCTTTATTTTAAAACATATTGTCAATATTCTTCGGAATATTGTCTTTTTTTATAGCATCAATTATTCGTTGTTCTTTTTCTTTTGATACTTCTTTGCCAGTCATTACGCTGATATCTTTGATTACTTCGCGTAAAGTATTTTCATCTTTCATATCACTTTTTTGTAGTTTGTCTGCTAAAGATAATATGGTTTCTTTGTTTATATTGGTTTTTTTCTCTACTTTTTTGAAAAAGTTATCTCCAAACATAAAAGCCTCCTACATAATTATATGTGGAGACTTTTATTTTAGTGATTTCTTTTATTAGCTAGTTCTTGGCACTTTCTATTAAATTCATCTAAAGTTATAGAATTGTTTTTTAAACGATCGTGTAAGATTGCTAGTGACTTATCATATACTTCACTTCTGTTTTCAATATTAGCGTGTTGAAAACTGGAAATATCTTTAGTTAATAAGTTATTAGAAAATCTGTTTTCACTATTTTGATTTGGCATATTGTTTTTTGGTTTATTTCTATTGAAATTGTTTCTTTCGAAACTACTGTTTTGGTTGGGATTAAAATTGTTTCCTATTATCATATTAAACTCCTAGTCATCATCTTTTCTATTTTTAAATTGTAAAACGATTGGTGTTCCAGTAAAATCGAAGTTTTCTCTTATTTTATTCTCAAGATATCTTTCATATGAGAAATGAACTAAACCTTTACTATTTACTCTAAAAGTAAATTTAGGAGGTTTGGTACCAGTTTGTGATGTAAAGTATATCTTTAGACGTTTTCCTTTATATGAAGGAGGTATATTTAATTGATAAGCATCTAAAATTACTTCATTGATAAGACTTGTTTTTATTTCCCTTTTAATGTTTTCAGCTACTTTTATTACTTCTGGCATTAGAGTGTGAATTCTTTTTTTAGTAAGGGCTGATAAAAAGACAATAGGGGCATAAGTTGCGAATTGGAATTCAGCTCTCATTAACTTTTCAAAATCCTGAATAGTTGTATCTTTTACAGTATCCCATTTATTTACAACAAAGATAAGCCCTTTGCCTTTTTCAATGGCGTATCCAGCAATATGTTTATCATGTTCTGTTATACCTTCTTCAGCATTTATAACTACTAAACAAATATCACTATTATCAATAGATTTTAAAGATCTTAATAAACTGTATTTTTCAATACTTTCAAAGACTTTACCTTTTTTTCGCATACCAGCAGTATCTATTAAGATATATTCCTTGTTATGATACTTTAAGACTGAGTCAACAGAGTCTCTTGTTGTTCCAGCTATATCTGATACGACTACTCTTTCTTCATTAAGTAGAGCATTCATTAAACTACTTTTACCAACATTTGGTCTTCCAATTATAGAGAATTTTAAGCGATCATCTTGAACTTCTTCCTTTTCATGAAAATCATTAGTGATTGTGTCCATTAGTTCTACATAACCGATATTATGAATACTACTTATTGGTATGTATTGATTAAAACCTAATTCATAAAATTCATAGATATTATTTTCGGCTTCTTTAACATCCATTTTATTGATTGCGACAACTACTTTTTTCTTACTTCTTCTTAAAATGTCTCTAATTAAAAGATCATTTGCTGTTAGTCCTTCTTTTCCATCAACAATAAATACAACAATATCAGCTTCTTTGATAGCTATTTCAGCTTGAATTTTTATTTCACTATTAAAAGTTTCATTACTAGTATCTATTCCACCAGTATCAACTAAATAAAATTTCTTTTGATTATACATGGCTTCTTGATAGATTCTATCTCTTGTAACTCCTGGGGTATCTTCTATGATTGAAATTTTTTTACCAACAATCTTATTAAATAAAGTTGATTTACCAACGTTAGGTCTACCAACTAAGGCTACTGTAGGTAATGACATAATATCCCTCCTAACTCAGACCTAATTATAGCATATAAATGTAAACTTTTAAAGAAAAAATACTTTATTTATAGTAACCAATTTGTTTTATGATATACTTAAATAGAGAAGGTGATTTTATGAATTTAGAAGAAAAAAAAGATAATACATTATGGTATGACAATCCATCTATTGTTACTTGGCTTATCATTTTAATAATCTCGATAATAATATTAAGTAGTCAGTCTTTTTCTATTAATAGTAATGTTAATGCTTTGAGAATGTTTCAAGATATACTTAATCATAATATTACTTATATGATTGCTTTAGTATATTTTATTTCTTTAAAGACTAAATTTGGTAAGAAATACTTTGATTATATTAATATTGTAATGATGATTGTGTTTTTCATTGTATTTGTTACTTCAATATTGACAGTATTTCAGTCATTTAATTTAGCTACTTTACTTACTTTAGCAATTAATACAATTTTGGTAGTTTATTTTTTCCATGTATTTATGCGTGGTACTAGATTTTGGAAGGAATTTAGTCTAGAAAAGTCGCCATTTAATGAACTTTCTAGTGATTGGTTCTTTTGGGCTTTAGTAATTGTCGAAGTTACTTTATTTGCAGTTAATTTAATTACTACTTCGACATTTAATGGTACTGTTTTAGCAACATTTGATTGTATTTATGTTATTTTACTTTCTAGATATATATATTTATATAGTGTATATCTTGATGAAAAGAAGATTAATGTTAAAGAGGAAAAACAGGAAGTAAAAGAAAGTGCAGTAGAAGAGGCAAAAATTGCTGAAGAAAAAGAGGTTGTTAAAGATGATGAGTTGGAAAAGGGTATAAAGAAAGAAGTTGAAAAGCCAGTAAAAAAAGAAGAAACAAGAGAAGATAAAGACTCAAATGATGATGAAGATAAACCAGTTAAGAAGACAAAGAAAGGGGATAAATAGTATGAATATGTTTGATGAGATTACTGAAACTAAGAAAAATTTGCCTAAATTAAATGCTATTGAAAAAGAAGTTGGTAAGTATAGTTTTAATGGATATCAAAAATTTGCGATTGTAACTTATGTTTTATGTTTTGCATTTGGTATTATACTTGGTAATTTATTTCCTACTTGTAGTTCAACAGCATCTTTGTTTAGTGATGTATGTGTAGCGACAGAGTTTAATTTCTTTTTAATGATACTATTTTGGTTTATTAGTTTCATATTCTGTTTGTTCTTTTTTGCGATGGGACATATCATTGGATTACTTACTTCTATAAATGCAAAACTTAAGTAAAAGTTTGTAAATTTCTTTGATATATCTTGCATTTTATAATAAAACATGGTAAGTTTTATATGTAAGCATAACTTATGCTTAATTAATAATTGGGAGGTATTATTTATATGAAAAAAGTTGAATTAGTAGAAGCTGTTGCTACTGCTACAGGATTAACTAAAGCTGATGCTACTAGAGCAATTGATGCTACTTTTGCTACTATTACTGAAGCATTAGTAAAAGGAGATAAAGTTCCACTAGTTGGTTTTGGTACATTTGCTGTATCTAAAAGAGCTGCTCGTGAAGGACGTAATCCTAGAACTGGTGAAACAGTTAAAATCGCTGCTAGAAAAGCTGTTACTTTCAAAGCTGGTACTGCTTTAAAAGATGCAGTTAACTAATTTATACTGATAATTAAGGACCTTTATAGGTCCTTTTGTTTGATGTAGTATCTTGAATGTTTTATTGTTATATTCCTTAAATTTTGATATAATATTATTGAGTTGGTGATTACATGTTAGAGACAGCTTTAAAATTTATTAGTGAGATTAATTCACATGGATATAAAGCATATATTGTTGGAGGTTTTGTTAGAGATTATATACTTGGTATAGAGTCTCATGATATTGATATAGCGACTAATGCTACTCCAAAAGAAGTTAAAGAAATATTTGATAATAGCTGTTTACCTGCAGAAGATTATGGCTCAGTTACAGTAATTAAATTGGGAGTTAGATTTGAAGTAACTACATTTAGAAAAGATATATCTTATGTTAATAATAGATATCCTGCCCAAGTTAAATATATAGATAATTTATATGATGATTTAATTAGAAGAGATTTTACTATAAATGCTATATGCATGGATGAAGAGGGAAAGATAATAGACCTACTTAATGGACAAGAAGATATTAAGAAAAGGGTTATTAAGACAATAGGAGATCCTAGAGTAAGATTTGAAGAAGATTGTCTTCGAATACTTAGAGCTATTCGTTTTGCGACTATTTTAGATTTTTCTTTAGATGATTTAGTAGTTGATGCAATAAAAGAGAAGAAGCATTTATTAAAAGGATTATCTTATTATAGGAAAAAAGAAGAATTGGATAGAATATTTACTAGTAGTAATAGTTTAAAAGGTATAAAGTTATTATTGGAGTTAGGTCTTGATAAGGATTTAGAATTAGAAAGACTTAGTGAGGTTAAAAATACGGATGATTTGATTTCTGTATGGAGTATTTTAAATGTAGTAGATAAGTATCCTTTTACTAGTAATGAAAGGGAACTTATTGAGAATGTTAATAAGGCTTTAAAGCTTAATAATTTAGATCCTATGGCATTATTTAATAATGGATTATATGTTAATTCTATTGCTGGAGCAATTAAAGGTATAGATAAAAAGGATATTGCGGCATCTTATGCGAGATTAGTTATTCGTACTAAGAAAGATTTAGATATTAGTTGTGATGATATTGTTAAAGCTTTAAATAGGAAGCCTGATAAATATTTAAAAGATGTTTATGATGATATAATTAGAGAAGTTTTATATAGAAGAGTTCCTAATAATAAAGATGATTTAATTAAATATATTGTAGATAAATATGGTGCATAGGAGATTTTTCTGTGATATTATAGATATCCGAGAGGAGGATTATAATGAAGAGTGCTAAACTTATTGATATTTTTAGACAGGGTCATATAGTTATTCCTCTTTTTTTGTTACAACATTATAAAGAGTTGAAATTAGAGATTAATGAATTTATATTTTTAATGTATTTATATAGTTTAGGTAATAAGTTTGTTTTTGATCCTCTTAAGTTTTCGGCAGAGTTAAATTTAACGACTAAGGATGTTATGAATTATATTGGTATTCTTAGTGATAAGAATTTTATTAGTGTTGATGTAATGAAGAATGAGAAAGGGCTTATGGAGGAAGTTGTATTACTTGATAATTTTTATAAGAAGCTTTCTTTAATTACTATGGATGAGGTTAATCAAGTTTCTAGAAGTGAGAATTCTAATATATTTGAGATTGTAGAAAAGGAATTTGGAAGAACTTTGAGTCCTATTGAGTATGAAATTATTAAGGCTTGGCTTGATAATGGAATGGATGAGGAACTTATTAAAGAGGCTATTAAAGAGGCTACTTATAATGGTGTTTCTAATTTGAGGTATATTGATAAGATTTTATATGAATGGGGTAAGAATGGTATTAAAACAGTTTCTGATGTAGTAGATAATCGTAAGAAAAGAGCTAAAGCTAGAGAAAAAGAGACTAGTGATGTTGATATTGATGAGATAGTTGATTGGGATTGGTTTGATGATGAATAGTATTAGTAGTTATTTGGACTATTTGTTTCCTAATCCTACGTGTGAATTAATATATAATAATGATTATCAATTATTGATCGCGATTGTTTTAAGTGCTCAATCTACGGATAAAAGGGTTAATTCTGTTACTCCAATATTATTTGATAAATATAAGTCTTTAGAGGCCTTAAAAACGGCTTCTAAAGAGGAAATAGAGAAGATTATTAGACCAGTAGGTTCTTATCATAAAAAGGCGTTATATGTCATTGAAATAGCTAAAATACTTAGTGATGAGTATGATGGAGTTGTTCCTGTTGATAGGGAAGCTTTAGAGAAGATGCCTGGTGTTGGAAGAAAGACGATTAATGTTTTTCTGAGTGAATTTTATAATGTACCAGCTATTGCAGTTGATACACATGTTGAAAGAGTTTCTAAAAGATTGAGGTTAGCTTATGCTAAGGATAATGTTTTGACTATTGAGAAGAAACTAATGAAGAAATTTCCTAAAAATGAATGGGGAAGAAGACATTTACAATTGGTTTTGTTTGGAAGATATTATTGTAAAGCTGTTAAGCCTTTATGTGAGGATTGTAAATTAAAAGATATATGTAGAAAAAAATACTAGCCGGTTGGCTAGTATTTTTTATTCGGTTTCTTTGGTAATTGAAATTGTTGTTTTTAAGTTTTCTGTTTTGTTTTTATATTTAACTTTACAACTAATTTCATGAGTACCAATAACTGTTATTTCTGTAGGTGTACATTCTTCGATAGTGGCACTTACTGGACTATTATTTGAACTTACTGAAAAATCTTGTAGACTTAAGATTAAGCTTCCGGTTGTGGGAATAATGGTTGAACCTTTATATTGTAATTCTAAAGTCTCTTCAGAATCTTCTTCAAGATCATAAGTGGCGGTTTCACTCTTTATTCCAGAGTAGCTTTTATATGTTGCGACAACTTTATATTTACCATATGGTGATGAAGCTGGTGTGTAAGTAAAGGTTGTTTTTTCAGTAAAGCCAATTAGGGTTGAACCAAAGTAAACGTTGTATCCGAATGTTCCATAGTTTTTGTCATCAATTCCAGAAGTTGATACAGCTTTCCAACTTAAGTTTACTTTTTTAGTAGTTGGATTGTAAGTAGCCGTAAAATCTTTAGGAGCAGCTAATTTTTCTTCGGTGTATGTTTCAGTTGGTTCATAGCCTTTCTTGAAGTATTCGTATACAACTTCACCTGTATATGAACCTGGAAGTTTTGGCGGATCTGAACCCATTACAACTCCTACTTTAACAACACTTGATGGTTGTTTGAAAGCTTCACGGTTTGATTCCATAGCTCCAGAGTTTACTAGAGCATTGAATATCCAGTCTTTTTGTTTTGTAGCATTTAGGTTGTGTAGGTAATACGTTCTATCTAGGTTTTCATAACCATACCATAGACCAACAACTGTTTTTGTTGAATAACCAATTATCCAAGAATCTCTAACAGCGTCGTAAGCTAAGTTATAATCTGACATAGTTTTACTATCATAGTTTGTGGTACCAGTCTTTTTGGCAACGTTTGATGGATTTCCACCATATAAGTTAACGTCTTGTAAGACACTTGTAATCATAAAGGCAGTAGCATCAGACATAACTTTTCTTTTTATAACATAATTATCTTCATTGTGTTCTATTGTTTCATTATTTGATTTAAATATTATTTTATTTACACTGTATGGTTCATTATAGTAACCACCATTTGAGAAAGCGGCATAAGCAGCACTCATCTCTAATGGATTGGTTCCAGTGAAGGCTCCAATTGAATGGGCTTCATGAATTCTACCATTTTCAATTTCTGGTTTAATGCCTAAATTTGTAACGAATTCAACAATTTTTTTGTTATCGATTTGTTGGAAAGCTTTGATTGCCGGAACGTTTCTAGAGTAAGATAGGGCTTTACGTAGAGTCATAATTCCCATGTATTGGCCATCCCAGTTTTGAATTGGTTTACCAGTTGTGTATGTGTATGGAGCATCATCAAATAATGTATAGGTTGACCAATTGTTGTATTCGATACCTGGACCATAGTCAAATAATGGTTTAGCTGTTGAACCAGGTTGTCTTTTGTTTTGAGTAGCAAAGTTCCATTGATTTTTTCCGTAGGCTGTACGATTGCCAATATTTCTACCATTTCCAATAGCTAGAATTTTTCCGGTTTGAGAATCAACAACTGCAACACCAGCTTGAACAACATCGTTTATCCAAGTATAGCTTTCACCATTCATAACGCTGTTTACGGCATCTTGTTTTGATCTATCTAAGTTAGTGTAAACAACTAATGGGGTAGTATAAGGATCAACTTTATATTTATTTTTTATTTCTTTAACAACAGTATCGATATAACCACCATATTTTCTATTGGCAGTAGTTGCTTTAGTAGTATCTGTTAATGATGATACTGGGATACTATTGGCTAGTTTTTCTTCTTCTTCAGTGATATAACCATGACGTTTCATTAGATATAGAACAGTTTTTCTTCTAGCTTCAGAACGTTCTGGATATTCTATTGGACTATAGTAACCAGGAGATTTAAACATACCAGCTATTACAGCGGCTTCACTTAGGTTAAGTTCACTAACACTTTTTCCGAAGTATGCTTCAGCGGCTTCTTGAACACCATAGATGCTTCCACCTAAATAATGGTTATTTACATAGTATTCTATGATTTGTTGTTTACTATAATTTTTCTCTAATTTAAAGATTGATAAGTAAATATCTTCAAATTTACGAATGATACCTTTAACGTTTTTAGTGGCTTTAGCATTTGTTAAACTATTCTTAACCACTTGCATTGTTAGAGTGGAAGCGCCACCGGCATTATTACCTCTATGGAGTAATTTTTTCATTACTTGACCGATTGATGCTTTTATAAAACGAGGAGCATCAAAACCATTATGCTGGAAGAAACGTGAGTCTTCAGTAGCAATAATAGCATCGATAAGTACTTCTGGTAACTCATCATAAGTTACTTTCTCACGCATTTCACTACCAAGTTTGGCATATTCTCTATTTTCAATATCTAAGAATATAGTATTTTCTTGAGTGTCTAGTTTAGAAGTTATGTACTTTGGATCGGCTTGGTTCTTAATATAAATTAAGAAAGCAGTAAAAGCACATAAACAAATTATTCCTAGAGTTAAGATTATCATTAAAATTACCTTGATAATACGTCTTGTCTTCTTCTTTTCGTTACATTTTTCAAGTAAAGCGGCAACGCCTACGATAAGAGCAATACCAACTCCAGTTAAAAGGGCAAAGAATGTTCCTAAAGTGAAGTAACATAATAATACAATAGCAATAAAGACTATTAGTAATATTAATTTTACTTTATTATCTTCTTTAGTATTAGTGGTTCTTCTCTTTTTAATTTGTTTAGTATTGGTACTAGAACTTCTTCTAGTTGGACTCTTTTTGTTATCAGGTTTTCTTCTTTTTATTTCTTTTTTTTGCATTTTTATAGACCTCCAATAATTTGATCAATTATTTTTAGATAGTCAATACGGGGAGCATAACTATCTTTTATTAAATAAGCGTTATCTCTAAAGTACGTTATAGGTATTGACTCTCTTGTATTATTTTCAATAAATTCTACTAATTTATTTGCCATTAATAAGTATGTTTCATTTAAGTCTGTAAATCTTATTATTAAAAAGGCAATTCCACCATGATTATAAATGTTTCTTAGGTGCTTTATTTGGTGAGGATGAATATTTCTTAATGAAAATGAAGTTTTATTTTTAGTTTCTTTAGCTTCAAAATCAATATATTTACCTTTATATATACCATTGTAATCAGTTGTTGATGGTACTGTGAAGAAAGCTTGAGTAATTACAGCCTTATCTCGAGAAGGGTAATCTACTTTTGTTATTTTTATAGGTGTTGGTTTCTTGTAGATGTAGGCTTTATCAAGACTAGCGTAATAATCATTTGTTGAATTTAGGTCACTTTCTAGACCCATGCCACGATTACCAAAAGTTATTTCATGATTTGTATGTTTTTTATTAATACCATTTGGGTAGTTCAATCACATCACCTATTGTTTATTATACTATATTGTTAGTTATTTTTCTATATTTAATAGATTTTTATTGTGAGATTTTAGCTTTTATTGTCGAATTTATGATTAATTTTACTTTTTATATTATGATTGTATTGGTGATAGAGATGAGTAATTTTGAAGTGATGGTAATATTTAATAAAATGATAGATAATACTAGGGAAATTAAGATGAATACTAAATTATCTTATGCTATAAATCGGTTAATAATTGACAAAAACGAGCAATAATGACATAATATTACTGTAAGGGATTGGTGATTATATGTATCAAAATAAAATTACACTTAAGCCACAAGATATTTTAGAAAAAGAATTTAAAATTGATACTCGTGGTTATCGTTTAAAAGAGGTAGATCAATTTCTTGATGTAATTATTGGTGATTATGAACAATTCTTTAATATAATTAATAATTTAGAAAAAGAAAAAGCTGATTTAATGGCAGAAATTGTTAATTTAAAACAGGAACTTAGAAATTCTAAATTGAGTATGGAAGTTGTGCGTAACAGTGAGAATGGTGAAGTTACTAATATGGATGTCATTCGTAGATTATCACAACTTGAAAAAATGGTTTATGCCAATACGAAAGAAAAAGAAGAAAGGGTCGACAATTAATATATAGACAAACGCTGGGATCCTTGAGGTCCTTGAGGAAAGTCCATGCTCACACAATCTGAGATGGTTGTAGTGTTCATTCCTAGGGAAAAAATAACCTAGGGTAACACCTTTTTGGTGTTAACGGCGGATACTATATCTAAGTCTTTGATATGATATAGTCCATAAAGTGCCACAGTGACGAATTCTTTGGAAACAAAGAAGTGAAACGCGGTAAACCCAATGAGTGAGAAACCCAAATTTTGGTAGGGGAGTCCTATATCGAAGAAATGAATTTGATTAGGGACCATGAATAATGGTAGATAAATGTTTGTCGCTTAGGAAACTAAGAACAGAACATGGCTTATTTATATTATTTGTTATTAATTTGTGAGGTGTTAATGTGAAAGAGTTAGGCGATTATTTAAAGCGGACTCGTATTGATAATGGAGTTAGCTTAGCCGAAGCATCTGAGGATTTAGATCTTTCGACAACACAACTCGAAAATATAGAATCGGGAAACGTGAAAGCGTTTAAAGATGTTTACGATTTAAAAGAAGATATAAGACAGTATGCTAAATATTTAGGATTAAATCCAGAAAAAGTTATTGATGAATTCAATGGTTTTTTATTTGAACATACATCTAAGATTTCACTAGAAGATATAAGAATGGCACAAAAGAAAATGGAAGAGGAAGAAAAGAAAGTTACTTCTCCTTATACAAAAGAATATAAGAAAAAAATCAGTCCTTGGCCATTTGTCTTGGCAATTGTTTTTATTTGTTTACTTTCTTTAATACTTTATATTGTTATTAGTACTATTAATAAAGCTCCAGAAAGAAGTTCTGAGTTAATGCCGTTGGAAAGGGAGATGTGTGATTATGAACTTGCCTAATAAACTTACAATTTTAAGATTGATTTTGTCTGTTGTTATTATAATTTTACTTGTATTTCCTTTTTATACTGTTGGAATACAATTTCCACAATATAATATTTCAGGAATATCATCACCTATACAGTTACAATATCTTATAGCAGGAGTTATATTTATTATTGCTAGTCTTACAGATTTTTTAGATGGACATATAGCTCGTAAATATAATCTTATTACTGATACTGGTAAAATGTTAGATGCTATTGCTGATAAAGTTTTAGTAAATTCAGTTTTAATTATTTTAGCAGCACAAGGTTTTATTAATGAAATTATTCCAGTAGTAATAGTTTTAAGAGATATTGTTGTTAATGCTATTAAGATGGAAGCTGCAGGTAAGGGAAAAGTTGTAGCAGCAATCGGTTCAGGAAAAATAAAGACAGGATGTTTAATGGTTGGTACAGTTTTAACTTTCTTTTATAATATGCCATTTGAATTTATTGGTATTAGTGTAAATGTATTCTTATTATATTTTGCTTGTGTTATGTCAATAATTTCAGCTTGTCAATATTTTAAAATGAATAAAGAGTTAATTTTCCCAAAAAAGAAAATGGAAGATTAAGAAGTAAAAATAGTTGAAAAATCCTTTTTCGTATAAGGATTTTTTTATTTTCAGATAATATGTTTTTTGAAAAATACAAAACATTTGTTCGTAAAAAATGTTGCATTTTTATTTTAATTATTATACAATAATGTTGTAAGTTATTTAACTAGGAGGAAAAATGAAAACAGTTAATAAAGATGTGTCTAAAGATAAAGCTTTAGAACAAGTTATGAACGATATTGAAAAACAATTTGGAAAAGGTTCAATAATGAAACTAGGGGATAAGGAACATATGAAAGTTGATGTTTGTTCATCTGGTTGCTTGTCTTTGGATATTGCTCTTGGTGTTGGGGGATATCCAAGAGGTAGAATTATTGAAATATATGGACCAGAGTCATCTGGTAAAACAACTTTTGCTTTACAGGCTATTGCTGAACATCAAAAACTAGGAGGAAGAGCAGCTTTTATTGATGCTGAGCATGCTTTAGATCCTGTTTATGCTGAAAGATTAGGGGTAGACATTGATGAATTATTATTATCACAACCTGATACAGGTGAACAAGCATTAGAAATTTGTGATGCTTTGGTTAGAAGTGAAGCTGTAAGTATTATTGTTATAGACTCTGTAGCGGCTTTAGTTCCACAAGCAGAAATTGATGGTGAGATGGGAGATTCTCATGTTGGTTTGCAAGCAAGACTTATGTCTCAGGCTTTAAGAAAACTATCAGGTACAATAAATAAGACAAATACTACTTGTATCTTTATTAATCAACTTCGTGAAAAAGTAGGAGTAATGTTTGGTAATCCAGAAACAACGCCTGGTGGTAGAGCTTTAAAATTCTATTCTTCAATTAGACTAGATATTCGTCGTAATGAACAATTAAAGATGGGTGATGGAATTGTTGGTAATAAGACAACAATTAAAGTTGTAAAGAATAAAGTTGCGCCACCATTCAAGACAGCTGTTGTTGATATTATGTATGGTGAAGGTGTTTCACGTGAAGGTGAGATTATTGATTTAGCAGTAGAAGCAGGTATTGTTGATAAGACTGGGGCTTGGTATGCTTATAATGGTGAAAAGCTAGGTCAAGGAAAAGAAAATGTAAAACTTTTATTAAAGGAAAATATAGAATTACGTGACGAAATCGAACAAAAAGTTCGTGAATATTATGATATTTCTTTAACTAAGAAAGATGATACTTCTACAAAAAATGAAAAAAAATAATAACTGTTAGCATATGTTATTGTGGAGGTGTACTATGAAAAAATTGAATGAAATTATTAGTTGTGATTTTGATACTTTGATTTCTGGAATTTCAGATGATTCGAGAGATATTAGAGAGGGATATTTGTTTGTAGCAACTAAAGGTTTTAATGTTGATCATTTTGATTATATTGATAAGGCCATTCTTAATGGAGCAGTAGCAGTTGTTTGCGATCGTGAGGTAGATGTTTCAGTTCCTTGCGTTCTTGTTGATAATATCAATGCTCTTTATCCAGAGTTATGCAGAAAATTTTATGGGGTGGATACTAGTAGTCTTTCGTTAATTGGTATTACTGGTACTGATGGCAAAACGACTTCGGCTACAATTGTTCAAAAGCTTTTGAATGATGATAATAGTAAATGTGCTTATATTGGGACAAATGGGCTTTTAGTAGATGGTAAAACTTATCATATTAGTAATACTACTCCTTGTATATCAGAATTGTATAGTTCATTGTCAATTGTTCAGAAACATAAATGTAAATCTTTAGCAATGGAAGTGTCTAGTGAAGCTTTACTACATAATAGAGTTCAAGGACTTAAATATTCTATCGTTGCGATTACAAATATTACAGAAGATCACTTAAATGTCCATAAAACTTTGGAAAATTATCGTGCTTGTAAATTTAAAATAGTCGATCATTTAAAAGAAAATGGTGTTGCTATTGTAAATGGTGATGATGAAAATTGTCAAAAATTACATGTAAAGAATTTAATTAAGTTTGGTTTTAACGATGACAATGATTATGTAATATTTGACTTTGTTGAAGACAAAAAAGGTGTAAAGTTTAAAATTAGACATGAGGAAGATGTCTATGAGGTTTCTAGCCAATTATTTGGTAAATATAATGCTTATAATATTACTTTGGCATTTATAATTGGACTTTTAAATAATATCGATGCATCTTTACTACTTTCTAGAATCAAAGATATTTCTTTTATAACTGGTCGTGGTGAAAGATTAGTCTTTGGTCAAGACTATACAATTATTTTAGATTATGCTCATACTTATAATGCTATTTTAAATTTGATTAATTCCGTTAAAGGCAAGTATAAGCGAATTATTACAGTTACAGGAGCAGCTGGTGGTAGAGAAAAAGAAAAACGTTCTAAAATAGGAAAGATGATTTTAGAAAAGTCTGATTTAGTTATATTTACAATGGATGATCCTAGAACTGAAAGTGTTGATTCAATTATTGATGATATGATTGGCGAATGTAAAAATACCAACTATGAACGTATTAATGATAGAGTTGAAGCAATTTATCATGCTTTTGAAATAGCTAAACCAAATGAAGCAGTGTTAGTTATTGGTAAGGGTCGTGATGATTATATGGCAGTCGGTACAGAAAAACTTCCTTATTGTGATTACGATGCTATTAAAAAATATTTTGAAAAATAATTCTTTATATTAAAAGGCACATTTGGGATGTGCTTTTTCTTTCCCTTGACAAGTATTTAAAATAAAATTACAATATAATTAGATTATGATTTTATGGTCTAGATGGAGGAATGTTATGAATAATAATACATTATTCTCCATTTTACTTGTAGCACTTGGATTGCTAGTTGGATTTATTATAGCGTTTGTTATAAATAGTTTAAAAGTTAGTAAGGCAACAAAAAAAGCAGAAAACTTAATTGCTCAAGCAAAAAAAGATATTGAGAAACTTAAGAGAGATGCTGCCATTGAACAAAAAGAAGAAGCACATAAGTTAAAAATGGATTTGGATAAGGAAATTCGTGAGAAGAAAGAGGAATTAAAATCTTCTGAGGCACGTTTGCTTCAACGTGAGGCAAATTTGGATAAACGTGATGAAATGTTTCAAAAACGTGAGAGTGCTTTAGATGAAAGAGATGATAAACTTTCTGAAAAACAAGTTGAAATCCAAAATGAAAAAAGTAAAGTGGAGGAAATTAAAAGAGAACAATTAGAATTGTTAGAAAAGATTTCTGGTTTTAGTAAAGAAAAGGCTCGTGAATTAGTAATGAGTCAAGTTAAAGATAACATGAGTAAAGAAATAGCAGAATATATTAAAGAGGCTGAAAATGAAGCCAAACTTACAGCTGATAAGACTGCTCGTGAACTTATTGTTACTTCAATGCAAAAATATGCTGCAGATATTGCGAATGATCAAACAGTAACAGTAGTTGATTTACCTACAGAAGAAATGAAAGGTAGAATTATAGGTCGTGAAGGTCGTAATATTAGAACTATTGAATCTATTACAGGTGTTGATTTAATTATTGATGATACTCCTGAAGCAGTAGTTATTTCTAGTTTTGATCCTTTACGTAGAGAAATTGCAAGGGTTACATTAGAGAACTTAATAAAAGATGGTCGCATTCACCCTACGAGAATTGAGGAATTATACGATAAAGTTTGTAAAGATATGAAACAAAAGATTATTGAGTATGGTCAAGAAGCTACTTTTGAATTAGGACTTACAAAGTTTGATCCAGCTTTAATAGAAATCATTGGTAAATTACATTTTAGAACTAGTTATGGTCAAAATGCTTTACAGCATTCTATTGAAGTAGCTCATTTATCTGGACTTTTAGCTGCTGAACTTGGAGAAAATATTACGCTTGCTAAAAGAGCTGGTTTATTACATGATATTGGTAAAGCTATTGATCATGAAATTGAAGGTAGCCATGTAGATATTGGTGTAGATTTAGCTAAGAAATTTAATGAAGATGAAACAGTTATTAACGCCATAGCATCTCATCATGGAGATACACAAGCTACTAGTGTTATTTCTATTATTGTAGCGATAGCTGATGCGTTATCAGCATCACGTCCTGGAGCACGTAATGATTCATTAGAAAATTATATTAAGAGATTATCACAACTTGAAGAGGTTGGTAATAATATTCCAGGTGTTGAAAAGACGTTTGCTGTACAAGCTGGTCGTGAATTAAGAGTTGTTGTTAAACCTGAAGAGGTTGATGATTTAGGCGCTCACAAGATAGCTAGAGAAGTAAAAGAGCAAATAGAAGCTAACATGAAATATCCTGGTACTATTAAAATTACAGTAGTACGTGAAACTAGAGCACAAGAAGAAGCAAAATAAGGCTTCTTTTTTTTTAGAATTTTTTCTTTTTTTTATAATAATAAAAGTAGGAGATGATTTTTTGAGATATTATTTAAATAAAAATCGACTATTTTTATTTTGGAGTGTAGGAAAATTTGCTTTTGAGGCACAGAAAAGGGAATTTGTTAGTTATAGAAGAATGGTAGAGTTTTTACAATACTACTTTGGAATGTCAGAAACTTTTTCTCTTAGTAATGTTAAAACTATGATTAAATTTTATGTATCTTTTCCAATTTATACTGAACAGCTTGAGAAATTAGATTGGAATTATTATTTAAAACTGCTAGAAATTAAAAATCATTCTAAGCGAATGTATTACTATAGAGTTGCTATCTTTTCGGAATGTGATTTTGATACTTTTGATGAATTACTACGAAAAAAAAGATAACTTGCGTTATCTTTTTATGTCTAATATTATTGGTAGAATAATTGGTTTTCTACCTGTTAATTCATTGATAAATGGATATAGTTGTTCAGAAATACTTGATTTTAAGCTGTTGTAATTTGCTTTTGGATCTTGTAGTTCATTTTTAATTACTTGTTCAGCTTTATTTTCTATTTTCTTTATTAGTTCTTCATTTTCATTTACTAGAATAAAGCCTCTAGTTGTGATATTTGGTTTTATTAGTAATTCTTTTTTATGCATATCAATATTTGCGATAACAACTAAGATTCCATCATTGGCCATAATCTTTCGATCTTTTAAAACGGCACTTCCAACTTCACCAATTCTATTTCCATCAACATATACATCGGCACCTGGCATACTTTCACCTCTAGTTATGACATGGTTCTTTAAAACTAGACTATCACCATTTTTTAGAATGAAAGTATTTTCTTTAGGAATACCACAATTTATACCAATATCGGCTTGTCGTTTTAACATACGATAGTCACCATGGAATGGCATTAGATATTTTGGTTTGATTAATCTTATCATTAACTTAATTTCTTCCTCATTGGCATGTCCAGATGTATGTAGGTCTGTTAAAGTATTATTTGTATATACTTTAACTCCTTGTAAGTATAATTTATTTATTGTTTTAGAAATACTTAAAGCATTTCCTGGAATAGCAGAAGATGAGAAAATTACAATATCATCAGGTCTTAGTTTTATTTGTTTATGAGTACCATTAGATATTCTTGATAGGGCCGCAAGTGGTTCGCCTTGACTACCAGTACATAGGATTGTTACTTCTCCAGGTTTTAAATTATTGGCTTCTTCTGGAGAAACTAGTAGTTCTTTATGGTCAATATATCCAGCATTTAAAGATATATTGATGTTATTTTCCATACTTCTTCCAAAAATACATATCTTACGATTATGTTT
>SAMEA104315421__coassemble_601_pt1 | contig 46740 bp, 46 predicted proteins | sample SAMEA104315421__metabat2_low_PE_056 | metagenome-assembled genome bin SAMEA104315421 (sample SAMEA104315421) | gut metagenome | biome: Monkey gut; feature: monkey-associated habitat; material: faeces | place: China | collected 2013
AGACTTTCTACTATGGTGGAGCCGGTGATTATCCTATTGCTTGGTTTAGTGGTAGGTGGAATTGTTATGAGTACGATTTTGCCTATCTTGGATATGATGACATTGTTTTAGGGGAGGTAATAAAATGAAGAAGTATTTATTTTGGTTAAGAAAGGCAGAGGAAGGCTTTTCCATGCTGGAGCTGTTGATTTACGTGGGAATTGTGGGGGTAATTGTTTCCTTTGCCGTGCCTAAGTATAACAATGCTGTAGCCATGGCCAATACGGCCAAAATTCAAGCTGATTTACAGGCCATAGATGCAGCCATTACCATGTATCAGCTGCAAAACGGCAGTAATCCTGATGATATTGCCAATGATTTGTCAGAATACATAACTCATTCTGATCAGCTTAAACCTCCTACTGGTAAATGTATATTAAAGGATAGCGGTATAGAAGCTATTACAGCTACGGAATATACCATAGCTGATTCAGGAGATGAGGCGGAGCTGCAAGGACATACCTTGGATAAATTTGGCAAGGGAGATGCCAAGGCATCCTAAGTTAAAAATAGGGGGAGGCTGTGGATGGGCACAGATTGGGAAATCATAGGAGAGCAGCTAAGGCTGGATAAATATAGAATATTGTCCCTTATAATCATAGCTGTGGTGGGAGCAACAGTGGTATTGTGGGACGATAATAGAATCTATATGGCCCTGGGAGGAGTTATGGCTATGGTGCCAGCAGCCTATCTGGATGGCAGATATGGCAAGCTTTATCATAGGCTTACCATATCCATGCTTATATGGGGAGGCCTGCTGACTGTGGGATTGGCAATATTTTTGCCAGATTATCATTGGTATCAGGCTTTCGGGGGAATGATTTGTCTAGGAGGGATGTTTTTTTTGTTGTATATTGCCACTGGTCAAATTGGTTTTGGGGATGTTTGCTATGGGGCAGCCTTGGGCATATTTCTAGGTTGTCAGGGAGCCTTGCTGACCTTTGTTCTAACCTTTGCACTAGGCTTGGCAGCAGCTTTGAGAGAATATCTATATTATTTTATTTATGCTTCTCTTAACAAGCATTGTCTTCATCTTAAAAAGACCAATTATTCACTTCTACAAAAATTGGTATTCTGGTCAACTTCAACCATTTCATACTATAATGTCTCAAATAGAAAAAGCCAGTCCAAGAACTTTCTTAAAAAATATAATAGGTAATATGTTCATGTTAGTACCACTTTCTTTCTTATTAATGCTACTAAATGATAAATATAAAAATATCCTAAAACAGACCATAATCATCTTACCAACAATCATTTTAATCGAAGTGTTACAGGCTTTTACTTATACTGGAACATTTGATGTAGATGATATAATTTTGAATTATATAGGTACTATTATTTTTATTCTTTTACTAGGAAAAACAAAAATAATAAACAAAATAAAACCTCTATTCTATAAAGATTTCAAATTAAAAAATAAAACAAAATATCACGCACTTTATATAACTTTGACTATTTTAATTTGCTTCATCGCTATAACACTACTAAAATTATAAAAGTATCAAAAAGGAGTAAATATTAATATGAAAAACATCACAATAATAGGTGGCGGCGTATTAGGTTCCCAAATAGCCTTTCAAGTTGCCTATTCAAATTTTAATGTAACTATTTGGGTAAGAAGTAAAGAAAGTATTGAAAGAACTAAAACAAAATTAAAAGAATTGAAAAAAACTTACACCACAGAAATAAACAAAATGTCTAAAGACAAAACCCTATCTAATTGGTGTATGGGAATAAGTAATTATGATGACTTCAACAAGGAAAAGTGCTTATCTCAAGTAGAAAAAGCTTCTAAAAGTATCAAGTTCACATTGGATTTAGAAGAATCAATAAAAGATGCCGACTTAGTAATCGAATCAATGACTGAAGATTTTGCAGCAAAAAGAGATTTATATAAAAAGCTTGCCTCAATTCTAGAAGAAAAGACTATTCTAGTAACAAATTCTTCAACTATGTTACCAAGTAAGCTTGCTAAGTACACAAAAAGACCGGATAGATTTCTAGCCTTACACTTTGCTAACTCAATCTGGAAAAATAACACTGCTGAAGTAATGAAACATAATAAAACTTCTGAGACTAGTTTTAATAAAGTAATAGACTTTGCTAAAGAAATAAACATGATTGTTTTACCACTTCAAAAAGAAAAAGCCGGTTACTTATTAAACTCCATGTTAATACCATTTTTATTCTCAGCCTTAGACCTATATGTAAATAATATTTCAGATCCAGAGACTATCGATAAAGCTTGGGTACTAGGAACATCTGCTAAAGAAGGTCCTTTTCAAATACTCGATGTAATTGGCTTGAAAACCGCCTACGAAATAGTCCAAAAATACGCTAAAGTTCCAAGTATACTTGCACCATACAATTTTAAAGCTATGGAAAAGCTCTTAAAAACCTATATTGATAATAATAAACTTGGCAAATCAACCGGTGAAGGCTTTTATAAATATAAATAACTGCATCATATCAACTATAAAAGGAGAATTTCATGAAATTAATAGAATATGGTAATAATACTTTAATTGATTTTTATAAAATAAACGGCTTAGAATTTACTAAAGAACATAATTACTTTGGCAAGAATATAAAGTCTTTGGCTATTATCGAAAACAATAAAGTAATAGGAGCTATTTCTGTATCAATTTATAAAAATAAAAGCTTTATAGAAGCCTTAGCCATTTCCAAAGAATATAGACATAAAGGTTACGGTAAAATTCTTTTAGAAAAGGCTCTTCAAGCACTCCACATACCCATATACACAATTTCTAAAGTGGATGATTTTTACTTAAAAAATGGCTTTACTTATAGTGAGGAAGACTTAATAGGTAAAGAGTGCAAATCATGCCCTGAATATAACACAACTTGTTATCCGAAAGTTATGGTTTGTAAAGAAAGGGTAAAAGATAATTATGAATATTAAAACGAATAAATTTTCATCTCAAACAAGAGAAAATTTAAGTAAAAAATATTACCATAACTTTATTAAAAATATATATTTTAACGACGCAGAGCCTACAAGCCAAGATTTAATAACAATATATAACAAATATCTCAAAAAATTACAGGCCTTTATTAAAGAACTTGAAAAAATAAAACAGAGGACAGTTAAAGAAAACTACATTCCAAATTATCGTCAACTAGGTGCCTATGAAAGATGTATAATAAAATATCCTGATAAAGGTTGGACTAAAAAGTATAATCAATATAGCCAAGCTTACAAAGAACTAATGGTTGATGCTCTATATTATAGTAAAGACTTAAACTATGATGACATATCACTTGCTGAAATAGATACTTTACTAGCTATGGCTACTTTTCTAATAGAACAAGGTAGAATAAACATAAAAGAGTTGCAAAACCAGTAAAGAACTATCTAATAATAAAAATGTTAAAAATAAGTGCACAAGTTCCAACTAATATTGGTAGAGTTAAATTATAAAAATTGATATATTCTTTTTGAAAGGAGAATAATATGAATTTAGGAAATAAAATAGTAAATTTACGAAAGAAAAATAATCTTTCCCAAGAAGAATTAGCAGAAAAGGTAGGTGTAACAAGACAAACTATTTCTAAATGGGAATTAGAAGAAACAACTCCAGATATTAAACAAGCCAAAGCCTTGTCTAAAATATTTAAAGTCAGTCTCGATGAATTAACCGATAATGATGTAGAAAGTGTTTTAATAGAGAAAGTTAGTAACACCGAAAAACTTGCCGGTCTAATAATAAAAATATTAAAGATAGTAGGTATAGGTCTATTGGTTTTAGTTATAATCGGTATCCTAACTTTCATCTTTTTTAATATTAATACTAGTTCAAAAAGCAATAAAGTAGTTGGACAATATGCTCTTACCTGTAAAATAGATAATGAGCAATATTCATATAATATAGAGTACAACAAAAACTATCAAGTAATAAATTCCGGTGGAGATGCCTGGATTTCTAATCATACCGAAGTGGATTCCTACGATGATGCTAATAAGGCTCTTGCCCATATAGAAGATTATTTTAAAGAACACGATGGATCTTGTACCTTAGAAAAATAATAAATTAAGCTGATGTAAAAATTTATAGAAAAAGCATCTGCTTTTAATTTGTCTTAAGCAAGATAAAAAGAATTAACTAGCTATATAAATGTATCAAAATAAACTATCAAAAGCAGAGAAAATGTTATATAATATAAATAGACAAAGTGTATAACACTAATAAAAAGGAGAAAAATTGTGAAGAGAAAAACATTAATAATTTTATTATGTGGCTTTATGTTATTAGGACTAACCGGCTGCAACAATATCTTACAAAAAAATAATGTAAAAATTAAAAAAGCCGAAACTGCCTTACTTAAATTTACTGATTTTAATAATGGCTTAGTTAAGTTAAAAGTGCCAGAGGACTGGAAAGTTGATACTATCGGTGACTATATTCATTACACTATTAAGGTCTATAATCCCAAGAATCCAGCGTATCAGTTTTTCTTTAATTTAAAAACTGAAGGGTATAATAAATCAGCTGATGCTAAAGTTTGGCAACAGAAATATTATCCAAACAACATTTTTGCTAAAAACCCTGTAATTTCTAGTAAAACTACTGAAGGATTTTATAAGATATTTAATGAATTAGGCCCATTAAACAACACTTCTGCCTTTACTTTCCCAACCTTAACAGATTTCACAGTAGTCGAAAACATGGGAAATGCCGCACTAGGTGGCGACATTCTACGAGCTACTTTCAAGGATCAAAATGGCAAAGAAGCCGAAGGAATATTTACTGCCTATGTCTACGATGCTGGTCCATATTACGTTAATGAAAATATCATGTCAGGAAAACAAATTGATATTTACTTCTTAAATGTATATGATGCTATTTTTATTACTGCTCCAAAAGATGAACTTGTAAACTGGGAAAAAACCTTGAATAAAATCGCCTCATCATTAGAATTTACAGATACTTTTATGAATGGATTTAGTGCCCAACAAGACGCTGTAATGACAAGTTTCCAAAATGCTAGAAATATTTATAATCAAATATCTGATGGAATTATGGATTCTTGGGAAAAGAGAAGTGCCAGTTATGACATAATGAGTCAAAAACAGAGTGATACAACTCTTGGCTATGAAAGAGTTTATGATACTGAAACCGGCGAAATATATAAAGCCTACAATGGCTTTACAGACAACTATGATGGCAAAAGATATAAATCTATCACAGAAGACATGTATACCAAAGGAATAGATGGTTATATCGAAAAATAATAAGAATTGATAGTTTATGTTAAAGTTTAAATATTGTGGAACTCATGTAAAAGATGAAGAGTACATGAACTATATGAGTTCTATGGGCTATCAAGTAAAAAGTCTAATAGAAGAGAAGGGTTAGGGACTTTTGAAATGAAAAAGCCCAATTGAGTATACTTACCGCATTTTCTACTTTAGGGATATGTCTAAAGAAAATATCAATAAAAAAAATTAAAGAACTTCGAAAAGAAAGCATTGAATTCGTTCATAGATATTAATTTTTGGGGAATTTTTAAATCTAAAAATAGCTTTGAACTATACAAGCCAAGTGAGTAATTAGAACTATGTCAAAAAATTAGACAGCCCATGTTACTAGCTGTAATCATTTGCCCGATACTATTAATAGTTCTAACCATTCTATCAATAAATATAAGTAAATTATTCTTAATACCTTTAATTCTACTAACAATCCGCTTTCTTATCTGTCTATATTTAATGATTGAGTACACTATATTAATTAATGAATTAAAAATTAAATAAAGTGGTATTACCATATCAAAAATAATCAAAAAGCACACTAAAAAAAGCAATGCAACACCAGCAAAATTTGTTTAATATTATAATTATTAGGAGATGATAACATTGGCATATATAGAATTTAAAAATGTTAATAAGATTTATAAAATGGGTGAAGTTGAAATTAATGCCTTAAATAATACCTCTTTTGAAATAGAAAAAGGTGAACTTGTTTGTATTCTAGGTCCATCAGGAGCCGGCAAAACTACTTGTCTAAACATTCTAGGTGGAATGGATCGTCTAACGTCAGGAGAAGTAATTGTTGATGGTAAAGTTATAAATAAATTAAATGAAAAAGAACTAACCAAATATCGTCGCAATGATATCGGTTTTGTCTTCCAATTCTATAATTTAATTCAAAATATGACTGTCTTAGAAAATGTCGAACTAGCAGTTCAGTTATGTAAAAATCATCTAGATCCAAATAAGATTTTAGATAATGTTGGTCTAGAAAATAGAAAAAGTAATTTTCCAGCTCAACTATCAGGTGGAGAACAACAACGTGTCGCCATAGCTAGAGCCATCTCTAAAAATCCTAAAATACTTCTTTGTGATGAACCAACTGGAGCCTTAGATTATAAAACAGGTAAACAAATTCTTAAATTACTACAAGATACTTGTCGTAAAGAAAATATGACTGTTGTCATTATTACCCATAATTCTGCCATTAGTCCTATGGCTGATAAAATTATTAAATTTAGAAATGGTGCCACAACCGATGTCATCATAAATAAAAAACCAAAAGACATAGAAGAAATAGAGTGGTAATATGAAAAATAAATTATTAAAACATATCTTTATGAAAATAAAAGATAACTATAAAAGATTTTTATCACTACTTTGCATGGCCTTACTCGGAGTAGGTTTTTATGCTGGAATTCAAGCCGCCAGCCCAGATATACTAAAAACTCTTGATACCTTCTACGACGAAAATAATGTTTACGATATCGAAGTTGTCTCTAATTTAGGCTTGACCAAAGCTGACATCAAAGAATTGTCCAAAATCAAAAACATTGAAAAAGTAGTTGGAACATACTCAAAAGATGTCTATCTAAATCTTAATAACAAGCAATATGTCTTAAAATTAATTGGTCTAAATAAAAAAATAAATAACATCTATATAGAAAAAGGAAGACTACCGAGTAATAATAATGAAATAGTAGTTGAAAAATCTCTACTAGAAGACAATAATTTAACTCTAAATGATAGTGTTACTATTGAAAATAAAGACTATAAAATAGTTGGAACTATGCTAAGCCCACTATATTTTAGTAATGACAGGCCAAGTACTACTCTTGGCAATGGTAAAGTTGACTACCTTGTCTATCTAAATGAAAATGTCATAAAACAAGATGTCTATACCAACATCTATCTAACTGTAAAAGGTACAAAAGATAAAATAACTAATAGCAAAGAGTATAAAAAGGCTATCAAAACAGCAACTACTAATATAGAAAAAATTCAAAAAGAAAGAGAATCTGCTAGGTATGACGAACTATATAGTGACATCATTAGACAGTCGGAAACATATAACATACACTTAGATAAAACAACTCTTGTAAGCCCTAAATGGTACATTTTTGATAGATTAGATAACGCCTCTTGCAAAGAACTTATCAATGCTAGTGAAAACTTAAAACAGATAGGTAATGTTTTCCCAATAATTTTCTTCTGTATCGCTATTTTAGTTAGTTTAATTTCTATGATGCGTATGATTGAAGAAGACAGAACTGAAAATGGAACGCTAAAGTCTCTTGGCTTTAACAATTTCCAAATAACTTCTAAATACGTTATCTATTCCTTACTAGCAACTATAATAGGAGGGCTGTTAGGAATAGTAATAGGTTCTCTCTTTATCCCAAGAGTTGTCTGGAACGCCTATAAAACCATGTTTACTATTCCAAAATTCATCTGTGAAATAGATACTTCATCTAATATAATTGGACTTTTAATTTGCATTATCTGTATCTGTGGAACCACTATCTTCGTTTGTATTAAAAATTTAAAAGAAGTACCAGCTAATCTAATGCGTCCAAAAGCACCAAAAACAGGTAAAAAGATTATTTTAGAACATATACCTTTTATTTGGAAAAGATTAAAGTTCTCCAGTAAAATAACCATCAGAAATATCTTTAGATATAAAAGTAGAGTTCTAACCACCATAATTGGTATTACTGGTTGTACAGCTCTAATATTAACTGGGTTTGGTCTAAGAGACTCCATAAAAGGTATAACTAATTTCCAGTTCACTAATATTTTTAAATACGATAAGATGTTAATGTTAAGGGAAACTGCCAACGTAAGTACTTTAAAAAACGAATTACTAAATAACTCTATAGTTAAAGAAATGGTTGAAACAAATATTAATACTACTACAGTCACTTATAACAAAGAAGAACAAGAAGTAACTATAATAGTTCCAAATAACAAAGAAGAACTAAATAAAGTTATCAATCTAATAGATGCAACCAATGATAAAAATGAGAATCTAATTCCTAAAGATAATACTTGTATTATTAGTGAAAAAACTTCTAAATTATTAGACGTCAACGTAGGTGATAAAATAACAATTCTAGATAATGACCATAAAAAGCATCAAGTAACTGTTGACAAAATTATCAAAAATTATATCAACCAATATTTATATTTATCCAAAACAACATATGAAAATATCTTTGGTGATTATAAAACAAATTCTTATCTTATCAAACTAAATGCTGTAAGTACTAAGAAACAAAACGACTTTGATGAAGAATATATTAGTAAAAGTGAAATTGCTTCTATCATAAATAACGAAGATATGAAGAAGAGTATGAATGATGTGATTGCCTCAATTGACTCCGTAGTTGCAATTCTGATAGTAGCTGCTGCAATACTAGCCTTTGTTGTTTTATACAACCTATCTAATATTAATATAAGTGAAAGAAAAAGAGAAATTGCCACTCTAAAAGTCTTGGGATTTTATCCAAATGAAGTTGATAGATATATAACCCAAGAGACTATTATTCTAACAATAATTGGTATTACCCTAGGTTTAGTATCAGGATCATACTTATGTCACTATATTATTTCAACTTGTGAGCCAGACTATTTATTATTTGATAGACGAGTTGATACAATCAGCTACATTCTGTCAGCTTTAATAACTGTTATTTTTACAATTATTGTAAATATAGTAACTCATTATAATTTAAAAAAGATCAATATGGTTGCTTCCTTAAAAAATGTAGAGTAAATAAAATATTGTACCTGCCAAATAACTTTTACAAACTTCCAAAGACATTAAAAAAGGTGAAACTAAAGGTAATATGGCCAAAAACATTCCAAACATCAGTTTTGGTCTAAATCCTAGTATGATTGATACAAATACTGCTAAAGTAAAACATTTATCCCTAAAACGTTACTTTTAAGTCCAAAAGAGAAGAAAATAATAAAGTATTATGATAGAATAAATAAAAGAAGAAAGCTATTAAGAATAGGAGACAAATTATGCAAGTATTACACAGAATAATAGAAAGTTCTTGGTCCGAAGAAACCGCTAATCTTGAAAATCAAAACATTGGACAAAGTGATATAACAGCCTTAGTCATTAAAACTCTACTAGGTGGCAAAATAATTAGATTAAAAACTAACACTAAAGATCATTATTGTAATGTTATAAACTCTACCTTAGTTGATTATACCAATGAATCTTTTGCTGATTATCACTTAACAGAAACATCAATATCTGAAGTGGATGAATCAGAACTCTTAGAAAAAGAAGAATTAAGACAAAGATATTTAATCTTCTTAAAAAATATTACTCACACTATCCAAGAGGAGTTTAAAGCCAAATTAGCCGAAGATTCTGAAAGAGTAGGCCTAACAGGAACAAACAACAGTCCTTATACATACTTAGACTTAACTGATTACTATGATGGAGGAGCTTATGAAATGGTTGCGTTTACTTTGAAAACTGTCTCCGAAAGTGTCCATCATGAATACATTAAAGATAAAGAAGATGGAGCGATCAGTATGACCTCGAGAGCTAAAAAAACATCTCAAAAAGATCAAAAACTTAACCCAACTATAATTGATCAAGTATTGAGTCTTGCTAGAGAAAATAAAAGCTCAATTGAGTCTATCAAAATCTTAGAGAAAAAAGTTGGCTCTCTAGTAACTGATTAAGGTGTATAATGAATAAAAAATTAGTAGTAATTATCATCCTAGCCATTTTGCTTTCTCTAATATTAACTCTTTATAATTTTAATTATCTTCCTCATAAAAAATACACCAATCAAGACTTTGATATAAAGACATATAAAAGTGCAATTGATAAAGATAATGATGGTATCGATGATCAAACTGATATTCTCCAAAATACAAGAAAATACATTGCAAAAAAGCCTAAGTATAAAAGTAAATATTATGAAACCGGATATCCCAATGATAACTATGGAGTTTGTACAGATGTTGTTGCCTTTGCCTTACTAGAGGCAGGATATGACTTAAAGGAATTAGTAAACGAAGACATAAAAAAGAATAAAGAATTATATAACATTGACATTATAGATAAAAACATTGATTTTCGTAGAGTAAAAAATCTTCAAGTTTATTTTAAAAATAACGCTATTTCTCTTACTACTGATATTAATGATATAACAGCTTGGCAAGGAGGAGATATTATTATATTTAAAAAGCATATTGGTATTGTCTCTGACAAAAGAAATAAAAAAGGTATAAGTTTTATTATTCATCATGCTAATCCATTTCAGCTTTATTATGAAGAAGATGTTTTAGAAAAATACACCGATATAGTAGGGCATTATCGTATTAGTTAAAAAGAATAAAAGGAGTAGTAAGTAATATGAAAAAGAAGTATAAAAAATTTTTAACAGAATATTTAAATAAGGATCATGTTTTTGATAAAGAAACTTTAATTGGCATCTTTTGTTTAGTAATCGTTATAACTGGAATATTTGGTTGGTTATATGAATTCATTTTCTATTATTTTAATGGTGGTATGAAAGAATTTTATTGGCGTGGCGGAAATTTTCTTCCTTGGATTAACATCTATGCCACAGGTTCCCTAATAATTTATTTCCTAACTTATAAACATCGCAAAAAGCCTTGGAAAGTATTTTTAATCAGTTTTTTATCAACCGGTATTTTAGAATATTTCTCAGGCCTTGGTATGTATATTATTGGCAATGGTAAAAGATGTTGGGATTATAATCAAGAAATTCTAAATTTTGGTAACATTAATGGTTTTGTTTGTCTAAGAAGTGTTCTCTTCTTTGGTTTATCAGCCTTACTACTAATGTATGTCATCATTCCATTCTGTTTTTATCTAGCTAAGAGTACCCCTAAAAAGAGATTTATGAGAATGAGTATCATCTTATGTTTCTTTATTTTATTAGATGAGTTTTATAACTTAATTTTCGCAAGAGTTCTAAACTTGCCAAGAGCCTATGACATATATAGTCGTTTAGGTTTCAATTATGTTCGTTTTAAATAGGAAGTCGTATGGAATATTTAGATATTTATAATGAGAAAAAAGAAAAATTAAACAAAAAGGTTAAACGAGGTGACAAAATCCTAGATAATGAACATATTCTAGTTACTGTTATCTTTATTGAAAATAGTGAAGGAAAATTTTTAATTCAAAAAACTTCCAAAGAAAAAGGGGAAAATTATGCTACAACCGGAGGTCATGTCTTATCCGGAGAAACTTCTAAAGAAGCTATTATCAGAGAAACAGAAGAAGAACTAGGAATCGATATTTCCAAAGAAAACATTATCTATATTGGTGATTTATTATTTGGTATACCCTTTGGTGAAATATATTATCTAAAAAAAGAACTCGATATATCTAAATTAAAACTCCAACAAGAAGAAGTAAAGAAGGTAGAGTATTTATCACAAGACGAAATCCTAAAATTAATAGAAACCGATAAAATAATTAAGTCTCATGGCTTAATGTTTAAAAAATTACTAGAAAAATCATCCTCTAAATAACAGATAATTTCAAACTAGAAAGGAAAGTTAATATGACAATAGAAGAAATTAAAACACCAGATGATATCTTACAATTTATGGAAGAAAATATAAGATATGGTTGGTTAGATATAAATGATGAAGAACATATTGGTAACTTAGAAAATGTTCGTAGACTATATCGTACTGCCAGTATTGAAGAGTCCTTGAAACACAAACTAGGAACTTGTGTTGAACAAGTAAACTTAATGCATCATCTCTTAGATACTCTAGGTATTCCTAACAAAATGTTTTGTACTAGAGTCTATGAAACAGATGATTTTAATGATTTAGATGCTGAGGAGCATATGCACTGTTTCGTTTTATATTATCAAGATGGAAAAGTTCATCAAATAGAACATCCTGATGGAAAAAGAAAAGGTCTCTATCATTTTGAAACAGAAGAGACTGCTCTCAAAGAAATAAATGCTATTTACGAAAAAATGGCTAATAAAGTGGCAAGACCAGTGACTGAGTTTCAAACTGTCATTCCAAATCAAACTTTCAAAGAATTTAACGCTTATATTAATAGTCTTGACAATTCTAAACAAAAATAGAATTGTTTTTCTATACAAATAATGTATCATGTGATACAATAAACTTACATAACATTAATAAGAAAGGAAAAATATTATTATGATAGAAATAAAAAACGTTAGTAAAACCTATAATGGTACTAAAAAAGCCTTAGACACTATAAATTTAACCATTTCATCTGGCGAAATATTTGCCTTTATCGGTCATAATGGTGCCGGTAAAACTACTATGATTAAATCAATTGTTGGTATTTTAGAATTTGAAGAAGGAGATATTTTAATTGATGGTAAATCTATTAAAGAAGATCCTATTGGTTGTAAATTAGAAATGGCCTACGTACCTGATAATCCTGATCTTTATGAGAATATGAGAGCTATTGACTTTATTAATTTTGTCTGTGATATGTATGATATTGATATAAATGAAAGAAAGAAAAATATCGAAAAGTATGCTAAAATGTTTGAACTAGAAAATAAATTAACCGATGACATTTCTAGTTACTCTCATGGTATGAAACAAAAAGTTGCTCTTATTGCCGCTCTTGCTCATAACCCTAAAGTTCTAATTATGGATGAACCATTTGTAGGTCTAGATCCTCAAGCTGTTTATGATATGAAAGAATTAATGAAAAAAATGGTAAAAGAGGGTAAAACAATCTTTTTTTCAACTCATATATTAGATGTTGCTGAAAAACTATGTGATCATGTTGCCATAATTAAAGCCGGAAAGATAGTAAAAACAGGTAAAATGAAAGATATTAAAGGTGACTCTTCCTTAGAACAAGTCTTCTTGGAATTAGGTGAGAACAAATGAAAAAGTTGATTTCTCTTTTAAAAGCCGTTCTAAGTCAAGACATGAGCTTGTTTAAATATAAAACTAAAAATAATACTTCCAAACTAAGAAAGATACTTTTTCCAGTCTTCTTATTTGGAATAGTATCAGTATCAATTGGTGCTTATGCTTATATGTTAGCTGAACCTTTACATAAATTACAACTAACTTATGTCATGCTCTCAATGTTTTTTGCCTTAGTAACAATTCTTACCTTTATGTCCGGAATTTATAAATCTCAAGGAATCTTATTTGATGCTAAAGATAATGATCTATTATTCTCTTTACCAATCAAAAAATCAAGCATTCTTTTCTTAAGAATCTTTAAATTAATCTTATTTCAATATATCTATAATTTGATATTTCTTCTACCTGCTTTTATAGTTTATATACACTTTGAACATCCAGAATTAAGTTTTTATTTAATTTCTTTATTAATGACGTTTCTTCTTCCTTTAATTCCAACTGTAGTATCAAGTTTAATAGGATATATTGTAAAAATAGTATCCAGTAAATTTAAATCTAAAAAGATAATTCAAACAATTCTATCTCTAGCCGTGTTTCTAGCAATTTATGGCTTAAGTCTAAACTTAAATAACTTTATTGAAAATATTGCTCAACAAGCCAAAAGTGTTAATGACTTACTAACAAGAATTTACTATCCAATAGGTTCCTACATTGAATTAATAACGAAGTTTGACATTCTTACTTTCTTAAAATTAATTCTTATAAATATCATACCTTTAGTCCTATTTATCTATATTGGTTCTAAATTCTACTTTAAAGTTATTTTTACTTCTAAAGAAACTAGCACGACGTCTAAAAAACTACAAGATAAAGATTTAAAAGAAAAAAGAAGCCCTTTAAAAGCTCTAACTATTAAAGAATTAAAAAGATATCTTTCTTCCCCTGTTTATATGTTTAATACCGGTTTCGGTCTAATTCTAATTGTTGCCATGTCAGTTATTTTCTGTATCAAAGGAGAAACTGTCTTTAAAGATATGGTAAAGGAGATGGACTATAATGTTACTATCACGATAAATTTATTATTTTATTATCTAATTCTTTTTGTAGGTACCGTAACTTCTATTACTTCTTCTAGTATTTCTCTAGAAGGAAAAACAATTAATATTACTAAAAGTCTACCTATCTCAGAAAAAAGTATTCTAAATTCAAAACTATTAATGTCACTAATAATAGAATTACCTTTCATCTTACTAGCAATCATCCTTTTTATTATTAAGTTTAAACCAAGTATTATTTACTCCATAATAATTATTCTTCTAGCGCTAACTAGCATCATCTTAACTGGTATAATTGGTCTTTTAGTAAATTTAAAATATCCAAAATTAAATGCTACTAATGATACTGAAGTCGTAAAGCAAAGTGCCAGTAGTATGATTTCTGTTTTTACAGGTATGGCTATTGCCATTGTAAGTATCTTTGGAATAGGCTATTTTGCAGACAATTACTCACTAACTTTAGTAATATTTATTCATGTCATATTACTAATGCTGATAACATTCGTTTTATATAGAATTCTTATGAAAATAGGTCCAAAAGAATATCGAAAGTTAAATATTTAACTTTCTCTTTTTTTTATTTTGCAAATTATGTTAAAAAATCAACTAATTAAGTGAAAAATAAAGACAACAAACTCTTCATTTTTTGATATAATAAGTAAGAGGTAATAATATGTATACAATAAAAGATTATATCAAGTTTTATAAAAACAATTACTTGGAAGAAGTTCATTGGAATGAACAAGATGTCTTATTAACTGCTATTCTTGCTTATCTACCAATAGAATCATTTCAAAAAACTAAAAATTTTCAAGAGTTTTACAAATATGCCATTTCTTATAAAAAAGATAAGTCATCAGGTGTCATGGCTCCTTTATCATATGAGTTATTAGAACTTATTAAAGACTCTAAAAGATATAAAAATCTAGAAGTGTCTAATTTTGAAAAAATAAGAAATAATGATACTCAATTTGGAGCTGTAACCTTTAGAATTAATGGCTTAACCATAATTAGTTATAAAGGAACCGATGGTTCTCTAATTGGCTGGATTGAAAATTTAAGATTAGGTTATGAATATCCTACTTATACCCAAGCCCTAGCTCAAAAGTATTTTTTTAAAACACTTACTAAAGCTGATAAAGAAATATATGTAACTGGTCATTCTAAGGGTGGAAATCTTGCTATGGCTAGTGTCATGTCTATAGATGATGACATGTACGATAGAGTCAAAGCTATTTATAATTTTGATGGTCCTGGTTTTAGAAAAGAAGAGTTTATAAGTCCTAAATATGCAAGAATGCATAAAAAACTTCATAACATTATTCCAACAGGATCCATCGTTGGCACAATACTAAATAACAAAGATTATCAAGTTATAAAAAGTACTGAATTAGCTTTTAATGAACACTATCCAACTTCTTGGTGTTGTTTTGGTGAACATTTCATTAAAGGAGACTTATCAAGCATTAGTAAACAGCTCCATGATACAACAACCATTGGTTATGAAAAACTTGATCAAGAAAAAGTAAAGGATACTATTGAAACTATTATTGCAAACCTTCCTCAAGAGTATTCCAGCGATTTAAAAATAAACTTAAACGACTTCAAAGAATTATACAAAAATATGCGTAATATTGATCCTGACGTTAAAAAATATTTAGACACAATAATAGATTCTATGATAAAATCAACATATACTAAAGAAAGGTAAATAGGGTGAGTTATATGGAAGTAAAGAAAAGTAAAAAGAACATTTTTATTATAATAGGAATAGTTATTTTACTTCTTTTAGTACCAATCATTTATGGTGTTGTAAAAGACTTAAAGCAAGAAGATACTCTAAAGAAAGAGTTAGACACTTTATATGAAGTTACTAATAAAGAACCAATCGATCGTAACGAAGTCAATAAAATACTAGACAGAACTGTAACAACATCTTCTGATTATAAAAAAGTAGAAATAGCTTATAAAAAATATACAAGAGACTGTTTTTCGATACTAACCGATATTATGGATGTCCTAGAAGATAATCGTCTAGTAGAAGTTCTAACTGCTGAAAACTATCAACAAGATGGTAAAGACTTTACAGAAACAAAAAAATATTTAAAAGAGACTAAAGAAAAACTCCAACGAGTAATAAAAAATTATAACGAATATTTTACTGAAGAAAAAGCTATGTCTTACTTAGATAAAAACTTAGATAGTTATTACCAAGACTTTTATAAAGATGAAGTAGTAGGTAACCTTGATAAGACCAAAGAGGATGATGAAGTAATATCTTCAATAAATGATTTAATTACCTTAATAGACCAAGAAACAGATGTAATAAACTTTCTAGTTACAAACAAAGATGCTTGGACTATCGAAGATTCAGCAATCTCCTTTACAACTGATGATCTAATCGATGCTTACAACAATCTAATAGGAAAAATAAGTGACTAAAACATGATGCTTAAGTATCATGTTTTTTCTTACAATTTTATACAAATAAATATATCTTTAAATGATATAATATAGATAAAGAGGTTTCTCCTAAAAAATGACAGAAACAGTCATCAATAAAAACACTCTAATTAACACTAAGAAAAGAGGTAAAAAAAATGCATGAATTAGATATAGAAAATTCTCTTCGTAAAAAGACTTATGATTGGTTTAAATCTTTTAAAAATCCTACCTATGGAATAAATGTTACTATGGATGTAACTAACTTAGTAAACCATTCAAAAAAGACTAAGACATCTTTCTTTATAAATATGTTATATATTGTTGTGAATGGTTTAAATGAAGTCCCTGAAATGCGTATGCGTTTTGTAGATAATAAACCTGTTATTTTTGATAATATCAATCCTGCTATTACTGTCATGACCGAAAATGATGTTTTTGAAAATATCCGCTTTGAAAACAAGAAAAAGTACCAAGATTTCTACTGTCTAGCTAAAAAGAATATCGATGAAGCTAAGCACGAGACTAAACTAACTGAAAATAATTATAATCCTACTAATGCCTGGAACGAATATTATATAACCTGCCTTCCATGGCTAAATTTTACTGGAGCTAATCAACCAATGACTGAAGAACTTCATTCTCAAACCGTTCCTAGGATTTGTTGGGGTAAATATATTAATAATAATGGTAAATATGAAATGACCTTAAATATTACCGTGAGTCATGTCTTTGTTGACGGACTTCATATTTCTAAAGCCTTTAATAAAATTCAAGAACTTCTAAATGAAGCAGCTGAAATTCTAAAATAATTAAAATATAAAGGACTTAGGTCCTTTTTTCTATGTCAAGTCGAAAAAAAGAATGCCTAATAATTAAATATAATAGAGTTTCATGATATACTTATATAAATAGGTGATACTAAATGAAATTAAAAGATTTACAAAAACATTATAATAAACTTCAATTAGAGTATGGATCTCCTGATTTAGATTCTATTTATAATGGTGGTTGTGAAGATAATCCAGATATCTGTTTTGTCTTTATGAATCCCACTGGTAGAAATATTGCCTCCAAGAAATCTTGGCATGGTTTAAAATCTCCTTGGATTGGTACTAAAAACATCTGGGATCTATTCTACGCTCTAGATTTAGTTGATGAAAAAATCTATCAGACCATCAAGAAAATACCAGGACCATCTTGGACCGAAGAGTTTGCTGCCGAAGTTTATGCTGATGTTACTAAACATAAAGTTTTTATAACTAATCTTGGTAAATGTACTCAAGTAGACGCTAGACCTTTACCAGATAGAGTTTATAAAGAATATCTAGATTTATTATTAAAGGAAATAGAAATAGTAAATCCCAAAGTAATTATTCTCTTTGGTAACCAAGTAAGTAGTATTGTCTTAAATGAAAAAATATCCGTTTCTGCAGCCAGAAAAGAAAAACACTCTTTAAAAATAAAAAATAAAAATTATAAAGCATATCCTGTTTATTATCCCATTGGAAATGGTCGTTTCAATATCGATAAATCTATAGAAGATATAAACTGGATAATTGAAAAAGAAATCAAAGAAAAAGCAATAATAGGAGAGTAATATGCAAGTAGCAATCGATGGCCTAACTAGAGTAGGAAAAACAAGTATTACCAAAAAGTTAGGAGAAAAATTAAACTACCAAGTCTGTAATTCTGGAAATATCTATCGATTAATCACCCTTGATTTATTAGATAATTCCATTACTATCAACGATAAAGAAAAAATTATAAAACGTCTTCCTAATATAAAAATAAAGATAACCTCATCAGGAATGTTGTTAAATGATAAAAATGTCTCCCAACGGCTTGAAGATGAAATCGTTTTTCAAAATACTATAGACTTTTCAACCATCAAGGAAATAAAAGAATATGTCCGAGTTATCCAAAAAGAATTTATCAAGACAAATAAAGATTTAATTATGGAAGGAAGAGACATATCAGAAAGAGTTATGCCTAACGCTGATATAAAATTCTATTTATATGCTAGTCTTAATAAACGAGCAGAACGTTTAACAGAAAAAATGAAAAACTTAACACTTGATCAAGCCCTAAAAGAAATAGAAAAACGTGATCAAAAAGATATCGAGTCTGGTAATTTTCTAAGACCAACAAACGCCATTGAAATAGATACTTCTATGCTATCTATCGATGAAATAGTCGACCTTATGTTAGAAAAAATTCAAAATGTAAAGTAAACTTACCAAAATTCCAAGTGAATTTGCTTGTATGCAACCAAATTAATACATATAATTATCTTAGTTAAAAGAAAGGAAACTATATATGATAAAATTAAAAAACGTCTCAAAGTTCTATTATAGTAAAGGTGTTATTGCGTCTGGTTTCACTAAAGTAAATCTCGAATTTGAAATAGGTGAATTCATCGCTATAACTGGTGAATCAGGTTCCGGTAAATCAACCCTTCTAAATGTAATTTCTGGTCTTGACACTTATGAAGAAGGAGAAATGTACATTAATGGTCTAGAAACTAGCCATTATCTAGAAAAAGATTGGGAAGATTATCGTCGCAAATATATTGGTAACATTTATCAAAACTTTAATTTAATTAATAGTTATACAGTTTATCAAAACATTGAACTTGTCCTAATTCTAAATGGTTTAACCAAAAAAGAGGCTAAACCTAAAGTTTTAGATTTAATAGATAAAGTAGGGTTAAACAAATTTCGTAAAACTAAAGTATCTAAACTATCAGGAGGTCAAAAACAACGTGTTGCGATCGCTAGAGCTCTAGCAAAAGATGTTCCAATCATCATTGCTGATGAACCTACCGGAAACCTTGATAAAAGATCTGCCGAAAGTGTTATAAAACTATTAAGCGAACTATCAAAAGATAAATTAGTTATCATTGTAACTCATAATTATGAACAAATAAGTGACTATGCGACTAGAAGAATAACTATGCATGATGGCAAAGTCTTAGAAGATAAAAAAATAAAACAAGTAAAATATGGAACAGCTCTAGAAAATCATTACAAAAATATAACTTTCTTCAATAAACTAAAATTAGGTTTTAGAAACACTTTCAATGTTGCTCCTAAGTTTATTTTACTTTTAATGGTATATCTATTTATTGTTGTTGCCTTAATGACTGAATATTCCTCTTTTAAAAAGGGAGAGTATGAAGCTAGTAAATCTGGATATAACTATTTATTTCAAGATTTAGATGAAAGTCGCATTGTTATTAAGAAAAATGATAAAACAAGTTTCTCTCAAGAGGAAATCACCAAGCTAGAAGCTCTAAAAAATATTCAACATGTCATGAAAAACGATGCCATAGTTGATCAAACATTCTTCTTGAGTTCAACAGATAATACTTACTATATAGATGGTATTCCTAAAAACATTAAACAACTAGTTGGAAAGCCTGACATTGGTAGAATGCCAGAAGCTGATAATGAAATAGTCATTGCCGGTAATAAAAAAGAATATTACATTGGTACAAAATATGAAGAATTAATGAGTAAAACTTATAGTGTTGAAACTTCATCTACTTCTCTTGTCCAAGATGATTTAAAAAGTTATAAAATAGTTGGTATTAAATACAAAAATGATTTAGAGACTTATCAGTATCAATTGTATTTTACTGAAAAAGCTATTGATAAATTCCAAGTTCAAACTAATGAAGCTTATAGTAAAACAGTTGTTAGTTTTCTAGGAAAAAATCATAAAGTAAATTCCTGGGAGCCATCTTATAAAGTGGTTCCAAATAACAAAGTACCATTAAATGAAGCTTTTATTTCAGAAGACAATAAATATATTTGCCCTAAAGAAAACTGTCTTGGTCAAAATATCAATATTAATATCAGCAATCTCTATTATCAAGATACTCTTACCATTCGTGTCAGTAAATATTACAACTCTAAAAATATTGCTTCAGTCCTAGAAATGCCAAACTACAATAAAGAAAACTTTGATTTATACAATGGTATAATCTTCATAAATCCAGGAAACTATAATAACTTATATAATAAAGATACTTATCAAATGAGTATCTACGTAAAAGATCCTCATAAAATTCAAGAAACAGTCAAAGAACTAAATGATTTAAACTATAACACACTAGTTATAAAAGATACTTTAGTTCAACCAACCGCAACAGTTATTGTCAGAGTCTTTAAAATAATCGTTACTATAATTTTAGTTGCTACACTTTTCTTTATCACATATTTTGTTATAAAACTAATCTTAAAATCCAGAAATATTTATTATACAACTATTAGAATGTTAGGTTCTCCTAAAAAAGTAGCAAGACAACTATTAATAATAGAGTTATTTATCGTTGCCAATATTGCATATTTTGCCTTTGATTGTTTAATTTACTTAAATGGTATTGGCACAATAAAGAATTCAATTCTTCAAACTATAAATGAATATTTATCATTTAATGATTATATTTTAATCTACTTAATTTTAGTTTTCTTATCATTCCTAATAAGTGAAAAGTATGCCGCTAAAATATTTAAGAAGAGTGTTATGAACTCTTATAGGGAAGAGGTGTAATAATGATAAAAATAGAAAATATAAATAAATATTTTAATCGTTACAAGAAAAATCAAATTCATGTCATCGATAACACCTCTCTTACTTTAGGAGATACTGGTCTAGTAGCTTTGCTTGGACCATCTGGTTCTGGTAAAACAACTCTTTTAAATGTTATTGGTGGTCTAGATAAAGTTCAAAAAGGTAAAATATTTATTAATGATCAAAAGATTACTAGTAAGTTCAGTTATAAAGTAGATAAAATAAGAAATTTAAATATTGGTTATATCTTTCAAGACTATAAACTAGTAGATAATTTATCAGTCTATGATAACGTTGCCTTAAGTTTAAAAATAATTGGTATCAAAGATAAAAAAGAAATAGATAAACGTGTAACATATGTCCTAGAAAAAGTAGGTATGTATCGTTATCGTAAAAGACCTGCTAATATGTTATCTGGTGGTGAACGTCAAAGAGTAGGTATAGCTCGTGCTATTGTAAAAAATCCTAACATTATCATAGCTGATGAACCAACAGGTAACTTAGATAGTAAAAACTCTGTTGAAATAATGAATATTATTAAAGCTATTTCTAAAGATAGATTAGTAATCTTAGTAACTCATGAAACTAATTTAGCTAACTTTTACGCTAGTAGAATTATTGAAATATCTGATGGTAAAGTTATTAAAGATTATGAAAACACTCACACCAATGAATTAGACTACGCTATAGATAATAGATTCTATTTAAAAGACTTTAAAAAGGAAGAAAATTTCAAAGATAAAACCAATGATATTACAATCTATCACGATAATAATGAAAAACTTCAAGTAGAAATAGTAATTAGAAATAATAATATTTATATTCGTAGTAAAAACAATAACTCTATTGAAGTAGTCGATGAAGATTCAAGTATTGAGTTTATTGATGATCATTACCATAAATTAGATAAATCTGAACTGGAAAAATACGAGTTTGATTTTGAAAATATTATTGATAAAAATAGAAAATTAAAATACTCATCAATATTCAATCCTATTACGTTTATTACTAATGGTTTTAGAAAAGTATTCTCATATTCTCTAATTAAAAAGATTCTCCTATTTGGTTTCTTCTTATCTGGAATCTTCATAATGATTTCAACTAGTACCTTAGGAGCTGCTTCTAGAGTAAATGAAAAAGAGTTTGTTAAAACTAATAAAAACTACATAACTATAGAAGCTCAAAAGACAAGTCTAGAAGAATATAAAAAATATAGTGAAATGCCTGGTGTAAAATATATTATACCAAGTAATTCCAGTATCAGCATGCGTATGCCTCTAACTGATTATTACCAAACATCTGGTAAAAATATGCTTTTAAAAGGCTCTCTATCTTCTCTAAATATGATTACTAAAGATGATCTTATTTACGGTAGAATGCCTGAAAATAATCAAGAGATTGTCGTTGATAAACTAGCTATTGAAAAAATGTTTTCTTCAAGTGATAATGTCAATAAAATGGCCAATCTAAAAAATGTTAAAGATGTTTTAAATAGAGTAGTAACAATTACTTCAATGGATGACTTCCATATCGTAGGAATTACCGATTTAACATCTCCATCTATTTATGCTAATGAAGAAATATTTACTGATATACTATATAATACTAAAAGTGTAACTAGTGAATATGCTGAAAGAAATGAAGGGACAACTGGTCTTCAAGACTATGAACTATTTAAAAATAAAATAACTATAACTAAAGGTCGAGCTCCAACTAATGATTATGAAACTATTGTTAATGCTTCTAACAAAGAAGAAATGAAACTAAATAAAGAAATTTCCACTAAAGTAGGAGAACGTAAATTAGTTGTTGTAGGCTACTATACTTCAGCAGATGAATTAAATAACTATTTTATAAATCGCAATACCATTAAAAATAGTTTAATTTTAAAAGCAAAAGCCTTCACAATCTATCCTGATAATAAAGATAAAGTTCTAAAAAGCTTTAGAGAAACTTATGAAATAAATATCTATGATAGTTATCAAAATGATAGAGATAATTACATTGCTTCTCGAGCAAAAAGTAATCGTTTAATGTTAGCCGGAGCAATTATTGTTTTAAGTATTTCCCTAATAGAAATATTCTTAATGACTCGTTCTTCATTCTTATCCAGAGTAAAAGAAGTAGGAGTATATCGTGCAATAGGAGTTAAAAAGAAAGATATTTATATCATGTTCTCTGGTGAAATAATCGCTATAACAACCTTAACAAGTTTACTTGGTATATTAATATGTGCTTATATAATGAAAGTCATCACAAACGTTCCATCTATGCAAAATATTATTATGGTTAATATTAAAACTGTTGTAGAAGCAATAATAATTTGTTATGGTTTCAATCTATTAGTTGGTCTAATCCCTGTTTTCGCAACTCTACGTAAAACACCAGCTGCTATTCTAGCTAGAACCGATCTAGATTAAAATAAAAAAATACAAAGTAGACAAGTAAATTTGTCTACTTTTTGTTATAATAAAATTATAGGAGAAATATATATGGAAAAAGCTAAAGTATATTTTACAAAAAATTTAACTAGTGAAAGTCTAATAAATTTATATAAGAAAGCTAATTGTTCTTTAGAAGGAAAAGTAGCCGTAAAAGTTCATTCTGGAGAAAAGGGTAACCAAAACTTTCTTCATCCTGAGTATTTCAAAGAAATTATTGATTATGTGTCTGGTACAGTCGTAGAATGTAATACAGCTTATGATGGAGCCAGAAATACTACAGAAAAACATAAAGAATTACTAAAAGAACATGAATGGACAAAGTATTTTAATGTTGATTTGTTAGATGCTGAAGGTCCAGATTTAGTGCTACCTATACCAAATGGTAAAGTAATTAAAGAAAATTACGTTGGTAAAAATATTAAAAATTACGACTCAATGTTAGTCCTATCTCATTTTAAAGGTCACCCAATGGGTGGTTATGGTGGTGCTTTAAAACAACTGTCTATTGGCTGTGCTTCATCATATGGTAAAGCCTATATCCATGGAGCCAGTATTCCTGAAAACATCTGGACAGTCAATCATGATAGCTTCTTAGAATCCATGGCTGATGCTGCTTCATCCGTTGTAAAACTATTCAATAATAAGATTATCTACATCAATGTTTTATCAAATATGTCCGTAGATTGTGATTGTTGTAGCGTAGCTGAAGATCCATGTATGAAAGATATAGGTATAGTCTTATCAACAGATCCTATTGCTATAGACCAAGCATGCCTAGACTTAGTCTATAATAGCACTGATCCAGAAAAAGATCATTTAATAGAAAGAATAGAATCAAGAAATGGTCATCATACTATAGATGCTGCTAAAAAACTAGGTATAGGTACAACAGATTATGAATTAATTAATATAGATTAGATATCGTGCATATACTTCCCATATATGTACTTTTTTTATTAAATGTTTAAAAGATATTCTATTCTTTTTAAACTTATCATTAATAACAATCTCAATACTAAATATATTAAGTTTAGAAGGATTTAAAAAGTATTTAACTATATTTCCATTATTATTAATCGCAACAACGATATATATAAATTTATATGATATTTCTATATACATTTACCTAATTTTCTTAATAATATTAACCGCAATTAATTTAGTAGCTTTCATCCCTTCAAGGTTTTATGACACATATTGTACAAAATAAAAGATTCAAGGAACTAGTCTTGAATCTTTTTTGTTATATTTCTTTTCTGTAAAAAAGCCCTTTAATACAAATTATCAGGTAATAACTTATCTAAGTAACCTAAAATATCATCTTTCGTATATTTATTTGGTTCTCTAAGATACATAGAACATACATTAATAACGGCACTTACATAAAACATTGTAAGTACCTCAGCTGGTATTTCACTATTGTAATTATTTTCACTTTCAATATGATTTCTAACATCCATTAACAAAGTATTTCTAATCATATCGTTCGCCACACTGTTATTATTATTCTTAATAATAGAAGAGTAGAAGGATACATTCTCACTAATATGTTCAAACAACAATTCAATCATTTGCATATAAAATTCTTTTTTACTCGAAATATTAGTATTAGATTTTAATTTTTCAATTAAACCATTCTCTATATCTTTCATTAAAGCATATAAAAGCTCATATTTATCATTAAAATGATCATAGAAGGTAGATCTATTAGTTAAAGCAACTCTACATATATCCGCCACTTTGATATCCTCAAAAGGTTTATCCTTCATCATGACTAATAATCCATCATATAAACTCTTTTTAGTTTTAATTACTCTTAAATCTTCCTTTTTATCCATTTCCATCACCTACAGACTATTATATACCTAAAATACATATTGTAAAGATAAACAACACAAAGTTGGCTAAATACACTACTTTTAGCATACAATTGTCGTTTATCAAACAAAAAAGAACATAATTTACTGGTCTTTTTTCTTATAAAGCATAGAATTAATTATGCGAAGAGGAGGAAAGAGTATGAAAAAAATCGCAGAAAAAATAACTAATAACAGTATTTTAGTTCTAGTGATAAGTATCCTTCTTTTTATAGTATCAATTTTTGGTTACGTAAATACTAGAGTAAATTACGATATTTTAGTTTATTTACCAGACACAATCGACACCATAAAAGGAGAAAATATTTTAACTGATGAATTTGGTATTGGCTCATATGCTTTTGTTATGACCGGTGAGAAAGATTCAAAACAAATACTGGAATTAGAAGATAAAATAAAAGATATTAACGCTGTAAAGGAAGTCTACAGTATTGCTGATGTCTTAGGTACTACAATTCCTTATGATATGTTACCTGATGAAATACAAGATAAACTATATAAGGATAATGAAACGATCATTTTTGTTACTTTCGATGGTACAACTTCTGAAGATACTACAATCGAAGCTGTAAGAGAATTACGTAAAGTAGTAGATGATGCTAGTAAAGTAAGTAGTATGACATCTATGGTTATTGATACCATGGACTTATCAAATGGTGAATTAATTGCTTATGTATCAATTGCTGTTGTCTTCTGTTTATTAATACTTCTAGCAACAACAGATTCCTACATAATACCTTTTTTATTACTAGGAAATATTGGTATAGCAATTATTTATAATATGGGTAGTAACTACTTCTTAGGAGATATAAGTTATATCACACAATCAATCTCAGCCGTACTACAACTAGGAGTAACAACAGACTTCTCAATATTCTTATATCATAAATATGAAGATTCTAAAAAGAAAATCAAAGATAAAAAGAAAGCTATGACAGATGCTATTGTTCAAACCTTTAAATCAATATTAGGTTCATCTCTAACTACATTTGCTGGTTTCTTAGCACTATGTACTATGGATTTATTATTAGGTAAAGATATCGGAATCGTTATGGCAAAAGGAGTTCTATGTGGACTAATATGTGTTGTCACAATATTCCCATCTTTCTTACTAATCTTTGATAAACAAATTGAAAAGTCAAAACACAAAGTATTATTACCTAAATTTGAAAAGTTACCAAAATTTATTATTTCAAAACAAAAATTCATTTTAATAACTTTTGTTCTATTAATGATACCAGCTTATATTGGTAATAGTAATTATGATGTTTATTATAAACTTGATGAGTCGCTTCCAAAAAATTTAGCCTTCAATGTCGCAAATAATGACTTAGCAAAAAAATTTGGTATAACATCCCCCGAAATAATTATCTTAGATAAAAACATTTCTAGTAGTGAAATAGAGTCTCTTACTACTGAATTAAAAGATGTCAAAGGAATAGATTTGGTCCTATCACCAAGTGAATTAGTAAATAATGGTCTAGAAACAATTCTTCCAGATAGCTTACAAGAAATGTTCAATAACGATAAATATCAATTAATCTTAACCAATTCAACTTATGAAATAGCTTCAGATGATTTAAATAATCAACTAACAGCAGTAAATAAAATAGTTCATAAATATGATAAAAAAGCTATAGTTGCTGGTGAAGGTGCTCTAATGAAAGATTTAATTACCATAGCCGATCATGATTTCAACATGGTTAACTATACTTCTCTAGCTGTTATCTTTGTTATTATGCTAATCGTTTTAAAATCATTAAGTCTACCAATTGTCTTAAGTTTAGTAATTGAATTCGCTATATTCGTTAACATGTCAATTGCATATTATACCGGAACATCTCTTCCATTTATAGCCTCAATCGTTGTTGGAACAATTCAGTTAGGAGCAACAATTGATTATGCTATTTTAATGTCCACTAAGTACATTGAAGAAAGACAAAATAGTTCTAATAAAGAAAAATGTATGGAAAAAACACTACAATTTACAATACCATCTATTATTACATCCGCTCTATGTTTCTTTGCCGCAACAGCAAGTGTTGGTTTCTATACAAAAATCGATATGATCGGTTCAATCTGTAACTTACTAGCTAGAGGTTCACTAATCAGTATGGTAGCTGTTATCTTCATCTTACCATCATTATTAATGTTGTGTGATAAGATAATTTTAAAAAATAAAAATGCTAAGAAAGAAGGAATTTAATATGAAAAATATGAATAAAGTTATCTCAAGTATTCTAATATCTAGTATGTTATTAACTCCTGTTTCTACATTTGCTTTAACTAAAGAAGAAACAATCTATGTTAACTTAAATTATGATGGTAAAGTAGAAAAAGCAACTGTTAATAATCATCTATCCAATCTAGAAAAAGGTACAATTACTGATGATACAGAATTACAAAAAATTCTAAATATCAATGGCAAAGAAAAATACACTCTAGAAAATGGTATAATTAGTTGGAATTCTAAAGGAAAAGATATTTATTACCAAGGAACTTCTACTAAAACTTTACCAATTACTGTTAACGCTAAGTATTATTTAAATGGTAAAGAAATTAAAGCTAAAGACTTAGTTGGTAAAAAAGGTAAAATTACTATTAAATTGAATTTAACTAATAATTCTTACAATAATTATTATAAACAATATACACCATTCGTTGTAACCATTGGAACAACTCTAAATAATAAGAATAATTCTAATATTACTATTACTAATGGTAAAGTAACCTCAACTGGTAATAAAAGTATGCTAGTTGCTATTGCTACACCTGGTTTATATGAAAGTATTGGTCTAGAACAATTAAAAGATTTAAATAGTATTGAAATAAACTATACAACAACGAACTTCTCTTTAAATAACATTTATTTAGTAACAACACCTAAACTATTATCAGAAAGCGATTTAGCTGTCTTTGATAAAATGGATAGCTTATCATACTCAATAAATACTCTTCAAGATAGTATGAATAAAGTAGTACTGGGTGCTAATGATTTAAAAGTTGGTACTGAAAAACTTGCCGTTGGAGCTAATACTTTAGTAAGTAAATATGAACTTATTTATAATGGAATTGAGAATTTAAAAAATGGTACAGTTGATCTAACTAATGGAATAGAAAAAATTATTGGAACTCTAGAAGATATTAAAAAACAACTAGAAGAAGAACAAACTACTCCTGAAGCACTTGCTAGTGCAAAAGCATTACAAGACCTTCAAAAATCAAATGCCAATATGTTAAACAAATTAAAACAAGCATTTAATAATGATCAAGCAGAAATTATAAAAGCAAAACAAGCTGATGCAAAATGTAATTTAGAAACTGAAACAGATGAACAAAAATTAGCTCTTTGCTTAATACAAGAAGGCTTAAACGAACAACAAATATCCGCTTTACCATATCTATTATTAATCGAAAATAACAGTAACGCGATTACAACACTTAATACTAAATTATCGGCATCAGTTTCTACCATAAATACTATGATTGCTACCTTAGAAGAAGCCCTAGCTGATGCCAAAAAAGGTTCAAGTGATTTAACAGCTGGCCTAGATACTCTAACTGCCGGAGTAAACTTAATTGAAGAAAAGACTAAAGAATTAGGTATTGGTTTAAATACTGCTCTAACAGGTACAACCACTCTAGCAAATGGCCTTGAACAAATAAATAGTGAAGGAATAAATAAATTATCTTCAACTACTAAAACACTAAATTATTATTCATCAAGAGTAAAATCATTAGTAAAGCTTTCTAAAGAATATAATGGTTACCAAACCTCTTCAGCAACTAACTCAACATTTATTTATAAAATGAAAGCTTTAACAAAATAACTCTCTCATAAAAAATAGACAACAACTCTAAATTTAATAAGAATTAAGTTTAAAGTTCACGTCTATTTTTTTATGTCTATATTTTATTTTCATATCATACTAGCAAAAAATATGTTATTATATAAGTGAATGCAACCCAAAGTTTACAAAATTCCAAGTAAAGTTGGTAGAATGCAACCAACAATTATCGTACTATTAATAGCGAAAGAGGTGATTTTATGAAGTTTGGTGACAAACTAATAAAGTTAAGAAAGAAAAACGGCATGTCGCAAGAAGACTTAGCCAATCTACTAAATGTCTCAAGACAATCTGTTTCTAAATGGGAAAGTAATAATACTTACCCAGAAACTGATAAAATAGTCCAAATATGTAATATATTTAATTGTAGTATGGATGATTTAATTAATGAATCTGTTACTGATATCACCGAGGTTGAAAGAAAAGAAAAAAATAATTTAAATATTGCTCTTGACTCCTTATTAGAATTCATTACTAAAACAATTAATATGTTATCTAGAATGAAATTTTCAGCTATTTTCAAATGTTTTATAGAACAATGCTTAATAATTTTATTTCTTACAATAATAGGTTTAATCATTTCTTCTATAATTCCTAATGTCATTTGTAAGACTCTAAGTTTCTTTCTATCTGGTCATTATTATAAAGTCTATAATGTTATAAAAGGAATTTGTCAAATTATTTGGTTAATTATCTCCCTTATATCTTTAGTTCATATTTTTAAATTACGTTATTTGAATTATTATGATAAGATTATAAAGGATGAAGCAAAAGTAGGAGAAAAACCAGTTGAACTAAAAAAAGAAAACCAAAAAAGAGAAGAAGTAAAAGAGGAAAAAATAATATTACGCGATCCAAACCATGAACCATTTGCTTTCTTAAACATTTTATCAAAAATAGTTATTTTCTTCATAAAAATGTGTATTGCGATAGTTGGTTTATGCTTAATATTTACTCTAATTCTATCTTTAATTGGACTTGTAATTAGTCTAAGTCTATCTCTACATTCTATTATCTTTGCAGGAATGACTCTAACTGCAGTAGGTGTAGTTGCAGCCCATATAGTTATCCTTATTTTAATAATAAATTATATTATAAACAAAGAAACTAAAGCAACCCTTCCAATAATTGTCTTACTATCTGCTATAGTCTTATCAGGAGTAGGGTTAGGTGTAAGTATCCTTGGTTTTAAAAATATCAATATCATGAGTTTTGATGAAAGTACCATTAAAGAAAATGAACTTAAATTAACTTATCGTGATAATATGCTAATCATGAATACTTGGGAAGATAATTATGAAATCATCATTGATAACTCCATGAATTTAAATGATATAAAAGTTAGATATAAATATAACCCTGATTATTATAAAATATCTTACAACATAAATTATAGTTATGACATGCGTGAATATACTACTTATCTAACTTATACTAATAATTTCCCTAAACATGTAAAAATCTTCTTAGATGACTTAAAGAAAAATACTATTAGAGATTATTCAACTAGTGAATTTACTAGCAGTATGAAATTAGTTGCTAATGAAGAAACAATTTCTAAGCTAATGTCTAATTTTTCTAAACTATATTTATACGAACAAGAAAAGACCGAATCTGGTTATAGAATCTCTAATATAGAATCTCGTTTAGAAGAAGATGAAGGTGACTGTTCTGCTCACTATAATGCCGCAACAGATACTCTAACTTGTCCAAGTTGGTGTACAGCAAAAAAAGATAAAATTAATACTTCAAAAGGACAAATTATTAGATTTTATTGCGAGGAAAAAGAAAATTAAAATAACGTTTCACATATTAACATTGTTATAACTCCCAAGAGAAAAGATAATATTGTTGCTTTTCTCTTTTTATATTGCCAAGAATTAGGTAATAATTCATAAATACTAATATGTATCATTATACCCGCTGTAACCCCTAATATTAAAGAAAGTATAAAGTCATTCACATATCTAGCGATAAATAAATAGGCTAGTATCGCTCCAAGTAATTCTGAAAATCCCGATAAAAAAGTATACCAGAAAGCCTTTTTCCGACTATAAGTTGCGTAATATATTGGAACTGCAATAGAAATACCCTCTGGAATATTATGAAGGGCAATCGCCAAAGATAAAGTAATTCCTAAAGAAATATCACTATTTGTAGAAATAAAAGTTGTAACACCTTCTGGAATATTATGAAGGGCTAAAGCTATAACTGAAATAAGCCCCAATTTATAAAGATTATTATTTGAAAAATGTTCATCAATCTTCTTATCAATAGAATTAGAAAATATAATTCCCAAAACCACAAAAACAAATACTATTAAAAAGATAAAAAAACTTCTATATTTAAAAGAAAGTAGTGAAACAGACTCCGGTATCAAAGAAGAAAGAGAAATAGTAAGCATAACACCAGCCGAAAAAGCAAGAGACTTACTAATAATACTTTCTCTAGACTTATTTAAATAACATGGTATAATACCAAGCATAGTCATAAATCCAGCTAAAGTTGTAATTAAAAAACTAAATAATATTCTATTCATACTAATTTATATACAAAAAGTTTAAAAATATGCCTATCACCACATAGAATAATTGTATTTATATTGAAAAAGCTTTCTTTATGTACTATGATAAGAACAAAAGAAAGTTATTCTATTATTAAGTTATGAGGTATTTAACATGAATTTGATTTTTATGAGACATGGTGAGGCTAGTAATAATGTGAAAGAGTATTTATCAGACAAAGAAATATATTGGTCTCTTCTAACTAGAAAAGGCCAGAACGAAGTAAAAGAATCCATAAAATCATTACCTACAAAACTCGATAAAATTTATACTTCTCCCTTGCCAAGGACTATTCAGACAGCTCACTTTGTTTATGAAAAATACAAAAGTACAGAAATAATCATTGAAAATAGACTCCGTGAAATAGGCTATGGCAAGTATTCTGGTCAACAAAATAATGAGGAGTTAGATAATATTCGTAAAAAACAAATTGAAGGTGACTACTTCACCAGGTTTGGAGATTATGGAGAAAATAAACTTGAGATAGAAAATAGATTATCTTCATTCTTAGCTGAACTTTCGAAAAATAACGCAGCTAATAGTACCATTCTAATTATTTCCCATGGTTCTGTTACCTCTTATATGAAAAGAATCTTAAAGTTAAAAACTCCCCATCTAAAAACCGGTAAAATTGAAGAATTTAAAAATGTGAACTTTACTCCAGTATATGCCCATCTTAAAACCTTAAAATCTATTGAAGAAAAGAAGTGAAATTATGAATTATGATAAATTAATGGAAGAACAAATTTCAACATCCAATGAAGGCAGCACTCTTTTATTACATGCTTGTTGTGCTCCATGCTCCTCAGCTGTTTTAGAAAGATTGAGTAATTTCTTCAAAATAACCATCATTTACTATAATCCTAACATAACCGAAGAAAAAGAATATCTAAAACGTCTTGAAGAACTAAAAGACTTTATTAAAAAGATAAAAACAAAATACCCTATAAATATAATTGACACTAGATATGATCCCAAAGAGTTCTTTACTATTGCCAAAGGTCTTGAAAAAGAAAAAGAGCGTGGTAAACGCTGCTACGAATGTTATAAATTACGTTTAGAAGAAACGGCTAAAGTTGCTAAAAAACAAGGTTTTGACTTCTTTACCACGACCTTAACCTTAAGTCCTTATAAAAACACTACTTGGCTTAACGAAATAGGGGAGGAGTTATCTAAAAAATATCAAGCCTCATACTTATATTCTGATTTTAAAAAGAAAAATGGCTATAAAAGAAGTATTGAATTATCTAAGGAATATAACCTATACCGTCAAGATTATTGCGGTTGTATTTATTCCAAATTAGAAAGAGAAGAAATAAAAAACACAAATAACTAAAAGTCATAGTTTTCTATGGCTTTATTTTTTTCCTATTTCATGTTATAATATGTGGCTATAAAAAGGGGATGATTATATGTCAACAATATCTTCACTATCAAGTCTTAATCTAGAAACACCTATAAATTCTGGTAGTTGCAGTAAAATATATAAAGTAGATAATTTATACTTTAAATTTCTAAATGATGATTATCGTGACTTAACTGAGCCTGAAAATAAAGAAGTCTTAGAAACCTTACTAGAACTTCAACAAATAACTGAAGCGCCTTCTTTAGGAATTCCTATTGATATTTATTGTACTAGTAAAGAACTATACGGATATACTTCCAAAATAATGCCTGGAGTTCCAATAGATAGTCTCCCTCCTAATACAGAATTATCCTTAATAAAAGCCTCTTTAAAAAGTATAAAAAGTGATATTAGAAAACTTGCTAATCAAGGTATAAAAACCGAAGATATTGGTGGCGATAACATACTTTTTTCTGATCATATGAGTATCATTGATTTAGATTTAAGCCTAGTAGCAAAAACGGCTTCTCCTGACTATTTATACGCAAGAACTATGAATCAAATATTAAAAAGTACCATTCATACACTTATTGGTCTAAACCCAGATCGTGATTGCATCGGTAGTTCTGCAAAGTCTTTAAATACCACTCTAAAAGATGGTAATAGCGATGATTATGAAGGACTCTTTAATTTAATTATTCATAGTCTTGAAGAACAAACTGGTAAAAATATCAAAACAGTCAGTGAAGCTAAAACCTCTTTTCAAAAAGTAAAGAGTAAACCTAAAATGTAAAGTTGTCTACGACACATTGCATATTTTAAGTAAAAATGTTATATTATTTAATGTGAGATATCACTGGATTTTGCTATGAAATTGGATAATATTTTTCCTCGTTATTAAATTTGGAAACTATATCTTTTTAACAAAAAGTCCAATCTTTAATAAGGAGGTAGAGCCATGGAATTTGAAGATAAAACACTAGTTTGCCAAGATTGCGGTAAAGAGTTTATTTTCACAGCTGGTGAACAAGCATTCTATAAAGAAAAAGGTTTAGACAATGAACCAAAAAGATGTAAAGAATGTCGTGATAAAAGAAAAGCTGCTAGAAGTAACAAAGAATTTAAACAAGAAAACTAAAAGTTGATTCATCAACTTTTTTTCTTTCTAAATAACATTTTCTTTACATATAATAAATAATGATAACTTTACTTATCAACGAAAATAATATATACTATGGAATATGCAAGGAGTGTATAAAAATGAAATATTATTGTATTGGTATAAAAGGAACTGGAATGTCAACTCTAGCTCAAATATTAAGTGATTTAGGTAACCAAGTATCTGGTTATGATGATGCGAAAGGGCACAAATTTACTCAAGATGGTCTAGAAGAGAGAAACATTCCAATTTACTATGATGGAAATCATGAAATATCAAAAGATACAATTGTCACATATAGCGTTGCCTTTAGCGAGGACCATCCAGAAATTCAAAGAGTTAAAAAGTTAGGTTTAACCATTAAAAAGTACAATGAAATAATGGGTGATGTCATTGATATGTTTGAAACTATTGGTGTCTCTGGAACTCACGGTAAAACAACTACTTCATCTCTAATAAGACATCTTTTAGAAGAAACACTTGGCTGCAACTATTTTATTGGTGCAGGAGATGGTCATGCTACTAAAGAAAATAAATATTACGTAGTAGAAAGTGATGAATTTAACCGTCATTTCACTGCTTATCATCCAACTTATGCTATTATTACTAACATCGAAAGAGAACACATGGAATGTTATAAAGATTTAGATGATATTAGAACAACCTTTGAAAAATTTGCTAATCAAACTAAAAAATTAGTTGTCGCTAATGGCGATAATGAAGAAGTAAGAAGAATAAATTATCATCCCAAAGTCTTATTTTATGGATTTAACGACAATAACGATATCATTATTAAAAATATGAATTTAACAGAAGAAGCATCTACTTTTGACTTATATATAGATAATGCTTTATATGGTCACTTTACCATTCCTTTATTTGGAAAACATATGGTTATGAATACTGCTGCTGCTATTACAATAGCAAAGGAAATTGGCTTAGAAAAAGATACTATTGAAAAGTTATTAAAAACTTTCCATAACGCTAAAAGACGTTTTGAAGAACAAAGAGTAGGAGAGAGTATTATTATTGATGATTATGCCCATCATCCTACTGAAATAAAAGTAACTCTAGAAGCCATTAAACAAAAATATCCTCATAAACGTTTAGTCGTTGTCTTTGCTCCAAATACCTATTCTAGAACTAAAGACTTTAAAAATGAATTTATTGAAGCTTTTAAAATTGCCGACAAAACATTCCTAACAGAAATTGATTGTAATAGAGAAAAGCAAGAAGACTATCCTGGCATCACTTCCCACATAATTACTGACAATCTAAAAGATAGTGAAATAATCTCCATAGATACAATAGATAAGTTAAAAGACGAAACTTCATCCGTAGTATGTTTTATGGGTTGTGCTTATGTAGATGGTCTAATTTCTGCTTATAAAAAGCTTGTTGAAGAAACAAAATAAAAAGACTCGTTGACTAAAACGAGTTTTTCTATTGAAAATTATTTTGCTGTTTGCTTTGTAACCATATCTTGTTGTTTAAGCTCTGAAATATCTTTCTTAGTATACATTCTTTCAAGATGATGATCTGAAGTAACCGGAATATATCCCAATATATATTTAGGATCAACTCTAACTGAGTCTCCATCAGAAATATAAACTTTGTTTGGATCGGCTAAATCTTCATCAGGAATTCTAATTATAATTGAACCAGACGAATTCTTATAAATATTAGCGTACATTGCTTCTTTAATAATAGTTCTATTATCATAATAATAACTAACTGTATCGCTTAAACTTTTAGTAGAAGCAGTCATGCCACCCATGTGTCCATCTATTCTTAAACCATTATTAAGAATATCCGCAATGTCATCAATCGATGTTCCTTGTTTAGTCCTGTGACTCCCTAGTAAAACATCTTCCTCTTCCACAAGCTCTTCAAGTTGATCTTTAAGCATTGGCGCAATACTTCCTTTTACCTCTCCTAAAACTTCAAAGCCTACAGTCGTAAGCCCATACTGTTTCATCTTATCAGCTCTTTGGCGTCTCCTGTAAAATGAAAGCTCCATTTCTTGCAAATTTTTATCTTCATTAAGAGAAAGGTTAGCTCTCTTTAACTCTTTCAAAGAACGTTTATTTAATTGGTCAACACCAATTTCTGTTATGTTAGTTCCATCAGACTGAACATAATAATAACCCTTATCAGGAGCAAAACGACGTATTAATCTATCATCCTTAATATCTAATTTTTTACTAAATAAACCCATCTAATCACCTTCAATACTAGTATAAATTATTTTTTCTAAATAAGAAAGAAAAAGAGTCTCCTCAGAAATAATTTGTCACTTACCAAGTCTAATTCATACTAAAATATAAATCTTTGTATTGTCAAAATAAATATTCCATGCTAAAATAATATTGTTCTAAAGAAACCAAAACTATATCTGGCCTGTTGGTGAAGAGGCTTAACACATTGCCCTCTCAAGGCAACATTCACGGATTCGAATTCCGTACAGGCTACCATTGTAAATTAAAAGTAGGAAACTACTTTTTTTCTTGACAAAAAAATAAAATAATTCTAAAATTAACAAATGTAAGGTGGCTAACAAAAATAAGAAAGGAACTCCTAAAATGACAAATATTAATGTCTTATATGAAATAAAATCTTTAGAAAAAGATATTGTTCGTACATTTTTAAATAATAAAGACGTTGACATTCCAGAAAATATTTTTCCATCGTCAACCCAATTTCAAATCATAAAGTGCATTTTAGAAAGTAAAGATCAAGAGATAAATCAAAAAGAACTAGAAAACATCCTAAATTTACGTAGGGCTACAATCTCTGGAGTTCTTCAAACCATGGAAAAATCTGGACTTATCAAAAGAGTAACAAATAAAAACGATATCAGAACTAAAAAAATAATTTTAAATGAAAAAACTAAAGAGATTTTTGAAAGAAAAAGAAAAGCAATTAAAAATACTGAGAAAAAAATAATAAAAAATATTTCTAAGGAAGATTTAGAAACATTTCTTAAGGTATTAAATATAATGAAAGAAAACATAAAAGAGGAAGAAGGTCAAGAAACATTATGATAAAACTACTTAAAAAATTCACTAAAAAGGAATGGCTATTATCATTTATAGCCTTAATATTAATTGTCACTGAAGTTTGGCTTGAATTAAAAATGCCTGACTATATGTCTAAAATAACTAGACTTGTCCAAACTGAAGGCAGTAAAATGGCTGATGTCATTTCCAATGGTGCTTGGATGATTGCCTGTGCCTTTGGAAGCCTTGTTGCCGCTATAATAGTTGGATACATAATTGCTAATGTTGCTTCATCATTTTCTATGAAATTAAGAAAAGAAGTCTACAACAAAGTAGAAAATCTTTCCATGAACGAAATAAAGCATTTTAAAACTAGCAGTTTAATAACCAGAACTACAAACGATATAACTCAAGTAGAAATGTTAGTAAGTATGGGTTTACAACTACTATTAAAAGCCCCTATAACAGCAGCTTGGGCTATTCTAAAAATTCTAAATAAAAGTTGGCAATGGAGTGCCGCAACCGCCGTTGCTGTAGTCATCTTATTATCAGTAATTGGTACTCTAACCATAATTGTTATGCCAAGATTTAAAATTGTACAAAAGTTAATTGATAAAATCAATGGTGTCACTAGAGAAAACTTAACAGGTATTAGAGTCGTTCGTGCCTTTAACGCTGAAAAATATCAAGAAAATAAATTTGAAGAAGTAAATAATAAATTAACTAATCTTCAATTATTTAATCAAACTATGTTCGCCACCCTAGAACCTGTAATGTACCTTGTCATGAATGGTCTAGCTTTATCTATTTATTTTATTGGAGCAAGTCTTATAAGCAATGCCTTAATAGCTGATAAAATAGCTTTATTCGGTGATATGGTAGTATTTTCATCATATTCTATGCAAGTAATAATGTCCTTCTTGATGTTAGCTATGATTTTTATGATGATGCCAAGAGCTCAAGTATCTGCCGAACGTATCAATGAAGTTTTAGAGACTAAAAGTTCTCTAAAAGAAGGAGACTTTGATGGTAAAACTACTGAAACTGGTACTGTAGAATTTAAAAATGTTTCTTTTAAATATCCAGACGCCGAAGAGTATTTATTAAAAAATATTTCTTTCAAAGCTGAGAAAGGTCAAACCATTGCTTTTATAGGATCAACTGGTTCTGGTAAATCAACACTTATAAACTTAGTTCCCAGATTTTATGATGCTACTGATGGAGAAGTATTAGTCGATGGTGTTAACGTTAAAGATTATCAAGAAAAAGCCCTAAATAATAAATTGGGTTATATCCCACAAAAAGCCGTAATATTTAATGGTAGTGTTAATTTCAATATATCCTATGGTGATAATGGCAAAGAGAAAACACAAAAAGACATCAAAGAAGCTATTAGTGTCGCTCAAGCTAAAGAATTCGTTGAGAAAATGGATGATGCTTACGAAACACATCTAGCCCAAGGTGGTACTAATGTATCTGGTGGTCAAAAACAGCGTCTTGCTATTGCTAGAGCTATTGCAAGAAAACCCGAAATCTATATCTTTGATGATTCTTTTTCTGCCCTTGACTATAAAACAGATGCCGTTTTAAGAAAAGAGTTAAAAAAGTACACTAAAGATGCCACTTGTCTAATCGTTGCTCAACGTATCGGAACAATAATGAATGCTGATAAAATATTAGTTTTAGATAATGGTGAATGTGTAGGTATTGGAACTCATAAAGAATTACTAAAAAAATGCAAAGTATATAAGCAAATAGCCTTATCACAACTATCAAAGGAGGAATTAGAAAATGAATAATGAAGAGAAAAACACCAAAGAAGAACGACAACATCATGGTCCTCCAGGTATGAGAAGGGCAGCTGAAAAGCCTAAAGACCTAAAAAAAGCCATCAAAAGATTAGTTCAAGGTCTAAAAAATTTTAAACTATTAATCTTAACTTCCTTAATTTTAGCCGCTTTAAGTGCCATTCTTGCTATATTTTCTCCTAATATTATTAAGGATTTAACTGACGAAATATCTAAAGGTCTCGTTATAAATAGTAAGAACCTAGAACTAGTAACCAAAGAAATAACCGCTAATTTTACTTCTCCCAAAGAACAATTAAGAATCTCACAAATACTAAGTATTGACATGACAGAACAAAATATTATTAGTATCATGCAAGATTCTACTATTTCACAAACAGATAAAAAAGCTTTCCAAAACTATTTAAAGAATGCCTCTAGCAATAAAGAGGAAGCTTACCGAACTTTAGGCAATCTTAAAACATCCATCTTAGAAAGACTTTTAAAAGATTCAACCTTTGAAGGAAAAATAATAACTTCCTGGGAAAAGATTGAATTACTAAAATTAAGTAATAGTAAAGAGTTAAATATAAGTAAAAATTTACAAAGTATCTTACTTCCAGACATCACTGTAAAAGGTCAAAAAATAACTAGTAAAGACCAAGTAAAATTCTTAAGTTTAATGTCTAGTTTTCAAGGTAAAAAAGATATAAATGTCAATGCTTTATATAAAAAATTAGATAAATTACCTAACTCCATCAAAACTCTAGTAGAACCTAATATGAATCTAAGTAAAATTAAAAGTATTGTAACTCTCTTAATAACTCTTTATGTAATCAGTGCTATCTTTACTTATTTTGAAGCTATCACTATGACACAAGCCGCTAATAGATTTGCTAAAAAACTACGTACTAGTATTTCTACTAAAATAAACAAATTACCATTAAAATATTTTGATCAACACGCAACTGGAGACATCTTATCCAGAGTAACTAACGATATTGATACAATTGCTCAAGCTATGAATCAATCATTATCTACTTTAGTAAGTTCAACAACCCTTTTAATAGGAACTATAATTATGATGTTTGTTACGAACTGGATCCTAGCTTTAACAGCCATTATTTCAAGTCTCTTTGGCTTTATCTTTATGGCTCTTGTCCTAGGTAAATCTCAAAAATACTTTACAGCTCGTCAGAAAGAGTTAGGAAACTTAAATGGTCACATTGAAGAAATATATTCTGGTTTAAATGTTGTAAAAACTTACAATGGAGTAGAGGAGTCTAATAAAAAGTTTGACGAACTAAACAAAAAATTATATGAAGCTAACCGTAAAAGTCAATTCTTATCCGGCTTAATGCCTCCTATGATGCAATTTATTGGTAACTTTGGTTATGTTGCTGTTTGTATCGTTGGAGCAGTTCTAACTATGAATGATACCATTAGTTTCGGTGTCATAATAGCCTTCATTACTTACGTTAGACTATTCTCATCCCCATTATCACAGCTAGCTCAAGCTATGACTCAAGTTCAAACAACCACAGCAGCTAGCGAAAGAGTCTATGAATTTATTGATGAAGAAGAAATGGATAATCAAAAGTCTATAACTAAAAAATTAGCCAAAGAAGAGGCTAAAGGAAACATTGAATTTAAACATGTTTCTTTCAAGTATGATGGTAATGAAAAACCTACTATTAAAGACTTCAGTGCCATTGCTAAAAAAGGGCAAAAGATTGCTATTGTTGGTCCAACCGGAGCTGGTAAAACAACTATGGTAAATCTCCTAATGAAGTTCTATGAAATAAGTTCCGGAGACATCGTAATAGATGGTACTTCTATAAAAGATTTATCTCGCGAAAACATTCACAGTCTATTTACTATGGTCCTACAAGATACTTGGCTATTTAGTGGTACTATTAAAGAAAACATCGTTTATAATCATAAAAATATAAGTGATGAAGAAATTAAACAAATCTGTGAAACAATCGGTCTAGACCATTTCATAAAGACATTACCAAATGGCTATAATACTGAGTTAGAAGATAATGAAAGTATCTCAGCTGGCCAAAAACAATTACTTACAATAGCTCGTGGTATGGTTGAGGATGCCCCTTTCTTAATTCTCGATGAAGCTACTTCTAATGTCGATACTAGAACCGAAGAATTAGTTCAAAAAGCGATGGATAAATTAACAGAAGGCAAAACAAGCTTTATAATAGCTCACCGCCTCTCAACTATCAAAAACGCTGATTTAATCCTCGTTATGAACGAAGGCGATATAATTGAACAAGGAAATCATAACGACTTAATCAAGAAAAATGGTTTCTACGCTAACTTATATAATTCACAATTCGATAACGAATTAAATTAATAAAAATGTCCAATCTCATAAATTGGGCATTTTTTTAGTATGCTCTCTTGTAAAAATATTTTTTTTATATTAAAATGATATAGTAAGGTTGGTGTAAAATATGAATGAAAATAATGTTCAACAACAAGTACCTGTACAACCAGTAAATCCCCCTAAAAAATCACATGCTGGACTTCTATTTTTTCTTATCGTAGTAGCCGGTTTTTGTTTTTATACATACTATGAATATACAAATCATCAAAATGAAATAGTGAGATTAAAAGAAGCTTGTACCCCTGTATCAACGACTAAAGATGAAAAAAAACTCGACTTAAATTCTACTATTGTCAAAGATTTATATAGTAAAGTTGCAACTAACATTAAGGAAGATAGTGCTGAAGTAGAACTTAATGATTCTCTAAAATTATATTTAGCGTCTAGGCAAATACCTCATGATAAAATATATAATTCAAACTGTAATCAATTTAGTGATACCAGTATGCCTCTATATACTTGTATTGATAATGAAAACTATACTCCAACAGCTTTTAAAGAAGAAGATTTAAAAATAGAATATAAAAAACTTTTCGGCGAAAATGCTGAATTCGTAAATGCTAATATCCAACTAGGTAGAAAATGTATTGGTGGTTATCAATATATAGAAAGTAGGGGAGAATACGTTCAAGGTTATTGTGCCCAAGTACCTACAACTAGTTATCTTGTTGAAAAAGAACTAACAAAAGCTTTATCAAGAGAATCAACCATTACTTTATATGAAAGAGTAAAATATCTTGGTAGTGAAGGCCAAAAACTACCAGAAAAACTTATCTCTGGTACTTATAAATATACCTTTAAATTAGACACTAATTATAATTATGTCTTAATCAGTAAAGAATTAGAAAAATAGAAATAAGGTGAAAACGTGGAAATAAAAAGAATAATAACTGGAGCTTTAGATGAAAATTGTTACGTATTAATTAAAAATAATACAGCAATCATCGTCGATCCAGGAGATGACTATTTAAATATTAAAGAAGCAATTGGTGATAATAAGGTTTTAGCCGTTCTAATAACTCATTCACATTTTGATCATATTGGAGCCTTAAGAAACTTTCTAACCAAACGTTCTATAAAAATTTTTAAAAGAAGTAATTTAGAAGAAAAAGAATATACTGTCGGTGATTTTAAATTTACTTGTATTCATACCCCAGGTCATTCTAAAGACTCTGTAACCTTCTACTTTAAAGAAGATAACTGTATGTTTGTCGGTGACTTTATCTTTAAAGAATCAATTGGTAGAACAGATTTACCTGGTGGCGACAATACTGATATGAAAAAAAGTCTTGAAAAGATTTTAACTTATGATGAGAATATAAAACTATATCCTGGTCATGATGATGAAACAACTCTAAAATATGAAAAGGAAAATAATCCCTTCCTAAAATAGAAAGTTCTACTTTCTTTTTTTCTTATCTTATGTTATTATACTAAGTCAAGAAAAGGAAGGGATAATATGAAAGTATGGACAAAAGTTAGATTAAAAGATCAAAATAAAAAGATAGAGCAAGTTAGTCGATCACTAACCAATTATTTATACGCCTATGGGCCTGCCTCAGAAGTAAAAGAAAAATACAATATTTCCGAATCAGACTATGCTAAAATGAGTCAATATACCGCTAATCGTATATCTGGAATACTTCTACTATATCTAGCTAAAGACTATAAACGTATAAATGATATTGCTAATAAATATAATTTAAATAATGAAGTCATAAAAAATATAAATCCCGAAATAGAAGGATATGTTTCCAAATAAAAAGTCATCAAACGATGACTTATTTTTATAGATAAAATAATACACTAAGAAAGCCAATTAACATAGCTAATACTAAAACAATTGACACAATCTTAACAACTTTTTTATTCATAGATATACACCTCAATAATAATTATAAATTATTTGTCATAAAAAGTAAAATACATTTTAACATAAAATTTCCTAATAATAATATATTTTATTGAGGCTGATATAATGAAAGAACTATTTAAAAAACTAAAAACTAAAAAACTATTTATACTAGTATTTGCCATAACATTATTATGTTTTATAGCAGGAATGCTCTTAATAAGTATGTTATCCAAAAGTAATAAAGAACTAATAATTAATAGTCTAAATAACTTCTATACTTCTCTAAAAGAAAATAAAATAAGTAGTACTAACTTATTATATAAAACAATGACCAGTAATTTAATTTTAAATATCATTATTTGGGTTCTAGGTATTTCTATTATTGGTATACCAATTGTAATATTTATTTTAGGCTTTAAAAGTCTAAGTCTAGGCTTTACTCTTTCTAGTTTAATCTACACTTATAAATTTAATGGACTCCTAAAAGCCATTATTTATTTAATTCCAAATATTATTAATATATTTATTGTCTTCGTCTTAGTCTATTACTCCATTAGTTTTTCAATAAACTTATTTAATTATCTCTTTAGAAAAATAGAATTTAATAAAAGAGTCATTGTAAAACGTTATTTAAAACTCTTAATCGTAGCCATTTTATTATCTATATTAACTTCTGTCACTGAATCATTTATTTTACCAAAGCTATTTAATTTAACTTAGTATTTAAAAATAACTAAAATTACTGTATAATTCTAATTGGTGAAGTATTATGGAAAATAAAAAAAGAGTAGTCGTTGCGATGAGTGGAGGAGTAGATTCTTCAACTGCCGCCTATTTATTAAAAGAAGAAGGCTATGATGTTATTGGTGCTACAATGCAACTTTTAGATGATGAAAAGACTAATCAAGCTATAAAAGACGCTAAAGACGTTTGTACCACTTTAAATATAAAACATTATGTCTTTGACTTAAGACAAGAATTTAAAGACATCGTAATTCAAAAATTTATAGATTCCTACAAACAAGGCTTAACTCCTAATCCTTGTGTTTTATGTAATAAAATGTTTAAATTCGGTATCTTCTTAAAAAAAGCTCAAGAAGAATTAAATGCCGATTATATTTCAACCGGTCATTATGCTAATATTGAAAAAGGTAAATTAAAAGCTTGTGACGTCTTAAATAAAGACCAATCATACTTCTTATATGGAATAGATAAAAACGTCTTAGATAAGCTAATTTTCCCTTTAAAAGACTATCATAATAAAACAGAAGTACGAGAAATTGCTACCATTGCCGGATTAAGTGTCGATCATAAAAAAGATAGTCAAGAAATATGTTTTATTCCTGGTGATGACTACGCAAAATATCTAGAAGAACATCTAGAAAATAAACCCTTACCAGGTAATATCTATTTAGAAGATAACACCCTAATAGGAAAACACCATGGTCTAATATATTATACAATTGGGCAAAGAAAAGGACTAAACATTAGTTATAAAGAACCCTTATATGTTTTAAAAATAGATACTAAAAACAATTCACTAATTGTCGGTCCTAATAAAAGCCTATTTAAAGACAAATTAATAGCCGAGAATATAAATATATTAGTCGATGAATTACCATTAAAAGCTATGGCTAAAATAAGGTCTAGAGGACCTAAAGAAGAAGTAACAATAGAAAATGATAACGATAGATTAATAGTAACATTTAAAGAACCAGTAAGAGCTATTACCCCAGGTCAATCAATAGTCTTTTATGATGAAAACGATACTTGTCTAGGCGGAGGAATAATAAAAGAAGCTCTCTAAAACTATATAAGTAAAGATATTTTTATTTAAAGTGTCAATTTACACTTGATTATTTACGTAAAGATGTCTATAATTATATTAGGAGGGTAAAAATATGAAAGAATTAAACGTAGTCCTAACAGAATTAGGAATTAGCAAAGTTCGTTTAGCAAAATACCTAGGAGTTTCAAGACAAATGCTATATAATTATCTAGCAATAGATAACATTAGTAATTGGCCAAAAGAAAAAGCTGCAAAATTATTAAGCTTATTAAATATTGAAAAAATAGAAGACTTATCTTCTTTAAAAATAAATGGAGAATATATTATTGAAGTAGAGAATAGATTAAATGAAGGTGTTAAAGACACTTCAAGTAAAGATATAATAGCTGATTTAAAAGGATTTAATAAGAAAGAACAAGAACTATTATCAGATATTATAAATTTATTAAAAGAAAAATTATCATCAGATAAAACAAAAGATACTTATAACACATATTTATATTTATATCATTTCTTACAATCAATGGAAACTAATCATGAATTAAAATATATGTTAGGATATGTATCAAAGTCATTAGGTTTTACACCTCCAATGGAATTTGTTTTTAATACTGATAAGCAATTCATCTTTGAAAGTATTATGTTCAGTGCTATGACTTTATATAATAATGGGGGAGCATCTAAAGCCAAATTAACTGCTTCTCATAAACGTTTTGAAGAGGATATTGAACATAAGAATGAGGAAAAATTATCTCGTACGCAGGAGTTAAATACTGCTAAAGTACAAGCTCTAAAAGAATTAGGTTATACTGAAATAAATGAAGATAATGCCAAAGAAGTATTAGAAAAAATAGCTGAAATTCAATCCCGAAAAGTATAATGTAGTAGAGTAGTAGAAAATAATAAAATTAAAGATTATATAGAATAATACGTTTGTTCTACATAATCTTTTTTATTGAAAAAATAAAAATTAATTTCCTATAAACATATTCAAATCAAATAAAAATAAATACAATAATAAGTACAATTAATACAATAATATTAATTGTACATAGCAGTAAGTAATACATAGTAATAACATCAAATAACATATAAAAATAAAAGATAACATACACATAATTATATTATCTCTAACACTCTTATTCTTTTAATTGAACTTCCTATAATTGATATTATGTTAACTTCTATATATTATCCAAACAATAATTAATTTCAATAAATATTATATTTATATATACATTATACTATATTTATTCATTTAAACAAATATCTATTTAATTAATAATATCATTTTCTAATAATTTAAACCAATCATTATCAATATAAACATGTTATCTCAATCAACTATATATAATACCTTCCTCACCAATACCATAACCATATAATACTT